>Ga0255334_1000138_pt1 | contig 76978 bp, 72 predicted proteins | sample EtOH5_35cm_T3_12_FD_202080 | JGI IMG/M metagenome (GOLD analysis project Ga0255334, IMG submission 202080) | Sandy soil microbial communities from University of British Columbia, Vancouver, Canada - EtOH5_35cm_T3_129 | ecosystem: Engineered > Artificial ecosystem > Sand microcosm > Unclassified ...
CCGAGACCAGCAAAAAGCCCTTGGCGCGGGCCATGCCGGCATAGTCGTCGAATTCCGCCGGGGGCACGAAGCGATCCACCGCGGCATGTTTCACGGTCGGCTGCAGATACTGGCCGATGGTGAGGAAATCGACATCGGCGCTGCGCAGGTCGTCCATGACCTGCAGCACCTCGCCGCGCTGTTCGCCCAGGCCCACCATGATGCCGGATTTGGTGAAGATGGTCGGGTCCAGCGCCTTCACCTGGTCCAGCAGACGCAGGGAGTGGAAGTAGCGCGCCCCCGGCCGGATGGTCGGGTAGAGCCGCGGCACGGTTTCCAGATTGTGGTTGAATACGTCCGGCCTGGCCGCGACCACGACCTCCAGCGCCCCAGGCTTGCGCAGGAAATCCGGGGTCAGGATCTCGACGGTGGTCTCGGGCGTGGCATTGCGGATGGCGGCGATGGTCTCGGCGAAATGCAACGCGCCGCCGTCCTTCAGATCGTCCCGGTCCACGCTGGTGATGACGACATGGCGCAGCCCGAGCTTGGCCACCGCATCCCCGACCCGGCGGGGTTCGTCCAGGTCCAGCGGGTTCGGCATCCCCGTGGCGACGTTGCAGAAGGCGCAGGCACGGGTGCAGGTCTCGCCCATGATCATCATGGTGGCGTGGCGCTGGGACCAGCATTCGCCGATGTTCGGGCAGGCGGCTTCCTCGCAGACCGTGACCAGCCGGTTCTCCCGCATCAGCTCACGGGTCTCGTGATAGATCGGATGCGTCGGCGCCTTGACCCGGATCCAGTCCGGCTTGCGCTGGATGGGGTTGTCCGGACGCGCGGCCTTTTCCGGGTGGCGGTCCGCCCCGGTGCGGGCTGAGCTGTGGTTGATCTCGATGCGCGTGGCCATGGCGCTAGATGTGGATCACACGGCCATAGGCATCAAGCACCGACTCATGCATGGTTTCCGAGACGGTGGGATGCGGGAATATCGCATCCATCAGCTCGGCCTCGGTCGATTCCAGGGTTTTGGCGATGCCATAGCCCTGAATCATCTCGGTCACTTCCGGCCCGACCATGTGCGCCCCCAGCAACTCGCCGGTCTTGGCGTCGAATACGGTCTTCACCAGGCCTTCCGGTTCGCCCATGGCGATGGCCTTGCCATTGCCGATGAAGGGGAAGCGGCCGACCTTCACCTCAAACCCCTTCGCCTTGGCCGCGGCCTCGGTCAGCCCGACCGAGGCGACCTGCGGGCGGCAATAGGTGCAGCCGGGGATGTTCAGCACATTCATCGAGTGCGGGTGCAGCCCGGCGATGGCCTCGACGCAGATCACGCCCTCATGGCTCGCCTTATGGGCCAGCCAGGGCGGGCCGGTCAGGTCGCCGATGGCATAGATGCCGGGCTCCCCGGTACGGCCCATCTCATCGGTGACGACATGGGTGCGATCGACGACGACCTTGGTGCCTTCGAGCCCGATGCCCTCGACATTGCCGACGATGCCGACGGCGGAGATCAGCCGGTCGGCCTTGATCTCCGTGACCTTGCCGCCGTGTTCGACCACGGCGGTGACGTCATCCGCCCCCTTGCGCACGCCCTGGACCTTGGCGCCGGTCAGCACGTTCATGCCCTGTTTTTCGAAGGCCTTGTGGACAAAGGCGCTGATCTCGGCGTCCTCGACCGGGAGGATGCGGTCCATGACCTCGATCAGCGTCACCTCGGAGCCCATGTTCTGGTAGAAGGAGGCGAATTCCGCCCCGATGGCGCCGGAGCCGATGACGATCAGCTTCTTGGGCAGCGCCGTGGGCGTCATCGCCTCGCGATAGGTCCAGATCAGCTTGCCGTCGGCCTCGATGCCGGGGATCGTGCGGGCACGGGCGCCGGTGGCCAGGATGATGTGCTTCGCCTCCAGATCGGCGACCGGCTTGCCGGCCTTCGTGACCTTCAGCTTGCCGGGGCCGGCCAGGGCGCCGTCGCCGTCATAGACGGTGATCTTGTTCTTCTTCATCAGGAACTTGACGCCGGCCGACAACTGGCTGGCGACGCCGCGCGACCGCTCCACCACCTTGGCGAAGTCAAAACGGATATTGTCGGCGGCGAAGCCATAGGCGTCGAGCGTATGCAGCAGATGGTTGATCTCGGAGGCGCGCAGCAGCGCCTTGGTTGGGATGCAGCCCCAGTTGAGGCAGATGCCGCCGAGGTTTTCGCGCTCGACCAGCGCCACCTTCATCTTCAACTGCGCGGCGCGGATCGCGGCGACGTAGCCGCCCGGCCCGCTGCCGAGCACGATGAGGTCATAGGTCTCGGCCATCACGCCGCCTCCGCTGCCAGGGTGAGGAGCGCGTCGCCGGACAGGCGGCGCGTGATCCATGCATTCATGCTGGTGGCCCCCATCGCGTCATAGGTCGCGATGGCGGGCTTGTTCCAATCGAGCACGTTCCAGCCAAGCCGCCCGCCGCCCTCGGCGAGGGTTTCGGCGGCCAGGCGGGCGATCAGCGCGCGCGCGATGCCGCGGCGGCGAAAGGCGGGGTCGACCCAGAGGTCTTCCAACCAGCGGCCGGGCCGCGCCTGGAAGGTGGAGAAGGTCCAGTGGTACAGCGCCATGCCGGCCGGCACGCCATCGACTGTGGCGATCAGGCAGCCGGCGCGGCGGGGGTCGCCGAAGAGGGCGGCGGCGAAATCCGCCTCGGTGCCGACCGCCTCATGCGACAGGTTTTCGAAGGCGGCCAAGGCGCGGACAAAGCCCGCGACCACCGGCAGATCGCCTGGAACCGCATCGCGGATCACGAGCCCGGACATTGGCCGGGGCTCGCTCACAGCATCAGGCTCAGCGGGTCTTCCATCACGGCCTTGAAGGCGGCGATCCATTGCGCCGCCAGCGCGCCATCGATCACCCGGTGATCGACCGACAAGGTGCAGGTCATCACCGTGGCGATGGCGAGCGCGCCATTCTTGACCACCGGCCGCTGCTCCCCGGCCGAGACCGCCAGGATGCCGGCCTGCGGCGGGTTGATGATCGCCGAGAAATCGCTGACACCATACATCCCCATGTTGGAGATGGAGAAGCCGCCGCCCTGGAATTCCTCGGGCTTCAGCTTGCCGGTCCTGGCCCGCGCGGCCAGGTCCTTCATCTCGGCGCTGATGGTGGCGAGACCCTTGCGGTCGGCCTGGCGCACGATCGGGGTAATCAACCCATCGGGGATGGAGACGGCGACCGAGATATCGACGTCATGGAACTGCAGGATCGCATCCTCGGTCCAGGCCGCGTTCACATTGGGGAATTTGCGCAGGGTCGCGGCGACGGCCTTGATGACCAGATCATTGACCGAGAGCTTGAAGGCGCCGGGGCCGTCCTTGGGGCTTTTGGCATTGAGGTCGGCGCGCAGCTTCAGCGCGGCGTCGATCTCGATGTCCATCGTCACATAGAAATGCGGGATGGTCTGTTTGGATTCCGACAGCCGCCGGGCGATGACTTTTCGCACATTGCTGTTGGGGATCGCGGTGTGCGGGGCGGTGATCACGATCGGCGCAGGCGCGGGTTTTGGCGCCGCGGCCGGGGCCGGGGCGGATGCGGGTGCGGCGGCAGCGGCCGGGGCGGCGGGGCGCGAAAGGGCGGCCTCGACATCCGCCTTCACAATCCGGCCCTGCGGACCGGAGCCGGCGACACCGGCCAGCGACAGCCCGGCCTGCGCCGCCATGCGGCGGGCCAGGGGTGAGGCGAAGACGCGGTCGCCGGAATCGGCCACCGGCGCCGGCGCCGCAGCAGCGGCAGCGGCAGGGGCGGCCGCCGGTGCCTGAGTCGCCGGTGCCGGAGTCGCCGGTGCCGGAGTCGCCGGTGCCGGACTCGCCGGTGCCGGAGTGGATACGGCGGGCGCCGCGGGGGGGGCGGCGGCGCTCGGCACCGCCTCGCCCGCCTCAACCAGCACGGCGATGGGGTCGTTGACCTTCACGCCCTCGGTGCCGCCCTCGACCAGGATCTTGCCCAGGATGCCCTCATCCACGGCTTCGACTTCCATGGTGGCCTTGTCGGTCTCGATCTCGGCGATGATGTCGCCGGCCTTGACCGTCTCGCCTTCCTTCTTCAGCCAGCGCGCCAGCGTGCCCTCGGTCATGGTGGGGCTGAGCGCCGGCATCAGGATATTGGTCGCCATGGTCCGCCCCCCTTACTTGTAGGTCACGCTTTTGACCGCCTCGATCACCTGTTCCAGCCGCGGCAGCGCGAGCTTTTCCAGATTGGCGGCATAGGGCATCGGCACGTCCAGCCCATGCACCCGCACCGGCGGGGCATCGAGGTAGTCGAAGCAGCTTTCCATCATCTGCATCGCGACCTCGGCGCCGATCCCCGCAAAAGGCCAGCCTTCCTCCAGGGTCACCAGACGGTTGGTCTTGCGCACGGAATTGGCGATGGTCTCGGTGTCCAGCGGGCGGATGCTGCGCAGGTTGATGACCTCGGCGCTGATGCCCTGTTCGGCCAGCGCCTCGGCCGCCTGCATCGCCATGCCGACCATGATGGAGAAGGCGACGATGGTGACATCGGTGCCTTCGCGCTCCACCTTGGCCTTGCCGATCGGCAGCACGAAATCCTCATCGGTCGGGCACTCGAAGGTCTGCCCGTAGAGGATCTCGTTCTCCAGGAAGATGACCGGGTTCGGATCGCGGATCGCGGCGCGCAACAACCCCTTGGCATCGGCCGCCGACCAGGGCGCTACGACCTTCAGCCCCGGGCAATGCGCGTACCAGGACGCATAGCACTGCGAATGCTGGGCGGCGACGCGGCTGGCCGCGCCATTGGGGCCGCGGAACACGATCTGGCAGCCGATCTGGCCGCCCGACATGTAGCGCGTCTTGGCCGCCGAATTGATGATCTGGTCGATCGCCTGCATCGAGAAGTTGAAGGTCATGAACTCGACAATGGGCTTCAGCCCGTTCATCGCCGCACCCACCGCCATGCCCGTAAAACCATGTTCGGTGATCGGTGTATCGATGACGCGGCGGGCGCCGAATTCCTCCAGCAGCCCCTGGCTGATCTTATAGGCGCCCTGGTACTGGGCGACTTCCTCACCCATCAGGAAGACATCGCCATCGGCGCGCATCTCGGCGGCCATGGCGTCGCGCAGGGCCTCGCGCACGGTGATCGGCCTGGTCGGACCCCAGTCCTTTTCGGGCGCGGGGGCGGCGGGGGCCGGCGATGCGGGGGCAGGCTTGGGCGCCTCGGCCGGCACCGGGGCCGCGGCGGTCGGCGCGGGGGCGGCGGCGGGCACGGGCGCGGGCGCTTCGGCCGCGGCCGGCTTGGCCTCGCCACCATCCAGTTCCGCGATGGCGGCATTGACCTGCACGCCATCGGTGCCGGCGGGGACCAGGATGCGGGTCAGCACGCCCTCATCCACCGCTTCCACCTCCATGGTCGCCTTGTCGGTCTCGATCTCGGCGATGACATCGCCGGATTTCACCGACTCGCCCTCGTTCTTCAGCCAGCGGGCCAGCCGGCCCTCGGTCATGGTGGGGCTCAGCGCGGGCATCAAGATCACGGCACCCATGGGATCAGCTCTCCACCAGAATATCAGTCCACAACTCGCTTTCCGGTGGCTCCGGGCTCTTCTGGGCGAAATCGGCAGCCTCGGCGACGATGGCCTTCACCTCGTCGTCGACCGTCTTCAGCTCGGCCTCGGCGGTGCCCGCGCCCAGCAGCAGGCCGCGCAGCGTCTCGATGCAGTCGTGCTGCTCGCGCATCTTCTGCACTTCCTCCCGCGTGCGGTACTTCGCGGGGTCGGACATGGAATGGCCGCGGTAGCGGTAGGTCTTCATCTCCAGGAGGTAAGGGCCATTGCCGGCGCGGCAATGCGCGACCGCGCGCTGCCCCGCCTCATGCACCGCCTGCACATCCATGCCGTCCACCTGCTCGCCGGGGATGCCCCAGGGCGCGCCATTCTTGGACAGGTCGCGGGAGGCGGAGGCGCGCTCGACGCTGGTGCCCATGCCGTAGCGGTTGTTCTCGATCACATAGACGCAAGGCAGCTTCATCAGCGCCGCGAGGTTCAGGCTCTCGAAGACCTGGCCCTGGTTGGACGCGCCCTCGCCGAAATAGGTGATGGTGACGCCATTGCCCTGGCGATACATGTTGGTGAAGGCGAGCCCGGTGCCGAGGCTGACCTGCGCCCCCACGATGCCATGCCCGCCGAAGAAGCCCTTCTCCCGGCTGAACATGTGCATGGAGCCGCCCTTGCCCTTGGAATAGCCGCCGATGCGCCCGGTCAGCTCGGCCATGACGCCGCGCGCCTCCATGCCGGTGGCCAGCATATGGCCATGGTCGCGATAGGAGGTGATGACCTGGTCGCCCTCGTTCAGGCACATCTGCATGCCGACCACCACGGCCTCCTGGCCGATGTAGAGGTGGCAGAAGCCGCCGATCAGCCCCATGCCGTAGAGCTGGCCGGCCTTCTCCTCGAAGCGGCGGATCAGCAGCATGTCGCGATAGGCGCGCAGCAGCACGGCCGCATCCATGGACGCCTTGGCAGTCGCCCTGCCGCGACGACGCGGCGCCGGGTCGGCACTGGCCAAGGGGCTGGCTTTCGCGCTTCGGGCCATGCGGCTCTCCCTTAACAACCCGATCCGGTTCGGCCCGGGGATGTGGCCGCAGCGCAGCGCCGTGCCTGCCGCACAGGTAGGCCGCGCCCGGCGCCTGCGCAAGCCGGATGGCAGCAAGCGAAAGCCTTGTGCTGCAATGCAAAACGGCAGTTAACGGGATACCAGTTAATTTATCGGCGCGACCTTTGGCGTAGAGCGCGATCGGCGCTGTCGGACCGATTTTTGGCTGCACAAGCACCTGATTTCACGGCAGGAATCGCGCAAGCTCGACTGGCCCTGGCGGCAACTCGGCCCCGCTACCGCCATTGCCGCCCCCGGATCATCCCGGCACGGCAGGCCCAGGGTGCAGCGCTGGTCGGGATGCCGCGGCAAGGCCTGCCGCAGCGGCGGGTCGGCGCCATGACCATCGGCCGCGTCGGCCGCGGTCACCCTGCAGCCAGCAGAACCTTCCCCAAGGGCGAGCGCGGGCGCATCAGGTTTGTGCTGGGCTGCCGGAGAGGCGAACAGCCCTGTCGTTCGGCCAGCCGCCATTTCAGCAGCCTGTCAGCGTTCTTCCTCCGGGGTGCGGAGCGTCAGCGCCAGCGCATGCAGCCCGGCCGCGAATTCGGCCGCGACCGCCGCATGGGCGGCGCGCGAACGTGCGACCCGCGACTGGCCTGCAAATACCGGGCTGACCACCTTGACGTTGTAATGCGTCTCCCCGCCCGGTGCTGCGCCCGCGTGGCCTTGGTGTTTCTGGCTGTCGTCCTGCACCACGACGGTGGCGGGCGCGAAGGTGGCGCTCAGCAGCGCCTGCAGACGTTCGGTGCGGGAGGCGGCGGTCATGCCCGGTGGGTTAGCGCCTGTCCTTGCGCCTGCCAAGCAAAACCGTGGTGTCCCCAGCAGCGTTGCACAACCTATGCGTCAATGAAGAGTGTTGCAGTCCAGCCATGATGTCTCTGCGGGGTCTGAAGCAACAAGGTTGCGTTTCTTCGCCTTGCCGCGGCAGGAAACGCCGCCCATAAGGCGCAAATGGCTCGACGTGCCAGTACCCTGAGGGCTTCAAGCCCGACCCCCGCGGTCAACGCCCGAGGCTGTGACGCCCCCGGTTGCGAAAACCCCGGTGAGTTCCGCGCCCCACGCGATCGGTCGCGCTTGCGTGACTACTACTGGTTTTGCCTGGAGCATGTCCGGGCCTATAATCAGGCGTGGGATTTCTACAAAGGCCTCTCCCCCGAGGAGATCGAATCGCAGCTTCGCGACGATACCGGCTGGCAGCGCCCGACCTGGCCGCTGGGCCGGCTCGGCGCCCAGGGCCGCATCTCGCCCGAGATGCTGCGCGATCCGCTGTCGGTGTTCGGGGAGGCACCGCCGCCCCGTCAGAAATCGGCCCGCGAGGCGCCGCCGGAACTGCGCGCGGCGCTCGACATCATGGGCCTCGGCTGGCCGCTGAGCGCCGAGGAGCTGCGCAACCGCTACAAGGAATTGGCCAAGCGCCTGCATCCCGACCATACCGGCGGCGACAAGGTGGCGGAGGAAAAGCTGAAGGACATCAACCGCGCCTACTCGCTTTTGCGGGCGCGGCTTGCGCAGATGCCCCCTGGCAACCCATCCTCTGCCAAGTCATCTTCTGACTCGCGCGCCGACCCTGGCGTGCGGGCCCCCGCGCGAGCCGCCGCAGGCTGAAGCAAGCGAGCGACCCGCGCCGAGCAACGGACTCAGACAGGAAACATGACCAAGGTGGCCACCCTCTCCGACGTCCGACCGACCAGCGCGATTGACCTGCCGGACATCACCCTCTCCGTCCGCGACGTCTTCGGCATCGACAGCGATATGATGGTGCCCGGCTATTCGCTGCGCACCGAACACGTGCCGGACGTCGATGACACCTACCAGTTCGACAAGGACACCACCTTGGCGATCCTGGCGGGCTTCGCCTTCAATCGGCGGGTCATGGTCCAGGGCTACCACGGCACCGGCAAGTCCACGCATATCGAACAGGTCGCGGCCCGGCTGAACTGGCCCTGCCTGCGGGTAAACCTCGACAGCCACATCAGCCGCATCGACCTGATCGGCAAGGACGCCATCGTCCTCAAGGACGGCAAGCAGGTCACCGAATTCCGCGAAGGCATCCTGCCCTGGGCGCTGCAGCATCCCTGCGCCATGGTCTTCGACGAATATGACGCCGGCCGCCCGGATGTGATGTTCGTGATCCAGCGGGTGCTGGAGGTCGAGGGCAAGCTCACCTTGCTCGACCAGAACCGGGTGATCCGGCCGCACCCGTCCTTCCGGCTGTTCGCCACGGCGAACACCGTGGGCCTGGGCGACACCACGGGCCTGTATCACGGCACCCAGCAGATCAATCAGGGCCAGATGGACCGCTGGAACATCGTCGCGACCCTGAACTACCTGCCGCATGGGCAGGAGGTGGCGATCGTGATGGCCAAGCTCGGCATGGACCCCAGCGATGCCAAGATGAGGAAGCGGACTGAGGCAATGGTGGCGCTGGCCGACCTGACCCGCGCCGGCTTCATCGCCGGCGACATCAGCACCGTCATGTCGCCGCGCACCGTCATCACCTGGGCCGAGAACACCAAGATCTTCGGCGACCTCGGCTTCGCCTTCCGGCTGACCTTCCTCAACAAATGTGACGAGAGCGAGCGCACCACGGTCGCGGAATACTACCAGCGCTGCTTCAACGAGGAGATCTCGACCGGCCTGTTCGGGAAGAAGTAGGCAGGATGTCGGGGTCCAAGGACCAGACCCGCCAGGACGATTTCAAGAAGGCGACCGCGGGCGCCTTGCGGGCGATGGCGCATGCGGGCGCCGAGGTCTCGGTCGCCTTTCAGCCAGGCCCCTCGGGCCTGGCTGGCAAGCGCGCCCGGCTGCCGCTGCCGACACGGGCGCTGCCCGCCGGCGAAATGGCGCGGCTGCGCGGGGCGGCGGACGCCATCGCGCTGCGCCTGCGCCACCATGACGAAAGCCTGCATGCCGGCCGCGCCCCCAGCCGCCGCGATGCGCGGGAAGTCTTCGACGCGCTGGAGCAGGCCCGGGTCGAGACCATCGGTGCCGCGCATATGGCCGGGGTCGCCGCCAACCTCACCGCCAGGCTAAATGAGCAATGCGAGGCCGAGGGCTACGACCGCATGACACGCAAGGACCAGCTGCCGCTGGCCGCCGCGCTGTCGCTGCTGGCCCGTGAAAAACTCAGCGGCGAGCCGCCGCCCGTCGCCGCCCGCCGCGTGCTGGACCTGTGGCGCGAAAGCCTGGACGAGAAGGCGATCGCCGCCTTCGACGAGATGGCGCATCTGACCGACAGCCAGGACGCCTTCGCCAAGGCCGCCCGGAAGCTGCTGGTCGCCCTGGACCTGGCCGAGGCCGAAGCCGAGGCCGAGCCGCAGAACGACGAGGAAGGCGAGGAGGGCAACGAGACCTCCGGCAGCCAGGACAATTCCGGCGAAGGCGAGAGCAAGGCCCAGGAGTCCGAGGCCATGCTCGGCGCCCAGCCCGAGACCCAGGCCGGCGAAGCCGCCGAGGAAGACGGCACCGAGCAGGAAGAGGATGGCGCCGCCGCCGAGGGCGACGACAAGCCCGGCGGCCCCCAGGCCCGGCGCGACGTGCCGGCCAGCGATGACGCCAGCCGCTACCACGCCTTTACCACCAGCTTCGACGAGGTGGTCGAGGCCGAGGATCTCTGCGATCCCGACGAGCTGCTGCGGCTGCGCCAGCAACTGGACCAGCAGCTGTCGCATCTGCAGGGCGTGGTCTCCAAGCTCGCCAACCGCTTGCAGCGCCGGCTGCTGGCGCAGCAGCAGCGCGCCTGGGAATTCGACCTGGAGGAGGGGATGCTCGATGTCGCGCGCCTCGCCCGCATCGTCGCCAACCCGACCCATTCGCTGACCTACAAGCGCGAACGCGAGGCGGATTTCCGCGATACCGTGGTCTCGCTGCTGATCGACAATTCCGGCTCCATGCGCGGCCGGCCGATCACCGTCGCCGCCATGTGCTGCGACATCCTGGCCCGCACCCTGGAACGCTGCTCCGTGAAGGTCGAAATCCTCGGCTTCACCACCCGCGCCTGGAAGGGCGGGCAGAGCCGCGACGCCTGGGTCAAGGCCAGCAAGCCGCGCAACCCGGGGCGGCTGAACGATCTGCGCCACGTCCTCTACAAGCCCGCCGACATGCCCTGGCGGCGGGCGCGGAAAAACCTCGGGCTGATGCTGCGCGAGGGGCTGTTGAAGGAGAACATCGACGGCGAGGCGCTGGACTGGGCCTATCGCCGCCTGCTGGCTCGCACCGAACACCGCCGCATCCTGATGGTCATCAGCGATGGCGCGCCGGTCGACGACAGCACGCTGTCGGTCAACCCCGGCAACTACCTGGAACGGCATCTGCGCAAGGTGATCACCGATATCGAGGGCCGCGAAGCCGTCGAGTTGATTGCCATCGGCATCGGCCATGACGTTACCCGCTACTACCGCCGCGCCGTCACCATCGTGGATGCCGAGGAGCTGGGCGGCACCATGATGAAGAAGCTGGCCGAGCTGTTCGACGAGGACGCCGCCGCCGCCTGGCAGCGCGCGGCCGCGGAGCGCGCGCCGATCCTGGTGTGACAGGACCCGGCCGGCGGGCGCTGCTTGCGGCGGCGCTGGCCGGCTGCGGCGCGCGGGACCGCGCCGGCCGCCTGCCGGGACTTCCCACGCCGCCCGACTCGCCGCTGGTGGCGCTGGGCGGGCTGGACCTCGGCGGCTTCGGGATCGGTGGGCTTTCGGCGCTGCATATTGACGACCACCTGGGCCTGACCGCGATCAGCGATACCGGGCGCTGGCTGCGGGCACGTCTGGTGCTGGCGCCGGATGGCGCGCCGCTTGGGCTGGAAGACGCGAGCAGCGGACCGCTCCGCGATGGGGCCGGGGCGCCGCTCGGTCGGGGTTACCAGGGCGACGCCGAGGCGCTGGCGCGGACCTCCGACGGCGGCTGGCTGGTCGGCTTCGAGCGCTGGCACCGCATCCGCGCTTACCGGGATCTGGACGCGCCGGGGCGGTATGTCGAGGCGCCGCCGGGGCTGGCGGCCGCCCCCTACAACGGCGGCCTGGAAAGCCTGGCGGTGCTGGCCGATGGCCGCCTCCTCGCCATCGCCGAAACGCTGCGAGGGCCGGGTGGCGATGTCGCCGCCTGGCTGCGCGCGCCCCAAGGAAGCTGGTCCACCACCGCCTATCGGCCGGCACCGGGACTCGTCGCCACCGATATCTGCGGCATGGCCGATGGCAGCGTGCTGGTACTGGAGCGTGGCTTCACCTGGCTTGGCGGCTTCCGGGGGCGCCTGGTCGATGTGCCGGCCGCGGCGCTCTCGGCGCCGGTCATCGAGGGCAGCACGATCCTCGCCCTGGAACCGCCGCTGCCCACCGAGAACTGGGAGGGCGTCTCGGCCTTCCGGCATGCCGGCCGAGGGCTGGTGGCGCTGGTCTCGGACGACAATGAAAGCCCGCTGCAACGCGGCCTGCTGCTGGTCCTGGGATGGCGGTAGCGTTCAGGCTGCCCGGGCCGGGACCTCAGCCGGGTCGGCCTGGGTGACGCGCCAGCGTGGCAGGGTCAGCCAGGCGCGGATGCCGATGCCTCGGGCCGATTCCAGCACGAGATCGCCGCCATGTGCCCGCATCAGGTCACGCGCCGTCGCCAGCCCGAGGCCGAGGCCGCGGGTGCCGGCGCTCTCGGTGGTGGCCGGGCCGAGGTCGGCGACCGCGATGCCGGCGCCTTCACCCTCCACCACCAGGGCGACCACGTCCTGGGCGGTCAGCAAGCGCAGGGCGATGATGTCCTGCGCCCCCGCCTCACGCAGCGCCCGCCGCAGCACGGCGCGGAAGGCGGCCCGCAGCGCCCGGGGATCGGCGCGCAGCGTCACCGATCGCAGCGCCGGGTCGATCCGCCAACCCTGTTCACCGGCCTCGAGCGCCGCCACGACCTCGGCTGTCAGGGCGCCGAGGTCCAGGGCTTCCTCCGCCAGGATGCGGGGACCGGCGTGCATGGCGAGGCGGTCGTTCGCTTCATCCGCCAGATCGAACAGCCGGCGGGCATGGGCGGCGGCATCGGCGGGGCCAAGGTGCAGCCGCCGCGCCGGAGCCTGCAATTCATCGGTCAGCAGCGCGAGGCAGCGCGCCAGGGCGCCGGCCCGCGCCTGCGCATCGGCCAGCCGCCGTTCGGCCAGCCGCAGGCGCCGCCACAGCCATAAGGCAGCGACGCCGGCCAGAGCAAGGAGGAAAAGAAGAAGCGCCGCGTCCATCCGCCAAGCCTGACGGAGGAAGGCGAAGGCTCCGTTAACGGAGCCTTCGAAACATCAGGCCGCAGCGGCCTCGCGCTTGACCTTGGCGCGCAGGATGCGGCGCTTCAGGACCTGCGCCTCGACCGGCAGGCGCCGGTTCGGGGTGGTGGTCAGGAAGGCGTCGAGCCCGCCATTGTGTTCCACCGTGCGGATGCCGTTCGTGGTCAGGCGCATGCGCACCGGCACGCCCAGGACGTCGGAGAAGAAGGACGCGTCCTGAAGGTTCGGGAGGAACCGCCGGCGGGACTTGTTGTTCGCGTGGCTGACGTTGTTTCCAGCCATCACGCCTTTGCCGGTGATGCCGCAGCGGCGAGCCATGATGTTATCCTGTGTCACGTTGGAGGTCGAAAACCGAGGGCCGCGTATGACGGCCCCCCCGGCCTGAGTCAAGTCGGGGCGGGCCGGGGACGCGTCACTCAGGCGGATGGCCGACCCGGAACTCGCCGCTTTCGACCGAGGCCAGCGCATGGCGCAGCACCTGGGCGACGCCGCGGTCATCTAGCGAGCGCTGCAACAGCCCGAGCGCGCCGCCGAGCAGCGCCGAGGCGACGATGATCGGCTCCAGCTTCTGCTCCAGCATGTACTCGATCGCCTTGTCCACGACCGAGCCCGCGTGGCTGAGGTCCTGGGGCAGCGCGGCGCCTGGGTCGGCGTGGTCCTGCTCGTCCTGGTTTTCCAAGGCGTTGTCATCTCCATGGCGTGGAACCGCCATTTGGGGGGCGGCGGGGAAGGGAGGAAGCGGAAATAGGTTACAAGCTTGTTAGCCAAGCTCCGTGAGTTCGCCCGGACGCAGGGCGCGGGACCGGTCCAGATCCGCCGCCGCCTGCGCGGCCGCCGCCGCCTCGGCCGCGGCCACCGCCTCGGCCTGGCGCGACCACATCTGGGCGTAGAGCCCACCAGTCGCGATCAGGCTGCCATGATTTCCGCGTTCGGCGATCTGGCCATCGGCCAGCACGATGATCTCATCGGCCTCCACCACCGTGGACAGGCGATGGGCGATCACCAGCGTGGTGCGGCCGGTGACGACGCCCCTCAGCGCCGCCTGGATCTCCTGCTCGGTGCGGGTGTCCAGGGCGCTGGTCGCCTCGTCCAGGATCAGCACGCGGGGGTTCTTGAGGATGGTGCGGGCGATGGCCACGCGCTGCTTCTCGCCACCCGACAGTTTCAGCCCGCGTTCGCCGACCCTGGTGTTGTAGCCATCCGGCAGGCGCAGCACGAAATCATGCACCTGGGCGAGGCGCGCGGCCTGCTCGACCTCCGCATCGCTGGCACCCGGGCGGCCATAGGCGATGTTGTAGCGGATAGTGTCATTGAACAGCACGGTATCCTGCGGCACCACGCCGATGGCGGCGCGCAGGCTGTCCTGGGTCACCGATCTCACATCCTGCCCATCGACCAGCACGCGGCCGGAGGCGACATCGTAGAACCGGAACAGCAGCCGGCTGATGGTGGACTTGCCCGCCCCGGTCGGCCCGACGATCGCCAGGGTCCGCCCCGCCGGCACCGTGAAGGACACGCCCTTGAGGATCATCCGGTCCGGCCGGTAGCCGAAGCGCACGTTCTCGAAGCGGACCTCGCCAGGGCCCGGCGCCAGATCGGGGGCACCCGGGGCGTCGGCGATCTCGCGGTCCTGGCGGAGCAGCGAGAACATCGCCTCCATATCCACCAGCCCCTGCTTCATTTCGCGATAGACGAAGCCAAGAAAATTCAGCGGCAGGTAGAGCTGGATCAGGTAGGTGTTCACCAGCACGAAATCGCCGACGGTCATCCGCCCGGCCGCGACACCATTGCCCGCCAGCAGCATCACCGCGGTCAGCCCGATCGCGATCACCACCGCCTGGCCGGCATTGAGCGCGTTCAAGGTCTGTTCCGACCGGGTATAGGCGGTCTCGTAGCGGGACAGGGAGCCGTCGTAGCGGCGCGCCTCATGCGTCTCGTTGTTGAAGTATTTGACCGTCTCGTAGTTCAGCAGGCTGTCGATCGCGCGCGTGTTCGCTTCCTGGTCGGTGTCGTTCATCGCGCGCCGGAACTTCAGGCGCCAGTTGGTGAAGCCGAGCGTGAAGCCGATGTAGATGGCGATGGTGCCGAGGGTGACCGCCGCATAGGTCCAGTCGAACAGCCGCCACAGGATGACAGCAACCAGCAGGATCTCAATCAGCGTCGGCACGATCGAGAACAGCAGGAAATCCAGCACGAAGTTGATGCCGCGCACGCCACGTTCGATCATCCGTGACAGCCCGCCGGTCTGCCGGTCGAGGTGATAGCGCAGCGACAGCGCATGCAGATGCCGGAACACCTCCAGGGCGATGACGCGGGCGGCCCGGGCCTGGACGCGCACGAAGACGGCGTCGCGCAGTTCCTGGAACAGCGCGGCGAGGGCGCGCAGCAGCCCATAGCCGATGATCAGCGCCGCCGGGACCGCCGCCACGCCTGCGACCGCCAGTCCCTCCGGCCCCAGCGCATCGACCGTGCGGGCATAGGCGAGCGGCACCAGCACATTGGCGCCCTTGCCGAGGAGCATCAGCGCGAGGGCCGCCACCACCCGGATCCGCAGGCCGGGCTGCCCGACCGGCCAGAGATAGGGGGCAATGGAAAGCAACGTCCGCATATGACTGCGTTCGGGGGGTACGGCAGGCGGCGAGGAAGGAGACAAGAGGGCGCATCCGTCAGACTTGGGCGCGAGATAGCGCGGAGCCGCCTATTTGGGTAACCCACCCCTGCCATCAAAGCTCTCGGCGCCTTGATCGCGACGCCTGGGCAGCGCAAGGATTTGATATGACACCCGCTCTTGACCCGGAGACGATCGGCGGCCTTGCGCGCGATCTGGCCCCGTCCGACTTCATCCGCATCGTCCGGACCTTCGAAACCGACCTGTCGCGACTGGTTCTGCTTATGGTCGAACAGGCGACATCCGGCGACATCGAGCAATATCGGCGCTCCGCCCATGCCCTTGCCGGCGCCGCCGGCGCGATCGGAGCGACTCGCCTGGCGGCGGATGCGCGGTTGGCCATGGACCCCAAGACCACGACGCCGCCGCGGGAGCTCTTGCTGCAGATCGGAGCCGAGGCGCGGCAGGTGCTGGTGGAACTCGCCGACTGGGCCTCCAACCCGACCGAGCGCTGACGCCCCATGGCTCGCCCCGCCCGCGTCCTGCTGGTCGAGGATACGCCGACCCAGGCGGAGATCGCCCGCGCCTATCTGGCCGACCAGAGCCATGAGCTGCGGGTTGCCGAGACCGCCGCCGAGGGGCTGCGCATCGCCCAGGACTGGGCCCCCGATGCCATATTGATCGATGTCGAGCTGCCGGATTTCGACGGCTTCGCGCTGATGCGCCGGTTGAAGGAGGCCGAGGTCGCCGCGATCATGATCGTGATCACCGCCCAGGGCTCGGTGAACACCGCCGTGACCGCGATGCGCGAAGGCGCCCTGGACTTCATCGTGAAGCCCTATGCCAAGGCGCGGCTGACGGTGACGCTCGCCAATGCTCTGGAGCAGCGCCGCCTGTCGGTCGAACTGGCCGAGGCACGGGCCATCATCAGCCGGGACCGCTATTTCGGCTTCATCGGCGGCAGCCCGGCGATGCAGGCGGTCTATCGCACCATCCAGGATGTCGCCGCGAGCCGCGCGAACGTCTTCATCACCGGCGAGAGCGGCACCGGCAAGGAGCTGGCCGCCGAGGCCATCCACCGCGCCAGCCCGCGCGCCAAGAAGCCCTTCGTGCCGCTGAATTGCGGCGCCATCCCCGCGACGCTGATCGAGAGCGAGGTTTTCGGCCACAAGCGCGGCGCCTTCACCGGCGCCACCGAGGATCGCCCGGGTGCCGCCCGCAGCGCCGATGGCGGCACCCTGTTCCTGGACGAGATCGGCGAGATGCCGCCCGACATGCAGGTCAAGCTGCTGCGCTTCGTGCAGACCGGCACCGTGCTCCCGGTCGGGTCGAGCAAGGGCGAGCGGGTGGATGTGCGCGTCGTCTCGGCCACCAACCGCGACCCGCTGGCCGAGGTCGAGGCCGGGCGCTTCCGCGAGGACCTGTACTACCGGCTCTATGTCGTGCCGATCCATCTGCCGCCGCTACGCGAACGCGGGGAGGATGTGCTGCTGATCGCGCGGCATTTCCTGAATGTCTATGGGCGTGAGGAACATAGCCACTTTCGCGGCTTCGCCCCGGATGCGGAGGCGGTCCTGCTGGGCAGCCCTTGGCCGGGCAATGTGCGGCAATTGCAGAATGTGGTCCGCAACCTGGTGGTGCGGCACGATGCCACGCTGGCGACCGCCGCGATGCTGCCGGCCGAACTGCTGCGCGCGGCCCGGCCGGTTGCGGTCCCTTCCGCGCAGCCTCGGGCGGAGCCATCCGGCCGGGCGGGGTCGGAGGCGATGGTGATGGCGCCACCCTCACCGCCTCCCTCGCCCGCGCTTGCCACCGCAGCCGGTGATCCCCTGGCGACCATTGCCGCCGCCTTGTCGGCACTGGTCAGCGCGCGGGCCGCCCCCGCCCCGGTCCCGCAGGTCGTGCTGCAGCCGGAACCGCTCCCCGAAGCGTCCCCCCGGGCGGCCCCGGAGATGCGTGGTCCGATCCTGCCGCTTTGGCAGGTGGAGAAAGAACACATTCTGGCGGCGCTGGATGAATGCGGGCAGGACGTGCCGCGCGCCGCGGCGCTGCTGGAGATCAATCCCTCGACCATCTACCGCAAGCTGCAGGGTTGGCGCGTCTAACATTGCAATTGCGTTCTGTAGGAGCCTCGCACGGCGGCTTGATGAGAACGCCGCCGGAAGGGGCTGATCCGCCGTTGGATACCATGCAGATCTACGTTCTGCCTTGAAGTGAAGCCCTGTTGTCCGCCGCCCTCAGCGCACAAGCGATGCCGTTGGGACCTAGCCAGAGCTTCGGTTCGGCCTGGCTCGCCACGAACCCGAGGGTTGCTCCCACAACCATGAATCATATACCCTTTTGCAGGCCGAATCCGGCAAGGAAGAGCAGATGACACCAGGCGAGGCTTCCGGCGCATCGATACCTGGACGGCTTGGGCCAGTGGTTGTCACGGCTTTCAACCGAGCCGCCTATCTTCGTGAGACTCTCCGATCGATTGCGCTGCAGCCCTCGGTGGCCTCGGGCCAGCGCGAGGTTCACCTGTTCCAGGACGGCGCGGTGAATTTTCATAGTGGCACCCGCTACGCTGAGGACGAGGAGATCTAGGCCTCGGTGGCCGCCTTCCGCGAGGTGTTTCCGCAAGGGACAGTCCATCAAGCGGAACGGAACATTGGGATCGCGCTGAACTTCGACCGGGCCGAGCGCTACGTTTTCCTCCGCCGCGGTTTCCCGAGCGCCGTCTTCTTCGAGGACGACATGGTGCTCAGCCCTCACTACCTCACTGTCTTGCAGCAATTCCTCGACTTCGCGGCGAGCCCCGCTTCCGGCGGCATGGTCGGCTACGTCGCAGCCTATGGCCAGCACAGGGCGACGCTGGACGAGCAGGTGCGGCGCCGAAAGGAGGTCGTCGCGATGGGCCATGCCTGGGGTTACGGCGTGACCCGTTCCCATTGGCTCGACGTACGCGAGGTCATCGACCCGTACATCAAGATTGTCTCGGATTGCGATTACCGGCAGCGGCCTAAGGCTAAGATCGGTGCCGTCCACAAGCAGCTCGGCCTCGCAACCAATGCTTTGTCGCAGGACGCCATAAAGACGATAGCCACCTTCTGGCTGGGGCGGGCGCGGCTGATGCCCGTTATCTGTCAAGCTCGATACATAGGGCAGCACGGCGTGAACTTCACGCCTGAGGCTTTCGCGAAGAAAGGTTACGGGGAGGAGATTCTCTTTCCGGAGGAGCAGAACGAATTTAACTGGCCGGATCAGGCCCGCCTTGCGGCCATGGTCACCAAGGAGCGGACGGTCATGCAGGAGCTCTGCAACAAAGCATATGGCGAGCGTGAATTGCCGCCGGTGCCGAGGGGCAGTTTCCGCGCTGATGAGCACGCCCTCTAAACTCGTTTGTCCACCTTTCTTCCTTCTTACAGCAGCACGTCTCCTCTGAACCGCGCCGGTTTTGCCGAAGCCTTCCGACTCCTGGGAAGGTGGAACCTAGGCGGGCAGGACGACGAACAAGCCTTCGTCCGAGATCCGTCAGCAGGCGGCTCGGATGGTGCCGGATCGCGAATGCCAGCCTCCCCTCTCAAGCAATGACACAATATTCCCTGCCTTCATGAATGGCGTCCGCCCGCTGGTGAAGGTCGCCGTCTTCCAGTGGCCGTGCGGATGGGCGAGCGGCGGCGTAGGCCGTTTGCGAACGACGAGTACGATGCCGCCGATGGCAGGAGACATCCGCCAGGAGACGAATTCATCTCCGCCCGCCTCGGAGCAGGAGGTGAGCGGGTTCTGGGCACAATTCAGGCGCGCGTCGCAACTGCTTATCCGCGGCGCGAAGTCGGGCGATAATTGCCTTACCCCAGGAACAGCTCGTGTAACGGCATTGTCCGGCCGGCGTTACAATCCCCCTCCCCGCGCCCAGGAATGAAAAACACTGCCAGCGCCGTTTGGCACGCTTCTCACCGTTGTTACATTCAACTTCTCTATTGTAACGACTCCCGGCATCGTCATAATTCCTCCCAACATGCAGCATTGGATGGCCTGTGCCGATGCAATGGTCCTTCGGGGATCGTCTTCCGCTCGTCCTGCTGCTCCTTGCGGGGCTGATCCTGGCCATTGCGGTCCCGGCCGGCCTGGGCGCTTTCCACGCCCGGCGGCAGGCCATCGACTTGCATACCGCACTCGAACATATGATGGTCGATGCGGATGCGGCAGGAAGCCTGCTGCGGCAGTCCGAGGCCGAGGCCGCCAGCATCCCCGGCGACGCCTACGACGCCCCCGCGCAGCAGATCCTGTCCGAGGCACGCATAGATGCCACCCTGACGCGACTCGCCGAGGGCGCGCGGAGCGAACCCCAGCTGCGTTCGCACGCCGGGGCGCTCGGCGTGCTGGTGCGGCTACGGCTTGCGGATCTGACGCCGACGGCACGGCCGCAGCCGCTGGATGCCGGGCGGGCGCAGGCGCTGGCAGTCAGGATCGCCGCCGACCAGTTCATCGCCGCCGCCCGGCAGCGCCTCATCATCGAGGAAGCGGCGGCCGCGATCGCCACCACGCGGCTCGACCTCGCTTGCGCCGGAGCCGGGCTCGCAGCGTTGCTGGCCCTGGGCTCCGGTCTGCTCTGGCGGGCGCCGCTGACGGCAGGCGCACGGCGGATGCGGCGAACCGCCGCGACCCTCGATGCCTGGCCGGAGGCGGCGCCGGTCGGCCTCGGGCTGCTCGACCGGGATCTGGTGATCATCAGCGCCAATGCCTGCCTCGGTCCTCTTCTGGGGAGCGCGACGCCGGGCAGCTCCGCTTTGGTCGGACGGCCCCTGGGCGAGGTCGCAGCACCGGCGCTGACGGCGCTGGAACCCGAATTGCGGCACCTGCTCGCCGGCGGCGCCGAAAGCGCGCGGCGAGAGATCGTTCTGCCGGCGATGCCCGGCTCCGATGCGCGGGTTTGCCTGGTGGCGATCCGCCCGATCGGCGGCGCGCCGCGCGCACCTGCCGGGCTGTCGCTGATGGTGATCGACGTCACCGAGCGGGTGCGGGCGCAGGGCAGCAGCGCGGCCTTGGCGCGGGAACTGAACCATCGGGTCAAGAACACCTTCGCGACCATACAATCCCTCGCGGCACAGACCCTGCGCAGCAGCGGCGGCGACATGCAGCGCTTTTCCGCCGATTTCACCGGCCGGCTGATGGCGCTTTCGCGCAGCCACGACCTGTCCCTTTCTCACGGGTTCGGACCCATCGCGCTGTCGGATGTCGCGCAGGCCGCTTTGGAGCCGTTTCGGGGCAGCGGCCGGATTGCCATCGCAGGCGCTGCGGATGTGGCGGTGCGCCCGCCCCAGGCGCAGGCGCTGGTGATGGCGCTTCATGAACTTGCCGGAAACGCATCGCGCCATGGTGCGCTGACGCGACCGGAGGGCAGGGTGACGCTGCGCTGGGACCATGGCCCCGATCCGAGCGAGGTGCGTCTGCTCTGGAAGGAACGGGGCGGGCCGCGGCTGGAGGGCCCGCCCTCCCGTCGCGGCTTCGGCCTGCGCCTGCTGGAGCGCGCCTTGGCGCATGATCTTGGAATTGCCGGCGTCGTGACCCTGCGCTTCGACCACCTCGGCCTCTGCTGCGAGATACGCTTTTCACCGGCCCAGCTGGATCTCTGCGCCGAGGCCGAGGCCGCCTGACGGCGTCGCTACGGCGCTCGCACCAGCACGTGCCGCTTGCGGCCCAGGGAGAGTTTCGCGGCGCCATCACGCAGGTCCTCGGCGGTGACCTGCGCGGTCTCCTCGGCGATCGGCGTGTCGTTCAGCCGCACCCCGCCCTGGCGAATCATGCGCCGGGCTTCGGCCTTGCTCGCGACCAACCCGGCCTCGGCCAGCAGGTCCAGCACGGCGGCGGGCAGGGTCGCCGTGAGGCTCGGCAGGGTGTCGGCGGCCTCGCCGGCCTCGAACACCGCGGTGGCGGTGGCGGCGGCGGCCTCGGCGGCGGCGCGGCCATGCAACAGCGCCGTGGCCTCGGTCGCCAGCACCTTCTTCGCGTCGTTCAACGCGGCCCCCGCGAGCCCGCCCAAACGTGCCACCTCCGCCATCGGCAGGTCGGTGAACATGCCAAGGAAACGGCCGACATCAGCATCCTCGGTGTTCCGCCAGAACTGCCAGTAGTCATAGGGCGACAGCCGGTCCGGATTCAGCCAGACCGCGCCGGCCATGGTCTTGCCCATTTTGGCGCCGGAGGAGGTGGTCAGCAGCGGCGTGGTCAGGCCAAAAACCTGCTGCTGGTCGGCGCGCCGAACCAGCTCCACCCCCATCACGATGTTCCCCCACTGGTCGCTGCCGCCCATCTGGAGGATCACGTCATGGCGGCGGCGCAGTTCCAGGAAATCATAGGACTGCAACAGCATGTAGTTGAATTCGAGGAAGCTCAGCGGCTGGTCGCGTTCCAACCGCAGCTTCACGCTGTCCATGGTCAGCATGCGGTTGACCGAAAAATGCCGGCCGACGTCGCGCAGGAAGGGGACATAGGCGAGCTGGTCCAGCCATTCGGCATTGTCCAGCATCCGCGCGCCGTCGGAAAAATCCAGGAAGGCGTCGAAGGTACGGCGGATGCCGAGCTTGTTGCGTTCGATCGCGGCGTCATCCAGCAGCGGCCGCGCCTCGTCGCGAAAGGAGGGGTCCCCGATCTTCGTGGTGCCGCCGCCGAGCAGCGCCACCGGATGGTGGCCACAGCGCTGGAACAGCCGCAGCAGCATGATCGGCAGCAGATGCCCGACATGCAGGCTGTCGGCGGTGCAGTCGAAGCCGACATAGGCGCTGGCACCGTGGGCGGCGAGGCGCGCGCGCAGCGCATCCTCGTCGGTGATCTGGTGGATGAAGCCGCGCTCACGCGCAAGATCGATGAAGTCGTCCATGGCCCGGTTTCCTGCGGAGGCGTGGCGCTACCACGCTCCGCCCACCGGGCCAAGGAAGCGGCCTCAGATTCGGCCCATCACCAGCAGGATGATCACCACGATCAGCACGATGCCCAGGGTGCCGCTGGGCGCATAGCCCCAACTCGCGGCATAGGGCCAGCTGGGCAGCGCGCCAATGACCAGCAGGACGAGAATGATGAGCAGGATGGTTGACATGAGGGTCTCCGAGAGAGGGCGAGATCGTAACGCCACATGCGACAAAGTGTTGCGCGGGGTCGCGCGATTGACGGAAGGACCGCGGCGCGGAACGCTCGGGCAATGACCCAGACTCAGGATTTGTGGCGCCTGACCGCCGCCGAGACCGCCGCCCTGATCCGCAGCCGAGGTGCGACGGCAACCGAGGTGACCCGCGCCGCCCTCGGCCGGCTGGATGCCGTGAACCCCGCGCTGAACGCGGTGGTGCAGCAGATGCCGGAGCAGGCGCTGGCCGCCGCCGCCGCCGTCGATGCCGCGATCGCGCGCGGGGAGGACCCGGGGGTGCTGGCCGGCGTGCCGGTGACCATCAAGGTCAATGCGGACCAGGAGGGCTTTGTCACCACCAACGGGCTGCGGCTGCAGGAAGGTCTGGTGGCCAGGGAGGACAATCCGGTCGTCGCCAATCTGCGCCGCGCCGGGGCGGTGATCATCGGGCGGACCAATACGCCCGCCTTCTCCCTGCGCTGGTTCACCCGCAACAGCCTGCATGGCGCGACCAAAAACCCCTGGAATGCCGGGATCACCCCGGGCGGGTCCTCGGGTGGTGCGGCGTCGGCGGTGGCGGCGGGGATCGGGGCGATCGGGCATGGCACGGATATCGGCGGCTCGGTGCGCTACCCCGCCTATGCCTGTGGCGTGCATGGGCTGCGGACCACGCTGGGGCGCATCCCGGCCTTCAATTTCTCGGGCGGCGACCGGCATATCGGCGGGCAGCTGATGGCGGTCTCGGGGCCGATCGCGCGCAGCATCGCCGATCTGCGGATCGGGCTGCAGGCCATGGCCGCCCCCGATCTGCGCGACCCCTGGTATGCGCCGGTGCCGCTGGAAGGGCCGGAATGGCCGCGCCGGGCGGCGCTCTGCGTCGCCCCCGAAGGCATGGCGGTGGCGCCCGCGGTCGAGGCCGCCCTGCGCGACGCCGGCCGCCGGCTGCAGGACCGCGGCTGGACCGTGGTGGAGATCGCAAGCCCCCCCTTCCGCGAGCCGGCGCGGCTGCAGGCAATGCTCTGGCTGGCTGAAAGCCGCCGCGGCATGAACAAGGCGCTGGAGCAGGAGAACGACCCCGACGCGAATTTCGTCTTCGCGCAGATGGAGGCGCTGAGCCCCACCGCCGATCTGAACGATTTCCTGGATGCCCTGCAGGCACGATCCGGCTTCCTGCGGCAATGGTCGGCCTTCCTTGCGAAATACCCGGTGCTGATCTGCCCGGTTTCGGGCGAACTGCCGTTCCGCGACCAGTCCGACGTCGAGAGCCCGGAGGCGTTCCGGCGCATCATGGAGGCGCAGCTGACCCAGGTCGGGCTGCCACTGATGGGGCTGCCGGGGCTGACCGTCTCCACCGGCCTGGTCGATGGCGTGCCGGTCGGGGTGCAGCTGGTCGGCGCCCGGTATCGCGAGGACATCCTGCTGGCCGCCGGCGAGGAGATCGCAGCCGCCGGCACCCCCGCCACCCCGATCGACCCGCGCTGATGGCCCGCCGCGCCACCCTGCACCGGCTGCCCGCCGCCCATCCCGGCGATACCGCGCCGCTGGAGGCGCTGATGGACCAGGGCGCCCTCGATCCCCGGCTGATCGTCGCCATCCTGGGCAAGACCGAGGGCAATGGCTGCGTCAACGATTTTACCCGCGCCTTCGCGGTGCATGCCATGGCGGGGATGCTGGCGCGGCGGATGCTGACCACCCCGGAAATCGTGCTGGAGAAAGTCGCCATGGTGATGAGCGGCGGCACCGAGGGCGGGCTCTCGCCGCATTGGTTGGTGGTCTCGGTGGTGCCCGATGGCGGCGATGCCATCCCCGGCCGGGCGCGGCTGGCCATCGGCACCGCTTTCACCGATCCGCTGCCGCCCGCCGCTTTGGGCCGCGCCGCCCAGGCCGAGGCGACCGCGGCGGCGGTGCGCGACGCGATGGAAGCCGCCGGCATCACCGATCCGGCCGCGGTGCATTACGTGCAGGTGAAATGCCCGCTGCTGACCAGCGAACGCATCGCCGCCAGCGCGGAGCCGGTGGTGACCCATGACACCTATGCCAGCATGGGGTTTTCGCGCGGAGCCTCGGCGCTCGGCGTCGCGCTGGCCCTGGGCGAGGTCGCCGAGGTCACCGACGCTATGGTGCTGCGCGACCTGTCCGCCTTCAGCCACAGCGCCGCCTGTTCCGCCGGCGTGGAGCTGACGAGGGCCGAGATCGTGGTCATGGGCATGAGCCCGGACTGGGCCGGCGATCTGGTCATCGCCCATGACGTGATGGCGGATGCCATCGATCTCGACGCCATCCGCCGCGCCTTGGCGGCGGCGGGCCTGCCGCCCGGGCCCGGGCAGATGGCGGGGGCCGAGAATCTGGTGGCGCTGCTGGTGAAGGCCGAGCCTTCCTCCAACGGCGCGATCCGGGGCCTGCGCCACATTATGAACGACGACAGCGACATCAACGCCACCCGCCATGCCCGCGCCTTGGTCGGCGGCGTGGTGGCGGCGGCGACCGGGCGGACCGATGCCTTCGTCTCCGGCGGCGCCGAACACCAGGGTCCGGATGGCGGCGGCCCGGTCGCGGTCATCGCCAGGGTTGCGGCGGCGGTGTCGCCTCCGTAGATGAGGCTGCCCTTCCGGAGAGTTTGCGGATGTATGCGGTGTTTTGGCTGCTCGACCGGGTGGCCTCGATCTATGTCTGGACGCTGATCATCGCCGCGGTGGTAAGCATGCTGGTCGGCTTCGGGGTGCTGGACCGTCGCAACCGCTTCGTCTGGGGCGTTGAGGATTTCCTGTACAAGGTGACCGAACCCGCCCTGCGGCCGCTGCGCCGGGTGCTGCCGATCTTCGGCAATGTCGATCTGTCGCCGCTGGTGCTGATCCTGCTGATCTATGCCTTCCAGATCTTCCTCTGGACGACGCTGTGGCCGCTGGTGAACTGAATGGCCCCTTCCGCGCCTTGCCCAATGGGGTGGAGGTGCGGGTGAAGGCCGAGCCCCGGTCCCGCCGTCCCGGTGTCGGCGGGCTGGCGCCCGGGGCGGATGGGCCCAGGCTGCGGATCGCGGTGACCGAGGCGCCATCGGATGGCAAGGCCAGCGCCGCGGTGGCGCTGGCGCTGGCCCGGGCGCTCGGCCTGCCGGGGCGGGCGGTCACGCTCCGGGCGGGCGCGGCCAGCCGGGCCAAGACCTTGCATGTCGCCGGCGATCCGGCGGCGCTGCTTATCCAACTCGAAGGTTTCTGCGCATGACCGCCCGTATCCTCGATGGCAAGGCGCTCGCGATCCGGCTGCGCACGCGTCTCGCCGAACGCATCCGGGGGCTGGATTTTCGGCCCGGGCTGCGGGTGGTGCGGGTCGGCGAGGACCCGGCCAGCGGCGTCTATGTCCGCAACAAGGACCGCGCCGCCATCGCCGCGGGATTCGACAGCGCGACCCTGCATTTGCCGGAGACGGTGACCGAGGCGGAACTGCTGGCGCTGATCGCCCGGCTCAATGCCGATCCCGCGGTGGACGGCATCCTGGTGCAGCTGCCGCTGCCGGCGCGTATCCGCAGCCTCGCGGTGCTGGAGGCGGTCGATCCGGCCAAGGATGTCGACGGGTTTCACCCCGTGAATGCCGGCAGGCTCGCCACCGGGCAGCCCGGCTTGGTGCCCTGCACGCCGCGCGGCGTGATGCATCTGCTGGCCGAGGCGGGGGTGGCTTTGTCGGGCGCGCGGGCGGTGGTGCTGGGGCGCAGCGCCATCGTGGGGCGCCCGATGGCGGCGCTGCTGCTGGCCGCCGATGCGACCGTGACCATCGCGCATTCCCGCAGCCGCGACCTGCCCGCCGAATGCCGCCGCGCCGATGTGCTGGTCGCCGCGGTCGGCCGGGCGGAGCTGGTGCGCGGGGATTGGGTGGCCCCTGGGGCGGTGGTGATTGATGTCGGCATCAATCGTCGCCCGATGGGTGGCCTGGTCGGCGATGTCGCCTTCGACGAAGCGCTGCCGCATGCCGGGGCGATCACCCCGGTGCCCGGCGGGGTCGGCCCCATGACCATCGCCTGCCTGCTGGAGAACACGCTGCAGGCGGCGCTCGCCCGCCGCGGCGCGGGCTGAGGCGCGCCCACCAAATTCCGGCGTGACATTGCCCGGGGGCTGTGGTGCAACGAATCCGCAAATGGATGTGAACGACCACCTGGGCCTTGGCCCGCTGCCTTTCCTGGTGACGTCTCCCGCCAGGCAAACGGCGCCGCTGGTCTTTGCCTCCCCCCATTCGGGCCGCCTCTACCCTGACGACTTTCTGGCCCAGAGCCGGCTTGACCGGCATGCGCTCCGGCGCAGCGAGGACAGCTTCATCGACGAGGTCTTTGCTGCTGCGCCGCTGAACGGCATGCCGCTGCTGGCCGCGACCTTTCCCCGCGCCTTCTGCGATGTGAACCGCGAGCCTTGGGAACTGGATCCCACGATGTTCGACGGGCCGCTGCCGGGCTGGGTGAACACCACCAGCCCCCGGGTGAATGCCGGCCTCGGCACCATCCCAAGGGTCGTCGCGGCGGGGCAGTCGATCTATGGCCAGCGCCTCTCCTTCAGCACCGCAGAGGCGCGGATCCGCGACCACTGGCAGCCTTATCACGATGCGATGGCCAGGCTGATCGAGGCAACGCGCCAGGATTTCGGCCATTGCCTGCTGGTGGATTGCCATTCGATGCCGAGCAGCCAGGCCCAGTCCCAGGATGGCGCCGAGATCGTGCTGGGCGATGCGCATGGGACCGCCTGCGCCCCGCGCGTGATGCGTATCTTCGAGGAGGGCTTCCGCGAGGCCGGCTACAGCGTCCGCCGCAACGACCCCTATGCCGGCGGCTACACCACGCGCCACTACGGCCGCCCGCGCGAAGGCCTGCACGCGATCCAGATCGAGATCGCCCGCTCGCTCTATATGAATGAGGCGCGGATCGAACCGCATGCCGGGCTGACCCGGCTTTCGGCCAATGTCGCGGTGCTTTGCGCGCGTTGGGCGGCGGATGACTGGAGCTGGCTCAACCGCTGAGCGGCAGCCGAAAGCAGCGCGAAAAAAAAGGCGGTGTCCGAAGACACCGCCAAGTTTAGGGAGGAAACGTCCAAGAAAGATGGCCAGCGGCGAACCGCACGGCCATCCAAGGCCTATCTAGGCGGATGATTGCTCGTATGCAAGCGGCTTTTTGCGGTGCAGCGTAAATCCTTGTGGGGGGCTGTCTTGCGGGTCGCTCCGCAACCCCGTATCCGCCCGCTATCCCAGGGAGAGCGCCATGCCAGCCATCGCCGATATCATCGCCCGTGAAGTCCTGGACAGCCGCGGCAACCCCACCGTCGAAGCCGAAGTCCTCCTTGAGGACGGTTCCCGCGGCACCGCCATTGTCCCTTCCGGCGCCAGCACCGGCGCGCATGAGGCGGTGGAACTGCGCGATGGCGACAAGAGCCGCTATCGCGGCAAGGGCGTGCTGGAGGCATGCGCGGCGGTCGAGGGCGAGATCTTCGACGCCCTGTCCGGAGTCAGCGCCTTCGAACAGGTCCATATCGACCAGACCATGATCGAGCTGGACGGGACGCCCAACAAATCCCGCCTCGGCGCCAATGCCATCCTCGCGGTGTCGCTGGCGGTGGCCAAGGCCGCCGCGGCCTCGCGCGAATCGCCGCTGTACCGCTATGTCGGCGGGGTCTTCGCCCGCACCCTGCCGGTGCCGATGATGAACATCATCAATGGCGGCCAGCATGCCGACAATCCGATCGACATCCAGGAATTCATGATCATGCCGGTGGGTGCGGCCTCGATCGCCGATGCGGTGCGCATGGGCTCGGAGGTGTTTGGCGCGCTGAAGGGCCTGCTGCACGAGGCCGGCCACAACACAAATGTCGGCGACGAGGGCGGCTTCGCCCCCAACATCGGCAGCGCCGAAGAAGCCCTGGGCTTCATCAGCAAGGCGGTCGAGGCGGCCGGGCATCGCATGGGCGACGACATTGTCTTCGCCATCGATTGCGCCGCCACCGAATTCTACAAGGACGGCTTCTACGACCTGGCCGGCGAGGGCAAGCGCTTCGACGCCGGCGGCATGGTCGACTACCTGGAGGCCCTCTGCGCCAAATTCCCGATCGTCTCGATCGAGGATGGCTGCTCCGAGGATGACTGGGACGGCTGGAAGCTGATGACCGAGCGCCTCGGCGCCAAGGTGCAGCTGGTCGGCGATGACCTGTTCGTGACCAACACCGAACGGCTGCGCACCGGGATTGAGAGCGGCACCGCCAATGCCATTCTGGTCAAGGTCAACCAGATCGGCACGCTGACCGAGACGCTGGAGGCGGTGGAGATGGCCCATCACGCCGGCTGGCGCGCCGTGATGTCGCATCGCTCGGGGGAGACCGAGGATACGACCATCGCCGACCTCGCCGTCGCGACCAATTGCGGGCAGATCAAGACTGGCAGCCTGTCGCGTTCTGACCGGCTGGCCAAGTACAATCAGCTGATGCGGATCGAGCACCATCTGGGCTCGGCGGCGCGCTACGCCGGGCGGGCGAGCCTGCGTCGCTAGGAGTTGGGCCGCTGAGGCCATACGCGGCGGTTGTTCCCGCCTGACCTGCCTGTGTATACCAGCACAGGCGGGCCGGGGCCCGGCGGGCAGAGGGCGGGGCAGAGGGCGGGGCAGATGCGGCGATTCCTGATGCGTGCGGTGCGGCTGCTGACCTTGCCGCTGTTCGGCCTGGCGCTGGGTGGCTTCTTCGTCTGGCATACGTTTCATGGCGCCCGCGGCCTCGAAGCCCGCGCAGCCCGCCTGGCCGAAATCGAAACGGCACGGGTCTGGCTGGCAGAGGCCGAGGCCGAGCAGCAGACGCTGGAGCGTCGCGTCGCCGGCTTCCGTGGCGACCGGATCGACGCCGATCAGTTGGACGAACGGGCGCGGACCCTGCTGAACTACGTCGGGCCGAATGAGATCGTGGTCCCGCTGCGGCGTCCCGGAGGCTAGTCGGCCGCCGCATCCTTGGGCGTCGCCCAATCCGGCCAGCGCCGCGCCACCACCGGGCTGTCCGGCGCATAGGCCAGGCAGGAGCCCAGGATCGACGGCCGCTTCCGGTGGACCGCCGCTTCCATGTCCACCCGCGCCTGGCGCTGCCCGACCAGGGTCTGGTAGGCGACGGTCGCCATCTGGCCCAGCATTTCGCGCAGATGCGTGCAGCCGAGCACGCCGCCCACCCGCTCATGCACCGCGCGGTTGAAGCCGGGGCCGATCTTCAGCCCGGCCAGCGCCGCGAAATTCGGCGCCGCCTGCGGGCAGACCGCATAGGGCGTGAAGTCCGACACCGCCTCCGCCGCCACGATTTCCAGCCGGTCGGTGATGGTCAGGCGAATCCACATGCCGTGGAGTTCCTCGCCCGGTTCGATCCGGCCGCGATCGTCGTTCTCGAAGGCGTAGGTCTTGGTGTCCTGGAGATGCCCTTCGACGTCGAACAGCCCGTCCTCGCGCCGATATCCATGCATGACCAGGGACCGGCGATGAAGCGGTGCACGAGCGACGGGCGGGGAGAGCGGCATGGCACGGGGTCCGGAAGTCTGCGCGGCGGTGCAGCATAGGCCCGCACAGTGAGCAGGAACAGCTTGGTGAATTCTATGTTGATTTTGACAGGATTCATGATGACATCAACCGCATGAATGACGCGGCCGAGACTTGGCGCCACCTCTCGCGGCTCTGCACCCGGATGGCGGGCGGGATCGCGCGCCAGGGCCATGCTGCCGGCCCGGCCATGGCGGAGGCACGGCTGCTGCTGGAACTCGGGCATCCCGATCCCGGCGCGGCCGCGCCGGCGGCGGCCGATCTGGCGCGGGCGCTGGCAATGGACACGGCCCAGGTCTCGCGCCTGCTGCGCGGATTGGCCGCAGAAGGTCTGATCGAGCGCCGCCCCGCCGCCGGGCGCCGCCTGGCCCTGCAGTTGGCGCCCCGCGGACGGGCGGCGCTGGCGACGCTGGAGGAGACCTGCCGCGCCGACATGGCTCGGCTGCTGGAGCCCCTGGCGCCGCCGCTGCGCGCGGAACTGGCGGCATGCCTGCGCCGGGCCAGCGCGATCCTGGCGGCGCCGGTGCCGGCGGTGCCGGTGCTGCGGCCGGCACGGCCGGGCGAGTACGGCTGGATCGTCACCCGCCACGCGACGCTTTACGGCGCCGAACAGGGCTGGGATGCGCTGGCCTTCGAGGCCTATGTCGCGGGACTCCTTGCCAAATTCGGGGCGGCGCGCGACCCGGCGCGCCAGTCGCTGTGGATCGCCGCCATCGCCGATGCCCCGGTCGGCAGCGTCGCCGTGGTCGATGCGGGGGGCGGCACCGCGCGGCTGCGGCTGCTGATCCTCGACCCCGCGGTGCGCGGCCGGGGCGTCGGCCGCGCCCTGCTGGCCGAGGCGATGCATTTCGCGCGAAGCCGTGGCTATGAGCGCATGACGCTCTCCACCTATGCCAGCCTCACCGCGGCCCGCAGCCTCTATGCCGCGCATGGCTTCGTGCTGACCCACGCCGCCCCGGTGCGCGAATGGGGGCACGATCTGGTGACGGAGAACTGGGACCGCATCTTGTAGGAAGCGTGGCGGAAAAGGCCGATGCTCGACAAGCGCTGCCAGTCATGCGGACCACCGCAACCGGACTGTCATTTCACTGTCATCGCCCTGTCTCCCAAGGCCAGTATCCACCGCGCCGCACAAGGACGTCCCGATGCTCCAGATTCAGTCGTTGACCCGCCGCTTTGGTGAGCGGACCGCCGTGAACGAGGTTTCGCTCTCGATTCCGGCCGGACAGATGGTGGGCGTGATCGGCCGTTCCGGCGCCGGCAAATCGACCCTGCTGCGGATGCTGAACCGGCTGACCGAGCCGTCCTCGGGCCGCATCCTGCATGACGGCATGGATGTCACGGCGCTGAAGGGCCAGGCGCTGCGCGACTGGCGTACCCGCTGCGCCATGATCTTCCAGCAGTTCAACCTGGTGCAGCGGCTCGACGTGCTGACCAATGTCCTGGTCGGGCGGCTGAACCATCGGCCGCTGATCTCCTCCCTGCTCGGCCGTTTCACCGCCGCCGAACGGGCCATGGCGCTGGAGGCGCTGGACCGCTTCGACCTCGCCGACCAGGCCCTGCAGCGCGCCGACACCCTCTCGGGCGGCCAGCAGCAGCGGGTCGCGATCGCCCGCGCGCTGATGCAGGAACCGCGCGTGATCCTGGCCGACGAGCCGATCGCGAGCCTGGATCCGCGCAACGCCAAGGTCGTGATGGATGGGCTGCGCGACGTGAACCGGCGCGACGGGCTGACCGTGCTGGTGAACCTGCATCACCTCGATACCGCGCGCGAGTACTGCGATCGCATCATCGCGATGCAGGCCGGGCGCGTGATGTTCGACGGCACGCCGGCCGAGCTGACGGCCGAGAAAGTCCGCGAGATATACGGCGTGGACGAGGCCGAATTCCACGAACAGGTGGAGGAGGCGGTGCGCCCCAAGCACACCGTCGCCGCCTGAGCGTATCTGACCGCGAAAAGGGAAACCTGTCATGATCACCCGCCGTCTGCTCGGTGGCCTTGCGGCCTCCGCCCTCACGCTTCCCGCGCTCGCCCAGACCGCGGCGCCGGTGATGCGCCGCACTGTCGATCCCGGCACCACCTTCCCGGCCACCGGCCGCCGCCCCTGGGCCGAACAGATCCCCAATCTGCGCATCGGCCTGCTGGGCGGCGAGAACGAGGCCGATCGTCTCGGCCGCTATGGCGCCTATCGCGAACTGCTCGAGACGACTTTCGGCGTGCCCACCCGCCTCTATCCCGCCTCGGACTATGCCGGCGTGCTGCAGGCCTTCTCGGCCGGGCAGATCGAGGCCGCGAGCCTTGGCGCCTCCGGCTATGCCGGCGCCTGGCTGGACACCCATGGCGGCGTCGAGCCGATCCTGGCCGCCGAGGAGCTGGACGGCACCATCTCCTACATCTCGGTGCTGGTGGTTCGCGCCGATAGCGGCATCACCACCATGGAACAGCTGCGCGGCAAGAGCCTCGCCTGGGCCGACCCCAACTCCACCTCGGGCTATCTGATCCCGCGCTTCGCGCTGCGCCAGGGCGGTATCGGCGTCGAGCCGGGCCAGTACTTCTCCCGCACCGGCTTTGCCGGCGGGCATGAGCAGGCAGTGGTCGCCGTGCTGCAGCGCCAGTACGACGCCGCCGTCACCTGGGCCTCGGGCCAGGGCGATGAGGCGCAGGGCTTCAGCCGCGGCAACCTCGCCGCGATGGTGCAGAAGGGCATGCTGAACATGGCCGACCTGCGCATCATCTGGAAGTCGGCGCCGATCCCGAACGGGCCGCTGACGGTGCGCACCGCGCTGCCGGCCGCCTTCAAGGAAGACATGAAGCTGTTCCATCTGGCCCTTCCCAAGGCCTACCCCGCCATCTACCGCGACGTCGAGCGCGGCGGCGGCACCGGCTATCGCGAAGTCACCCACGCGGACTACCAGCTGATCGTCGATCTGCGCGTGGACGAAGCCGCTCAGCGTCGCCGCCGCTCCTAACTTGTCGACGGCTTTTCGCACGGACATCTCCCCCGTCGTCGCGACGGGGGAGGCTGCCTTCCAGGTCGCGCGCCAGCAGCGGCGCCTCGCCACCCTCGTCACCATCGCCGTCATCCTGCCCTGCCTGGTCCTGGCGGGTTGGGTCAGCGAGGCCTGGCCTTCCACCATCTGGGCCGGGCTGCCACGGATCGGCGAGTATTTCTGGCGCATCCTGCCGACCCTCAGCCTGGAACATCTGTTCGGCGGCACCAAGACCGAAGGCAGCCTCGCCTTCTGGTTCTACCGCGCGCCGGAATGGCTCTGGCTGCTGTTCGAGACCGCGAACATGGCGGCGCTGGCGACGCTGATGGGCAGTGCCGTGTCGCTGCTGCTGGCCTTTCCGGCGGCGCGCAACCTCGCGCCTTCGCGGCTGATCTACCAGCTGACCCGGCGCAGCCTGGAAGCGCTGCGCACGGTGCCGGAGATCGTCTATGCGCTGATCTTCGTCTGGGCTTTTGGTGTCGGCGCGCTGGCCGGGATCCTGGCGATCGCGCTGCATAGCGCGGGTGCCAACGGAAAACTGTTTGCCGAGGCGATCGAGAACACCGACCTCGGCGCCTGGGATGGCGTGCGTTCGGCGGGCGGGTCCTGGGCCCTGTGCTGCCGCTACGCGATCCTGCCGCAGGTCCTGCCCAACCTCATCTCCTATTTCCTGCTGCGCTTCGAGGTGAACATACGCTCGGCCAGCGTGGTGGGCTTCGTCGGCGCCGGCGGGATCGGCGCGGAGCTGTATCAGGTGATTTCCTTCAACTACTATGAGGAGATCAGCGCCATCATCCTGCTGATCATCCTGGCGGTCGCCTCCATCGACCTGATCTCCGAACGCCTGCGCCACGCCATCATCGGCCGGCTCGGCGGCCCGGCATGAGTGCCAGCATCGAGCTGTGGAAGGCGCGGCTGCCGGAAGCCTTCGGCGCCACGCGCGCGCAGCGGCTCATCCGCGGCTGCGGCTGGACCCTCTTCATCCTCTGGTTGGCGATGACGCTCTGGTGGTTCGATTTCACGCCGATGCGGCTGTGGAACGGGCTCTCGGGGCTCGGCGTGATCATCGTGATGATGATCCCGCCCTCCCCCGGCGAGCAATGGGTCGAGATCCTGAAGGGCATCGCGGAAAGCGTCGCCATGGCCTTCCTCGGCACCTTCCTGTCGGCGACGGTCGCGATCCCGCTCGGCTTTCTGGGGGCGGGCAATGTCGTGACCAACATCCTGCTGCGCTTCTCGATCCGCCGGGTGTTCGACGGCTTCCGCGGCGTCGATCAGCTGATCTGGGCGCTGGCCTTCGTGCGGGCGGTGGGGCTGGGGCCGCTGGCCGGGGTGCTGGCGATCTTCACCGCCGATATCGCGGTGCTGGCCAAGCTCTACGCCGAGGCGATCGAGAATGTGGAACGCCGCCAGAGCGAAGGGGTGATCGCCGCCGGCGGCAACCGGCTGGCCGCCCTGCGCTTCGGCATCCTGCCGCAGGTGCTGCCGGTGATGCTGGCCCAGGCGCTGTATTTCTTCGAGAGCAATACCCGCAGCGCCGCCATCCTCGGCGTGGTCGGGGCCGGCGGCATCGGGCTGCAGATCGCCGAGCGCATCCGCGTGCGCCATTGGGACGAGGTTGCCTTCATCATCATCCTGATGATCCTGACCGTCAGCGCGATCGACTGGGTCTCGGGCACGGTGCGGCGGAAGCTGATCGGCGGCCGCGTGCAGGAGGTGGTTTAGCCCGAAACGCTTCCGGGTTCGCAATTCGCCCCGCAGACCAGCACCCCGACCCGCGCCCCCGCCGCGGGCACCCAGGCGCCGCAGAGCAAGGCGGCCAGCGCCGTCGCCCCTCCAGGCTCGGCGACCATCCGGCAGGCGGACCAGAGCCGGCGCTGCGCCTCCCGGATCGCCGCATCCGGCACCAGCACGGCGGCCGAGACCACCGGGGCCGCGGCGGCGAACATCAGCCCGCCCACCTGCCGCGCCCCCAGGCTGTCCGCCGCCAGGCCCCCGACCGGCGCCGGCACCGGATGCCCCGCCCGCAGCGCCGCCAGGAAGGCCGGGCAGCCTTCGGGTTCCACCGCCACCAGCGCGACACGCCCGCCCCACCAGCCGGCCATCCCGCCGAGCAGCCCGCCACCGCCGACCGCGACCAGCGCATGTGTCAGATCCGGGCTCTGCTCACCCCATTCCCGCGCCACCGTGCCCTGCCCGGCCAGCACCTCCTCCTGGTCATAGGCATGCACCATCATGGCCCCGGTCTGCAGGGCGCGCAGCTCGCAGGCCTGGCGGGCATCGTCGTAGCTCTCGCCGCCCACGGTCAGCAGCGCGCCTTCGGCGGCGATCCTTTCGCGCTTGGCCGCGGCCGAGATGGCGGGCACGAAGATTTCCGCCCGATGGCCGAGCACCCGCGCGGCCAGCGCCACCGCCACCCCGTGATTGCCGCCCGAGGCCGCGATCACCCCTGCGGCGGGAACCGGCGCCGAAAGCATCCGGTTGAAGGCGCCGCGCGGCTTGAAGGAGCCCGAGACCTGCATCGCCTCCAGCTTCAGCACCGCGTCGCAGGGAGCGCCCAGGCTGGCAGCCGAGACCTCCATGACCGGGGTGCGACGAATGAAGGGGGCGATCCGGCCGGCAGCGGCGGTGATGAGGTCTTGCATCCGGCCATCCTCTCGCCCGGCGCCGCAGCGCACAACCGGGGCGTGCTTCCCGTCCTGCCCGCTTCCTGCCATATTTCACCACATTACTGGGGAGCACCCGTCCACCATGCTGCTGCACGGGTCCGCCTGCGCCCGGGAATCCGCCGCTGGGACGCCTGCGGGCGTGCTCCTGCTCGGGCCCCCCGGCTGCGGCAAGAGCGACTTTTGCTTGCGCCTGCTCGGTCTCGGTTTCACCCTCATCGCCGATGATCAGGTTGAGCTCGCCGAAGACGATGGGCAGCTCCAGGCCCCGGCGGCCTTGGCCGGCATGATCGAGGTAAGGGGCCTGGGGATCGTTACCGGGCAGCCGCACCGGACGGCGCCGCTTGCCCTGGTGGTCGACTGTGTGCCCCGGGAGACCGTGCCCCGCCTGCCCGCCCCCGCCGTCTGGCGGTGTGGCGACCTTTCCGCCCCGCGTATCGCGCTGCATGCGACCGATGCCTCGGCGCCGGGCAAGCTGATGATGGCGCTGGATGTCCTCTGCGGCCGGCGCGGCATGGCCGCCGGAGCCTTCGCCGCATGACGCCGCTGGGCAGCGACCGCCGCCGCATCGTTCTGGTGACGGGCCTGTCCGGGGCCGGCAAGGCCAGCGTGTTGCGGCTGCTGGAAGACCAGGGCTTCGAGGCGCTGGACAATTCGCCCCTGCCCGCGGTCGAGGCCGCGGCGCTGGAAGCGCTGCCACGCCCGCTGGCGGCGGTCGTGGATACCCGCACCCGCTCCTTCAGCCCCGCCGCACTGCTCGCGCTGGTCGAGCGGCTGCGGCAGCGGCCGGAGCTGGATGTCACGCTGGTTTTCATGGCGGCAGAGGAAGCCGCCCTGCTGCGCCGCTATTCCGAAACCCGCCGGCGGCATCCGCTGGGTGGCCGCGTTGCGGCCGGGATCGCTGCGGAAATGGCCCTGCTGGCCCCGCTGCGCGATGCCGCCGATCTGGTGCTCGACACCACCGAGCTTGCCTTGCCCGAGCTGCGCCGCCTGGTGTCCGGCCGCTTCCGCGCCGCGACCGCGCCTGGCCTTGCCGTCACCGTGATGTCCTTCGCCTTCCCCCGTGGCTTGCCGCGAGAGGCCGATCTGGTGCTGGACCTGCGGTTTTTGCGCAATCCGCATTATGATGCCGCCTTGCAGCCGCTGACCGGACGCGATCCGGCGGTTGCTGCATTTGTCCAGGCGGATCAAGCCTGGACCCCATTCTGGCAGGGCATGACCGGCCTGTTGGACACGCTCTTGCCTCGCTACGCGGCAGAGGGGAAATCATACCTCACAATCGCCTTTGGCTGCACGGGCGGCCGGCACCGCAGCGTGCTGGCCGCCGAACGCCTTTCGGCGCATCTCGCATCTCAGGGCTGGATGGTGGAATGCCTGCACCGCGAAAGCGTGTCCTGGCCGCCGCCCCCAGCCGTCGCCCCCAAGGAGGGCCTCTTGGACACATCGGTGCACGCCACATGATCGGCATGGTTTTGGTCACGCATGGGCGCCTTGCGCTTGAATTGCGGTCGGCCATGGAACATGTGGTCGGCCCGCAGCCGCAGATGGTGACCGTCTGCATCGGGCCGGATGACGCGCTGGAAAGCTGCTGTTCGGACATGCGGGTCGCGGTCGGGGCGGTCGATACCGGCGATGGCGTGGTGGTGCTGACCGACATGCTCGGCGGCACGCCTTCCAACCTCGCCTGCTCGGTGCTGGACCGCCCGGATGTCGAGGTGATCGCGGGGGTGAACCTGCCCCTGCTGGTCAAGCTCGCCAAGCTGCGCGGCACTACGCCGCTGGCCGATGCCGTCGACCAGGCGGTCTTCGCCGGCCGCAAATACATCACCAGCGCCCGCTCGCTGCAGGCGGAGCAGACGCTGCACCCGGCCAAGCCCGGGCTGCTGCGCCGAGGGGTTGCCTGAGGCAAATTCCTGTCACGCAGGTCCCGGTCGGCGCCTGACCAGGGGCACATGGCCGGGCGCTTCGGCCCCGGGTTGTCGGTGCCTGCATTTTGTCCAAATTCTTCGGCAAGCCTTCGCCAAACTGCCCGATGTGTTGCATTCTGGCAGGTGGAGGAGCAGCCCATGAGCGATTGGCCCGGCAATTCAGAGGATCCGGCGGCGAGCGAGGGCGGTTCCGGTCTGATCCTGCGGCGGGCCGTGGAAATCTGCAACAGCCGGGGGTTGCATGCGCGGGCGGCGGCCAAGCTTGTCACTCTCGCGGAACGTTTTTCCTCCCGAATCCTGATCTCCCGCCACGGGCAGCGCGTCCTGGCCGGCTCGATCATGGGGTTGATGATGCTGGGCGCCGGCAAGGGCAGCGAAGTCATCATCGAGGTCGAAGGCTGGGACGCGAAGGAGGCGCTGGAGGCGATCGCCGAGTTGATCGAGGCGGGATTCCATGAAGACTGACACTCCCGCCAAGCGTCCCGCCGCTGCCAGGCGCGGCCGGGAAACCGCCTTCCGCGGCATCGCCATCGGCCCCGGCGTTGCGATCGGCCCGATCTTCGACACCACCGAACCGCCGGCCGAAGCCCCCCGCCGCAGCATCACCCCCGCCGAGGTCGATACCGAGCGCCAGCGCCTGGCCACCGCCGTCGCGGTCAGCCGCAAGCAGGTCGGCAAGCTGCGCACCCGGCTCGCGGTCCTGCCGGAGGAAGCGCAGCAGGAGCTGGCGCCGCTGCTCGACGCCTATCTGATGATGCTGGCCGACAGCCGCCTGCTGCGCGGCGCCCGCAAGCGGATCGAGACCGATCTGCTGGCCGCCGAGACCGCGGTGCAGGACGAGGCCGAGGCGATCGCCACCGTCATCCTCTCGGCCAAGGACGACGACAAGGCCGGGCTGCGCCGCCGGGCATCGGAGGTGCGCGAGATCGCCCGCCGTCTGACCCGCAACCTGACCCAGAATCCCTTCCGCTCCTTCAAGGACGTGCCCGAGGGCGCGATCCTGCTGGCCGAGGAGCTGACGCCCGCCGATGCCGCCCTGCTCGACCCCGCCCGCATCGCCGGGGTCGCGACGGATGAGGGGGGCGCGGATGGCCATACCGCCATCATGCTGCGAGCGCTGGGCATCCCCTCGGTGCTGGGCTGCAGCGGGCTGACCGATTCGGCGATGCCGGGCGATCATGCCGTGCTCGACGGCACCGCCGGGACCATCGTGCTGCGCCCGGACGCCGAGGCCTTGGCCGTGGGCAAGGAGGCGCTGGGCGCCTTCGCCAAGGAACGCCAGAAACTCGCCAAGCTGCGCCGCCTGCCGGCCGAGACCACCGATGGCGAGGCGGTGGAGTTGCAGGCCAATCTGGAAATCCCGGCCGAGCTGCCGCTGATCGCCCAGGCCTGCGCGCTCGGCATCGGGCTGCTGCGCACCGAATTCCTGTTCATGAACCGCGAGGACCTGCCGGACGAGGATGCCCAGGTCGCGGCCTATGCCCAGGTCGTCAGCGCCATGGCCGGGGATTCCGTCACTATCCGCGTGCTGGACTGGGGCGGGGAGAAGGACATCCAGGCCCTGGCCGAAGGCATCGGCACCCTGCATGCCGGCCCCAACCCGGCGCTTGGCCTGCGCGGCATCCGGCTGCTGCTGCGCCGGCCGGAACTGCTGGAGGTGCAGTTCGCCGCCATCCTGCGGGTCGCGGCCGAGGTCGGGCCGGTCCGCATCCTGCTGCCCATGGTCACCATCCCCGATGAGGTCGCCCAGGCGCGGGAGATCATGGAACGGGTGGCCCGCCGCTTGCGCCGGCGCGGCCTGAGCTTACCCGAGAAACTCCCGCCGTTGGGGGCCATGATCGAAACCCCCGGCGCCGCCCTGGCCGCCGATGCCATCGCGCTGGAAGCCGATTTCTTCGCCATCGGCACCAATGACCTCGCCATGTACACGCTGGCGGTGGACCGGACAGAGGCGGAGGTCGCGCATCTGTATGACCCGCTGCACCCCGCCGTGCTGCGCCTCGTGCAATTCGCGACCGAGGCGGCGCTGCGGCTGCGGCTGCCGGTCAGCCTCTGCGGCGAGATGGCGGGCAATCCGAAGCTGACGCCGCTGCTGCTGGGCCTCGGGCTGCGGACCTTGTCGATGAACGCCTCCTCGATCCCCCGCGTCAAACAGGTGGTGCGCAGCCTGGATATCGGCGATTGCGCGCGGCTGGCGCGCCGGGTCATGGAACAGGCGGAACCGCGGCGGATCGCGGAGCTGGTGGAAAGCTTCGTGCCGGGGGCGCGGGGATAGCGCCGCCACCGAGCCGCGCGACCAGGAAATCGACGAAGGCGCGCACCCGCCCCGGCAGGTTCGGCCCGCCCATGAACAGGATGCTGATGGGCTCGACCTCGCCCGCGTCGTAACCGCCGAGCAGCGGCAGCAGCCGGCCGGCGGCCAGATCCTCGGCGATATGGAACAGGCCGAGCCGGGCGATGCCAAGCCCGCCGAGGGCAAGCTGGCGCACGGTCTCGCCATTGTTCGCCTCCACCCGCCAGGAGGCGACCGGCAGCACCCGGTCCTGGCCGTCGATGCGGAAGGGCCAGCCCTGCGTGGAGCGACGAAAATTGAAGCCGAGGCAGTCGTGCCCGGCGAGATCCTCCGGCCGGGCCGGCGTGCCGCGCCGGGCGAGATACTCCGGCGAGGCGACCACCAGCCGCGGGTTGTCGGCGAGCTTGCGGGCCGTCAGCCGGCTGTCGGGCAAGGGCCCGACCCGGATCGCGACATCGGCGCGTTCCAGCAGCAGGTCGATGACCGTGTCCGACAGGCTGATGTCCAAAGTGATGCCCGGATGCAGGCGCAGAAACTCGGGCAGCAGCGGCACCAGATGGCGATGGCCGAAAGGCAGCGAGACATTGACCCGCAGCCGCCCGCGCAAGGCGGCCTGTTCGATGACCTCGCGTTCCGCCTCGGCCAGATCGGCGAGGATGCGCAGGCAGGCGCGGTGATAGGCCTCGCCTTCCGGCGTCAGCGCCAAGGCGCGGGTGGTGCGCAGCAGCAGCCGCACGCCGAGCCGCGCCTCGACGCGCCGGAGGATGCGACTGACCGCCGAGGCGAAATGCGGCTCGGCGCTGCCCTTCCGCTTGGCCGAAACCACGCCATCTACGCCCGACGAGGTCCTTCCCCAATGGACCCGTGATCCCGGAGGGCGTCCTGTCATTTTCTGCCGCCGCTGAGGATCTCGAGATGCGATTGAACCTGCCCATTGCCGCCCTGGCCATCGGGGCCTTCGGGATCGGCACCACCGAATTCGCCCCCATGGGGCTGCTGCCGGTGATGGCCGGCGACCTTGGCGTGTCGATCCCGACCGCGGGGCTGCTGGTCAGCGCCTATGCCTTCGGCGTGCTGCTGGGGGCGCCGGTGCTGACGCTGACCACCGGCGGGCTGCGGCGCAAGACGCTGCTGCTGCTGCTGATGGGGCTGTTCACTTTGGGCAATCTGCTGTCGGCGCTGGCGCCGGACTACGGGACGCTGCTGGCGGCGCGGCTGCTCACCTCGCTGTGCCATGGCGCCTTCTTCGGGGTGGGCTCGATCGTCGCGGCGGGGCTGGTGCCGGCGGACAAGCGTTCGGGCGCGGTCGCGGCCATGTTCATGGGGCTGACCATCGCCAATGTCGGCGGGGTGCCGCTGGCGACCTGGTTCGGCCAGGTGGCCGGCTGGCGCGCCGCCTTCTGGGGGATCACCGGCCTGGGCGTGGCGGCGCTGACCGCGCTGCAATTCGCCCTGCCGCGCGCCCCGGTCGAACCCAGGGGCGACATGGCGCATGAGGTCCGGGTGCTGGGCCGGCCCGCGGTGCTGATGGCGCTGGGCACCACGGTGCTGAGTTCCACCGCCATGTTCACCGCCTTCACCTATATCGCGCCGATCCTGCAAGGGGTGACGCAGGTCTCGCCGGGCTTCGTCACGGCGATGCTGGTGATCTTCGGGCTGGGGCTGACGCTGGGCAATTACCTGGGCGGGCGCTTCGCCGACCGGGCACTGGATGCGACGCTGATCGTGGTGCTGGCGGCGATCGCCGGGCTGCTGCTGGTCTTCGCCGTCACCATGCATTGGGCGGTGCCGGCGGCGGTGACGATCTTCCTCTGGGGGGTGGCGACCTTCGCCATGGTGCCGCCCTTGCAGACGCGGGTGATGCAGGCGGCGGCGGGGGCGCCGAACCTCGCCTCCTCGGTCAATATCGGGGCCTTCAACCTGGGCAATGCGTTGGGGGCCATGCTGGGCGGGGCGGTGATCGGGCTGGGCCTGTCCTACGAATGGATCGCGGTGGCGGCGGCGCTGCCGGCGCTGGCCGGGCTGGGGCTGGTGCTGGCGTCGCTGCGCCGGCAGCCGGCCCCGGCGGCGGAAGCCTGCTGCATGGAGGCCTGACCCACCGGGTCAGGCCTTCTCCAGCCGGAACAGCAGCTTGTGTTCCGCCGGATAGGCGATGGCATCGGTCAGCGCGGGGTAGTAGCGCCGATCCTTCGCCGCCGGCACGAAGCCGTCATAGCCGAAGCGCTTCACCGACACGGCAAACCCCGCCGCGGCGAAGGCGCCGGCAAAATCATCCGGCGCGCGATCCAGCACCGGCGCGCTGCTGGTCTCGGCGATCAGGCTGCGCCATTGCGGCCAGAGCGGCGAGGCGGTGTGGCAGCCGGTGACGGCGTAATAGACCCCGCCCGGCCGCAGCGCCCGGAACATCCCGGCGGCATGCGCGGCGAGATCGGGCAGCAGATAGATGACCTCGTAGCTGAAGGCGATGTCGAAGCTTTCGGCCCAGGCCGTCAGGTCCTGCGCGACCTGATAGCGCAGCGGCATCGCGCCCCGGGCCGCCTCGGCCGCCGCCACCGACTCCGTGGCGATATCGACACCCAGCCCGCTCCGGAACGGCTTGATGGCATAAAGCAGGCGGAGAAAGCCGCCGCGGTTGCAGCCGAAATCCAGCACATGCCGGGTGGTCAGGTCGGTCTCCGGGATGGCCGCGATGAAGTGGCGCCAATAGGGGCTATGGGCGGCCTCCATCGCGGCTTCCTGCCGCGCGTCGCGGTGCCAGGTGGGGTAGACCTTGTCCATGGAAGGGGCCCTCGGCGGATTGAGGAAACGGGGCAGGCTGCACCGAGAAGCGGGGCACAAAAAGCCGGCACGGCGCCGGTCGCGGAAGCTTCACGGCGCGGGGGCGGCCCTCCGGGTCATGACATAACGATATCTGCATATGTCGCCCACGACCCTGGCCAGCCCGCGCTGCCCGTGCTAGGCGCCCCGCAGACACAGGAGTTTCCGACCCATGACCGATTATGTCGTCAAGGACCTCAGCCTCGCCCCCTGGGGCCGCCAGGAAATCGAGATGGCCCAGGACGAGATGCCGGGGCTGATGGCGACCCGTCGCGAGGCCAATGGCTCCAAGCCCCTGGCCGGTGCGCGCATCGCCGGCTGCCTGCACATGACCATCCAGACCGCCGTGCTGATCGAGACGCTGACCGAACTCGGCGCCGATGTACGCTGGTCCTCCTGCAACATCTTCTCGACCCAGGACCACGCCGCGGCCGCCATCGCCGCCTCCGGCGTGCCGGTCTTCGCGATCAAGGGCGAGAGCCTGCCGGAATACTGGTCCTATGTGCAGCGCACGATGGAATGGGCCGATGGCGGCGAGCCGAACCTGATCCTCGACGATGGCGGCGACCTGACCGGCCTCGTCCACTTCGGCCTGCGCGCCGAGAAGGGCGATACCGCCTTCCTCGACGCCCCGGGCAATGAGGAGGAAGAGGCCTTCTTCGCCCTCATCAAGAACTGCCTGAAGACCAAGCCGGGCTGGTTCGCCCGCCTCGCCGCCTCGATCAAGGGCGTGTCCGAGGAGACGACGACCGGCGTGCATCGCCTCCAGGTGATGGCCAGGGAGGGCCGCCTGCTGTTCCCCGCGATCAACGTCAATGACAGCGTCACCAAGTCCAAGTTCGACAACCTCTATGGCTGCCGCGAGTCCCTGGTGGACGGCATCCGCCGCGGCACCGACGTCATGATGTCGGGCAAGGTCGCCGTGGTCGCGGGCTTCGGCGATGTCGGCAAGGGTTCCTCCGCCAGCCTGAAGAACGCCGGCTGCCGCGTGCTGGTGACCGAGGCCGATCCGATCTGCGCCTTGCAGGCCGCGATGGAAGGCTATGAGGTCGTGACGATGGAAGAGGCCGCCCCGCGCGGCGACATCTTCGTCACCGCCACCGGCAATGTCGATGTCATCACCATCGAGCACATGCGCGCCATGAAGCACCGCGCCATCGTCTGCAACATCGGCCACTTCGACAGCGAGATCCAGGTCGCCGCGCTGAAGAACTACAAGTGGTTCCCGGTGAAGCCGCAGGTCGACGAGATCGAGCTGGCCGAAGGCCGGCGCATCATCCTGCTGTCGCAGGGCCGGCTCGTGAACCTCGGCAATGCCACCGGGCATCCGTCCTTCGTGATGTCGGCCTCCTTCACCAACCAGGTGATGGCGCAGATGGAGCTGTGGTCGAACAGCGCCGCCTATGAGAAGAAGGTCTATACCCTGCCCAAGCGCCTGGACGAGAAGGTCGCCGCCCTGCACCTGGATAAGGTCGGCGCCAAGCTGACCAAGCTGACGGCGCAGCAGGCCGCCTATATCGGCGTCGGCGACCAGGGTCCGTTCAAGCCCGACACCTACCGCTACTGATCCAGGCCGCCCCGGTTCCCCAAGGGATCGGGGTGGTCTTTCCCGAAACGGCGGCTTGGATTATCTGACTTTCCTCGGCTTTTTCTCGGGAGGAACCACAGATGAACCGTCGTGCCATGCTGGGGGCGGCTGTCGCAGCCACCCCGGTCGCCCTTGCCGCGCCCGCCATCGCCCAGACCGCGATGCCCGAGGTGCGCTGGCGGCTCACCTCCTCCTTCCCGCGCACCCTGGATGTCCTGTTCAGCACGCCGGAGTTGATTGCGCGCCGCGTCGCGGCCCTGACCGACAACAAGTTCCGCATCAGCGTCTTCCCGGCCGGCGAGATCGTCGGCGGCCTGCAGGCGCTGGACGCCGTGCAGGCCGGCACGCTGGAGGCCGCGCATACCGCCTCCTACTATTATGTCGGCAAGGAGCCGGGCTTCGCCTTCTTCACCGCTTTGCCCTTCGGGCTGACCACAAGGCAGATGACCGCCTGGCTCCGCCAGGGTGGCGGCAATGCGCTGCAGGACAGTTTCTACCGCGAATACAACATCAAGGCGATTTCCTGCGGGGACACCGGCGCGCAGATGGGCGGCTGGTTCCGCAACGAGGTCCGCAGCCTCGCCGATCTCAACGGGCTGAAGTTCCGCATCGCGGGCTTTGCCGGCCAGGTGTTCCAGCGCCTCGGCGCCGCGCCGACGCAGGTCGCGGCCGCCGACATCTATCCCTCGCTGGAACGCGGCACGCTGGATGCCGTCGAATTCGTCGGCCCGCATGACGACGAGCGGCTGGGTTTCGTCCGCGTCGCCCGCAACTACTATGCCCCCGGTTTCTGGGAGCCCAGCGCGCGGCTGCACTTCATGGCCAACCAGCGCGCCTGGGACGCGCTGCCGGACCTGTACAGGGCCGCGATCGAACTGGCCTGCGCCGAGGCGGATAGCGAGATGGTCAGCAAGTACGATCATCTGAACCCGCTGGCGCTGCGCCGGCTGGTGGCGGCGGGCGCGCAGCTGCGCTTCTGGCCGCGCGAGATCCTGCAGGCCGCCTGGCGCGAGAGCAATGCGCTGTACGAGGAGACCGCGTCGAGCAACCCGCGCTTCAAGGCGATCTGGGACAGCTACAAGCCCTATCGGGCGGACATGTACCAGTGGTTCCGGGTGGCCGAGAATTCCTTCGACAACTTCGCCTTCGCCGCCGCCGCGCAGCAGTAGGTTTTCCCCGGCGACGCTCCCCTTCGCGGGGGCGTCGCCTTACTACCTTACCATCTTACCATCTTACCGGTTTTGGCGTTGTTTTCGGTCTTCGCCCAAGCCTCCCCCCTGGGCATCCCATCCTAACCCATATGCCTGGGCACGGGCTCAAAAAACGGAAATCCAAGGTGCCAGGTCCAGGAGCCGCTGGCTCCTGGTGGGGGGAGCGCGAGGGGGGCGAAGCTCCTCTCGCAGCCCGTCAGGCCAGCACGGTCGCCACCGGCGCCAGCGCGTCCAGCAGCGCCCCGCGCAGTTGTGCGAGCTTCCGCTCATTCTCGACCTTCAGCCCGAACACGTCCTTCACGTAGAAGACGTCCACCGCCCTTACGCCATAGGTGGTGATATGGGCCGAGGAGATCTGCAGCCCTTGTGCCGTGATCGCATCGGTCACGTCATGCAGCAGCCCCGGCCGGTCGCGGCCATTGACCTCGATCACCGTATGGTTGGTGCTGGCGTGGTTGTCGACCACGACGCGTGGCGGCACCGTCACCGCGCGCAGCCGGGCGGGTTCGCGCCGCACCTTCTGGATTTCCGCATCCAGACGCAGCCGGCCGGACAGCGCCTGTTCGATCAGCACCGACAGCCGCGCCAGCCGATGCGGCGCATCGAAGGCCCCGCCCGCCGCGTCCTGCACCCAGAAGGTGTCCAGCGCCATGCCATTGGTCATGGTATGGATGCGGGCATCGACGATGCTGGCGCCGGCCACGGCCAGCGCCCCGGCGATGCGGCTGAACAGCCCCGGATGGTCACTGCACCAGACCGTCACCTCGGTCACGCCGCGGGCATCCTGGACGCGGGTGCGCACCGTCAGCGGGGCGCCATCGACCTCCGCCTCATGGATCATGGCGGCGTGGCGGGCATGGGTTTCGGGATCGAAGCTGAGCCAGTAGCCGGGGTAGCCAAGGGCGAGGAAATGCTCGATCTCGGCTTTCGGCCGGCCCTCCAGCATCGCCGCGGCGGCGGCGCGGGAGCGGGCGACGCGGACGTCGCGTTCGGGTACCGACAGCCCGCCGGCCAGGACCTCGGCGACGCGCCAGTAGAGTTCGCGCAGCAGCGTTGCCTTCCAGCCGTTCCAGACCTTGGGCCCGACCGCGCGCATGTCGGCGACGGTCAGCACCAGCAGCAGGCGCAGGCGTTCGGGCGATTGCACGACCTCGGCCAGGTCCATGATGGTCTTGGGGTCGTCGATGTCGCGCTTGAAGGCGGTCTGGCTGATCAGGAGGTGATGCAGCACGAGCCAGGAGACGGTCTCGGTCTCCTCCGGCGTCAGGCCGAGGCGGGGGCAGACCTCCTGCGCGATGCCGGCGCCGAGTTCGGAATGGTCGCCGCCGCGCCCCTTGGCGATGTCGTGCAGCAGCATCGCGACATGCAGCGCGCGCTTGGACTGGATCTGGCCGATGAGTTCGGAGGCGACGGGAGCGACCTCGTCCAGCTCGCCGCGTTCCATGCTGTCGAGGACGCCGACGGCGTGCAGCGTGTGCTCCTCGACCGTGTAGACATGGTAGGTGTCGAACTGCATGAGGCCGACGATGCGGCCCCATTCGGGGATGAAGCGCGACAGGAAGCCGAAGGAATTCAGCATCCGCATCGCGCGTGCGGACTCCTTGCCGGTCAGCAGATCGAGGAACAGCGCATTGGCCTCGGGGTCGTCGCGCAGGCGCTGGGCGTCGCGGGCGTGGCGGATCATCGCGCGCTGGGCCAGCGGATGCATGTGCAGCCCGCGGTCGCGGATCGCGACCAGCAGCCGCAGCATGATCGCCGGATCATCGCCGACGCGGCGATCGGGGGCGAAAAGCGCCTTGCCATCGGCCAGCGCGATGCCCGCCGCGGTCAGCGCCGCATCGGGGGCGGCCTGCACCGCCGGCAGGCCGAGGGCGGCGCGCTCGATGCCCGGCTCCAGCAGCCGGCACAGCCGCACGACATCGCGCGCGGTCAGGAACAGATGCTTCATGAAGCGTTCGACGCCATCCTGCGTGCCGTGGCGGGTATAGCCCATGCGGGCGCCAACGACGGGCTGCAGGTCGAAGGTCAGGCGTTCCTCGGCGCGGCCGGTGACGTAGTGCAGATGGAAGCGCACGGTCCAGAGGAAGTCCCAGCAGCGGCGGAACTGGTTGGCCTCGCGCGCCATCAGCAGCCCGCCGCCGGGCGCGTCGGCGCCGACCAGATCGGTCATGCGTTGGGCCGCGAAGGCCCAGCGGGCGAACCAGTACAGGGTCTGCAGGTCGCGCAACCCGCCGCGGCCTTCCTTCAGATGCGGTTCGACCAGATAGGGGCTGTCGCCGTAGCGCTTGTGGCGGGCTTTCCGCTCGGCCCGCTTGGCGGTGAGGAACTGGCCGAAGCCCCAGGATTTTCGCGCGCGGGCGAAGGCGTCCTGGAAGCGGACGAAGATCGCGGGATCGCCGGCCAGGTGCCGCGCATCGATCAGCGCGGTCTGGATGGTCACATCCTCCCGCGCGTCATCGACGCATTCGGTGACGGTGCGGGTCGCGTGGCCGACCTTCAGCCCGAGATCCCAGAGAAGATAGAGCATCGCCTCCACCGCTCGCCGGCCGCGGGGCCCCAGCGGATGGTCGGAGAGGAAGAGCAGGTCCATGTCGCTGCTCGGCGCCATCACGCCGCGGCCATAGCCGCCGGTCGCGGCCAGGGCGAAAGGGCGTTCGGAGACCGTGGACAGGTCGGGATCGGCGATCGGGCCGGGGAAACGCGCGGTGGCCGCGCGCTCGGCCGGCGAAGGATAGGACCGGTCGGAGAAGGGCCGTTCCTGATGGGCCGGCATCGGCTGGCCCTCCGGCGCCTCGGCCATCACGCTGGCCAGGGTCCAGGCATGGGCGCCGCAGGCGATGCCGTCCATCAGCGTGGCCAGCCAGCGCGCCGCCTCCAGGCCCGAGATGCGGTAGGATTCGAAATCCTGCTGCACCCGGCTGTGGATCCTGGAGAGGTGCCGGCGCAACACCGTCAGCGCGACGTCGCGCGAGACCGGACGCCCGCCCGGCAGCAGATCGCCCAGCGGATCGCCGAGGCGCGGCCGGTCGGGGACGTCGTTCTCTTGCGGCACGGGTCGGCGTTCGCCCTGCGGCGAGGGGTCGCGGCCAGTCCGCGTCGGGGTGTCGTCTCCGCCCCGCGCGGGAGAATGTGCGGTCATCCTTATAACGATATGGCATCACCGCGCGGGATAACAGCGGCTTGCGACATCAATCTCGCGGTAGGGTCACAATGACGCGACCGGCCGCAGCGCCTTGAGGGCATAGAGCGCCGCCAGCGCCTCACGCGGGGCGAGCGTGTCGGGGTCCAGCGCATCGAGGGCCGCGAGCAGCGGGTCCGGCCCCGCCGCCGGCGGCGGTGGCGCGAACAACGGCAGTTCGTCGGCGAGCGGCGTCAGGCCGCGGGCGCGCTGTTCCAGCGCCTTCAGCACGGCTTCGGCGCGGGCCAGGGTGGGGCGCGGCACGCCGGCGAGCCTTGCGACATGCAGCCCCCAGGAGCGTTCGGCGGCCCCCGGTGCCACGCTGTGCTGGAACACCACCTGGCCGCGGTGTTCGCGCACCTGCATCGCCGCCGGTGCCAGTTCGGGCAGACGGCCGGCCAGCGCCGTCAGTTCGTGGAAATGCGTGGCGAAAATGGCACGGGCGCGGATGCGGTCGTGCAGCGCCTCCAGCACCGCCCAGGCGATGGCCAGACCGTCCCAGGTCGCGGTGCCGCGGCCGACCTCGTCCAGCACGATGAAGGATTTCGGGCCGGCCTGGTGCAGGATGGCGGCGGTCTCGGTCATCTCGACCATGAAGGTGCTGCGTCCGCCGGCGAGGTCATCCCCTGCCCCCACCCTGCTGAACAGGCGGTCGACGATGCCGAGGCGGGCCTCGGTGGCGGGGACGAACATCCCGGCCTGGGCCAGCACCACGATCAGCGCGTTCTGGCGGAGGTAGGTGGATTTGCCCGCCATGTTCGGCCCGGTCAGCAGGCAGAGCCGGCGGCCGGGGGAGAGGTCGCAGTCATTGGGCACGAAGGCGGGACCCTTGGCGCGGGCCAAGGCGGCCTCCACCACCGGGTGGCGGCCGCCGAGGACGCGGAAATCGGCGCGCTCGGTCATCTCCGGCCGGCACCAGCCGCGGGCGGCGGCCAGTTCGGCGCCGGCGGCGGCGACATCCAGCGCAGCCAGGGCGGCGGCCTGGGCCCAGATCGCCTCGGCGGCGTCCAACACGCGGTCGCGCAGGGTGCGCAGCACCAGGGCTTCGCGACGCGCCGCCTCGGCGCCGGCCTCCGACAGGCGGCGGTCCAAGGCGGCCAGCGCGGCGCAGGTGAAGCGGACGGCGCTGGCCATGGTCTGGCGATGGATGGGGGCGAGGTCCGCTGCCATGGCAGGCGGGGCGCGCAGCAAAATCTCGGCGGGGGCGGCGGGGACTTCGGCGAGGTAGCCGAATTGCTGGTGGTGGCGGATCTTCAGGCTGGCGATGCCCCAGGCCTGGGCCAGATCCATCTGCATGGCGGCGATGGCGCCGCGGGCATCGTCGCGCAGCCGGCGCAGCGCATCCAGCTCGGCATCATAGCCGGGGGCGATGCTGCCGGGGTCATCCAGCCGCGGCGGCAGGGATTCGGACAGCGCCGCGTCCAGGCCGAGGTCGGGGGCGGCGGCCAGCGTGGCGCGGGCATCGGCCAGCAGCGCGGGCAAGGGGGCGGCGCCCTCCGGGTCCAGTTCGCCGCCGAAGCCGAGGCGCCGCGCCAGCGCCGCCTCCGCCGCGCGCGCGCGCGTAAACCCGTCGCGGATGGCGGCAAGATCGCGGGGGGCAAAGCGGTCCAGCGCGATGCGACTGGTGGCGCGGGCCATATCCGGCGCGCCCTTCAGCGCGTCGCGCAGCAGCCGGCGGGCGGGCGGGGCGGCGAGCAGCCAGGCCAGCGCCTCATGCCGCGCGGCGATCGCCGCAAGGTCGGTCAGCGGCGAGGACAGCCGCCCCGCCAGTTCCCGCGCGCCAGCGGCGGTCAAAGTGCGGTCGACGGCGGCCAGCAGGCAGTCGCGCGCGGTGCCGCGTTCGCTATGGGTGATCTCCAGCGATTTGCGGGTGGCGGCATCCATGGCCAGGACCTCCCGCCCGCCCTGGGGGTCAGGGGGCAGCAGCCGCGGCATGCGGCCACCCTGGCTGGCGGCGGCGTAGTCGGCGGCCATGGCGGCGGCGGCGATCTCGGCTTCGGAAAACTGGCCGAAGCCGTCCAGCGTCGCGACGCCGAGCAGCCGGGCCAGATGCGGGCCGGGGACGGCGGGGGGGAGGCCGGGGCGGGCATCCTCACGCGCCAAAATCACGCCGGGGCCGGCCAGGACCTCGGCGGGGTCGATGCGGGCCAACAGGGCGGGGATGCCGTCGGGGGCCACCGCCTCGGTGCAGAAGGCGCCGGTGGAGACATCCAGCCAGGCGGCGCCGAAGCGCTCCCCATCGGCGACCACCGCCATCAGCCAGGCGGGGCGAGCGCTGTCGAGCAGGGCTTCCTCGGTCACCGTGCCGGGGGTGATGAGGCGGACGACCTCGCGCCTTATGGTGGGGGCGCGGCGCTTCTTGGACTCCTCCAGCGATTCCATCTGGTCGCAGATGGCGACGCGAAAGCCGCGGCGGATCAGGCGCGCGAGATAGGCCTCGGCGGCGTGATGCGGCACGCCGGCCATGGGGATGGGCTGGCCGCCATGCTCGCCGCGATGGGCGACGGCGAGGTCCAGCGCCTCGGCCACCGCATGCGCGTCCTCGAAGAACATCTCGTAGAAATCGCCCATGCGGAAGAACAGCAGCGCGTCCGGATGCGCGGCCTTGGCCGCGAACCATTGCGCCATCGCCGGCGTCGCACCCGTCGAATCATGAGCATCCATGCCACGCTTCTAGAACAGCATGCGCCGGAGCACGACAGGCGGGGGGCCTGTTGCACCCGCGAAGCGGCTGTCTTTGCGGGCCCTGCCCGATCCTTCATGATGGCGGCAACGCCGAGGGATAGACATCGCCATGGACAGCCTGCCGCCCAAAGACACGCGCAACGCACGCATCACGCGCGAAGAGGCTCTGGCGATGCATGCCGAAGGCCGGCCGGGCAAGCTGGAGATCCGCCTGACCAAGCCGCTGACCACGGCGCGCGACCTCAGCCTTGCCTATTCGCCGGGCGTGGCCGAGCCCTGCCTCGAGATCCATCGCGACCCCGCGACCGCCTATGACTACACCACCAAGGGCAATACGGTCGCGGTCATCTCGAATGGCACGGCGGTGCTGGGTCTCGGCAATCTCGGCGCGCTGGCCGCCAAGCCGGTGATGGAAGGCAAGGCGGCGCTGTTCAAGCGTTTCGCCGATGTGGACAGCATCGACCTCTGCGTCGCGACCGAGGATGCGGATGAGTTCGTGAACTGCGTGCGCTACCTCGGCCCCAGCTTCGGCGGCATCAACCTCGAAGACATCAAGGCGCCGGAGTGTTTCGTCATCGAGCAGCGGCTGCGCGAGATGATGGACATCCCGGTGTTCCACGACGACCAGCACGGCACCGCCATCGTCGCCGCCGCCGGCATGATCAATGCGTGCCACCTGACCGGGCGCGACCTCAAGACCACGCGCATCGTGATCAACGGCGCGGGGGCGGCGGCGATCGCCTGCGCCGAGCTGGTCAAGGCCATGGGTATCCGGCCGGATCATGTGATCCTCTGCGACACCAAGGGCGTGGTCTATCGCGGCCGCACCGCCGGCATGAACCAGTGGAAATCGGCGCATGCCTCCGATACCGAGGCGCGGACCCTGAGCCAGGCGCTGGAGGGTGCGGACATCTTCTTCGGCCTGTCGGTGAAGGGCGCGGTCACGCCCGAGATGCTGAAGCTGATGGCCGACAAGCCGATCCTTTTCGCCATGGCCAATCCGGACCCGGAGATCACGCCGGATGAGGCCAAGGCCGCGCGGCCGGACTGCATCATCGCCACGGGGCGGTCGGATTATCCGAACCAGGTCAACAATGTCCTCGGCTTCCCCTTCATCTTCCGCGGCGCGCTGGATGTGCGCGCCAGCACCATCAACGATGCGATGAAGATCGCCGCAGCCGAGGCCCTTGCCACGCTCGCGCGCGAAGACGTGCCGGAGGAGGTTTCGGGCGCCGGCGCGGGGCGTTCGCTGCGCTTCGGGCCGGACTATATCATCCCCAATGCCTTCGATCCGCGGCTGATCTCGCGCGTGTCGCCCGCCGTCGCCAAGGCGGCGATGGAAAGCGGCGTGGCGCGGCGGCCGATCGCCGACCTGGCCAAGTATGCGCGTGGGCTGTCGGCCAGGCTCGATGCCGGCGTCGGCGCGCTGGAGAAGATCACCGAGGTGGTGCGCGAGACCCCCCAGCGCGTGGTCTTCGCCGAGGGCGAGGAGGAGACGGTGATCCGCGCCGCCATCGCCTTCCGCAATGCGGGCTATGGCAGCCCGGTGCTGGTCGGGCGGGAGGATCGCATCATCGCGACGGCCTCGGCGTTGGGGATCCCGGTGCCGGATGGGATCGAGATCGCCAATGCGCGGCTTTCGGCCAAGAACCGAATCTATGCCGAATGGCTCTATGGCCGGCAGCAGCGGCACGGGATGCTGCTGCGCGACTGCCAGCGGCTGGTGAACCAGGACCGCAACGTCTTCGCCGCCTGCATGGTGGCCAATGGCGATGCCGATGCGCTGGTGACGGGGCTGACGCGTTCCTATGCCTCGACCCTGGAGAATGTGACCACCGCGATCGACCCGCATCCGGACAGCGTGATGTTCGGGATGACGATGATGCTGGCGCGGCGGTCGGGCACGGTACTGATCGCCGATACCGCGATCCATGAGCGGCCGGATGCCGCGACGCTGGCCGAGATCGCGGTGCAGGCCGCGGGCCATGCGCGCCGGCTCGGGCTGGAGCCGCGGGTGGCTTTCCTCTCCTTCTCCACCTTCGGCGATCCCAAGGGCAGCATCCCAGGCTCGATCCGCGAGGCGGTGCGGCTGCTGGACGGACGCGAGGTGGCTTTCGAATACGATGGGGAAATGGCGGCGGATGTGGCGCTGGATCCGGCGCTGCGCGCGCTCTACCCGTTCTGCCGTCTGACGGGGCCCGCCAATGTGCTGGTGATGCCCGGGCTGCATGCCGCGCATATCCTGACCAAGGCGGTGCCGCGGCTGACCTCGGCCACCACCATCGGCCCGGTGCTGATGGGGTTGTCGCGTCCGGTGCAGATCGTGCCGATGGGTGCCGGCGTGAACCAGATCCTGGATATGGCCTGTTTCGCCGCCTATGCGGCAGTAACGGCGCCCTGACGAAGAAAGTCCAGGAAACTCAGTTTCCTGGTGGAAGGGTCCGGGAGGGCAAAGCCCTCCTGGTTGCCCCTACTCAGATCCGAAGCGTCCCATCCATCACCCCGGCGTAACGGGCCGCGATCTTGTCCCAATCCAGCACGCCCCACCATGCTGCCAGGTAATCCGCCCGCCGGTTCTGGTAGCGCAGGTAGTAGGCGTGTTCCCAGACGTCATTGCCCATCAGCACCCGCTGGCCTTCCATCAGCGGCGTGTCCTGCGCGGGCTTGGTGACCAGCGCCAACCCGCCGCCGGGGTTGACCGTGACCATGGTCCAGCCGCTGCCGAAGACGCGCATGCCATTCGCATTGAAGTCGGTCTTCATCTTGGCGAAGCCGCCGAGGTCCCGGTCGATCACCGCCTTCAGGGTGCCGCCGGGCTCGCCGCCCGAACCGCCCATGATCTCCCAGAACATGGAATGGTTGGCATGGCCGCCGGCGTTGTTGCGGACGGTGGTGCGGATGGCGTCGGGCACATGGCCGAGGTTCATCAGCAACTCGTCCAGCGGCATCGCCGCCAGCTGTTCATGCCCGCGCAGCGCGTTGTTCAGCGCCGTGACATAGCCCGCATGATGGCGGTCGTGATGGATCTGCATGGTGGTGGCATCGATCGCCGCCTCGTTCTTGTCCGGCGCATAGGGCAGCGGCGGCAAGGTGAAGGGACCGTCGGGAGCCGCGGGGGCCGCCGCCTGGGCGAAAACGCGACGGGGCGCGGCGAAGGCGAGGGCAGCGCCCCCCAGCAGCAGGCCGCGGCGTGCGGGTTGGAACGACATCGGAGTCCTCCTTGGTGATGGGCGGAAAGCCGACCCGCCCGTGCCTTCCACATGGCGCGCCCGGCGCGGATGCGGAGGGGTCGGCGGCCTAACGACGAAAGCGTGAAAAGAAGCCGGCGAGCAAGGCCCCGGCCCCGCCGCCGGCAGATGCCCGGCGCCGGCGACCCGCGCCAGCCGGACCGCCACCCCCTCATGGCAGGCGGCGGCGTCGCGGGCGTCGAAGCCATCCTCGGCGCCGATCGCGCCGCAGCCGTTGCGCCGGGCGAAAACGGCCTGGCTCTCGGGTCGGGACAGCATCCGCCCCCGCGCATTGGAGAACCCGGCCCAGGGGAAGGTCGGGTCGCCGTCGCCGGAGATGAAGAGGATAGGCAGCGGCGGGCCCTCGGCGCAGGCCGCGGCCTGGGCTTCGGACCGGCCGGCGCTGACCACCGCCAGGGCCGCAAAACGCCGCGGGCTGGCGCAGCCGGCGGTGACGGCCGTCAGCCCGCCCACCGAAAAACCCGTGAGGAAGACCCGCGCCGGATCGGCCAGGCCTTCGGCCACCAGCCGCATGACCAGGCCATCGAGGAAGGCCAGATCCAGCGGCCGGCCATCGGGCATCATCGCCGGCACCGCCGGGCCGCCCAGCAGCTGTGAGACATATTGCCAGCGCCGGTTCACCCCGGCCGGCCAGGCGACCGCGAAGCCGGCCGCGGTGGCGGGGCCGTCCAGCTTCAGCACGCCGCGGAAGCCGTCCGGATCGTCGCCGGCGCCATGCAGGGCGATGATCAGCGGCCAGGGGGCATGGCCGAACTCGGGGTGACGAGCTGCACCGGCCGGTCCAGCCCCTGGTCGGTCTGCGTCAGCCTCCGCTCCGCCGCGCCTGCGGCGGGGGCCAGCAGCAGCCAAGCCAGGGCCGCGAACAGGCGCAGGACGCCCTGGCGATGATGACACCGGTGCATCATCCCACGTCTCCGCGCTGTTCAGATGGCGACATGTTCCCGGCCGCGGCGTCGCGCAAGCCTGTCGCAGGCCGCGGCGTGGCGTCAGGGCGGCCGTCATCGCGGCGGCGGCGACAGCACCTTGCTGGTGTAGTTGCAGAAGGCGGCCGCGACGCAGCGCCAGCATTCCGGCAATCGCGCCTTGCAGACATAGCGCCCGTGCAGGATCAGCCAGTGATGCGCGGAACCGATCAGATCGGGCGGGCAGCGGGCGACCAGCAGATCCTCGACCTGGCGCACGGTCTTGCCGGGGGCGAGGCCGGTGCGGTTGCCGAGGCGGAAGATATGGGTGTCGACCGCCATCGCGGCCTCGCCGAAGGCGACGCTGAGCACGACATTGGCGGTTTTCCGGCCGACGCCGGGCAGTGCCTCCAGCGCCGCGCGGTCATCGGGGACCTGGCCGCCATGGCGTTCCAGCAACTGCGCCGAAAGTGCGACGACATTCTTGGCCTTGGTCCGCCAAAGGCCGATGGTACGGATATGCGCCTCGACCCCCGCCACCCCCAGCGCCACCATCGCCGCCGGATTCGGTGCGGCGGCGAAAAGCCCGACCGTCGCGCGGTTGACCGAGGCATCGGTCGCCTGGGCGGAAAGGACGACCGCGACCAGCAATGTATAGGGGTCGGAATAGGCGAGTTCGGTCTTCGGCGTCGGATTGGTGGCGGCCAGGGCGCGGAGGAAAGCCTCGGCCTGGGCCGCGCCCATGCGGCGGGACCGGCGCGGCGCGGCGGCGCTGCCATGCCCGGCGGATGTCTTATGGGCGGGTTTCGGGGGTTCGGCCATGGTCGGATCCCTCCGCTAGAGCAATATCCGCTCAGGCAGAATCGCTTGAACGGATTTCTTGCTCTAGAATCAAACACTTCTGGAGCACGAGATCGGTCCAATTGGACCGATCGTGCTCTAGCCCATCTTCACCGGTGATGACAGCGCCCCCGATCCCCCCCGGCCGGGAGCCGCTGTTCGAAGCGATAAGCATGCCCCATGCCAGCATGACACGCGGCGCGCTGGTCGCGGTGATCGCGCTGCTGGGCGCCGGGGCGGCGGCGATGGCGGCGCTGTTCCTGTGGATCGGGGCCTGGCCGGTGCTGGGCTTCCTGGGGGTCGAGGTGCTGCTGGCGATGGGCCTGCTCATGGCCCATGCGCGCTGGTCGGCCCGCGCCTATGAACGCCTGACGCTGAGCGACGGCAAGCTGGTGATCGAGCGCCAGGATGGCCGCGGGCGGCGCGAAAACCTGTCGCTCGACCCCTATTGGACCCGGGCGGAGTTTCGCGGGGCGCAAGACGGGCGGCTGGTGCTGCTCTGCCGCGGGCAGAGTATCGAATTCGGCCGGCATCTGACGCCGGAGGAACGGCGGTCGCTGCATGGCGCCTTGGTCATGGCGCTCGGCGCCTGGAAATCGCCGGAATTCGACAACCCGCAGTTGCGGGGGCCGTTGCGACCCTCGCCTATTCCGGCGGGGCCATGGCACGGATGAGTTCGAACACGCGCTTGCGCACGGCGGGATCGGTGATGCGGTAATAGGCGCGGACCAGTTCGAGAGTTTCGCGGCGATGCAGGGTATCGTCCTCGAAACCATCCTGCGCTTCGGCGAAACCATTCATCAGGCGGCGGGCGCCCGAACCGGCCTCGCCGGGCAGATCGTCGAAAAAGAAGCCGATGGGGACGTCGAGCACCCGCGCCAGATCGAACAGGCGGCTGGCGCCCACCCGATTGACCCCGCGTTCGTATTTCTGGACCTGCTGAAAGGTCAGACCCAGGGCCTCACCGAGCTTTTCCTGGCTCAGCCCGAGCAGCGTCCGCCGCAGGCGCACACGGCTGCCGACATGCACGTCGATGGGGCTGGGGCGATGCTCCCGCGGCTCGGGGCGCTCAGGAGTCTCGTCGTTGGGCATAGACGCCTCCGGTGTGAGGAAAGTCCGGCTTCTTGCCTAAGCTGAACGCACCAGGGTGCGATTCCTTTTCATCTGCCACCGCTGGTAATCGACCGTTAATAATCAGTCAACTCATTCGACTAATCTAAATTTTAACATTCTCCGGAGACGGGGCGCGCTGATGGCACCACAACCCCAGGGCGGCGCAGAGCAGGATCGCCAGCCCGGGGGCCAGAAGGCCGAAGCGGGCAAAGGGCGGGGGCGGCAGCGCCTGGGGCAGCGGCGTGATGAGAATCCCCGGCGCGCCCAGGGCCAGCCGGCCGACTGTGCGGCCCCGCGCGTCAAAAACCGCGGAAATCCCGGTCTGGGCGGCGCGGACCAGGGGCAGGCCTTCCTCGACCGCGCGCAGCCGGGCGGCGGCCAGATGCTGGTGCGGCCCGGCCGAGACGCCGAACCAGCCGTCGTTGGTGACGTTGAGCAGCCAGCCCGGGCGGGTGGCGCCCACCACCTCGGCGGGGAAGATCACCTCATAGCAGACCAGGACCCCGACCGGCGGCAGGCCGGGCAGGTCCAGCGCCTCCTGCCCCGGCCCGGCGGAGAAATCCACCGCGCCATGCGCCAGCCGGATCGGCAGGAGGCCGCGGAAGGGGGTGTATTCGCCGAAGGGCACCAGATGCGCCTTGTCATAGACGCCCCGCACCTCGGCCGCCGGGTCCAGCGCGACCAGGCTGTTGAACAGCGCGGAAAGGCGACGGTCGGGGCCGAATTCCGCCCGCACGGAGCCGGCCAGCAGCAGCCCGTCCGGCGGCAGGTCGGCCACCGCCTGGCGCCGCGCCTCGGCATCCAAGGTCAGCAGGAAGGGGCTGGCCGTCTCCGGCCAGATCGCGACCAGCCGGGTGCCGGGGGGCGACTGGGCGGCGGCGGCGGCCAGGCCGTCGCGGCTCATCGTCACATGGCGGGTGAAGTTGGGCAGGCGGCTGTCGTCGCGCCACTTCGCCTCCTGCGGGATATTCGCCTGCACGATGACCAGCGAGACCGGCAGCGGCGGCGGTTCGGCCTGCCACAGCCGCGCCGCGCCGCCGGCCAGCGCCAGCAAGGTGAGCATGGCCCCGGCCAGCAGCGGCCGCGGCCCCAGGATCGGCAGCGAGGCCAGGATCACGGTCAGCAGGGTCAGCCCATGCACCCCGAGCAGCGCCGCCCCTTGCAGCGGCACCGCATCGAAGGCCCAGACGGTGCCGAGCAGGTTCCAGGGAAAGCCCGTGAACACCACGCCGCGCAGCATCTCCGCCAGGGTCCAGGCGCAGGCCAGGCCCAGCACCCGCGCCCAGCCCGGCCGCGCCGCCCAGGCGACCAGCCCCGGCAGCGCGACGAAGAGGCCGAGCGGCAGCGCCAGCGCCGGCACCGCGATCGGCACCAGCCACCACCAGGTCGCGACATCGGTCAGCAGCGCATAGGTGATCCAGTACAGCCCGGCGACGAAGAAGCCCCAGCCGAAGCACCAGCCGCGCAGCAGCGCCCCCCGCCAGCCGCCGGCCGCGCCGAGCATCGCAAGCAGCCCCGGGATGGTCAGCCACAGCACCGGCACGGCGAAGACCGGCGGCAGCGCCGCCGCCGACAGGGCGCCGAGGCCGAAGGCGGTGGCTGCGGACCGCCAGCCATGGCGGGAGGCGAAATGGACGAGGAGACGGGAGAACATGCCGCCTCCGCTAGCCCGGCCCCAGGCCGGGTGCAATCACGCGGGGACCATCATTCGGCCGCCGTCATTCGGCTGCCTGGGCGGTGACCCCCGGCCGGCGCACGCGCAGGCGGCGGATGCGGCGGGCATCGGATTCCAGCACCCGGAACTCCAGGCCGGAGGCGGCGTGGCTGACCAATTCGCCCCGCGCCGGCACCCGGCCGGCGATGGTCAGCACCAGCCCACCGACGGTGTCGATGTCGGCGCCACGCTCCTCCTCGGTCAGGATCGGGCCCATGCGTTCCTCAAAGGCCTCGACCGGCATGCGGGCATCGAGGTCCAGGCTGCCATCGGGGCGCTCCACCGCCTGGGGCGGGGTTTCCTCGTCATGCTCGTCGGCGATGTCGCCGACGATGGTCTCGACCAGATCCTCGATCGTCACCAGCCCATCGATGCCGCCATATTCATCGACCACCAGCGCCAGATGCATCCGCGCCAGCCGCATCTGCAGCAGCAGGTCGAGCACCGGCACCGAAGGCACCACCAGCAGCGGCCGGCGCAAGATCGCCTGCAGGCTGAAGGGCGCGTCGAGGCCGACCGCGGCGAAGACGTCTTTGATATGGACCATGCCGACCACGTCATCGAGGCTGTGGCGATAGACCGGCAGGCGCGAATGCCCCTCCCGCTGGATCAGCCGGATGGCCTGTTCCAGGGTCAGGTCCTCCGGCATCGCGACGATGTCGGCACGCGGCACCATGACGTCATAGGCGGTCTTGCCGCGCAGCCGCAGCACATTGCCCAGCAGCGCGCGTTCGGCGGCATCCAGCGCCGCGCCGGCCTCGTCGGGGGGGCCGTCCTCGCCTTCCACCAGCGCCTCGAACCGGTCGCGGAAGCTGGTCTTGCGACGCGGCGAGATCAGCGCGTGCAACCGGCGCAGCAGCAGGTTGCGCGGGTCGCCCTCGGTCTGGCTCATGTCACGCCCCGCCAGGGGTTGGGGCGGCCGAGGCGGCGCATCACCCGGGCCTCGGCCTGTTCCATGCGCCGCGCCTCGCCGGCGTGGATGTGGTCATGGCCGGCCAGGTGCAGCACGCCATGGGCGACCAGATGCGCCAGATGATCGGCGACCCGGCGCTGTGCCGCCCGCGCCTCCCGCCGCACCGTGCCGAAGCCGAGCGCGAGATCGCCCAGCACCCCCGGCACCCCGGCCGGGAAGGACAGCACATTGGTCGGCTTGGTCTTGCCGCGGTGGTCGTGGTTCAGGCGCTTCAGCGCCCGGTCATCGGCCAGCAGCACCACGATCTGGCCTTGGGCGGGCTGGCCGCGCGCGGCGCATTCAGACAGCGCCGCGGCGGCAGCCTCTCGGACGATACGCTCGGGGTTGCGCATGGCACCGCGCCAACCGGCGGTTTCCAGCATGACCTCGATATCCAAAGGCCCGGCGGGGTCAGCCCCGCCGGGCGGTCTACTTCCCGGTTCCATCACTCTCCCTCATGCGGCCACGCATGCGGGGATGTCGATCCCCGGCGGCCGCATCGCTCTGCCCTTCGGCCCTGGCATAGGCCGAGACGATACGCTGCACCAAGGGATGGCGCACCACGTCCCGTTCATCGAAACGCCAGACCCCGATGCCGGACACGCCATCCAGGATCGACAGGCCCTCGACCAGCCCGCTGCGGGTGCCGGTGGGCAGGTCGACCTGGGTCGGGTCCCCGGTCACGACCATCCGGCTGCCCTCGCCCATGCGGGTGAGGAACATCTTCATCTGGGCCGCGGTGGTGTTCTGTGCCTCGTCCAGGATGCAGTAGGAATGGGCGAGGGTACGGCCGCGCATAAAGGCCAGGGGGGCGATTTCGATTTCTCCGGACGCGATGCGGCGGGCCACCTGGTCCGCCGGCAACATGTCGTGCAGCGCGTCGTACAGAGGACGCAGATACGGGTCCACCTTCTCTTTCATGTCACCCGGAAGAAATCCGAGCCGCTCGCCCGCCTCGACCGCGGGGCGGGACAGCACGATGCGGTCCACCTTCTGGGCCAGCAGCAGCGCGACCCCCTGGGCCACGGCCAGATAGGTCTTGCCGGTGCCGGCGGGGCCGACGCCGAAGACCATCTCGTGCCGCGCCAGCAGGTCGATGTAGCCGGCCTGGGCCGGGCTGCGCGGCTGGATCGCGCCTTTTCGCGTGCGGATCGCCGGCAGGTCGCCCATCGGCAGCCGCGGCCCCTCGCCGCCCTCGCCGAAGCCGCCGGCCAGGGCCATGGCCGCATCGACCTCGCCCATCGACAGGCCCTCGCCACGTTCCAATCGCTGCCACATGCGCTTGAGCGCCGCCTCGGCGGTTTCGGTCGAGACGCCGGAGATGGCGATCTGATTGCCGCGGGCGGAGATGCGGACGCCGCATTTCTGCTCGATGCGCGCCAGATGCCGGTCGTGCTCGCCGACCAGCAGGGGCAACAAGGCGTTGTCCGGGAATTCCAGGGTTGTGCGGTTGCGGGGCTGGCTCTCTGGCCGGGTCGGGGGCATCGCGCGGGCGGAGGCGCGAATGAGGGCGGTGTGGCTCAAGCGGCTTGTTGCTCCCCGGTCTGGTTGTTTCCCATCAACTCTGCGGCAAGGCTGTTCGGTTCGGCGCCCGTGACGCGGACGCGGACCATCTGTCCGATCAGGCCCGAGGGCCCCGACAGGTGGACGGGTTGCAGCCAGGGCGAACGTGCCGCGATCTGGCCGGGATAGCGCGCCGTGCCGGTCACCAGCACGTCGCAGACGCGGCCAATGCAGCCGGCGTTGAAGGCATCCTGCTGGCGGCGCAGCAGCGCCTGCAGCTCCTGCAGCCGGGCGGCGCGCTCGGCCGGCGGCACCTGGCCGGGCTGGGCGGCGGCGGGGGTGCCGGGGCGTTCGGAATAGGTGAAGGAATAGGCGATGGCGAAGCCCGTCTCCTCCACCAGCTTCATGGTCGCCCGGAAATCGGCTTCGGATTCGCCCGGATGGCCGACGATGAAATCCGAGGACAGCGCGATATCCGGCCGCGCCGCCCTCACCTTGTCGATGATGCGCCGGAAGTCGTCGGCGGTATGGCCGCGGTTCATCGCCCGCAGCACCCGGTCCGACCCCGATTGCACCGGCAGGTGCAGGAAGGGCATCAGCGCCGGCAGGTCGCGATGGGCGGCGATCAGCGCGTCATCCATGTCGCGCGGATGGCTGGTCATGTAGCGCAGCCGGGCGACCCCCGGCAGGTCAGCCAGCCGCGCCAGCAGCCGCGCCAGGCCCCAGACCGCGCCATCCGGCCCCTGGCCGTGATAGGCGTTCACATTCTGGCCGAGCAGCGCGATTTCCCGCGCCCCGGCGGCGATCAGCAGTTCGGCCTCGGCCACCACGGCCGCGACCGGACGCGAAACCTCCGCACCCCGGGTATAGGGGACGACGCAGAAGGAACAGAATTTGTCGCAGCCTTCCTGCACCGTCAGGAAGGCGACCGCGCCCTGCGCCCCGCGCGCCTGCGGCATGGCGTCGAACTTGGTCTCCACCGGAAAATCGGTGTCGATCTGCAAGCCTGCGGCGCGATGCGCGCGGGCGACCATCTCCGGCAGGCGGTGATAGGATTGCGGCCCGACCACCATGTCCACCCAAGGGGCACGGGCGGCGATCTCGGCGCCCTCGGCCTGGGCGACGCAGCCGGCGACGGCGATGAGGGTGGCACGGCCCTCCGCGGCCCGGGCGAGCTTCATGTCGCGCAGCCGGCCCAGGTCCGAAAACACCTTCTCGGTCGCGCGTTCGCGGATATGGCAGGTGTTCAGCAGCACCATGTCGGCGTTTTCGGGGGTCTCGGTCGGCGCATAGCCAAGTGGGGCCAGAAGCTCCGTCATCCGCTCGCTGTCATAGACATTCATCTGGCAGCCCCAGGTCCGCACATGCAGGCGGCGCAGGGCCGCGCGGGCGGGGAGGCTTGCGGCATCGGTCGGGCCGAAGCCCGTCACAGAAAAAGGATCATTCAGCGGGTCATCCCAAGCGGCCGCGTCACCTGCGGCACCTGGGGCAGATGAGTCTCACCCGGGGCCGGGTCAAGCGACTCGGAGGTCGTGAAGATGCGGCATGAGTGATATCGGACCCGATCACCCGGCCCGCGGTCAAGAACAGACACCTGCGAGGCAGTGAAGAACCGGCCCCTGTGGCCGGAAAACCGCCCGCATCACGCCGCCGGCACCGGCACGCCGCCGGAACCCGCCCGCAACGGCCGGGCCGGCCGGTTCTGACGCAACGCCGCCGCGCCCTCGGCCACCACCCCGCCGACCGCGGCGGTCAGTGCCTTGCGATCGGCGAAATCGGCGGGGTCCACGGTCGCATGCAGCAGCACCGTCGCCCGCGCGCCGGACCGCCGCGCGAGGCGCCAGAAATGGCTCGCGATATCCATGTCGCCATACCAGGCGAAGAGGGGCCGATCGCGTCGGCAGGCGGGCAGCCCGCCCAGCCGGTCATAGACCACCGAAACCGGCTGCACCGCCCGCGCCGAATCCGCGACCGACAGGAAGGAGGAGCGGAACGGCAAGACCCGCGTGCCGTCGCTGCTGGTGCCTTCGGGGAACAGGATCAGGCTGTCGCCTGCCTGCAGCCGCTCGCGCATCACCGCGGCCTCGGCGCCGGTGCGGTTGCGTTCGCGGCTGACGAAGACGCTGCGTCCGAGATGGGCGACCCATTTGATGACCGGCCAGTCCGCGATATCGCCCTTGGAGACGAAGCACGCCTCCAGCACCGAGCCCAGCACCAGCACATCGAGCCAGGAGGTGTGGTTGGAGGCGTAGAGCACCGACCCGCCTGAAGCGGCCTGCCCCACCACCTGCACCCGCAGCCCGATCAGCCGGCAGAGCACCCGATGATAGGTGCGGGCGAAGGCGATCTTCCCGCGCCCCGGCAATTGCATCAGCACCGCCTGGATCGGGATCGCGATCAGGGTCCAGATCGCGACGAAAACCATCCGCCGCACCGCCCGGAAACGGCCGCCGAGCGGGCGCGGCTCCATGACGTCGCGAAACAGCGACCCCGGCAGGCCGGGCTTGAAACGCAGCGGCCCCTTGCGCCGGGAACGACGGGGACGAAGCGGGTCGGCGATGTCGGTGGCGGCGTTCATGGCAGCGGAGGTAATCCCGCGACGAAGACGGGGCAATGAAACTGGGGTTTCAGTAACATGACGCGGCAAAATGCCACGACGTGGGGTCCGGATTCGAGCCTGAAGAAAGCCCAAAAAATCGAACGGCGCTTCGCCCCGCGGGCACGCCAGGCAGAAACAAGGTGTTTCTGCACGTCCCGTCAACGCCAGGCGTGGAAGGTGAAACGGCCCCTGCGACGGTTGATGTTCCCGTCATAAGGCCAGGTCGGCGTCACCTCGACCCGGGCGAAGCCGAGATGATGGAGCATGGCCTTGGCACAGGCGATGTTGGGCGCCCACCAGTTGGTCGGGTCATTGTTCAGCTCGGCGCCGGGAAAGAAGGCCATCACGGGCCGCTCCTCATCGTCGAAGGCGGTTTCGGTATCCATCACCAGCAGATTGGTCGCCACCGGCGCCAGCCGCTCCAAGAGCATCCAGGGATGCATCAGATGGTAGAAAACGCCGTTGAACAGCACGATGTCGAAAGTGCCGACACTCTGCGGCGTGATGTGGGGCACGTCGATGAGCTTGTCCTCGACGTGCGAATCGAGCGCCTTGCGCGCCAGGTCGAAACAGGCCTTCTCGCCCCAGCCGGGACCGGCCCAACAGAAATAATCGGTAGCCAGGACCCGCTTGGCGCCGCGCCGCTCCGCCTCGAAGGAAAACGCGCCGTCCCAGGCGCCGACATCCAGCACGCTGGCCCCGGCGACACCATCCTTGAAGATGGTGTCGGCCTGATGCCGGATGTTCTCCAGCGGCTTGGAACCCTTGGTCACCACGCCGCCGCCAAGCTCTATCGTATGGTACCAGTTCAACTGGTCGACGTCTTCCTGGCTCACATGCATCGCGATACCTCCGAGTGTCACGCTCAGGGGCGGCCCGCGCCGGCCATGGGCGGGCTCAACCATCCCCGGTCAGGCTGCGGGGATCAGCCGCACCTTCCGGCCCTCCACGCCCAGCGCCAGCTTGCCCGCCTTCAGCGCCATGGCATCCTCGCCGAACACCACGCGGCGCCATCCATGCAGGGCGGCGACATCGGGGTTGGGCTCGGCCGCCAGCCGTTCCAGATCCTCGGAATTGGCGATCAGCCGGGGGGCCACATCATGCTGTTCGGCCTTGGAGGCCAGCAGCACCTTCAGCAGCGCCACCAGCGCCGGGGAAGCCGGCGGGCTGTTGTGGCGTTCGCGCGGGGCCTCGGGCAGCGCCTCCTCGGGCAGTTCGGCGGCCTCGGCGATCGCGGCCAGCAGGGCGAGGCCGGATTTGCCGCGGGCAAAGCCCTCGCTGATCCCGCGCGCGCGGGCCAGTTCGGCGGCGTCCGAAGGCGCGGTGGCGGCGATTTCCAGCAGCGTCTCGTCGCGGACCAGACGCTGGCGGGGGATATTGACGCGCTGCGCCTCGCGCTCCCGCCAGGCCGCGGCGGCGCGCAGCATGGCCAGGTAGCGGCGGTTGCTGGTGCGCGGCTTCAGCCGCACCCAGGCCTCCTCGGGTTCGGTGCGATAGGTCGCGGGATCGTCCAGCGCGGCCATCTCGGCCTTCACCCAATCGACGCGGCCTTCCTGCTCCAGCCGCTCCACCAGCGCGGTATAGACCCGGCGCAGATGGGTGACATCGGCGGCGGCATAGGCGACCTGGGCCGGCGACAGCGGCCGCGCCGACCAGTCGGAAAAGCGATGCGCCTTGTCGATCGAGGCCCCGGCCAGGGCGCGGACCAGGCTGTCGTAGCTCGCCTGGTCGCCAAAGCCCGCGACCATGGCCGCGACCTGGGTGTCGAACATCGGCTTGGGCACGGCGCCATAGCGCAGCAGGAAAATCTCCACATCCTGGCGCGCGGCGTGAAACACCTTCACCACGCTTTCATCGGCCAGCAGGGCGCCGAGCGGCAGCAGATCCAGCCCCTCGGCCTGGGCATCGACCACGGCGGTATCGTGCTCGCCACCCAGCTGCACCACGCAGAGTTCGGGCCAATAGGTCCGTTCCCGCATGAATTCGGTGTCCACGGTGACAAAGGGCTCCTGGCGCAGGCGCTCGCAGAGCGCGGCCAGGGCATCGGTCGTGGTGATCAGGACGGGGGCGGGGTCGGTCTGGGGGGGGCGACGGGACATGTGGCGGCGGTTGTATCCGCCCGAAGGCCCGGCGGGAAGGCTTCGGGGTTGACACAAGCGCCCGGGGATCGCTTGAGACGGCGGTCTTTCGATCCGGGATTGTCGTCCATGCATGCCTATCGCACCCATACCTGCGGCGCCCTGCGCGCTTCCGATGCCGGCGCACCCGCGCGGCTGTCGGGCTGGGTGCATCGCAAGCGCGACCATGGCGGGCTGGTTTTCGTCGATCTGCGCGACCATTACGGGCTGACCCAATGCGTCATCCCGACCGGCAGCGCGGTCTTCGACATCATCGACAGGCTGCGCCCGGAAAGCGTCATCACCGTCACCGGCGATGTGGTGGCGCGGCAGGAAGGGACGGTGAACCCCAACCTGCCGACCGGGGCGATCGAGCTGCGGGTGCATGAGGTGCATGTGCAATCGGCCGCCGAGGTGCTGCCGATCCAGGTCGCCGGCGAACAGCAGTTCCCCGAGGACCTCCGCCTGCGCTACCGTTTTCTCGACCTGCGGCGGGAACGGCAGCACCGCAACCTGATGCTGCGCTCCAAGGTCATCGCCTCCATCCGCAGCCGCATGGTCGCCCAGGGGTTCACGGAGTTTCAGACCCCGCTGCTGACCGCCAGCAGCCCGGAAGGGGCGCGCGACTTCCTGGTGCCGGCCCGGCTGCATCCCGGCAAATTCTACGCGCTGCCGCAGGCGCCGCAGATGTTCAAGCAGCTGGCCATGGTCGCGGGCTTCGACCGGTATTTCCAGATCGCGCCCTGCTTTCGCGATGAGGCCTCCCGCGCCGACCGCAGCCCCGGCGAATTCTACCAGCTCGACTTCGAGATGAGCTTTGTCACCCAGGAAGACGTGTTTGCCGCGATCGAGCCGGTGCTGGCGGGCGTGTTCGAGGAGTTTTCGGACGCCACGGGCACCAAGCGGGACGTGACCCCGGCCCCCTTCCCCCGCATTCCTTATGCGGAGTCGATGCTGCGCTTCGGCAGCGACAAGCCGGATCTGCGCAACCCCATCCGCCTGTCGGATGTGACCGAGATTTTTCGGGACAGCAGCTTTGGCCTCTTTGCCCGCGCGGTCGCGGCCGGCGGCGTGGTACGGGCGATCCCGGCACCGGCGGCGGCGGGCAAGCCCCGCTCCTTCTTCGATGGCATGAACGAATGGGCGCGGGAGCAGGGGGCGGGCGGCCTCGGCTACATCGCCTTCGACGAGGGGGAGGCCAAGGGCCCGATCGCCAAGAACCTGCAGCCGGAGCGCATCGCAGCACTGCGCGCCGAATGCGGGCTGCAGGACGGGGACGCGGTCTTCTTCGCAGCCGGCCCCGAGGTCGCCGCGGTCCGGCTGGCGGGGCAGGCACGGACCAAGCTGGGCACCGACCTCGGGCTGATCGAGGCCGATTGCTTCCGCTTCGCCTGGGTCACCGATTTCCCGATGTATGAGAAGGACGAGGACACCGGCCGCATCGACTTCAGCCACAACCCCTTCTCGATGCCGCAGGGGGGGATGGAGGCGCTGGAAAGCCAGGACCCGCTGACCATCAACGCATACCAATACGACATTGTGTGCAACGGTATCGAATTGTCCTCGGGCGCCATCCGCAACCACCGCCCGGAGATCATGATCAAGGCCTTCGAGATCGCCGGCTACACCGCCGACCAGGTCGAGGCGCGCTTCGGCGGCATGCTCAACGCCTTCCGCTATGGCGCCCCCCCGCATGGCGGTTCGGCCCCGGGCATCGACCGGATCGTCATGTTGCTGGCCGATGAGCCGAATATCCGCGAGGTCGTGCTCTTCCCGATGAACCAGCAGGCGGAAGACCTGATGATGGGCGCCCCGGCCCCGGTCGACGACATCCGGATGAAGGAGCTGTCGCTGCGCTGGGTGCTGCCGCCGGCCAAGGCCTGACCGCGATCCGGGCCGCGGCGATACAGGACGGGGATGCGGCGCGGCATCGGAGGCACTAGGTTGGGCGGATGATCAAGCTTCGAACCTCGCCCATGTCCTTGTTGGGAGCGCCGCCCATGCTTCGCCGACCCTTGCTCGCCCTTGCTGTCGCGGCCGTGTCGGCGCTGCCCGCCTGGGCCCAGGCGGCACCGGCACCGGCGCCGGCCACGGCGGCGCCCGCCGCCGCCCATGCCCCGGTCGCGGCCATCCCAGGCAGCGAGGCGCTGGTGGCCCATCGCGCCGCCTATACGCTTGAACTGGAACGCGCTCGGGAACGCAGCCAGGTCCGCCAGGCCAAGGGCAGCATGATGTTCGAGGTGACGGATGCCTGCGAGGGCTGGGCCACCCACCAGCGCCTGACCATGACCCTGACCGATGCCGAGGGGAACGACATCGAGACCGCGTCCGACTACTCGACCTACGAGACCAAGGACGGGCGGCGCCTGCGTTTCTCCATGGTGCAATCGGCCCAGGGCGCGGTCAGCAACCGCATCAGCGGCGAGGCGGTGCTGGAAGCCGATGGCAGCGGCATCGTCACCTATGCGCAGCCGGCCGCCAAGACCGAGCGGCTGCCCCCCGGCACCCTGCTGCCGATGCTGCATACCCTGCGCGCGATCCAGCTCGCCCGCGGCCATGGCCGGCTGATGAGCGTGCCGCTGTTCGACGGCACCGGCGAGGATGGCGCGCAGGACAGCACCACCATCGTCGCCGGCTGGTCCGGACCGCAGCCGAACCAGCGGTTTTCGGTGCTGTCAGCACTGTCCTCGGCGCGGCTGCGGATCGCCTTCTTCAGCCGGGACAGCCAGGGCGTCGGTGCCAGCGCGCCGGACTACGAGGTCGGGCTGCGCTACTACGAAAATGGCGTGGCGGATGAGCTGTCGATGGATTTCGGCGATTTCACCATGGCCGGGCGGCTCGGCGAGCTGGAAATCCTGCCCAGCGGCTGCTGAGGGATCAGCCGCGCCGCCACAGCCCAACCGCCAGCACCGGTGCCGCCAGCGCCAGCAGGCCGGCGGCGACCGGCAGCAGCGCCGGGCCGGTGCGGGCGATCTCGATCCCCGCGCCCAGCACGCCGAAGGCGGCGATCCCGATGCAGACCGGGCCGAAGGCCCGGACCGCCCAGGGCCTGAAGCCGGTGATGCCGCCGCCCCAGACCACCAGCGGCACCATCGCCAGGAACAGCGCCCCCTGCCCCAGCCCCAGCGGCTCCAGCACCTGGAACCAGGGCAGCAGCGCCGCGACCATGCCCAGCACACTGGCCGCCGCCGCGATCTGGCGCGCCATCACCGGCGGGTCATCCTATCGGCGGCGGGGTCGGCGAGACCCGGCTCCGCATTCCGGCCCTGCATGCGCTTTCCCCTGATCATTGCCGCAAGGGTGCAACGCCCCGGGGAAAAAACGCAAATGGCGCGCGCGAAGCTGTGGCGGTCGGGGCGAAGGCCTCAGCCGCCTCGAACCAGCGCAGATTGCCCTGGTCGAGGTCGTAGCGCGCCGCCACGATCTTCAGCCGTTCGGCCCGCAGGGCGGCCGCGACCATCGGGCTATGCCGGGGCAGGCGGGCGGCGACCCGGCTGTCGGAACCGCCGATCAGCACGCAGAACGGCGCCTGCCCCCGAGCGAGCTGCGCCAGGCGCTCGCGCCCATGCGCGTCGCCCGCAGCGGCACGCCGTTGCGGAAGGCCTCGTTGCCCGCCTGCATCCTGCGCAGCGCCCGGTCGGGCGTCAGCTCGGGCGTCAGCGTCGTGGTCGCCACGGCGCCGGCCGAGGCATGCGCCGGGGCGGAAGCCCTGGCGGCGGCGCCGAAAACCCCGGCCGCCAGCCCGGCGGTGAAGGCGCGGCGGCGGGCCGCGGCGCGCTGGTGGAAAGCGCCGCTGCAGCAGTCGCAATGGGTTTCGCGCATGGATCGCCTGCTCGCTGGCCCGAGGGGGTCGGGGCTTCGCGCCAAGCCCGGGGGCGCGCGGCGACAGGCCGTCAGGACCGGTGAAAAAAACCTCTTACGCGCCGGATCAGGGGCGGGTGAGCACCGCGCAAGTCAGCCGCGATACGCAGGCGAGCTTGCCATCCGCGCGAAAAATCTCGGTCTGCCAGACATGGGTCGTGCGCCCGACATGCAGCGCGCGGCAGAGTGCTGTGACGGTCTGGCCTTCGGGCACCGCGGCGATGTGGTTGGCATTGATCTCCAGCCCGACGCAGATCTGCCCCTCCGGCAGGGCCAGGTAGCAGGCGACACTGCCCACGGTTTCCGACAGCACGACCGAACAGCCGCCATGCAGGATGCGGAAGGGCTGCACATGCCGCGCATCCACCGGCATCTCGGCCCGCAGCCAGTCGGGGCCGAATTCGGTGATGCGAATGTCCAGCAGTGAGGAGAGGGTATTCTCCGTATGTGCGTTGACCTCGGCCAGATCGACCGATTTTTTCCAGATGCTCATGGCAGCGAAGGTCGCAGACCCCGCAACGGCGTCAAGCCGCCCCGCCGCGCGAGCCGGTGCCAGCGCAGCGCCATCAGCACTGCCACGGCGCCGACGCCGAGCGCGAGCCCCGCCCAGACGCCGATCGGGCCAAGCCCCAGCGGGTTGGCCAGCAGCCAGCCGCCCGGCAGCCCGACCATCCAGTAGCCAACCCCCGCCAGCAGCATCGGCACGCGGGTGTCGCCGAGCCCGCGCAGCGCCCCGGCGGTGACCGCCTGCACGCCATCGGCCAGCTGGAACACGCCGGCTGCGATCAGCAGCGGCACCGCCACCGCCAGCACCGCGGGCCCCAGCGGATCGGCCGCCGAGAGGAACAGCCCGGCGAGGCTGGCAGGATGCGTCACCAGCACCACCCCCATCGCCGCCATGAAGCCCGCGCCAAGCCCGATCGCCACCCAGCCCGCCCGCCGCGCCGCGGCGGGGCGGAAACCGCCGATGGCCAGGCCGACGCGCGCCGTCGCCGCCTGGCCGATGCCCATCGGCACCATGAAGGTGGTGCTGGCGATCTGCAGGGCGATCGCATGGGCGGCGACCGCAACCGGGCCGAAGCCGCCGACCAGGATGGCGGCGGCGGAAAAGGCCCCGACCTCCAGCACCATGTTGCCGGCGATCGGCAACCCCAGGCGCAGCACCTGCCCCAGCCCCGCCCAGGGTGGCGCATCGTGGCGAAGCGGGCGGAACAGCCGCAGCCGGCGCAACCGCCGATCCCGCGCCACCGCCGCCCACAGCCCCAGCAGCATGAGCCCGTTCGCGAGGCTGGAGGCGAGCCCCGCGCCCGCAATCCCCAGCGCCGGCATCCCCCAGGCGCCGAACACCAGCCCCCAGCACAGCAGCGCATTGGCCGCGATCCCGCCGATGGCGACGACCAGCGCCGCCCGCGGCCGTTCCTCGGCCGCCAGCAGCCCGCGCAGCACGATGAACAGGCAGAAGGGCAGCAGCCCCCACATCATCGGCCGCACATAGATCTGCGCGAGATCGGCAAGCTCCGCCGGCTGGCCCAGCAGCCGCAGCACCGGCCCCGCCCACCACAGCACCGCCCAGGCCGGCAGCACCGCCAGCCCCACCGCCAGCGCCGAGGCATGCACCGTCCCGCGCCGCCCGCGCAGCGGCCGATGGCCCCGCCCGCGCAGTTGCGCGAGCAGCGGCGCCGCGGCCATGGCCAAGCCGAAGCCGGGCGCCAGCAAGGTCCAGTACAGGGTGGCCGCAAGGGCGGCGGCGGCCAGCGCCTCCGCCGACAGATGCCCGAGCACCAGCGCATCGGTCACCGTCATCGCCATCTGCGACAGTTTGGTCAGCACCAGAGGCCAGGCCAGGGCGAGCACCGCCAGCGCCTCGGCCCCCAGCCGGGGCCGAGGCACGGGCAGCCGGCGGGAGGGCGGCGGGAGGCGCATGCCGCGCCCTGTAGCCGATCCCGCGGCCGGGCGCAGGTGGCGGTCGGCGACTGGTCCAGTCTAGGCTGCCGCCAACCAATCCCCCCGGAGACACCAGATGCAACGCCGGAGCCTGCTCGCCGCCCCCATGGTCGCCCCCGCCCTGATGGCCCTGCCCATTGCCGCCGAGGCCCAGCCGGCCGGCGTCGTCATGGAGGAATTCCTGGTCCCGGGCGGCTCGCCCGGCATCCAGCTCTATCTGCGCAACAAGCGGCCGCAGGCGACCGGCGCGGCGCGGCCCGACCGCACCATCCTGATCTGCCATGGCGCGACCTATCCGGCGCATACCGCCTTCGACCTGCCGCTCGGCGGGCTGTCCTGGATGGACTACATGGCCGGGCGCGGCTTCGACGTCTGGTGCGTCGACCTGCGCGGCTATGGCCGCAGCACCCGCCCGCCGGAGATGGACCAGCCGCCCGAGGCCAATCCGCCGCTGGTGCGCGGCGATGTCGCGATCACCGACATCGCCGCCGCCGCCGCCTTCATCCGCGACAGGCGCGGGGTGCCGAAGATGGTGCATATCGGCTGGTCCTGGGGCACCAGCCTGCAGGCGCGCTTCGCGACGGAGCATCCGGAGCTGGTGGAACGGCTGGTGCTCTACGCGCCGCAATGGCTGCGCACCGAGCCTTCGGCCATCGCCGCCCCGGCCGGGCCGATCGCCGCCTATCGCAGCATCACCCGGCCGCAGGCGCGCGAACGCTGGATGAATGGCGTGCCGGATGCCAAGCGGGCCAGCCTGATCCCCGCCGGCTGGTTCGAGCACTGGGCCGATTCCACCTTCGCGACCGACCCCGAGGGCAATCGCAAGGTGCCACAGGAATTGCGCGCCCCCAATGGCGTGCTGCAGGACAGCCGGGAGTTCTGGCTGGCCGGCAAGCCCTATTACGACCCCGCCAAGCTGACCATGCCGGTGCTGCTGACGGTCGCCGAATGGGACCGCGATACCCCCCCTGCCCTGGCTGTGGCGCTGTTCCCGCTGCTGACCGCGAGCCCCGGCAAGCGGCTGGTGATGCTGGCCGAGGGCACCCATAGCATCGTCATGGAACGCAACCGCGGCGCGCTGTTCCAGACCGTGCAGGTGTTTCTGGAAGAAGCGATCGCGGCCTGAACGGGTTCACGCCCCGCTCATCAGATGGGCGAGGCAGGCCTCGAAGCCGACGAGGTCGGTGAAGCGCTGATCGGGCGGCACGTCGCGCACGATGAGCACGCCGCCCGCCAGCGCGATGCCGCCATCGACCATCAGATTGTCGTGCAGGTCGAAATCCTCCAGCGACATGCCGTCCGGGTCCTCCCAGACGCCATCCGGGCGCTGGCGGGCCGAATCGCCCAGGCTGCGCAGGGTGCGGTCGGTGAAGCGGCGGGCGACATTGGAATAGCCCAGCACCGGCCGCTGCAAGGCGCGCATGAAACCCAGCTCGTAGACCGTGCCGGCGTCCGCGCTGGGGCCGCGGAAGGGGGTCAGGTTGGCGATCAGCGCGTCGCAGTCGCGCAGATGCGCCTCGTTCCTCGCGTAGATCGACATGGCGCGGGACCGTGGCTGGGTCGTGGCCAGGGGGTCGGTGGGCGGCCAGGGGTCGGTCGGGAAGATGCCGATGGCGCCATAGGCGACGCAAAGCGCCTTTTTCGCGGCCGCGGCCACGCCGGGATCGGGCAGGAAGACGTCAGGGCCAGCCAGATAGATCCGCATTGTCCAAGACTGCCCGAGCCGGTGTCGCGGTGCCATCTATGGCTTTGACGCCGCGCGCGGCACAGGGCCGAATGGGTCAATGGATCTTGAAGCCGAGTATAACAACCGCGCCCGGGTACCCGAGCATCCCCTCCATGTGGCCGCCTGGGCCCGCGACGCCACCGCCTGGCGCTATGACTGCCCCCGGGCGGAACTGGGCCTGGCCTATGGCAGCGAACAGCGCCAGGCGCTGGATCTGTTCTGGCCCGATTCGGGCGATACCGCGCCGATCGCGATCTGGATCCACGGCGGCTACTGGCAGGGGCTGGACCGGTCCATGGCCAGCCATTGCGCGCGCGGGCTGAACGGGCGCGGCATCGCGGTCGCCATCCCCTCCTATACCCTGTGCCCCGAGACCACCATCGCCGGCATCGTCGCGGAGATGCGAATGGCGGCGGGGTTCCTGTTTGCCCGGCACGGGCGGCCGATGCTGGCCGCGGGGCATTCCGCCGGCGGCCATCTGGCGGCGATGCTGGCGGCGACCGACTGGGCGAGCATGGGCCTCCCGGGGCGGCTGGTGCCGGCGATCATGCCCGTCTCCGGCCTGTTCGAGCTGGAGCCGCTGCTGCCCACCAGCATCGCCACGGCGCTGCGCCTGGATGTGGCGGCGGCGCGCGCGCTGTCGCCGCGGCTGCTGCCCTCGCCCGGGGTCGCCTGCCACGCCATCGTCGGCGGCGCGGAAAGCGACGAATTCCTGCGCCAGACGCGCGACTTCGCCCAGGCCTGGAACGGGTCCTGGGAAGCGGTGCCGGAGGCGAACCACTTCACGGTCATCGCCCCCTTCAGCGATCCCGCGCATCCGGTCGTCGGCCTCGCCGCGGCGATGGCGGAAGCGCTTGCAGGCGCGTGATCTTTTAGGCTTAAAATAGTTACGGATCGGGAGACTGGGGATATGCAAGAGGTTTACATCGGGCGCCGGGCTGTCCTCGCGGGCGCCACGGGGCTGGTTTCGACTGCCCTCGCCATGCCGGCGGTGCATGCGCAACCCGCGGCCGGGCTGAAGATCGGCGTCATCGCGGTGCTGACCGGCCCCGCCGCCGCCCTCGGCACGCATCTGCGCGACGGCTGGCTGCTGGGCATGAAGCACCTGGACAACAAGCTCGGCGGCGTCGTCACCGAAACGCTGATCATCGACGATGAGCTGCGCCCGGATGCGGCGGTCACCAAGGTCCGTTCCGCGCTGGAACGCGACAAGGTCGATGTCATGGTCGGCGTCGTGTTCAGCAATGTGCTCGGCGCGGTGATGCGCCCGATCACCGAGACCAACACCTTCCTCATCAGCACCAATGCCGGGCCTTCGACCTTCGCCGGGCGCGGCTGCAACCCGTATTTCTTCACGACCTCCTACAACAACGACCAGGTGCATTCGGTGATGGGGCAGGCGGCGCAGGATGCGGGCTATGGCCGCGTCTTCGTGATGACGCCGAACTACCAGGCCGGGCGGGATGCCGTCGCGGGCTTCAAGTCCCGCTTCAAGGGCGAGGTGGTGGACGAGGTCTATGTGCCGCTGAACCAGCTCGACTTTTCCGCCGAGTTGGCCAAGATCGCCGCCGCCAAGCCGGATGCGATGTTCACCTTCATGCCGGGCGGCCTCGGCGTGAATCTGGTGCGGCAATATCGGCAGGCGGGGCTGGCGAACATTCCCTTCCTGTCCACCTTCACGGTCGATGAAAGCACCCTGCCCGCGCAGGGAGCGGCGGCCGAGGGGTTCCTGGCCGGCTCCACCTGGGCGCCGAACATGGACAATGAGGCCAACCGCCGCTTCGTCCATGACTTCGAGGCGCAGTTCAACTACATCCCCGCCTCCTATGCCGCGCAATCCTATGATGCGGCGATGCTGCTGCATTCCGCGGTCGGCAAGGTCTCGGGCAGGCTGAGCGACAAGGACGCCTTCCGCGCCGCCATCCGGGCCGCGGATTTCCACAGCACCCGCGGCGCCTTCAAATTCGGCACCAACCACTACCCGGTGCAGGATTTCTGGCTGTGCAAGGTGGTGCAGCGCCCCGACGGCAAGTTCCAGACCGAGACGGTGAAGAAGGTGCTGGAGAATGACGTGGACCCCTATGCCGCCGAGTGCCGCATGCGCTGAGGCATGAGCACGACGCTGCTGCTGGTGCAGGGTCTGAACGGCCTGCAACTGGGGATCCTGCTGTTCCTGGTCGCGGCCGGGCTGACCCTGGTCTTCGGGGTGATGGATTTCATCAACCTCGCGCATGGCGTCCAGTACATGCTGGGCGCCTATCTCGCGGCCTTCTTCGCGGGGCTGACGGGGTCGTTCTGGCTGGCGCTGCTCTGCGCGCTGCCGACCGCGCTGGCGTTCGGACTTCTGTTGGAATGGCTGGTGTTTCGCCATCTGTATGACCGCGACCATCTGTCGCAGGTGCTGGCGACCTTCGGGGTGATCCTGTTCCTGAACGAGGGGGTCAAGGCGCTCTGGGGTTCGGCGCCGTTGCAGGTGCCGATCCCGGACCTGCTGACGGGCGGGATCGAGATCATGCCCGGGCTGCTCTATCCCATCTATCGCATCGCGATCCTGGGCGCGGGGCTGGCGACGGCGGGGCTGCTCTGGCTGCTGGTGGAACGCACCAAAATCGGCATGCTGGTCCGCGCCGGGGCGAGCAATGCGCCCATGGTCTCCGCCCTCGGCGTCGATATCCGGCGGCTGTTCATGGGCGTCTTCGGCTTCGGCGCGATGCTGGCCGGCTTCGCCGGGGCGATGGCCGCCCCCATCCTGTCGGTGGAGCCGGGGATGGGCGACAACTTGGTCATCCTCGCCTTCGTCGTCATCGTGATCGGCGGCATCGGCAGCATCCGCGGTGCCTTCATCGCGGCGCTCGCGATCGGGCTGATCGAGACGCTGGGCAAATCCGCGATGCCGGAGATGATGCGGCTGGTCATGGACCCCTCCCCGGCGCGGCAGACCGGGGCGGCGCTGGCCTCCATGCTGATCTACATCGTCATGGCCGCGGTGCTGGCGGTGCGCCCCGCGGCC
>Ga0255334_1000139_pt1 | contig 76548 bp, 75 predicted proteins | sample EtOH5_35cm_T3_12_FD_202080 | JGI IMG/M metagenome (GOLD analysis project Ga0255334, IMG submission 202080) | Sandy soil microbial communities from University of British Columbia, Vancouver, Canada - EtOH5_35cm_T3_129 | ecosystem: Engineered > Artificial ecosystem > Sand microcosm > Unclassified ...
TCAGGAAGTTTTTCACTGCCTTGGTCACGCGGATACCCTGTTGCTGCACTTCTTGCGGCAGCAGCGGGGTGGCCAGGTTCAGCTTGTTCTGGACCTGAACCTGCGCGGTATCGGAGTTGGTGCCCTGCTCGAAGGTCGCGGTAATGGTCATGCTGCCGTCGGAGTTACTTTCCGAGGAGACATAACGCAGGTTATCGATACCGTTGAGCTGTTGCTCGATCACCTGGACCACGGTGTCCTGCACGGTTTGTGCGGACGCGCCCGGGTAAGTCACCTGGATCGCAATGGCCGGAGGCGCAATGCTCGGGTATTGGTTGATCGGCAGTTTGAGGATCGAGAGTGCCCCGACCAGCATGATGACCAGGGCAATTACCCAGGCAAAAATCGGACGGTCGATAAAAAATCTGGACATGGTTTACTCCCCTTTGCCGCTGGAAGCCTTGTCAGCTACCTGTGCGGGGGCCGGGTTCTTTGCGCCAACGTTAGTCGCTTCACTGGCCTTTACTTCGACGCCAGGTTTAACGAATTGCAGTCCTTCGGTGATCAGGCGATCGCCGGCTTTCAGACCGTCTTCGATCAGCCACTGGTTGCCGACGGTGCGGCTGGCCTTGAGGTGACGCAGTTCGACCTTGTTATCCGGGCCGACGACCAGCGCGGTCGGGGTGCCTTTGAGATCACGGGTCACGCCTTGTTGCGGGGCGAGGATCGCCGCGCTGTTCACACCGGCCTGCAGTTGGGCGTGTACAAACATGCCGGGCAGCAGGGTGTGGTCAGGGTTCGGGAATACCGCACGCAAGGTCACGGAACCGGTGGTCTGGTCCACCGAGACTTCCGAGAACTCGAGCTTGCCTTCCTGTTTGTACTGGCTGCCGTCTTCGAGAGTCAGCTTGACCGCGGCCGCGTTGTCGCCGGATTTTTGCAGACGACCGCTTTCCAGTTCGCGGCGCAGTTCCAGCAGCTCTACCGAAGACTGGGTCACGTCGACATAGATCGGGTCGAGTTGCTGAATCACCGCCATCGCTTCGACCTGGCCGCTGGTGACCAGCGCGCCTTCAGTCACGGTCGAGCGGCCGATGCGGCCGGAGAGTGGCGCGTAAACCTTGGTGTAACGCACATTGATCTGGGCGCTTTGCAGGGCGGCTTCCGATTGCAACCGGTTGGCCAGGGCCGTGTCGTATTCCTGACGGCTCACCGCCTGTTCGCTGACCAACTGCTTGTAGCGGTCGGAAATCGATTTGGTCTGTTGCAGGTTGGCTTCGGCGCTTTTCAGAGTGGCTTCATAAACCGCCGGATCGATCTGATACAGCTGCTGGCCGGCTTTGACGTCGCCGCCTTCCTTGAACAGGCGCTTGAGAATGATGCCGTTGACCTGAGGGCGAACTTCGGCGATGCGGTACGCGCTGGTACGGCCCGGAAGCTCGGAGGTCAGGGTGAAGGCTTGAGGTTGCAAAGTAACGACGCCGACCTGAGGGGGTGGTGCGGCAGGTGCCGCCTCTTCCTTTTTGCATCCGCTGAGCAGCGATGCCAAGGCGAGGGCGGTGACCAGAGCGGTAACAGCTGGCTTGAATTGCATGAAAATCCTCGGGTCAGGCGCGCAAATTGCGCACTCGAAAGGTGGAAAGGTAAAAAATGTGCGCTGAGTGGATAAGTAGCTTGCTAAGGAATATACTTACGTTCATGGTTGTTTGTAAATACCTTGGCCGCGTATCCACACCGTTACAAAAGCCGTTCAAGGGTTCGAATTGTAGGCCGGGGACGACGCCTGAGAGCGATCGCCCCACTTTTATTCAGCTGATGTTCAGACATCGCTGAAGCATCCTGATTGAGGTTGTACTGCCATGGTCCGTCGCACCAAAGAGGAAGCTCAAGAAACCCGCAGCCAGATACTGGAAGCGGCAGAAAAGGCCTTTTACGAAAGGGGCGTGGCGCGCACGACACTGGCGGATATCGCTACCCTGGCCGGGGTCACTCGCGGGGCCATCTATTGGCATTTCAGCAACAAGGCGGATCTGGTGCAGGCCATGCTTGATACCTTGCATGAGCCGCTGGATGAAATGGCCAAGGCCAGTGAAAGCGAAGATGAACTCGACCCCTTGGGCTGCATGCGCAAACTGCTGATTCATTTGTTTCATCAAGTTGCCATGGATCCGAAAACCCGACGCATCAATGAGATTCTGTTTCATAAGTGCGAATTCACCGATGAAATGTGCGACCTGCGCCAGCAGCGCCGAGCGGTCAGCCTTGATTGCAATGTGCGAATCGCCCTGGCCCTGAGTAATGCGGTCAATCGGGGACAGTTACCGGAAAGCCTCGATACGGCCCGCGCGGCCATCAGCCTGCATGCATACATCGACGGCATCCTGTATCAGTGGCTGTTGGCGCCCGACAGCTTTGAACTGCATATCGACGCCGAGTGTTTGGTTGATACAGGGTTGGATATGCTGCGCTTGAGCCCCAGCCTGCGCAAATGAAACAAAATACCTAATGGGGGCTTTTATATACGTACGCTCGCCAGGTTGATAGGTAGTGAGCTACCTGATTTGTAGGGATTTTGTGAGTAACCCGGTTGCCAAAAAGCCCCGGCTCTTTCGAGTCGGGGCTTTTGCGTTTCAAGGGGAGACGCTTACAACACCGGGTAGTCGATGTAGCCGACCGGGCCCTTGGCGTAGAACAGTTCAGGACGCGCCTCGTTCAGCGGCGCATCGGCCTTCAACCGTGCCGGCAAGTCTGGGTTGGCAATGAATGGCACGCCGAAGGCCACCGCATCGGCCTTGCCGCTGGCGAGCCAGGCGTTGGCGCTGTCTTTGGTGAAGCGTTCGTTGACGATGTACGGGCCGCCGAACGCTTCTTTCAATTGTGGACCCAGGCTGTCGCCATCTTCTTTCTCGCGGGAGCAGATGAAGGCGATGCCTCGTTTGCCCAGTTCGCGAGCGACGTAAGTGAACGTCTCGGACAGGTTGTCGTCGCCCATGTCATGGAGGTCGGCACGGGGTGACAGGTGCACACCTACGCGGCCTGCGCCCCAGACTTCGATTGCGGCATCGGTCACTTCCAGCAACAGGCGAGCACGATTTTCCACGGAACCGCCGTAGTTGTCGGTGCGCTGGTTGGTGCTGCTTTGCAGGAACTGGTCGAGCAGGTAACCGTTGGCGCCATGGATTTCCACACCGTCGAAACCGGCCGCCTTGGCGTTCTCGGCACCGACGCGGTAGGCGTCGACGATGTCGGCGATTTCAGCGGTTTCCAGGGCGCGTGGGGTTGGGAAGTCGGCCAGTGGACGAACCAGGCTGACATGGCCTTTTGGCTGAATGGCGCTGGGTGCGACCGGCACCTCACCGCCCAGGTACGACCCGTGGGAAATACGGCCGACGTGCCACAGTTGCAGGAAAATCTTGCCGCCCGCGCCGTGGATAGCCTTGGTCACATTGGCCCAGCCACGCACTTGATCGTTGGACCAGATGCCTGGGGTGTCCGGGTAGCCGACGCCCATCGGCGTGACCGAAGTGGCCTCGCTGAGGATCAGGCCGGCCGAGGCGCGCTGTACGTAGTACTCGGCCATCAGCGCGTTCGGCACGCGGCCTTCGTCGGCGCGGCAGCGGGTCAGCGGCGCCATGATGATGCGGTTGGCCAACTCGAGGTCGCCCAGTTTGATCGGATCGAAAATAGTCGTCATGAAATAGCTCTCTTGTAGAGATCAGTTGGTAGCAGGGGCCAGTTCGGGATTGCCGCTCTGACGGAAGGTAATCAGGGTCACCAGCAGGGCGAGTACCGCCAGTGCTGCTGCCGCGAGAGGAACGCTGGTCAGGCCGAAACCGTGGGCGATGACGCTGCCACCGACCCAGGCACCCAGTGCGTTGCCGATATTGAAAGCGCCGATGTTGAGGGTCGACACCAGGTTCGGTGCGGCTTTGCCGTAGGTCACCACGTTCACTTGCAGGGCGGGCACGGCGGCAAAGCACGCGGTGGCCCAGAGGAACAGGGTGATTTCGGTCGGAATCAGCGCAACGCTGGTCCAGGTCAGTACGGTCGAGATCACGGCCATCGAGATAAAGACGCCAATCAACGTGGCGGCCATGCCTTTGTCAGCCAGTTTGCCGCCGATGATGTTGCCGACCGTCAGGCCCAGACCGATGAGCATCAGGGTCCAGGTCACGCCTTTGGGCGAGACGCCGGTGACATCGCCGAGCAGCGGGGCGACGTAGGTGAACAGGGTGAATACGGAAGCTGCGAACAACGCGGTCATGCTCAACGACAGCCAGATTCCGGCGCCTTTGAGGGCGCGCAGTTCGGCGCGCATGTCGAGTTTCTCTTCATCGCGTTTGGCCGGCAGGAAGCGGATCAGGCCGATCAATGCGATCACGCCAATCACGGTCACCGCCCAGAAGGTCGAACGCCAGCCTGCTTCCTGACCGAGCGCGGTGCCCAGCGGAACGCCGAGCACGTTGGCCAGGGTCAGGCCGGTGAACATCAAGGCCACGGCCGAAGCGCGCTTGTTCGCTGGCACCAGGCCTGCCGCCACCACCGAACCGATACCGAAGAACGCACCATGGCAAAGGGCGGTGACCACGCGGGCAAACATCAGCACGTTGTAGTCGGTGGCCATTGCACAGAGCAGGTTGCCGACGATGAAGATGCCCATCAACACTACCAGCGCAGCCTTGCGCGGCAATCTGGAGGTGGCCAGTGCCATGAACGGCGCACCGATGGCCACGCCCAGGGCGTAACCGGTCACCAGCCAGCCGGCGCCGGGAATCGACACACCGAGGTCGGCCGCCACATCGGGCAGCAAGCCCATGATGACGAACTCGGTGGTGCCGATGGCGAAGGCGCTCAAGGCCAGAATGAGTAGCGAGAGGGGCATTGTTGCTTCCTTGTCGGCTTTAAGGGTCAGAGCTCTTTGCTGAAGGTCTTGAGGAATTCCTGAATGGTTTCCTCATTGCGTTTGAAAAAATGCCACTGGCCGACTTTGCGGCTGCTGATCAGGCCGGCGCGTTGCAGGGTTGCCAGGTGTGCAGACACCGTGGACTGCGACAAACCGCAACGTTGATCGATCTGCCCGGCGCAGACGCCGTGCTCGTTGCTGTGAGACTGATCGGGGAATTCGACGGTCGGGTCTTTGAGCCAGTGCAGGATTTCTCGCCGTACTGGGTGTGCCAGGGCTTTTATTATTTCGTCGAGATTGAGGGTCATGGTGTTGGGCTCGTGATGAGTAAAACGCTATATCGCGATGAGGCGAACTTTAAATCGGTATTTCGCGATATACAAATATGATTTTGGTCTGACGACCGCATAATTCGGTATATCGAGTTATAACGATATGTTGAGTGTAACGATACCAAGGCGCAGTGCTAAGCTGCGCCCATGAACTATCTCGCACATCTGCACCTCGGTGGCCAGCGCCCCGGTCAATTGCTCGGCAGTCTGTATGGCGATTTTGTCAAAGGGCGGCTGCAAGGGCAGTTCGATCCGGAAATCGAAGCGGCCATCCAGCTGCATCGCAGCATCGATGTCTTTACCGACCGCCATCCGTTGGTGGACGTTTCGTTGTCACGGTTTTCCCTGACCCGCAGGCGTTATGCCGGGATCGTGCTTGACGTGTTTTTCGATCATTGCCTGGCCCGGGACTGGACGCTGTACGCCGACCAGCCGCTGGAGCAATTCACTTCGGGTGTGTACCGGGTGCTGTCCGCCGAGGCGCAATTGCCGGAACGCCTGGCGCAGATCGCGCCGCATATGGTCGCCAATGACTGGTTGGGTTCCTATCAAGAATTTGCGGTGTTGGAGCAGGTGCTGCGGGGGATTTCACGGAGGCTGACGCGACCGGAGGAACTGGCCGCAGCGATGCAGGAATTGCGGGTGTTGTATGAACCGTTGAGCGATGACTTTCGGTTGTTCTATCCGCAGCTTCAGGATTTCGTCAAAAGCTATCCAACAACATAAACCCCCTGTGGGAGTGAGCCTGCTCGCGATTGCGGTGTGTCAGTCGACATCGATGTTGAATGACCGACCGCAATCGCGAGCAGGCTCGCTCCCACAGGGGATGTGTGTTTAAGCAGCGATGGCGGGGCGCATTGGCGCTTGCTGTTTTTCCGGAATCGCCCCAAACAACGCCTTCTGCACCGCCTGCTGTGCCTCGAACGCCAGTGCCGCACGCTCGCGACCTTCACACGCGATCGGCTTGAGCAAATGAATCTCCACGTCCCCCCGATCATTTGCAAACAAGCGCATCAAGTGCGAGAGCAAATCATCATCGCCAATGAACGGCGCCAGCGAATCGAGCTTCCCGTCGCGCAGATAACGAATCGCCACCGGCTGCAACTTCACTTCGGAGTCGATTGCCGCAGACAGCAATCGACCGTGGAAAGTACGCAACGAGCGGCCATCGGTGGTGGTGCCTTCCGGGAACATCAGCAGCGGATGTTCCTGCTCCAGATGACGGGTCATCTGTTTGCGGATCAACTGGCTGTCGCCCGACCCTCGACGGATAAACAGGCTGCCAGCCTTGGCCGCCAACCAGCCCGCCACCGGCCAGGTGCGCACTTCGGCCTTGGACAGGAATGACAGCGGCGTGAGCATGCCCAGCAGCGGAATGTCGGTCCAGGACACATGATTGCTGACCCAGAGCATCGGCGCCTTCGGCAATTCACCGTGCACGGTCACGCGAAAGGGCAGGGCATTGCTCAGGCGTGCCATGAAAAATCGCGACCAGCGCTGGCGACGGACCATCGAATGAGCAATCCCCAGGCGTTCGAACAACCCGAATACACCGGCCATGCTCAAACCCAGCGCCACCACCACTAACACTCGCGCAATCCGCGCGTACACCCGTAACCGACTCATCACACGGCCGCCTTGAAGTGTTTGGCATAACGCGGGCAGAGCTCGTCGCGCTTGAGCAGGATGAACACGTCGGCGACCTGGAAATCTTCGTCCCAGCACGGCTCGCCGCAGATCTTCGCGCCAAGGCGCATGTAGGCCTTGAGCAGCGGTGGCATTTCGGCGATGACGTTGGACGGGATGTCGAGGCTCGGCAGCGGTTTTTTCGGTTCGGCCCGCAGGTGTTCAGTGCACAGGTAACGTTCGCGCAAGCGCTGCATGATCGCGTGGGCTTGAATGCCGCCGTCCTGCATCGGGATGCTCGCGCAACCCATCAAATAGCTGTAGCCGCCCTGGTTCAGCACTTCGGCCAGCTCGCCCCAGAGTACGGCGATGGTGCCGCCATTACGGTAGGCCGGGTCGACGCAAGTGCGGCCGATTTCCAGGATCGGGCCTTTGAGATGGATCAGGCCGTGCAGGCTGAATTCTTCTTCGCTGTAGAACTTGCCCAGGCTGCTGGCGGCGGTGTGGTCGAGCAAACGGGTAGTCGCCACCAGTCGCCCGGTGTTCAAGTCACGTACGCCGATGTGGGCGCAGTGAACATCATAGTCATCCATGTCCAGACCCAGCTCCGCGCCTTTGAGCTTGGCGTTGAATTCGCCGCTGAACACGTTGAAGCGCAGGGCCTGGGCTTCCTGCAAGGCCTCGGCGCCCACCAGGCGTTCGGCTTGCAGGCGGCGTTCATTGCCGGTGTCGCTGATGCGGGCGATCTGAGTCATTGCGAATCTCCGTACGGGCCGGTCACCCGTCTTGGGTTGCAGCCGATCGACTTTCTTTATGCAGCCGTGTTGTGCAAAGTCAGGCTATGTAGCCCCGGTGTCATCGCCATGAAGCTTTGGTGATGCTTATATGACAGCCTTTGAGGAGCCTCCTTATGCTCTGGCAAAACCTGCTGCGCCGCTGTGAACGTCTGCCCACCAACCCGGACCTGAGCGAGGGTTTCGCGACCTTGTTGCACCAGTTGGGCAACGTCACGCCGTTCGAACTGGCGGTGGCCGGCGGGCGTTTGATGTCAACGCCGGGGCTGGCGTTTCTGGTGGGCTATCAGGCGGCGTTGCGCATGCTCTGGCCGAGCGCGCCGCTGAGCCTCGGCGCGTTGTGCGCGACCGAACAGCGCAGCCTGCGGGTGGCGGACATGCAGACCCGTCTGCACGATTTGCGCCTGAGCGGGCGCAAGGATTTTGTCACCGCAGGCGATGCCGCCGATTGGCTGCTGATCGCTGCTCGCAGTGAAGCCCCCGACGAAAAACCGCGCCTGAGTCTGGCGGTGGTTTATCCCGGTGAACCGGGTGTGCGTCTGGAGAAGCTACCGGCGATCCCGTTGATGCCAGACATCAGCCATGGTCGGCTGTTTCTCGATAACGCTCAGTGCGAACTGTTGGCGGGGGATGGCTGGGAGGCCTACATCAAACCGTTTCGCACCCTTGAAGACATTTACGTTCTGAGCGCCATGACCGCCTGGCTGTACGGCATCGGTCAGGACAGCGACTGGCCGCAAGCCTTGCAACTGCGTTTGCTGGCGCTGCTGGCCGGGTGCGCGGAAGTCAGCCGGCAGGCGCCGAATAATCCGTCTGGGCATGTGTTGCTCGGTGGCTTGTTTGCGCAGTTCGATGGGCTCAAGGCTGAGGTGACTCAGGCACTGGCCGATGGCCCGCCGCAGTGGGCGGCGATGTGGCAGCGTGATCAGGGCGTGATGGATTTGGCGGCAGGTGCGCGGGGGAAGCGGTTGGCCAAGGCACTCGCGGGATCTTCGCTGGATTGACGGGCCCCATCGCGAGCAGGCTCGCTCCCACAAGGGGAATGCATTTCAAATGTGGGAGCGAGCCTGCTCGCGATGGCGGCCGCATTGATAACACCAATCCCGGAACTGTCATCAACCTCTACTAGGCTCAGCAGGCCAATCCCTCCGAGCCCCCACCATGTTCAAAGGCTTGTCCCTGATCTTTATGCTCCTGCTCAGCCTCACGGCCCACGCCGAATACTGGCCTGCCGAGCAATGGCCAACCGGTCCGACAGTCAGCGGACCGGCGCTTCAAGCGCTGGAAACTTACGCCTTCCCACCCCGTGATGAGGCCACCCGAAAAGGCATCCGCACCGACGCGTTGCTGGTGATCCGCGACGGTCAACTGATCTACGAACGCTACGCCGGTCCGACCACCGCCGACACCTCGCACCTGACCTGGTCCATCAGCAAAAGCCTGATGGCCACGGTCCTCGGCGTGGCCTATGGCGAAGGTCTGTTCAAGCTCCGGGACCCGGTGCAGACATTTTATCCACCGCTGGAAAAACACCCGACGATGACCATGGCCGACCTGCTGCATTGGGCCTCGGGTCTGGACTGGCAGGAGGACTATGAGTACGCGCCGTTGAAATCCTCGGTGGTCGCGATGCTCTACACCCGTGGCCACCCGGACATGGCCGCGTTCACCGCCGATCACGGTGAATACGCCAAACCCGGTCAGGCATTCCGTTACTCCAGCGGTGACAGCAATTTGTTATCCGCTGCGCTGAAAACCATCGTCGGTCCGACCCGCTATCCGGACTATCCATGGACGGCTCTGTTCGAGCCCTTGGGGATTCGTCACGCTGTCTGGGAAACCGACGCCACGGGAACCTTCGTCGCTTCGTCCTACGCCTATCTCACTGCCCGGGACCTCGCGCGAGTTGGTCTGCTGATGGCCCGCGACGGCCGCTGGGGCGAGCGGCAATTGCTGCCCAAGGACTGGGTCATTTTTAACCGCGAACCGTTCGCCCGCTATCAAGCCAATCAGGACGACGCGGTGCCCGGCGGCCATTGGTGGCTTAACCGCGCGGTGGAAGGCGCCGCAAAACCCTGGCCCGATGCACCCGCCGACACCTTCGCCGCGCTGGGTCATTGGGGGCAGGCGATGTACGTGATTCCCAGCGAACACCTGGTGATCGTGCGCTACGGCGATGACCGCGACGGCAGCTATCGGCACAACGAATTGCTCAAGCTCGCGCTCCAGGCATTTGCCGCGAAGGTGCTGCCATGAAACGTCGCAGCTTTGTTCGTCGTCGACCGTTCAGCACGCTGTTGTTGATCCTGTCGATCGCCTTGCTCGGCTGGATCTGGCAAGAGCGCGTGGCGCTGTGGGCATTCCCGGACATCATCAGCGGCTATACCGCCAAGGAATATTGTTCGTGCCGTTACGTGATGAACAACCCGGCCGAGTACTGCCACAGCTATGTGAAGCAGTGGCTGCCGACCAGTGGCTTTACTGATGACCCCGCCAGCAAGCGCGTCACCGTCAGCGGCATGGGCCGCAACAACAGCGCGCAATGGATCAGCGAACGCCAAGGTTGCCGTCTGTCACCCTGACTTCGGCGAGTTGGGCTTTTGTAGGGAATGTGTTTGACCCAAGATCCGTGGCATTAGAGTTTGCAACCTGCCTCAGGCCAGTTAAGGTTCAGCTCACGTTTATCTGCCCCACGAGTCTCTATGTTCAACCGCGTCCTCTGCAAAACCCTCGCCTTTCTGCTGCTGGCCAGCGCCACGCTGTCGGCCCACGCCGATTGGTATCTGGATGGCGAGTCCTCGCGGCTGTCGTTCATCAGCACCAAAAACACCAGTATCTCCGAGGTGCAGCGCTTTCTGGTGCTGCACGGCAAGGTCGATCCCAAAGGCCTGGCCGAGGTGGAAGTCGAGCTGGACTCGGTCAACAGTGGCATCCCGCTGCGCGATGAACGCATGCGCAAGGACCTGTTTGAAATCCAGACTTTCCCCCAAGCGCTGATCACCACGCAGATCGATCTGCGGCCGATCAACGATCTGGCGCCCGGCGCGCAACTTGAATTGCGCCTGCCGCTGACCGTCAACCTGCATGGCAAACAACACGAATACAACGCCGAACTGCTGGCGACTCGTCTCGATGACCGGCGCTTCCAGGTGGTGACCCTCGAACCGCTAATCATTAATGCCGCGGATTTCGACCTGGCCCCCGGTCTGGAAAGTTTGCGCAAGGTCGCCGGTTTGTCGGCCATCAGTCTGTCGGTGCCGGTGGGTGCGGTACTGATTTTCACGGCGCGCTGACATGGCCGGCGCAATTTTCCCCTGGCGTGAAGGCAACCGTTTTGAACTGTTGATCGACGGTCCGCAGTTTTTTCCACGGATGTTGGTCGCGATTGCCCGCGCCGAAGAGCAGGTCGAACTGGAGCTGTATCTGGTGGAGGCGGGTGCCTGTGCCGAGGCGATGGTTCAGGCGTTGGTCCAGGCAGCCGAACGTGGCGTGCGCGTGCGCTGCCTGTTCGATGATTACGGCAGCCTCGCGTTCACCCTGACCTTGCGCCGTCGATTGATGGCGGCGGGCGTGGAACTGCGTTTCTACAATCGCCTGAGCTGGCGGCGCTGGGTGGGTAACTTCTACCGCGATCACCGTAAGTTGTTGCTGGTCGATCAGAGCATGGCCGTGGTGGGCGGCACCGGGGTGACCGATGAATTCTGGACGCCGGGCGAAGACACCAGCGAATGGCACGAAGTGATGGTGGAAATCACCGGCCCCTTGGTCATCGACTGGCAGTTGCTGTTCGACCGTCAATGGATTGCCAACCGCCATCGGCGCGCCTGGAAACCCGCTTCGCATTTCGGCCTGCCGCGTCTGCCACGCGTGCCATCGATGGGCGAGGGCATGGGCCGGGTCGCCTATGCCGACGCCCGCCAGCACCGGGACATCCTGCAATCGTTGACTCGCGCACTGAACAGTGGCCAGCAACGAATCTGGCTGGCGACGCCGTATTTCCTGCCGACCTGGAAAGTCCGCCGCTCACTGCGCCGGGCAGCGGGCCGCGGTGTTGACGTGCGTCTGCTGCTGACCGGGCCACGCACCGATCACCCGTCGGTGCGCTACGCCGGGCATCGCTACTACCCGCGATTGCTCAAGGCCGGGGTGGCGATCTTCGAATACCAGCCGTGTTTCCTGCACTTGAAAATGGTCCTGATCGACGACTGGGTGAGCATCGGCTCGTGCAATTTCGATCACTGGAACTTGCGCTTCAACCTGGAAGCCAACCTTGAGGCGCTGGATCCGGGGCTGACGCGTGCGGTGGCGGCAAGTTTCGAGAGGGACTTTGCGCAGAGCCAGGAAGTCAGCCTGGAAGCATGGCAACGCCGGCCGCTGTGGCGGCGGGTGAAGCAAAGGATTTGGGGATGGGTGGATCGGCTGGTGGTGAATCTGCTGGATCGACGCGGATAGTCGTCACACCAAAAACCACTGTGGGAGTGAGCCTGCTCGCGATGAGGCCATAACATTCTACAAAGTTGCTGAATGTTATGGCCTCATCGCGAGCAGGCTCGCTCCCACAGTTTTATTGCGGTGTTTCAGGGGTTACAGCAATTCGAAGCTCTGCTGCGTCACGTCCTGAGAATCCAGGCCGATCTCCACATTGAACTTGCCCGGTTCTGCCGCGTACTTGAGCTGGGTGTTGTAGAACTTCAGGTCATCCTCGGTGATGGTGAAGTGCACGACTTTCTGTTCGCCGGCCTTGAGCATGATTTTCTGGAAGTTCTTCAGTTCCTTGAGCGGGCGGATCATCGAGCCGGTCACGTCCTGGATGTACAACTGCACCACGGTTTCGCCGTCACGCTTGCCGGTGTTTTTCACCATGACGCTGGCGTCGAGCTTGCCGGTTTTGTTCAGTGTGGTCGACGACAGCGCCATGTCGCTCAGGCTGAAATCGGTGTAGCTCAGACCGAAGCCGAACGGGAACAGAGGACCTGTGGTGTCATCGAAATACTGCGAGGTGTAATTGCCCGGTTTGCCCGGCGTGAACGGCCGGCCAATGCTCAGGTGGTTGTAGTAGGTCGGAATCTGGCCTACCGAACGCGGGAAAGTGATCGGCAATTTGCCCGACGGATTGTAGTCGCCGAACAGCACGTCGGCGATGGCGTTGCCGCCTTCGGTACCGGTGAACCAGGTTTCCAGGATTGCGTCGGCCTGTTCCTTCTCTTCGAGAATCGTCAGCGGACGGCCGTTCATCAATACCAGCACCAGCGGTTTGCCGGTGGCCTTCAGGGCCTTGATCAAATCGCGCTGGTTGGCCGGGATGTTCAGGTCGGTGCGGCTCGACGATTCGTGGGACATGCCACGGGACTCGCCCACTGCTGCCACCACCACATCGGCATCCTTGGCGGCTTTCACCGCTTCGTCGATCAGCACTTGGGCCGAGCGCGGATCGTCTACCACTTCCGGTGCGTCGAAGTTGAGGAAGTTCAGGTAATCCAGGACCTTCTTGTCGCTGGTGATGTTGGCGCCACGGGCGTAGATCAGCGTCGATTGCGCGCCCAGTGCCGTGGTCATGCCGTCGAACAGGGTCACCGATTGCGCGGGCTTACCGGCGGCGGCCCAGCTGCCCATCATGTCGATCGGTGCCTTGGCCAGCGGGCCGACCAGGGCGATTTTCGCGGTTTTCTTCAGCGGCAGGGTTTCGCCCTGGTTCTTCAGCAACACCATGCTGCGACGCGCGACATCACGGGCCTCGGCGCGATGCAAGCGGCTTTCGGCGTACGTGTCGGCCGGATCATCCTCAGCCTTGCCGATGCGCAGGTACGGGTCCTTGAACAGGCCCATGTCGTACTTGGCGGCGAGCACTTCACGCACGGCGTTGTCGATGTCACTTTGCTGGATCTCACCCGCCTTCAACAGCCCCGGCAGCTCTTTGCCGTAGAGGGTGTCGTTCATGCTCATGTCGATGCCAGCCTTGATCGCCAGCTTCGCGGCTTCGCGACCGTCACGGGCAACGCCGTGTTTGATCAGCTCGAAAATCGCCCCATGGTCGCTGACGGCCAGGCCTTTGAAACCCCATTGCTTGCGCAACAGGTCGTTCATCAGCCAGGTGTTGGCGGTGGCCGGCACGCCGTTGATCGAGTTCAGCGCGACCATTACCCCGCCAGCACCGGCGTCGATAGCCGCACGGTACGGTGGCAGGTAGTCCTGGAACATCTTGACCGGGCTCATGTCGACGACGTTGTAGTCGCGACCGCCCTCGACCGCGCCATACAGGGCAAAGTGCTTGACGCTGGCCATGATGCTGTCGGCCGCGTTCGCGCCCGTGCCCTGGAAGGCTTTGACCATGACGCCGGCAATGCGCGACACCAGGTACGTGTCTTCACCGAAGCCTTCGGAAGTCCGGCCCCAGCGCGGGTCGCGGGAGATGTCGACCATCGGCGCGAAGGTGATGTCGAGGCTGTCCGCCGCGGCTTCCTTGGCGGCGATGCGCCCGGACAGGCCGATGGCGTCCATGTCCCAACTCGAGGCCAGGGCTATCGGAATCGGGAAAATGGTGCGGTGGCCGTGGATCACGTCATAGGCGAAGAACATCGGGATCTTCAGCCGGCTGCGCATGGCCGCGTCCTGCATCGGACGGTTTTCCGGACGGGTGATCGAGTTGAACGTGCCACCGATATTGCCGGCAGCGATTTCCTTGCGGATCAGCTCTCGAGGCATTTCCGGGCCGATGCTGATCAGGCGCAACTGGCCGATCTTTTCATCGAGGGTCATTTGCTTCATCAGGTTGCTGATGAACGCGTCCTTGTTTTCCAGAGGAGCGGGCGTCGTGGCGGCCAATACGTTATGACTGGCCAGGCTGACGAACAGGCCCAGCAAACACAGCTTCTTCATGAATAGTTTTCTCAAAAGCCTAAACGGCAGTGAATACGCGCCGGTCAGCCAAAATTTAGGGAGCGACTATTGTTGTTCAGGTAAATGCAGCACACTTCCGCGTGTTTTCGCGCTGGGGCATCTTTTAGCCCATTGGCTCGATGCAATCCAGTGGCGGCGGCAGATTATGCCCCAAGAGCCGGGTTCAAAGTTCGAAGGTTGTTTTTCAACGGAATGTGCAAGGGAGCATTAACCAGATGAACGTACGACACCACTATCGGTCGAGCCTGCAAGTTGCAGCCTTGATGTTGCTGACCACACTGCTGGCCGGCTGCGGCATCAATACGATTCCGACCCTCGACGAACAGGCCAAGGCTGCCTGGGGCCAGGTGCAGAACCAGTACCAGCGCCGCGCCGACCTGATTCCCAACCTGGTGGAAACCGTCAAGGGCTACGCCAAGCACGAAGAAGAAACCCTGACCGCCGTGATTGAAGCCCGGGCCAAGGCCACTTCGATCCAGGTCGATGCCAAAACCCTGGATAACCCGGAAAAACTCAAACAGTTCCAGCAGGCCCAGGATCAGCTGACCGGTGCCTTGAGCCGTTTGATGGTGGTGTCCGAGCGTTACCCGGACCTCAAGGCCAACCAGAACTTCCTGGCGTTGCAATCGCAACTTGAAGGCACCGAGAACCGCATTGCCGTGGCGCGCCGGGACTTCATCCTCGCCGTGCAGAAATACAACACGGAACTGCGGACCTTCCCCGGTCGCCTGTGGCACTCGGTGATGTACAGCGATTTGCCAATCCGCGAAACTTTCGAGGCCACCAGCCCCGATGCGGAAAAAGCGCCTCAAGTGAAGTTCCAGTAAGCGCCGGTATGGGCTTGAAGCGTCACCAAGGATGAGGTTGCCAATGCGTGCGTTGAAAGTTGGCCTGGTGCTGTTGCTCTGGGTGTTTGCCCTGACGGCCCAGGCTGCGTTGAAGTTTCCGGAACTGACCGGGCGGGTGGTCGATAACGCCCAGATGATCGAGCCTGCGGTGCGTGAGCAGCTGACGCAACAGCTTCAGGCCCATGAAAAAGCCACCGGTGAGCAGCTGGTGGTGGTCACGCTGCCGGATTTGCAGGGTACCGACATTGCGGACTTCGGTTATCAACTGGGGCGCTACTGGGGTATTGGCCAGAAGGACAAGAACAACGGTGCATTGCTGATCGTCGCGCGCGATGATCGCAAACTGCGGATTGAAGTCGGTTATGGCCTGGAAGATCGGCTGACCGATGCGCAGAGCTCGGTGATCATCAATCAGGTGATCACCCCGGCGTTCAAGACCGGTAACTTCAGCAAGGGCATCAGCGACGGGGTCGCGGCGATGCTCGTGGTGCTGGGCGGCAATCCACTGGATGAGCCGTCCACGGTGTATGACTCCGGCGGCAATCAGGAAAGCGACTTCGTCTCACGGCATCCGGGGATCTTCGTGTTTCTGGTGATGCTGTTCATCCTGACGGTATTTGTCTGCCAGATGCTCGGGATCCTGCCCAGCGGCGGCGGTCGAGGCGGTTCTAGCGGCGGATTCGGCGGTGGAGGTTTTGGTGGTGGCGGTGGAGGCGGGGGCTTCAGCGGCGGCGGGGGCAGTTTCGGGGGAGGCGGTTCCTCGGGCGGCTGGTGATCACACAACAATAGCGAGTGGGCATTCTTAAACATGGCATTACTGACTGAACACGAACAACGCAAAGTTGCCGAGGCGATTGCCCGGGTCGAGCGCGACACCGACGCCGAACTGGTGACCGTGCTCGCGGCCCGCGCCGACGACTATGCATACATCCCGCTGCTCTGGGCCAGCCTGCTGGCGCTGGTCGTGCCGGGTATCGTGCATTACCTCACGGGCTGGCTGACCCTGCACAGTTTGCTGTTGGTGCAATGGATCAGTTTCATCGTGCTGTGCCTGGTGTTCAGGATTCCAAAAATCACCACGCACCTGGTCCCGCGCTCGGTGCGTCACTGGCGCGCCTCGAACCTGGCGCGCCGGCAGTTTCTGGAGCAGAACCTGCACCACACAGTGGGCGGCACCGGGATGCTGATTTTTGTCTGCGAGGCTGAACGCTATGTGGAAATTCTGGTGGATGAAGGGATTTCCAAACGGCTGGACAACAATATCTGGGAGGGAATTGTTGCGGCGTTCACTCAGCAGGTGAAGCAGGGGCAGACGCTGCAGGGATTTGTCACCTGCGTCGAGGCGTGTGGCGAGTTGCTCAAGGTGCATGTGCCGGTGACGCATGTGAGGAATGAGTTGCCGAATCGGTTGGTGGTGTTGGGCTGATTTCACACTCCGGATCTGACACACCTTCTGTGGTGAGAGGGCTTTTGTGGCGAGGGGACTTGTCCCCGTTGGGTCGCGAAGCGGCCCCATTCGATTCATCGGTTAGACCGAGTTCTCAGGTTTTACGACTGCTTCGCAGCCGAACGGGGACAAGTCCCCTCTCCACAGGGGACTCGACTTGCCTCGCGATTCGCACCGTTCGGTAAATAACTGCGTGTCCCAAACCCCCATCCCCCCTAAAATACCCGCCATTCCCCGATCCGCACCGCCCGAGGCCGTTTTTCCCATGTCTGTCACCGCCACTCCCGCCAGCCTCGCGCCGGATCACCACGCCCAGTTCATCGACCTGCTGCAATCCAGTCTCGACGATAACGCCTTCATCAAACTGGTGCTGGCCAAGTACGTCGGCACTGAAGTGGACTTGCAGCGGCTGATCATCAAGCAGCTGACGGTCAAGGATCAGCCCTGCCTCTCCTTCGTCTACCGCTACAAAACCCGCGACATCACCAAGAATTTGCCGATTGCCGAGGGCGTAGCGACCATCGCCGCACTCTTGCCGGCATCGTTCAAAAATGCGCATTTGCTGTCGTTGACGGATGAAGCTCAGCTGGAATACAGCAAAAAGGGCAAGTCTTCGCTGTTCAAGAGCAAACCTCAGCAATTGCGTGAAGTGCCGTCCGCTGAGCATAACCGCGAGAAGAACCGCTTTCTCGACCTGAGCCGGCCGTTCCTCGCCGACCTTGGTGTGACGAACAGCAAGCACGAGCTGATCCCGGCGATGTCGCGCAAGTGGAAGCAGATCAACAAGTTCATCGAAGTCTTCAGCCATGCGCTGACCACCTCACCGCTGGCGCTGGACAAGCCGGTTCAGGTGGCGGATTTCGGCTCGGGCAAGGGTTACCTGACGTTCGCGATCCATGACTATCTGCGCAACACCTTGAAGGCCGAAGGCGTGGTGACCGGCGTCGAGTTGCGCGAAGAGATGGTGGATTTGTGCAACGCCGCGGCCGCAAAGCTCGAGCATCCAGGGCTGGTGTTCAAGTGCGGTGACGTACGCAGCGTGGCGCCGAGCGAGCTGGACGTGATGATCGCGCTGCATGCCTGCGACATCGCCACCGACTACGCGATCCACACCGGCATCCGTTCCGGCGCCTCGATCATCATGTGCTCGCCGTGCTGCCACAAGCAGATCCGCCTGCAGATCCAGAGCCCGGCGCTGCTCAAGCCAATGCTGCAATACGGTCTGCATTTGGGCCAGCAAGCGGAAATGGTCACCGACAGTTTGCGCGCGTTGTTCCTGGAAGCCTGTGGTTACGAGACCAAGGTGTTCGAGTTCATCTCACTGGACCACACCAACAAGAACAAGATGATCCTGGCGGTCAAACGTGCCGAGCCGGTTGATCCGGCCCAGCTGTTGGTGAAGATTCAGGAGCTGAAGGATTTCTACCAGATCAGCGAACATTGCCTGGAAACCCTGCTGCGGGCTGACGGCTACCTCTGACCCCTGTGGGAGCGGCGGTGCGGCGATCCGACTTGCTCGCGAAGGGGCCGTAACATTCAACATCTGCGTTGGCTGTTAGTCCGCCTTCGCGAGCAAGCCCGCTCCCACAGGGGGCTTGACCGCGGTTTTGCGTCCCAGCATCACGGTCACGATCACCCCGGCGGCAAACAGCCAGGTGATCGGCTCGATGTGTTCGCCGAAGAACAGCGCCGAAAAAGCGATGGTGAAGAAGATCTGCAACAGCTGGATCTGACTGACCCGGGCAATCCCCCCCATCGCCAACCCGGCGTACCAGGCGAAGAAACCGATGAACTGCGAGAACAGCGAGACGTAACCGAAGGCCCACCAGGTCTTGGCCGAAATCTCGCCCTGATGTTGCAGCGCCAGGTACACCACCGGCCCGATCAGCAACGGCGTCGACAGCACCAGTGCCCAACAGATCACCTGCCAACCGCCCATCTCCTTGGCCAATCGGCCGCCCTCGGCATAACCCAGGCCGCCAACGGCAATCGCGCCGAGCATCAGCAAATCACCGGCCTGAATGCTGCCGGCCCCGCTGATCAGCGCATAACCCAGCACCAGCGCGCTGCCCAGCGCAGCGCAGGCCCAGAAGGCTTTCGACGGTCGTTCATGGGACAACCACGCGGCGTACAGCGCCACGCACAACGGCTGTAAGCCGTTGACCAGCGCACCGTGAGACGCCGGCAAGGTTTGCATGGCCCAGGCCGACAATACCGGGAAGCCGAGGATCACCCCGGCAATCACCAGGGTCAGGCCTTTGACCTGTTTCCAGGTCGGCCATTTTTCCCGACGCCAGAGCAACAGCAACGCCGCCGGAACCGCCGCGAACAGCGCACGGCCCAGGCCGTTGAGCAGCGGATGGAGTTCCTGCACGACGATCCGTGTGAAGGGCAGGGTGAGGCTGAAGATCACAACGCCGAGCAGGCCGAGGGCCATGCCGGTGTTTTCGCGCGAGGACATGATGGCAACCAGAATCGAGGGTGGCGGGAAGACCTTCATCTAGCCATAAACCCGGCGTTTGCTGCTGCTACAGCTAGGCGCAGAGTTATCCGTACAGTTTGCGGACGCCATCGCGGGCAAGCCTTGCTCCTACAGGTGAGAACGACACTGGACATGTAGGAGCAGGGCTTGCCCGCGATGAACGATGACGCGGTCCATCAGGTAGTAGCTGGTTATTACCCGACCCTGCAGATAAGGACTACCTTGAATACTCCTACGTATTTTCCAGAGGAGTCCTCCCCATGGCCGCTAAAAAAATTCTGATGCTGGTCGGCGATTACGTCGAAGACTACGAAGTGATGGTGCCGTTTCAGGCGCTGCTGATGGTCGGCCACACGGTGCACGCCGTTTGCCCGGACAAAACCGCCGGTCAGACCGTACGCACGGCAATCCATGACTTCGAAGGTGACCAGACCTACAGCGAAAAACCCGGTCACCTGTTTGCCCTGAACTTCGACTTCGCCAAGGTCAAGTCCGAGGACTATGACGCCCTGCTGGTGCCGGGTGGTCGTGCGCCAGAGTACCTGCGCCTGAACGAAAAAGTCCTGGAGCTGGTGCGCGCGTTCGACAAGGCCGGCAAACCGATCGCCGCCGTGTGTCACGGCGCACAATTGCTCGCGGCCGCGGGGATTCTCGAAGGTCGTGAGTGCAGCGCCTACCCGGCCTGTGCCCCGGAAGTGCGCCTGGCGGGCGGTACGTTCATCGATATCCCGGTGACGGAAGGTCACGTTCAGGGCAATCTGGCCACTGCTCCGGCCTGGCCGGCGCACCCGAGCTGGCTCGCCGGTTTCCTCGGGTTGCTGGGCACCAAAATCACGCTGTAACGAGGGACCTTTCCATGTGCGAGCTCTACGTCAAAGCCGATCCGATTCTCTACGAGTCGCGCTCCCGCTCGCTGCGCATCTGCGGGGTGGTCACCACCCTGCGGCTGGAGAATCAGTTCTGGGACATCCTCAGCGAAATCGCCGAGGTCGACGGCATGACCACCAACCAGTTGATCGCCAAGCTGTATGAAGAGGTGATGGACTACCGCGGCGAGGTGGTGAATTTCGCCTCGTTTTTGCGGGTCAGTTGTACCCGTTATCTGAGTCAGCGACGGGTGCAGGCGCCGGAGTTATCGGTGGTGCGTGCGGTGGTGAAGTAGGTGATTTTGTACTGACCTTACCGGCCTCATCGCGAGCAGGCTCGCTCCCACAATGGATCGATGTACACAACTCCCCTGTGGGAGCGAGCCTGCTCGCGATGAGGCCCGGACAGGCGACAGATGTCCCAGCTTGGTCTTTACTCTGAAGCGCAAAACCTCTCAATTGCCAAGGAGAAAGAGCATGTCTGGATGGTATGAAGTGAGCAAAAGCAGCAATGGTCAGTTCAAATTTGTACTGAAGGCCGCTAACGCGGAAACCATTCTGACCAGCGAGCTGTACACCACCCGCGCTGCCGCTGACAAAGGCATCGTGTCGGTTCAGAGCAACAGCCCGAAGGATGAGCGCTACGAGAAGAAAACCACCAAGGATGGCCATCCTTACTTCAACCTCAAGGCTGCTAACCACGAGATCATCGGTAGCAGCGAGGCTTACACCTCTGCTGCCGCGCTGGAGAAAGGCATCGCCAGCGTCAAAGCCAACGGACCGACCACGGTGATCAAGGACAAGACCCTGCCAGTGCTTTGAATCCCGATACAAATTTCCTGTTGCTTTTAATGATCGTTCCCACGCTCCGCGTTGGAATGCCTCTGGGGACGCTCCGCGTCCAGTGACGCGGAGCGTCACGGGCTGCATTCCCACGCAGAGCGTGGGAACGATCTTATGGCCTTCAGACCTCGACTGGGACTGTGAGCTTCGGACTCCCCAACGCATGCGTCTTCGAATCAAAAAACCGCAACTCACTCCCGGTGCCTTCAAACACCTTCGCGTAATGCCGCTTCTGGTGCTGAATGAACGCCTTGCTGCGCGGATAAATCGAGATCGCCACCCTTTGCGGTTTCGCCTGGCGCAAGGCGTGAATGATGTGGCTGTCCTGCTCACCCAGGGCATGGCCAAACAGGCACAACCCGTCGCCATGGCCAAGTAACTGGTCGTAGCAGAACGACAGATAGTCCGAGCTGCGAATGGTCTTGAGCTTGTCCTGCGCCGGACCTTCATTGACGAACAGCGGCACGTCGTCGAGGGTCTTGATCGTGTTGTTGATCGCGAAACTGCCGAGTAACGTGCCCTCGGTCGACATCAGTTTGCGCGCCGTACCGTCCTGATTTCGCACCAGATGCAATCCGCCATGCAGGTAAAGCAGCCGGGTTTTATCGGTCGCCGTGGCGCTTAGATCGAAGCTTGATTCTGCACCCTGGAACAGGTCGCTGATCGCATCAGGCTGGTGTTGGGTCGCCCAGTAGTTGAGCAGATCGTAGTTGGTGGTGAACACGGTCCGGTAGCGGCCCAGTTCCTGATTGATCATCGCCAGCGACGAAGGCACCACCAGTCGCCACGGGATGTGCACCGCGTGCACGGTGTTGATCAGCGCTTCCTTGATCGCGTAGTAACGATTGCGCGGCGCGGCGGAACTCACCGCCAGGGCCTTGTTGACCCGGCTGGTGGTTTTCAGCGCGCTGAGCACCTGCTCGAAGCTGCGCGTCTGCATGGCGTCGAACACGCTCAGCTCGGACTGGCTCAGGGGTTTTTCTTCGACGGTACGGGCGTTTTCGAACAGCGAGTCGTAGCCGAAATCGTCCCACACGGCGCGACTGGCGCCGTTGCCCACCAGCAGGCCGCTGAACGAGGCGGTGGCGCGCAAGGCGTTCCAGTCTTCAAGTTGGGCATCAACATCCTGGAAATCGGTCATTGCGTTCAAAGTCTCAAAGCAGAAGGTCTGGTGGGCGGCGACTTTATCACGACCAAGACTTGAGCCAGATCAAGTTACTTAATGACCGATAGGTCGATCCTGTGGGTCCCCGCTGGATCGGCGCTAACGATTCGGCCTCAGCCAGGAGACTCGCTCATGAGCAGCACGTTTTTCATCCCCGCCGTGAACATCATGGGCATCGGTTGCCTCGACGAAGCCATGGACGCCATTCGCAAGTACGGTTTTCGCAAGGCGCTGATCGTCACCGACGTCGGGCTGGCCAAGGCGGGCGTAGCGAAGATGATTGCCGAGAAGTTGGCGATGCAGGACATCGATTCGGTGATTTTCGACGGCGCCAAGCCTAACCCGAGCATCGCCAACGTCGAGATCGGTCTGGGTCTGCTGAAGGAAACCCGCTGTGATTTCGTGGTGTCCCTGGGCGGCGGTTCGCCCCATGACTGCGCCAAAGGCATCGCGTTGTGCGCAACCAACGGCGGGCAGATTGGCGATTACGAAGGCGTCGATCAATCCACCCAGCCGCAACTGCCGCTGATCGCCATCAACACCACCGCCGGCACCGCCAGCGAGATGACCCGTTTCTGCATCATCACCGACGAGTCCCGTCACGTGAAAATGGCCATTGTCGATCGCAACGTCACGCCGCTGCTGTCGGTCAACGACCCGGCGCTGATGGTCGCCATGCCCAAGGGCCTGACGGCTGCCACTGGCATGGACGCACTGACCCACGCCATCGAAGCCTACGTTTCCACGGCGGCCAATCCGATCACCGATGCCTGCGCACTGAAGGCGATCACGTTGATCAGCAACAACCTGCGCCTGGCCGTCCGCGACGGCAGTGACATGGCCGCGCGGGAAAACATGGCCTACGCGCAGTTCCTCGCTGGCATGGCGTTCAATAACGCATCCCTGGGTTTTGTCCACGCCATGGCCCACCAGTTGGGCGGGTTCTACGACTTGCCTCATGGTGTGTGCAACGCGGTCTTGCTGCCCCACGTACAAAGCTTTAACGCGCTGGTTTGCGCCGATCGCCTTACCGATGTCGCCCTTGCGATGGGCGTCGATGTTCGCGGTTTCACCCCGGAAGCGGGCGCCCAAGCGGCCATCGTGGCGATCTGCAGCCTGTCCAAAGACGTGGAAATCCCCGCCGGTTTGCGTGAGCTCGGCGCCAAGCTCAACGACATCCCGATGCTCGCCAGCAATGCGTTGAAAGATGCGTGTGGCCTGACCAATCCTCGCGTGGCGGATCAGCGTCAGATCGAGGAGATTTTCCGCAGCGCGTTTTAGGAAGTATTGCGTTGGGCGCGAGCATCGCGCCCAACGCCATCGCCCAGGCACCGCCGACCGGCGAACGGTTATTGGCCAGAAACAGGCTGATCCGATAACTCAAAGACTGACCAAACACCGCGACGCAATAGGGCGGCCAGAACTGCCTGTGGGCTAATTGCTTTGCCGAATCGCGTAAAAACCGGGCTATCCTGCCGACTCTGTCGAACAGAAGTCATCGAGCCCTCCATGCTGCAAAAAAGCCTGATCCGCCGCCTCGACCTGATCACTCTCCAGCTGTTTGTCGCCGTTCATGAGGAGGGTACGCTGACCCGTGCCGCCGCGCGTGAAGCCATCGCCGTGTCGGCGGCCAGCAAGCGGCTGATGGAGTTGGAAGAAGCGCTGGGTATCAGCCTGTTCGTGCGCCAGGCCAAGGGCATGACCCTGACGCCGGCCGGTGAAACCTTGTTGCACCATGCTCGGCAGATGCTGTTCAACGTGGAGAAAATGGGGCTCGAACTGGGCGAACACAGCCACGGTATTCGCGGCTATGTGCGGATGCTCGCCAACCTGTCGGCGATCATTCAGTTCCTGCCCGAAGACCTGCGGGACTTCTCCGCGCGTCATCCTCAAGTCAAGACCGACCTCGAAGAACGCCCCAGCAGCGGGGTGATTCAGGGTGTGCTGGATGGCGTGGCGGACCTTGGGATCTGCTCCAGTGACAGCGACGTCAAAGGTCTGCACAGCGTGCTTTACCGGCAGGACAAACTGATGGTGTTGATGCTGCCCGATCATCCGTTGGCGAGTCGTTCCAGCCTGGCCTTCGCCGATACGCTGGGCAGCGATTACGTCGGTCTGCATTCCGCCAGTTCAATCAATATGCGTACCCACGCAGCCGCGCGCGAGGCGGGCAAAGTGCTGCGGTTGCGGATTCATGTACCGGGTTTCGACGCCATGTGCCGGATGGTCCAGGCCAACATGGGCATCGGCATCCTGCCGCAAAAAGCCTATGAGCTGTTTGGCCGGGCGTTGGGCTTGCACGCGGTGCCGTTGACGGATGACTGGTCGGATCGCGCGTTGGTTCTGGTGGTACGCGATGAAGCGGCGCTGTCGCCGGTGAGCCGGATGTTGTTCGAGCATTTGCGTGGGCATGTCTGATCATTCTCGATTGGATGGACTGGCCCCATCGCGAGCAGGCTCGCTCCCACAGGGGATTTATGTGCGCCGCAGATCAACTGTGGGAGCGAGCCTGCTCGCGATGGCGGCCTCAAGGTCGCGGTAATCTTCCGGGCGTTCGCGTTTCGCGAACGCTCGTTGCCAACTGAAGGTTGGATTCCAGCCCCCGGGGTCCTCTAGCCTTGGCTCATATTCCAAGAACAACATGAGGTACCCCGCGATGACTGCCCCCTTGAGTGCAATCAAAGTGATCGAGATCGGCACGCTGATCGCCGCGCCGTTCGCCGCGCGCATGCTTGCCGAGTTCGGCGCCGACGTGATCAAGATCGAAGCCATGGGTCAGGGCGACCCGCTGCGCAAATGGCGCAAGCTGCACGAAGGCACGTCGCTGTGGTGGTACTTGCAATCGCGAAACAAGAAGTCCCTCGCACTGAATCTCAAATCACCCGAAGGCATTGAACTGGTCAAACAACTGGCGACCAGCGCCGACGTGCTGATCGAAAACCTGCGTCCAGGTGCCCTGGAGAAACTCGGTCTGGGCTGGGACGTGTTGCACGCCCTCAACCCTGACCTGACGCTGGTGCGTATATCCGGTTATGGCCAGACCGGCCCGTACCGTGATCGCCCGGGGTTCGGCGCCATCGGCGAGGCCATGGGCGGGATCCGCTACACCACCGGCACCCCCGGTTCACCGCCGGCGCGGGTGGGCGTCAGCCTCGGCGATTCCCTGGCTTCGTTACACGCGGTGATCGGTGCCTTGATGTCGCTGCTGCGGGTCAAGACCGGGCAGGGCGGTGGGCAAGTGGTCGATGTGTCGCTGGCTGAAAGTGTGTTCAACGTCATGGAAAGCCTGGTGCCGGAATACGACATGCTCGGCCATGTTCGTGAGCGCAGCGGCGGGGCCTTGCCGGGCATCGCGCCGTCTAACACCTATCTGACGGCCGATGGCGCCTACGTGGTGATCGCCGGCAACAGCGACCCGATCTACAAGCGCTTGATGGACGTCATCGGTCGCCGTGACCTGGCCGATGCGCCGGAGTTCGCCCATAACGACGGGCGTGCCGCCAAGAGCAACGTGCTCGACGCGGCGATCACTCACTGGACCAGCAGCCTGCCGATCGACGAAGTGTTGTCGGCACTGGAAGCGGCCGAAGTCCCGGCCGGGCGCATCTATTCAGTCGCCGACATCGTCGCCGATCCGCACTATCAGGCGCGGGGCATGCTGCTCAACGCCGACCTGCCCGGCGGTGCCACGGTGAAGATGCCCGGCATCGTGCCGAAAATGTCCGAGACGCCCGGTGGCGTGAACTGGTCCGGACCTACGTTGGGCCAGCACACCGACGGCATCCTCGCGGGGCTGGGTCTTACGGATTCGGACATCGAACGGCTGAAAGCGGAAGGGGTGGTGCAATGATCACTGATTTTTCCGAGACCCTGATTGTTCAGGAAGTCTCCCCCCGCGACGGCTTGCAGATCGAGCCGACCTGGGTCGAAACCGTCGACAAGATTGCCTTGATCGATCAGCTGTCGCTGGCCGGTTTCAGCCGCATCGAAGCAGGTTCGTTCGTTTCGCCCAAGGCGATTCCAGCGCTGCGCGATGGTGAGCTGGTGTTCAAGGGCATCACCCGGCAACCGGGGGTGATTTACGTCGCATTGATCCCCAACCTGAAAGGCGCGCAACGGGCGCTGGCGACCAGGGCCGACGAGTTGAACCTGGTGATGTCCGCCAGCCAGACCCACAACCTGGCCAACATGCGCATGCGTTGCGAAGCCTCATTGGCCGCGTTCGGCGAGATCGTGCAATACGTTCGCGGGACGACGGTGCGACTCAACGCCAGCATCGCCACCACCTTCGGCTGCCCGTTTGAAGGCAAGATCGATGAGGATCGCGTGCTGCAAATCGTCGAGGCGTATCAGGAGCTCGGGATTCAGGGCATTACCCTGGCCGACACCACCGGCATGGCCAATCCGCGGCAGGTTGATCGTCTGGTGCGGCGAGTCTTGCAGCGGGTTTCGCCGGCAAATCTGACCCTGCATTTCCACAACACCCGCGGGCTCGGTCTGTGCAACGTGCTGGCCGCCTACGAAGCCGGTGCCCGTCGCTTCGACGCGGCACTGGGCGGGCTCGGCGGATGCCCGTTCGCGCCGGGTGCCTCGGGCAATATTTGCACCGAAGATTTGGTCAACCTGTGCGATGAGATCGGCATTCACACCGGCATCGATCTGCCGCTGTTGCTGCAATTGTCACGAGGATTACCCGCACTGCTGGGCCACGAAGTGCCCGGTCAACTGGCCAAGGCCGGACGCAATTGCGATTTGCATCCACGCCCTTCTTGACCACACCGAATCCCCCTGTAGGAGTGAGCCTGCTCGCGATGACTGATTCACATCAAACATAGATGTCGACTGAACCACCGCTATCGCGAGCAGGCTTGCTCCCACAGTAAAAGCATCCACACCCGATCATCTCAACCAGACAACAAAAACAATCGGACACCCACGGGCAGTCCACCTGGAGAACCATCATGAGCCTTAATGTACTGGAGGCGGGCGCGAGCCCGTCCGTTAGCCACGACGAAGAAAAAGCCCTGGTCAGCAAAGTCGCCTGGCGCCTGATGCCGTTGATCATGGTCTGCTACCTGTTCGCGTTTTTCGACCGCATCAACATCAGCTTCGCCAAGTTCCAGTTGCAGACCGACCTGAGCCTGAGCGACACCGCTTACGGCCTCGGCGCCGGGTTGTTCGTGGTCGGTTACGTGATCTTCGAAGTGCCGAGCAACATGATGCTGTACAAGGTCGGCGCCCGGCGCTGGATCGCACGGATCATGATGTCCTGGGGCCTCGCCACTGCGGCCATGGTCTTCGTCAATAGCGAATGGCAGTTCTACGCGCTGCGCTTTGTGATTGGTGCGATGGAAGCCGGTTTTGCGCCGGGAGTCCTGTATTACCTGACGCTGTGGTTCCCGCAGCATTATCGTGGGCGCATCACGTCGATGTTGTTTCTGGCGTCGGCGTTTGCCGGTCTGGTCGGCGCACCGTTCTCCGGGCTGGTGCTTCAACACCTCGACGGCTTCCTCGATATGCGCGGCTGGCACTGGCTGTTTCTGCTGGGCGGCGTGCCTTGCATCGGCCTCGGCTTGCTGGTGCTGACATTGCTCAAGGACCGCATCGAAGACGCCCATTGGCTGACGCCCTCAGAGAAAACGCTGCTGGCCAGCCGTATTGCGCACCATGAACCGCACAAGAGCGGCGGCTCGTTGCTCGCCGCACTGCGGATTCCGGGTTTCCTGACACTCGGGCTGATCTACTTCCTGATTCAGGTGGCGTCCTACGGCTTGAACTTCTGGGCCCCGCAACTGATTCGCAGCGCCGGCACCGAGAGCCCGGTGATGATCGGTTTGCTGACCGCCATCCCTTACATCTGCGGCGCCATCAGCATGGTGGTGATCGGGCGGTTGTCTGACTCGACCGGCGAGCGACGCAAGTTTGTCGCAGGTTTGGTTGCGGTGGGCGCGGTGGGGTTCTTCTGTGCGGGAATCTTCGCTAACCACACGACCTTCCTGATTGTCGCGCTGGGCTTGCTCGGTGCCGGGATCATCGCCTCCATCCCGAGCTTCTGGACCCTGCCGCCCAAACTGCTGGCCGGTGCGGGCGCAGGGGCTGCTGGCGGGATTGCGGTGATCAACACCCTCGGCCAGTTCGGCGGCATCGTCAGCCCAGTGATGGTGGGGCGGATCAAAGACCTGACGGGCAGTACCACGCCGGCGCTGTATGTCATCGGCGTCTGTGCGCTGATCGCTGTGGCGCTGCTGCTGTGGGGGTTGCCGCAGAAGCTGCGCACGCTCGACAAGTTTTAAAAGTTTCGCAGGCTACGCCGGTTCCTGCATCGACCACGCATCACTGCAGGAGCTGGCGAAGGCTGCGATCGCAAGAAGATGATCGTTCTCACGCTCTGCGTGGGAATGCTTCAAGGGACGCTCTGCGTCCAGTGACGCGGAGCGTCACGGGCTACATTCCCACGCAGAGCGTGGGAACGATCAAGACGTTGCTGTTATCGCTTTTTCCAATGTGCCTCCGAACTGAATCAACACCACTCCAGCCATTAACAACACCGCCCCAGACACCCGAGGCACTGTCATCTCCCGCTCCACCAACCCAAACCACCCGAAGTGATCCAGCACTAGCGACGCAACCACTTGTCCCGCCAGCACCAACGCCATAAACCCCGAGGCTCCGAGTTTGGGCAATAGCATCAGCGCCAGCGAAATAAAGCACACCCCAAACGTGGTATTTCAGGTATGCCTGCATTTGTGGCAAGGAGTCTTATCGGAATGCCGGTAGATGACGATTATTTTTGGTTTGAAAGCGACGCATCAGCTGATGTGTGTCACCCACTTGCTTAAAACCGCTTTCATTTCTTTTGGACTCGCGAAATCACCGCTATCCGCTTCAGTCAGCGCTTGCTGGATTTCGTCGAACAGCAAGGCCTGGTGTGCTGAGTGCCTGTGCGATATGTCTGTTGTATGAAACGCATCGCTGTGTTTTTTGGTTTTAGGCTTTTCCACTGCTTTTGCGCTCCAGATACCGTTGGTTCAGAACATACCCGTGAGGAAATTAAATTGCTAACAGGCCTCAACCACCTGACCCTCGCTGTCACCGATTCGAACCGCAGCGTGGCGTTCTATCAAGATCTGATGCAACTTCAGCTTGAAGCCACGTGGGGCACTGGCGCCTATCTCTCGCTGCCGGGTCTTTGGTTGTGCCTTTCCCTTGATCCACTGCGCAATTCTGAACCCGCCGCCGACTACACCCATTTCGCCTTCAACATCAACGCAACAGACTTCCCGCTCTTCGTCGAACGCCTGCGATCCGCCGACGTCCGGGAATGGCGTGATAACCGGAGCGAAGGCGCGTCCTTTTATTTCCTCGACCCAGACGGGCACAAGCTCGAAGCCCATGTCGGCGACCTGGCATCGAGGCTGGCAGCCTGTCGGCAGCGGCCCTATGCAGGAATGAAGTTCTTCGACGATCAGTAAGTCGGGTTCCGGGAACCTGAGATAGACTTGCGTGCATTCGCTCCGGCTCAACAGGACATCCAATGACCCCATCGCTGCTAATGGCTGTTCTCGCCTCTGGCTTTATCTACGGCATCACGCCGGGGCCGGGTGTGTTGGCGGTGTTCGGCATCGGTGCGGCGCGTGGTCGGAGGGCCGGGGCGGGGTTTCTCTGCGGGCATTTGCTGGGGGATGTGGTCTGGTGCAGCACTGCGCTGATCGCGATTGTCGGTGCGCGGGAAATCGGCAGTACCGCATTCGATGTGCTGGGAGTACTCAGTGGGCTGTACCTGTTTTGGCTCGGTCTGCGCGCGGTTCGCGCTCGTCGCAGCAGTGACGAAGCACCTCAAGGCCCGGCGCGGCAGCCGTTCTGGCACGGCATTCTGTTTGGCCTGACCAATCCGAAGGCTTACCCGGTGGCGGTAGCGACTTTTACGGCGCTGCTGTCCAGCCGTGCCGAATTGCTGCACTGGTCGATGCTGCCGTGGCTGATTGTCCTGAGTTTCGTCGGTGGCCTCATGGCCTACGCTATCCTCATTGGCATTGTCGGTGCGCGGCAGGTGCGCATGTTGTACCAGCGCCATGAGCTGCTGATCACCCGGTTGTGTGGGGTGATGTTTATCGGATTCGCCATCAATGCCCTGGCGCATGCATTGCCGGGGCTGGTGACGAACAAGGCGTGAGGCTGATTGCAAGGAGGCGTCAGCTGTACTGATGGGGCAGGGAAGGTTCTTTATTGCTGCATTGGCCGGATACGCTCACCGCACTATGGCAACCAGAAATTCCGCGCCGTTGGCGAGTTACATTGATCTCTTGCTGGACGCCGTCTGTGCGGTCGACAAACAAGGTCGCTTCGTTTTTGTCAGCGCGGCTTGCGAACGTATTTTCGGTTATACCCCCGACGAGCTGATCGGCCAGCCGATGATCGATCTGGTGCATCCCGCCGATCGTCAGCGCACCCTCGATGCCGCGCGGGAGATTATGGGCGGCGACCCCAAGCTCAATTTCGAAAACCGCTACCTGCGCAAAGATGGCCGAGTGGCGCACATCCTCTGGTCGGCACGCTGGTCGGAGGTCGACCAACTGCGCATCGCCGTGGCACGCGACATCACTGAGCGCAAACAGGCCGAATCCCGGCAAGCGGCGTTGTATGCAATCTCCGAAGCGGCCCACGCGGCGGAAGACTTGCTCGCGCTGTTCAAACGCATCCATTTGATCATCGGTGAATGGCTGCCGGCGCTGAATTTCTCCGTGGCGCTGTATGACGAGCACTGTGCACAGCTGAATTTCCCTTATCACGTGGACGACCTGGAGCTGCAACCCGAGCAGCCCGGAACGATCACCGGACGCCTCTGTGCCGAGGTGATTCGCAGTGGCCAGCCGATTCTGCTGACCCCGGATCAAGACAATCCACTGGCGGGGTTCGAGGCGCTGGTCGCGGGCCAGCATTCACCTTGCTGGCTGGGTGTGCCGTTGAGTTCACAAAACGGCACCATCGGTGCGCTGATCGTTAAAAGCGTGCCCGGTGGTGAGCGTTACACCGAACAGGACAAGGAGCTGCTGCAATACGTTTGCGCACAGGTCGCCACCGCGATTGAGCGCAAGCAATTGCTTGCCCGACTGCAGCGCATGGCCCAGTACGACCAGCTGACTCAGCTGCCCAACCGAGAGTTACTCCGTGACCGGCTTAAAGATTCACTGGCGCTGGCGCGGGCGGACTCCGGCCGAATGGCACTGCTGTACGTCGACCTCGACCGCTTCAAGCAAGTCAACGACACCCACGGTCATGCGGTCGGCGACATGCTGCTGCAAGCGGTCGCCAATCGGCTCAAAGGCTGCGTGCGAGAAACCGACACGGTAGCGCGCATCGGCGGTGATGAGTTTGTAGTGTTGTTGCACAGTATCCACGCCTCGGAAGACGCCGACAGCGTGGCGGGAAAAATCCGGCAGGTTTTGGCTCACCCCCTGCGTCTGGACGGCCACAGCCTGATCATCCAGACGAGCATCGGCGTTGCGCGATACCCCGACGACGGCACTGAAGAAAAGCAATTGTTCCGGCATGCCGATGAGGCCATGTACGCCGCCAAGCGCCAACATCACCGACGCCTCGGGGTCTGAAAAATCTGCCACCGTTCGTCGTGGCGTTTTCAACTTTTCTAAACCTTTGCGGTGAACGAAATTCTGATTCTATGCGGGCTCCTGCTCGCCGCGATCATCACCAAGAGGTAGAGAATCATGCCTAATTCAAGAAACTCGAACTCGGGAAACTTCGCCAACGATCGAACGAAGGCGTCTGAAGCCGGTCGCAAAGGTGGGGAAACTACCACCACGACTGTCGATAAAGACCCTTCGAAACCCGATATGGGCCGCAAAGGTGGTCAGAAATCGAAGTAGCGGTGAAGGTAGTTTTGATTGAGAGGCGGGAGCGTAAGCTCCCGTTTGAATTTTTTACGAGGAGGGCGCGACCATGAGCCGGATGGCCACCCGATTACGCAATGCCAGTTTTGCCACGTTGCTGGGCCTGTGCGCCAGCAGTGCCTTTGCCCAGTCCCCCGCCGAATTCATCAACGATGCGTCGGCCAAAGGCATGGCCGATATCGAAGCCAGCCGCCTGGCGCACCAGAAAACCGAATCCAAAGAGGTCAAGGATTACACCATCGTCGTCATCAACGACCGCACCACCGCCAACCAGCACCTGGCGAAAATCGCCAAACAACTGGATTTGCCGGTGGCTCCGCGTGAAGAGGTCGTCGATAAAGCCAAAGCCTTGATGCCGCAAGTGCAGGACGGCGCGAGCTTCGACCAGGCCTACGCGGCCAGTCAGGTGAAAACCACCCAGGAAGCCATCGAGCAGCTTCAACAGGCAGCGCAGACCACCGACGTGCCTGAAATCAAGGCCTTCGCCGAAGAAACGTTGCCCAAATTGCAGAACCACCTGCAAATGGCCAAGGCGCTGCAAGCCAGTCGCTAACCCACGAAGTACGCGGGTGACCTTGAGCCACCCGCGATGATCCCGATCAGCATTCATCCAAATCCTGCTTGCCTTTTTCCTGGACGACGGTACCGTCCAGGGGAATCGTTTCGCCCTCGCCAAGTTTCCGATACTTCTTTCGTAGCGCTTCCAACTGCTTGAGGTCCAGCGCCTCAAGCCCCAGCATCGCGTTCTGCGCCTCCTTCGTCACCCGCAGCAACTCATCGACCTTCAAGTGCAAAATGTCCGTGTCGCGGTTCTGGGTGTTCTGGATCAGGAACACCATCAGGAAGGTGATGATGGTGGTCGACGTATTGATGATCAGCTGCCAGGTGTCGTTGAAGTGAAAAATCGGCCCACTCAGACCCCACAGAAAAATCAGAATGATCGCCCCCATGAACGTCTTGGGGCTGCCCGCCCACAGGGCAAGTTTCTGAGCGACTTTTGCGAATTTCATAGCCGTGTTCCTTATAGGGATGCGCCTGATTTTTCAGACAGCGACGGCGAGTTGGAAATTCTAATTACATTTGTATGTTCAATAAAAAAAACCGGCCCTTGAGGCCGGTTTTTCAGGAGTCCATTCACTCCACCAACTTAACGTCCACCGACCAGCTGAAGTATCCCAATGCCTCGCAACTTTTATTGATCAGCATGAATTTCAGTTCACACGCCGCCACCCCAGCCGCCAATTGCGTGCAATGCCAGTAATGATCATCGGCCGTGTGGCTGCCCGGTTGGGTCGGGCTTTCGGGGTTGGGGGCGGGAACTGTCAGGTTGGTGTGAACGACCAATTCAGGCGGTGAAAGTACCCCGGCATTACCTACTGACATCTCGTAGAACACCACGCTGTGTTCGGCGAGCAAGCTGACGGTCCTGCCACGGATATGGAAGTCCTTTCCGTTGCTGGCGAGAAAGGTCGTAAGGCTGTCATTTGTTGTACTTTGTGGTGTTTGGGTTCCGCTGATGACGAAGATGAAACCTTCTTCAATCCTGGTCGCGTTTTGCGGATCAAGACTGGGTTGCGGATAGCGTGAAAGCAGTGATTCGGCATCGACGATCAGCAGCACATTATTGGCTGGCGCGATACTTCTCGAGGGGGAGGCAATCGGTTCGGAAGTCATCATGGATTCCTTTCATGATGTTGATGCAAGACGGCAGCCGCATCGGCTCAAGCAGGACATCCCGTCCCGGCCCAGGCGGCAACGAACTCGGCAGGCCCCTCGTCGCCAAGGGGCCTGATCATCGTCAGTTTCGGATGGTAATGAACGGATCCCACGAGCAGCAGCCTACGATCTTGCAGTCGCGATCAACGATCAGGAAATGGAAGTGGTAGGTCACGCTACCGCACGAAAGTGTTTCCGAAGACCAGTAATGGTTGTCGACTTTCTGGCAGCTCGGCACCGACGGGTTGCTGGTGTTGGGAACGGCAACGCACGCTGTAGCCTTGCGGGGCGTGGGTGTTGAGATCAACTCGTTGCCGACATTGCCAATGAACTTGTAGAAAATTACTGCATTCTCGAAGTTCTGCGACAGGCTGGTTTCACGCCAGCGAATCAAGTCGCCTACCTGGGCTTTCAGGTTGAGTTCGCCACCGGCCTGGCCGCTGACGACATTGTTCTGATTGGTCACCATGTACACATGATTGACGTCGATCAACGTCGGCGACGCAGGGTTTTTGCTGATGTTCGGGTAGTTTTTCAGAATGGTTTCAGTGTCGATTGAAACAAGTACATCCGTGACTCGAGACATAGTAAAGCTCCTTGTTCATAGTGAATGCCTGGCATCTTCCAGGCACAACAACGCTTGCTTGCCTTACGGCCGTTGCGAAAACACTACGGGCGGAACCCACCTGTCACGGGCATGAGCTGGCCTTGCTCCTTGCGTGCAAACTAACGGGTTCGGGTTCCTTCCGACGGGCCGCGATAGGACTATAGGTGCCGTTTTCAGGCTGTCAAAATTGCTTGCCTGTCAGTTCGACGAACGGTCGATTTAGTTATGATTTCAGAAGATTTGGCGATAAAGAACGCTCATTTAAATTCTCGTTGTTATGTGGGTGCCAAGTCATCCAGGTTCAGGTAATAGACAGATACGACCTGCTACAAGATCAATTAGCCAGGCAGGAGCGTGGCTGGGGAAGGGGGGGATTTTTGCTGATTCACTCAATGCGGCGGTCAAGTCCGAGGAGGCAGCATGTGGTTACGTTATATGGCGTTATTGGCGGTGATGTTCGCAGCGTCCGGCTGTGTGCAGGAGCGGGTCGTTCATGAGCGGCGTCCGGTTCAGCATGAGTACGTTGAAGTCATTGCACCGCAGCCGCCACCGGAACGGGTAATCGAAGTAGAGCCTATGGCACGTCCGGGGTACGTTTGGTCCCGAGGATACTGGCGTTGGGAAGGTGGGCGTTATGTCGCTGTTCATGGCCACTGGGTGCCGGAACGACCGGGTTATCGTTATGTGCATCCCCACTGGGAGCAGCGTAATAATGGCTGGTATTGGCAACGAGGAGGTTGGGTTAACTGACCGCTTTCGCCATAGGTCGGATTGGGCAGAGCGCATCGGTCGAGGTATTGTAGCGAACCGGTTTTCCGCCTCTTGCTACAACAACGCACCGACAGGAGAACGCAATGAGTTGGTCCGCCAAACAATACGTCGCTTTTGAAGATGAACGCACACGTCCCGCCCGTGACTTGCTGGCCGCAATCCCTGCTGTGGACGCGCGCTCGGCAATTGACATCGGTTGCGGCCCCGGTAATTCGACCGAGTTGCTGGTTGAGCGCTTCGCCAATGCCACGGTGCGTGGCCTGGACAGTTCGACCGATATGATCGACGCCGCCCGCAAGCGCTTGCCGCAGGTGCAATTCGATACAGCTGATATTGATACCTGGAACGAAAACGGCCCGTTCGATGTGATTTTCGCCAACGCGGTGTTGCAGTGGCTACCGGATCACGCGAAGTTGCTGCCGGCACTGGCGAGCAAGCTGACTCCCGGTGGCAACCTGGCGATCCAGATGCCGGACAATCTCAACGAACCTTCGCATCGCTTGATGCGCGAAGTTGCAGCCGATGGTCCTTGGGTTGGCAAACTGGCGGACGCCGCCGGGCAGCGGACGGAGATGGCAGATGCCAGTGGTTATTACTCGATGCTGCGAGCCCATTGTTCCCGTGTCGATGTGTGGCGCACGACGTACCATCATCCACTTGCTGGCGGCGCGTCTGGTGTGGTCGAGTGGTTCAAGGGCAGTGGATTGCGGCCATTTCTTGATCCGCTGGATGAGGCGGAGCGGGCGCAGTATCTCAAGCAGTATCAAGCGGCAATCGAGCTGGCTTATCCGCCGTTGGCCGATGGTTCAGTGCTGCTGCCGTTCCCACGGTTGTTTATCGTTGCGACGCGCTGATGCATTAATGAAAAAGGGACAGATTCTGCTCTTTTCGTCTGTCCCTTTTGCGTACCAATGGCCGAGCATCCCGTCGTAGCTAGGCGTCAATCAGCTGATCAATCAAAACCGCGTTGCTATAGATCAAGCTTCCATCACTCGCTCGATGCCCGACCAAATGGAACTGACCGCGCTCGTTGTGTATATAGACGCGCATTTGGCAGTCGGACAAAGGGCCGTATCCCTCTGGCAATTTCAACTCCAGCGTGTCCATGTCGACATCGACCATGGCTTCACGCTCATGGGTCTTCTGCAGGTGTTCTTCAGCGTCCTCCAGACCCTTATGGAGGGAGCCATCGACGTAAAAATGGATTTCACCCATCGGGGTCGACTTTTGTTGTCCGTTGACTTTGCACCAGCCTTCGATCGTCAAGGCACTCATGGCGAAATCTCCGTTGTGGACGGCTGGACTCTATAGCTCTTGGCCGTCACTTGTCTGACCGCTATGCATAGGCAAGGACTTTTGCGGGCGCTTTTAGCCGATCTTTGCCTTCCGTAATCAGACCTGATTATAGCTGGCAACCGGGCTTCGCTTACTCGACGTGGCGACCAGGCGAGAGGTGTTACTTAATAGTTACAGTTATATATAGCGAATCGGTTTCAAGTGATCAAGTTGACGCAGAAGTTGGAATATCCAGACGCCAATGGTTTTCCCGATAAGCGCTGGTTCCGGCCATGAACTATACTTCCTGCGGACTTTGCCACAAAGATAGTGGCATTTGTCTAGCCTGTTTTGGCGTCAGATTAGTATTTATTTGACGGTGTTGTTCTGTGGCGATGTTTAGGCATACCGATGAGTAACAGGAATAGGATGAAAGCAAAATGGCAATGGCAATTATTCTTGTACTAATCGTTATTGCGTCCGTGCTGTTCCATTTATTAGCGCCTTGGCATGCGGCACCGCCAGCCTCCAATTGGGGGTCAATAGACACCACCCTGTTCATCACCCTGATCATCAGCGGAATATTTTTCATCGCCGTCACTCTATTCATGGCGGTGGCCTTGATACGTTTCCGTCACAAGAAAGGCGGCAGGGCGGCCTACCAACCAGAAAATAAAAAGTTGGAAACATGGTTGATTATCGTGACCTCGATAGGTATTGCCGCGATGTTGGCGCCAGGCCTGGTTGTTTATGATGATTTCATCCGGGTGCCAAAAAATGCTTATGAACTCGAAGTGGTCGCCCAGCAGTGGCAATGGGCGTTTCGTTTTCCGGGTCAGGATGGAAAGCTGGGAAAGTCAGACATCAAGTTTGTTGACTCGGTCAATCCTCTCGGTCTTGATCCCAAGGATTCTGCCGGGCAGGACGATGTACTAATAAGAAGCAATGAAGTTCACCTTCCGCTCGATCAGCCGGTGAAAGTCTTATTGCGTTCCAAAGATGTACTGCACGATTTCTATATACCGCAGATTCGCAGCAAGATGGACATGGTGCCTGGGATGGTGTCGTACTTTTGGTTTACACCGACGGTAATCGGAAAGTATGAAATACTGTGTGCCGAGTATTGTGGCGTAGGTCATTACAACATGCGCGGCTATATGATCGTAGAAGACCGGACCGCCTTCGAACAATGGCTTAACAGTCAACCGACTTTTGCGCAGACATTAACGACAGCTGCCAAACCCAGTCGGGACAGCGTGCTGGAAAAAGGTCGCCAGTTGGTTGAAAAGCTTGGCTGCAGTGCCTGCCATAGCCAGGATGGAACTGCCAGTCTCGGCCCGGGATGGAAGGGGCTGTACGGCCGCACTGAACAGCTTGCCGATGGCACCAGCGTGCTCGTCGATGAGGCCTACGTGAAAGAGTCGATCCTCGATCCGAAGGCTCGATTGGTACAGGGTTATCCGCCGGTCATGGTGGCCTATACTCTCACTGAAGATGAACTGGGTGCTGTCGTCGCCCTGATCAAATCACTGGGTGTCGCGCAGCAAGAACCTTCTACTGGCGAAAAACTGGACGGAGGTGACGACTTGGCGACACAGGGGCAGCGGCTGGCCCAGTCGCTCGGCTGTCTGGCCTGCCACAGTGTCGATGGCAGCAAGGGCGTCGGCCCCAGCTGGCAGGGCCTGTATAACGAGCCCGTAACCCTTGCCGACGGTTCGACGATAAAGGCCGATGAGGGCTATATAAAAGATTCGGTGCTTAATCCCGGTGCCAAAATCGTCAAGGGCTACGCAGCCATCATGCCGGCCTTTACCCCGAGTGATCAGGAGTTGAACGCACTGATCGCTTTTATCAAATCCAAAGCGAAAGCCGACGCTGATACGAGCAAGGCGGAGCCAGGGAAGTAACCGTAAAGCAGCCAGGAATGCACCGAAACTTCGACAGGAGGATGACGTGATGGCCTATGCGGAGCAAGCCGAAACAGAAGCACTACACGAGCCCAAAAGCTTCCTGACCAAATATATCTGGAGTCAGGATCACAAGGTCATCGCCATTCAATATTCCTTGACGGCTATATTCGTGGGCGTTATCGCCGTGGTGTTGTCCGACTTGATGCGCATACAGATTGGCTTCCCCGGCACTTTGGCGTTCATGGACGCCAGTGCTTACTATCAGGCGATGACCATGCACGGCATGATCATGGTCATTTACTTGCTGACGGCCTTGTTTCTGGGTGGCTTCGGTAACTATCTGATCCCGCTGATGGTGGGCGCCCGCGACATGGTCTTCCCCTATGTCAACATGCTGAGTTACTGGTTCTACCTGCTGGCGGTAGTGGTGTTGCTCTCCAGTTTCTTTGTCCCTGGCGGCCCCACCGGTTCGGGCTGGACGCTTTATCCGCCACAGTCCATTTCTCCGGGGACACCGGGGGTCGAGTGGGGCATCGTCCTGATGCTCGTCTCACTGGCGATTTTTATTGTCGCAGCCACCATGGGCGGGTTGAACTACGTCACCACGGTGCTGCAGGCGCGCACGCACGGCATGACTTTGTTTCGCATGCCGCTCTCCGTATGGGGCATCTTCATGGCCTCGATCATGGCTTTGCTGGCCTTCCCGGCGTTGTTCGTCAGTGCGGTCATGATGCTGTTTGACAAGCTGTTGGGCACCAGCTTCTTTATGCCGGCAATGATCTCGCTGGGGCAGCAGCTCGATCACCAGGGTGGCAGCCCCATATTATTCCAGCACCTGTTCTGGTTCTTCGGCCACCCGGAGGTCTACATCGTTGCGCTCCCTGCGTTTGGTCTGGTCTCTGACTTGATCAGCACCCATGCGCGTAAAAATATCTTCGGCTACCGAATGATGGTATGGGCCATTATTGCGATTGGCGTACTCAGCTTTGTGGTCTGGGCGCACCATATGTATGTCAGCGGAATGAACCCGTACTTTGGCTTTTTCTTCGCCGTCACCACCTTGATCATCGCGGTGCCGACCGCACTGAAAGTCTACAACTGGGTGCTGACCCTGTGGCGCGGCGACATTCATCTGACCGTGCCGATGCTGTTTGCCCTGGCCTTTATCGTCACCTTCCTGGTCGGCGGTCTGACCGGGTTGTTTCTCGGCAATGTGATCGTGGATATTCCACTCTCGGACACCTATTTCGTCGTCGCCCATTTTCATATGGTCATGGGGGTTGCGCCGGTACTGGTGGTGTTCGGCGGTATTTATCACTGGTTCCCGAAAGTCACCGGGCGCATGTGGAACGACACCCTGGGCAAGTTGCATTTCTGGATTACCTTTCTGGGCACCTACGCCATTTTCTTCCCCATGCACTACCTGGGTTTTCAGGGGATGCCACGCCGCTACTACGCCTATGACAACTACGCGTTCATCCCGCAGTCGGCGCATGAGTTGAATGCCTTCATTACGGTGATCGCATTGGCCGTCGGCGTTTCCCAGTTGTTGTTCCTGTTCAACCTGGCCTGGAGTGCATTCAAGGGCAGGCCCGCAGGCAGTAATCCCTGGGGCGCGGCCAGTCTGGAATGGCAAACGCCGAACACCCCGCCGATACACGGTAACTGGGGAGCGAAGCTGCCGGTCGTGCATCGCTGGGCCTATGACTACAGTGTGCCGGGGATAGAACAGGATTTCGTTCCGCAGACAGTCTCCGCCGAGGAGTTGGAGCAGATGCGGCAACTGAGTGCCGGAACCAAGATAGCGGACGTTAGAACATGAGCAGGTTGCTATTGAGAAACGCCGACGGCGCGGACCCCGGCGGCAGCTGGAATCGCGATCCGCCGGGTATTCAGGCTGGCGAAGGTGCCGATCGAAACCAAATCGCAAGAACAGGCCTGCGCTTATTTCTGGCCGTGGTGAGTTCGTTATTCTTTCTCTTCTTGCTCGCCTTTATCGCCCGTTCACAAATGACCGACTGGCTCCCCCTGACAGAGCCCATGGCGCCGTTAGCCAATCTAAGGCAGTTATGGCTGAATTCGGCTTTTCTGGTAGTCAGTTGCGTCGCACTGCAGTGGTCGCGTATGGCCGCCCGACGGGCGCGACTGGGTGCCGCTGTGATTGGTTTTGCATTGGCGGGCGTATTCGCCATTGCTTTTCTGGCGGGGCAGTTCTGGGTCTGGCAGCAGTTTGTCGCCTGGGGTTACTTTCTCGCCAGCAATCCGGCCAACAGCTTCTTCTACCTGTTGACTGGCCTGCATGCGCTCCACCTGCTGGGCGGGCTGATAGCCTGGGGCATCATCGTTGCTAAATACCTGCAGCGCGTGCCGTTGCCGCAACTCAGCGCCAGCGTAGAGCTGTGTGCCATCTATTGGCATTACTTACTGGGTCTTTGGTTCGTGCTATTCGCTTTGCTGGCCAGCACGCCGCAAACCTATGAAGCGATCGCCAGATTCTGCGGCCTGAGGTGAAAAGCCATGGCATCGCACCCACTTGCCCCAGGCGAGTCCAGTTCATCCAATCCACCTAGCTTGCCGCCTGCTGCAGGATGGCAGGGCATCGCCAGCGACTGGTCCTCGGATAAGGAGGCCTTCAGGCAGGTGCCTTGGGGCAAGGCGATGATGTGGATATTTCTGCTCAGCGATACGTTCATATTCACCTGTTTTTTAACCGGCTACATGTCGGTACGCATGACCATCACCAGCGCCTGGCCGAACCCCAGTGAAGTGTTCGCATTGACGATCGGCGGCAGAGAAATCCCGCTAATTCTGATCGCCATCATGACCTTTGTGCTGATCAGCAGCAGCGGCACCATGGCCATGGCAGTCAATTTCGCCTATCGCCGTGATCGGGCGAAAACCACGGCCCTGATGCTGGCGACCGCTGCCTTGGGTGTGACCTTCGTCGGCATGCAGGCATTCGAATGGAGCAAGCTCATCGCGGAAGGCGTGCGTCCCTGGGGGAACCCTATGGGGGCGGCGCAGTTTGGCGCCAGTTTTTTCATGATTACCGGTTTTCACGGACTGCATGTGTCAATCGGCGCCATCTATCTCAGCATTGTGGCGTTGAAAGTACTGCGGGGAGATTATGAGCGCTCCGGAAACTATCAGAACGTCGAGATAGCCGGGCTTTACTGGCACTTCGTGGATTTGGTGTGGGTGTTTATTTTTGCTTTCTTCTATTTATGGTAGAGGAGCACGGGTGATGGCACATGCTCAGGGTCAGCAACATCCAATCAGCTTGTACCTTAAAATCTGGGGGCTGTTATTCGTCCTCAGCACGATGTCGTACCTTGTCGACTATTTCCACTTTCATGGTTACCTTCGGTGGTCCCTGATTATCACTTTCATGTTGTTGAAGGCAGGTTTAATTGTCTCCATCTTCATGCATATGGCCTGGGAACGGTTGGCCATGGTCTACGCCATACTGGTGCCACCGTTGTGTTTGCTGGTGCTCGTCGGACTGATGGCCACCGAGGCGGACTATGTATTCCTCAGCCGGGTTATTTCCTTCGGCCAATAAGCAGCTTCCGGATGGCCATCAGTCTCCAGGGGCTAACCTGATATCACTCGCTTGAACTGATGCCATTTGTGCTGCCAGGCTACAGTCCAATGGGGGGCGGCCGTTCCCGTGCCGGCAATCTCCAGCGCTGGGTGATGTTCGATAACCCCGTCCAACACCGACTCCTGAGCCGGCTCGACATCTACGAAGAAAATATGTTTTCCCTCTTCTACCACCTGTTTAAAACTGCGGAAGTGAGCGTTTGGCACCTGAATACCAAAAAAACCGCCTTCCCAGATGCAGAAGCCACATACAACAATGGCAAGAAAGATAAACGGCATCCAGCCTGCGGCGGATTCGGTCCAGCCCAGCCAATAGGCGCCGCCAAGAACCAGCGCCGCAAGTGGCACACCGATCACTGCACCAATTTCGCCAGAGTGGACAACATCCTGTTCCATTAACGAGTTGATTTCGTGAAGATGATGTTGTTCAACATCGGCAACGTGTTGACTGAGCACATGAATTTGTTCGGAATTGATGCCGCTGGCTTCCAGCTCATTTTCAACGGCTTCAAGATCATCGAGATTGTTGCTGATGTAATAGTGTCGATTCATGCCACACCTCCCATCTCGTGCTTGCCGTAGACCTCCTTTGTCTTGTAGCTGCCAGTCGAGATTTGCAGTCGGTATCTGTACCCGTGGGCAACGCTTTACGCTTCATTCAAAGCATAAAAAAGTATAGCACTGCATATCATTCAGACATGGGGACGGGGAGCATGCGGTCTGATGCTCCGGGCAGGTTCCCCGGCACCCCAAATCCTGGGCACAAAAAAACCGGTCACAACGGACCGGTTTTTGTGTTCGTGCGTCTCCCGTCAAAATCATCCTGACGTGAGACCAAAATTCGATTGGAGCGGGTGAAGGGAATCGAACCCTCGTTATCAGCTTGGGAAGCTGGAGTAATGCCATTATACGACACCCGCTCAGAGCAATGACTTTGTACCAGATGTGGCCGTGGAAATGAAGTTTTTCTTTGTGTGGGACGGCTTTAGCGCAGGTGAAACAAAAACAGAGACCGCAGGATGGTCAATCGCGGGCAAGCCTTGCTCCTACAGGAATGCATTCAACACCGTAGGGCTAAGCTTGCTCGCGATGACGCTGTTTCAGATGGCCAATGCATGTTGGTCCTGGACGTAGTGATAACGCGGTCGACTTTCGTGTTGCGAAGGTTTCAGGAAGCTCAGCAATGCGTTGCGGCTATCTCGGCAAGCAGCTTTGTGTTCCATGTCGAGAAAGTGGCCGGTGGCCTGCAGGGTGGTGAACGTAGCGTGTTGCACATGGTTGGCGAACAGTTGAGCGCCGTCGGCAGCGGTGTACTCGTCCCATTCGCCGTTCATGAACAGCACCGGTACGTTAACTTTCTCTGCGGCTTTGAAGAAGCACTGGCGATCACTGTGCAGCAGATCGCTGATGTGGAAGTGCATCTGCCCGTATTCATGCTCGGCCAGGGAACTGACGTGCCGATAATTGAAGCGCTTGAACAGGGTCGGCAGGTGTTTGCCGATGGTGCTGTTCACCAGGTTGCCGACCCGGTCACCGTCCCGGCTACCGAGGTAATCGATGCCGCGCTCGAGGTAGTCGAGCATGTGCGCGTTGATTTCCGGAGAGAACGAGCTGATCACGGCTTTTTCGATGCGTCGTGGCTGGTGGGCCAGGGCGACCAGGGTCGCGGCGCCACCCCAGGAAAACGACAGCACGTGTTCGGCGGCGAAGTGGTCGATCAGCTCCAGGAGGATCTGCCCTTCGATTTCCTTGGTCAGCAATTTCTCGTGCAGGTTGTGGGCTTTCGACTTGCCCGCGTAGGGCTGGTCGTAGCAAACCACATTGAACTGCGGATGAAGGTTTTTCACGGTCTGTGCAAACGACGCAGTCGTGGCCATCGAGCCGTTGACCAAAATAATGGTCTTCTCTGCGGCGTCTGCGCGATAGAACTCCGTGTAAACCCGATACTGACCCTGTATATCCAGCACAGCGATTTCTGGCCTCATGTCATAAGACTCCAAGCAAGCGGGTATGCGCGCAAATGAGATTGCACGAGCTTTGTGACAGGTAGGCATACGCCTGGAATTTTTGAGCCCATGTCGATCCAGTGCAGTCCGGTCGACGGGTATTGTTATTGGCGGGCAGTCTGCCGGGGGAAAGCGGAACCTGAGGGTTCTCTACCGGCAAAAAGTTTCTTAGAAGTATGTTGTGACTCGTCGGTCACATTTCGGCCGACGTCCTGATTCAAGCAGGGGTCACGTCATCGCGCAAGTATCTTTGGAAAATTGTTCGACAACTTCTGCTGAGCGGTCGTCTGCTTAGATCAATTGAATCTCTTCGGTGCGTAATGCGCGGTACTCGCCCGGTTTCAGGGCACTGTCGAGCACCAGCGGGCCCATACTTTCGCGGTGCAGGCGCAGCACCTTGTTGTCGAAATGGCCGAACATCCGCTTCACCTGATGATAACGGCCTTCGATGATGCTCAGGCGCGCCGATTTTGGCCCGAGCAAGACCAGTTCGGCAGGCTGGGTTGTAAGGTCTTCGAAGGCGAAGTACAGGCCTTCGGTGAATTTCAATGCGTATTGCGGGCCAATCTCTTGCTCGGTCTCGACGTAGTAGACCTTGGGTAGCTTGGTTTGCGGCTGGGTCAGGCGTCGCGACCAGCTGCCATCATTGGTGATCAGCATCAGGCCGGTGGTGTTGAAGTCCAGGCGTCCGGCGATGTGCAGGTCCTCCTTGTCCGGCTCATGGATCAGGTCGAGCACGGTCGGGTGTTGCGGATCGCGGGTGGCACTGACGCAACCAGGCGGTTTGTGCAGCATGAAATAGCGTGCAGGCTTGCCGACTTGCAGGACCTCGTCGTTGACCTCGACGCGGCTGAACTCGAGTACCTCGGCGTGCGGGTCGCTGACGATTTTTCCGTCGATGCTGACGCGCTTTTCCACCAGCAACAGACGCACCTGCTTACGGTTGAAGCGCGGCAGGTTGCTGAGGAAGCGGTCAATGCGCATGACGAGGGATCGGTAGGAAAGGGGCGCGTATCTTACGTGATCGATTGTGCGGTTGCTTACAGCTGCGCCTCGACTTGTGCGCAGCGTGGGCACAAACAGGATTTGTCGCGCAGTTCGGGCGGCAGCGCTTCGAGCACCGCCGGGTCGATGCTGACACCGTAGCACCAGCAGGCCCGATCGGCGGTTCGCGGGTCGGCCAGGGTGCAGTCGTTGGAGGCGCCGCAGGCCGGGCAGAAATCTGGCTTATTCATGTAGGGTTATTCATAACTGGAGTGAGGCATTTCCACGCAGGTGCGGTTACGGCCGGCTTGCTTGGCCCGGTACATCGCATGATCGGCCCTCGAGAGCAGCGTGTGCAAGGTGTCATCGGTCTGCAGGGGGAGCAGGCCGATGTTCACGGTCAGCGGGCAGGCATTCTAAAGGCACTGCCGGGAAATAACTGCTCGATGTGCAGGGCGAACGATCATTGAGCGAGGTAACGCCGCCACCCACCCAAGTGACTGATATCCACCGCTCCCTCCAACCCATACGCCTCACAAATAAACCCACTCTCCCAGCGCCCATCGGCCAATTGCACCTTGCCCAACCCCAACGGTGCCGGGATCCCGGTCAAAAACGAGCCCAACTCACGGCTCGGCAACTCCCAAACCTCCACCGCAATCGCCACCCCCCCGTCCTTCACGCGAACCATCCCGGGCCGAAACGGCGGGCCGCCGGCCAGGGCATACAGTTGATAGTCCGGCGAGCTGAACGTCGTCTCGATCAGTCGAGCCCCGCGCTGCTTGAGCTGCCAGTTCAGCGCCAACCCGTCCAGATGTGCGCCACACACCACCAGCCGCGCACGATCATTGCGTGCGACAGCCGACGCAACCGGTGTTGCCAAACCTTGCTGGCGCTGCAAGGCATCCGCCACACCCAACAAATACTGATCAGTAAACGCCCGCCCGAACAACGTCACGCCCCAAGGCAAACCATTACCCATGAAGCCGCTGGGCACGGCGACGGCGGCGTAATCGAGCAGGTTCATGAAGTTGGTGTAGTAGCCCAGTTCCGAATTGCGCAGCACTGGCTCGGCGTCCAGTTCCGCCAGCGTGACGGGGCGGCCGATGGTGGGTGTGAGCACGCAGTCGAGGCCGTCCAGCGCCTGGTCGCACAGGGCTTTCAGCGCTTGCAGCCGGTACTGGGCGCGGAAGGTTTGCACGCCGTTCACCGCTGGAGCCTTGGCCAGCACCGCGCGAATCACCGGCAGTACGGCTTCAGGATTTTGCTCCATCAGTTCGCCAGCGACGCTGTAGCGCTCAGCTACCCACGGGCCTTCATAGAGCAACCGCGCCGCTTCAAGGAACGGCGACAAATCCAGTTCCACGGCTTCACCGCCCAAGGCATTGAGCTGGTCGATGGCATCACCGAATAACAACGGGCCTTCAGGGCAGCCGAAGAATTCCAGATCCTGAGCACGCGGCACGCCAACGCGGAAGGGCCGAGGCGCACCAAACGCCGAGCCGTCATTCCACAACGGATTACTGCGGCTGTATTCATCGCGGGGATCGAGGTGCGCAGTGAGCGCGAGCAACTGACTGGCTTCCCGAGCCGTCGCGGTGAACGTGGTCACACAATCGAGGGTGCGGCAGGCCGGAACCACACCGGCCGTGGAGATTAACCCTTTGGTGGCTTTCAACCCGACCAGATTGTTCAGCGCCGCCGGCACACGCCCGGAGCCTGCAGTATCCGTGCCCAGGGAAAAACTCGCCACGCCGAGCGCCACCGCCAGTGAAGAGCCGGCGCTGGAACCGCCCGACGGATACTCCGGCAACACACTGTTCGGGCACGCGCCATACGGTGAGCGACTGCCGTTAAGCCCGGTGGCGAATTGATCAAGATTGGTCTTGCCCAACGGAATCGCCCCCAGCGCCAGCAACTGTTCGACGATGGTCGCCGAACGCTCCGGCACGTAGGTAAACGCCGGGCACGCCGCGGTCGTCGGAATGCCCGCCAGGTCGATGTTGTCCTTGATCGCGAATGGCACGCCGAACAGCGGCAAACTGTCGAGGTCGCGACCGTCGAGTGCGGCGAGGTACGGTTCCAGTTCTTCAACACTGAGCAAGTGGATGAACAGGTGATAGTCCGGGTTCAACGCCGCGGCTTTATCGCGCAGGCTCAGTAGCAGTTCACGGGGCGTGATGTTGCCGATGCGATAAGCGCTGCGCAGGGCGTCGAGTTGCAGATTGATGTTCATCGCGTTAGTCCTTTTCATAATGGGTTCAGTCGAGTTCCAGCACCACGACACGCTGTCCGGCACGCACCGCCGAACCCGGTTGCACACGAATCTCGCGTACCACTCCGGCCACGGGCGCGAGCAATGGGATTTCCATCTTCATCGACTCCAGAATCACCAGCACATCACCCGCGGCAACCCGGCTGCCGGTTTCAACCTGAATCTGCCAAAGGTTGCCGGCGATGTGGCTGTCGACGCTCTGTAGACCGCTGGCGAGTGGTGCGTCGTCGGTGACTTCCGGGCCCCGTTCTTCACTGTCGAAATGCGCCTGGCCACTGGCGATCCAGCGCTCGCGCTCGGCGTTGAACGCGCCTTTTTGCTGATCGCGAAACGCGGCAATGCTCTCGGCTTCCTTCGTCAGGAAGGCTTGGTAATCCGCCAGATTCAGCTGACTGTGCTCGATGTTCAGATCGAAGCGCCCGAGGGGGAAATCCCGTCGAATGCGCAGCAGTTCATCGGCACTGACCGGGTAGAAACGGATCTGATCGAAGAAGCGCAGCAGCCACGGTTTGCCATCGAATGCGGCGACCTCGCGATAGCGATTCCACATCTGCAACGTGCGGCCCACGAACTGATATCCGCCAGGGCCTTCCATGCCGTACACGCACAGGTAAGCCCCACCGATGCCCACCGAGTTTTCCGCGGTCCAGGTGCGGGCCGGGTTGTATTTGGTGGTCACCAAACGATGACGTGGATCGAGCGGCGTGGCGACCGGCGCACCGAGGTAGACGTCGCCCAGGCCCATCACCAGGTAGCTGGCGTCGAACACCGTGCGCTGCACTTCATCGAGGTTTGGCAGGTCGTTGATGCGGCGGATGAACTCCAGATTGCTCGGGCACCACGGGGCGTCCTTGCGCACGGTGGTCATGTATTTTTCGATCGCCAACTGGCAGGCCGGATCGTCCCAGGACAGCGGCAGATGGACGATGCGCGAGGGCACTTGCAGGTCCTTGGCGGCGCACACGGCGTCCCATTCGCCGGCGACGATGCCGAGCAGGTCGGCCAGCGGCAGTTGTTCGGGTTGGTAGTGCACCTGCAGCGAGCGGATGCCTGGGGTGAGGTCGATGACGCCGTGCAGGTTTTGGCTTTCGAGGGCTTGCATCAGTGCGTGGGCGCGGAAGCGCAGGACGAGGTCCAGTTCGGGTGCGCCGATTTCCAAAAGCAGATGAGTGTCCCCCGACAGCCTTGCCACCAGACGCGTATCACCCTGACCCAAATCCAACACCACAGGCGACACAACTCCCTGTAGGAGTGAGCCTGCTCGCGACAGCGGTGTGTCAGTCACATCAATGTTGGCTGTACTGCCGCCATCGCGAGCAGGCTCACTCCCACAGGGGGAATTCCATTTCAAGGCGAGGGTACGGGCGGTCTGGAGATCGACGGGGATAAATTGCACTTTGTCCCCGGCCTTCAATTGGCCCAGCTGCCAAAGATCCGCCTCGATCACCGTCACCGGGCAGACAAACCCGCCGAGGCTAGGGCCGTCGGGACCGAGGATGACCGGCATGTCCCCGGTGAAATCCACTGCACCAATGGCGTACGGATTGTCATGGATATTCGATGGATGCAGACCCGCCTCGCCACCATCGGCGCGCACCCATTCAGGCTTCGGCCCGATCAACCGCACGCCGGTTCGGCTGGAGTTGAAATGCACTTCCCACTGGGTGGCGAAGAAGGTGCCGATGTAGTTTTCGGTGAAATATTCCGGCGCACCATGAGGGCCGTAGATCACCCTGATTTGCCGCACGGTGGGCAACTCGGTGACCTGTTCTTCAGGCAGTTGAAGACCGCTGCTGCGATCGCTCAAAGCAAGGACATGCAACACGTCCCCGGCTCGCAACGCACGACCGCCATGCCCACCAAACTGGCCGAGGGTGAAAGTGCTTTTGCTGCCCAGGTAATCCGGTACTTGCAGGCCACCGCGCAGGCACAAATAACTGCGGGCGCCCGCACCGGCAATCGTACCAAGGCTCAACGTAGCGCCCGCCGGTACCAGCAAAGCCGTGTTCATCGGCACCACTTCACCATTAAGGGTCAGTGGAATCACGGCCCCGGTCACCGCCACCACCGCGTCGCAATTGAAGCGCAGCAGCGGCCCGCTCATGGTGATTTCCAGCGCAGCGGCGCCTTCGTCGTTACCCAGCAAAAGGTTGCCAAGACGCAACGCACGACTGTCCATCGGCCCTGACGGCGGCACACCCACGGCCCAGTAACCGAGACGGCCGGGATAGTCCTGCACGCTGGTCTGAGTGCCGGCGCTGAGCACTTCAAAGGTGTTGGCCTGATACACCAAACCTTCCAGGCAACGGGTCCAGGGCTGGCCGCTGGCGAAGGGCACATCGAGCAGAATCTGCCGCAAATAATCGCGGTTGGTTTCCACCCCGTAGAGCAGGCTGTTGCCCAGCGCTTGATGCAGATCGGCAGCGGCTTCTTCGCGGGTCGGCGCCCAACTGATGACCTTGGCGATCATCGGATCGAAGTACGGCGGAATCTCGCAACCGGCCTCGACCCAAGTGTCGATGCGCAGGTGTTTGCCATCGGCGGCAGGGAAGTTCACGGCGGTCAGCAAGCCTGGGCTCGGCTGAAAATCGCGCCCCGGATCTTCCGCGTAAAGCCGTGCCTGAATCGCATGGCCGCAGGCTTTCAAACCTTGGCTCAATGTGCTCAGCGGCGGCAAATCACCTGCCGCCAGTTCCACCATCCAGCGCACCAGATCCACACCCCAGACTTGCTCGGTGACGCCGTGCTCCACCTGCAAACGGGTGTTCACTTCGAGAAAGTAGAAACGCTGAGCCTCGCTGTCGAAGACGAATTCGACGGTGCCGGCGCTGCGGTAATTCACCGCTTTCGCCAGTTTGATCGCCGCCACGCACAGCTCTTCGGCCATGCCCTCGGGGAGGTTCGGTGCGGGGGTTTCTTCGAGGACTTTCTGGTTACGCCGCTGCACCGAGCAGTCGCGCACGCCGAGGGCAATCACTTCGCCCTGGCCGTCGCCGAACACCTGGACTTCCAGATGTCGGGCGCGCTGGATGTACTTTTCGATGAACACCCCGGCGTCGCTGAAGTTGTTCTGTCCGAGGCGTTTGACCGCTTCAAAGGATTCGCTCAACTCGGCCGCACTGCGACACACGCGCATGCCGATGCCACCACCGCCGGCGGTGCTTTTGAGCATGACCGGGTAGCCGACCTGTTCGCCAGCCATCAGCGCCGCGTCGAGGCTGTCGAGCAACTCGGTGCCTTCGAGCATCGGTACGCCGCGTTGCTTGGCCAAGGCGCGCGCGGTGTGCTTGAGGCCGAACACACGCAGCTGCTCTGGCGTCGGGCCTATGAAGGCGATGTTGGCGGCTTCGCACGCTTCGGCGAACGCAGCGTTTTCCGAGAGAAAACCGTAGCCGGGATGGATCGCCGTGGCGCCGGTGGATTTGGCGATGGCGAGGATTTTTTCGACGGCCAGATAGGTGCCGGCCGCTGCGCCTTCACCGAGGCTGTGGGCTTCATCGGCTTGCAGAATGTGCAAACTGGCGGCATCGGCTTCGGAGTAAACGGCAACGCCCTGGACCTGCAACTCACGCAGGGTGCGCAGGATGCGACAGGCAATGGCGCCACGGTTGGCAATCAGGACTTTTTCGAACATGGCATAACCCCTGGAGGCGATAACGCATCAGCCTCGACCTGGGATGCGGGCCGTCCCGCAGTTTTTCGATAGGCGCCGAGGTCGTCCCCGACGGCAGAATCAGTTCACTCAAAAACACCACCGTCCCCCTGTGGGAGTGAGCCTGCTCGCGATAGCGGAGTGTCAGTCAACGTTAATGGTGAATGTGCTGACGCTATCGCGAGCAGGCTCGCTCCCACATTGGATTTAGGGTGTTTTTACTGTTTGAGGCACTGGCCTGAACGGGCCTGGCACAGGGCAAACAACCATCTACGCAACCGCGCGAATTTCAGTTCCATACCAGCAGCTCCGCAGGAGTGGGGTTGTAGGCGTTGCACGGGTTGTTCAGTTGCGGGCAATTGGAGATCAGCACGATCACGTCCATCTCGGCCCGCAGGTCGACGTATTTGCCCGGCGCCGATATCCCGTCCTCAAACGTCAGCCCGCCATCCGCCGTGACCGGTACGTTCATGAAGAAGTTGATGTTCGGCCCGATGTCGCCCTTGCCCAATCGCCCGTCGTGGACGCAGGCCCGCAGGTAGTTGTCGCGGCAGCTGTGCATGTAGCGTTTCTCCAACGCGTAACGCACGGTGTTGCTCTCTTGCGCACAAGCGCCGCCGAGGGTGTCGTGCCGACCGCAGGTGTCGGCAACGATGGTCAGCATCGGCTTGCCGAGGTTGGAATAGAGCACGCTGCCGGTGCTCAGGTAGACGCTGTTCTGTCGGCGCAACGTGCGTTGTACGTCGTAGCGCTCCTTTGGGTTGGCGACGCTGTAGAACAACGTGTCGACAGCCTGATTGCCTTCCAGGTCGAGGATGCGCAAGGTCTGGCCAGCCTTGACCTCCATCAGCCACGGTTCCCCGGCCGGGATGGTGGCGCGGTAGATCGCGGTTTCGGGCAGCTGTTGAGCGGTAGCGATTGCGAGTGACATGGCTGCGATCCTCAGGCGAACAGACGGTCGGTGTTGATGAAGCCGCGCTCGTTTTCCGGGCGCGAGGTGCGGCAGTGTTCGGCGACGCTGGCATCGGCGTTCATCCAGCTCAACTTCAATGGCTTCGGCGCGTACTCAGGTGAAGGATCCATCGGATGTTGCAGCGCGGTGAGTACCACCAGCGTGTCCATCGGCGCATACAACTCGATGTAGTCGCCGGCCCTGGAATGGCCTTCGACGAAATGAAAACGCCCGGCCTCATCGACGTTCACGCGACTGAACAGGTTGAGCGTCATCAGCAAATCGGACAGGCCCAAACCCCACTTACCCAATTCCACCAACAGGTTGTCGGCGCCGTTGCGGAAGAAGCCGTTGCGCAGTTCCTGATAGCGCCCCGCGCCGTATTTTTCTGCGACCTCTTCAGCGCAGAGCACGCCGCCGAGGCTGTCACTCCAACCGCAGGTGTCGGCGGTAATGGCGGCCAGCACGCGGCCCATGTCCGAATACAGGCAATGGCCGGTGGTGAGCTTGGCGGTGTGTTGGCATTTGAGGCTGTCGGGCAGGTTCAGGCGTTCGGTTTTTTCGTTGGCGTTGAGCAGCGTCAGGCTGACGTTGGCACCCCCGCGCAGGTCGGTCAGGCGCAGCAGTTGGCCGCGTTTCAGGACGAAGGAACGATGGCCGCCACCGGGGAGCATTTCTTCGGCGAAGGGCGGAAACAGTTGGGTCGAATCAGTCATTTCAAAATTCCTCTAAGCGATACGAAGCGTGCCTGCCAGCTCAGCCGGCAAGGCATCGACGGCGGCGCGGTTGACGCGGCGGTCGCTGTTCAAAGGGATGTCGTAGGTTATGCGGGCGCCATAGGCACCAGGGGCGTGTGGGTCGAGACGAACCTTGTCGAATACCAACAGGCGCGTGCCGAGGCTGAAGCCTTCGGACAGGTCGTGGGTGACCATGAACACCGTCAGTTGCGTCTCGCGCCACAGCTCCAGCAGCAAAGCGTGCATGTCCTTGCGGATGCCCGGATCGAGGGCACCGAACGGTTCGTCGAGCAGCAACACCCGAGGTTTCATGATCAGCGCCTGGGCGATGGCCAGTCGTTGTTGCATGCCGCCGGAGAGCTGCGCCGGGTACTTGTCCAGCGAGTGGCCGAGGCCGACTTTGTGCAGCAGCACTGAGGCTTGTTCGCGTGCGTCGTTTTTAGCGCTGCCGAACAACCGCCCGAGCAGCGGCGAGCGCGGCAGTTCAAGGCCCAGGGCGACGTTGTCCAGCACCGTTAAATGCGGGAACACCGAGTAGCGCTGGAACACCACGCCACGGCTGGCATCCGGCTCGCCGGCCAAGGCCTGGCCATTGAGCAGAATCTCGCCGCGACTGGCGCGTTCCTGGCCCAGCAAGAGCCGCAGGAAAGTCGACTTGCCACAACCCGACGCCCCGACCAAGGTGCAGAACTCACCCTCGTTGACGTTCAGGTTCAGCCCTTCGAGCACCACCTGATCGGCGTATTGCTGCCAGACATTTTTCACCGTGATGAAGCTCATGCGCGAGCCCCCTCATACCAAGGGAACGCCCGTTGGGTCAGGCGTTTCAGGCCCCAGTCCATCAGCCAGGCGAGCAGGGTGATCCACACCACGTAGGGCAAAATCACGTCCATCGCCAGGTAGCGGCGCACCAGGAAAATCCGGTAGCCGAGGCCGTCGGTGGAGGCGATGGCTTCGGCGGCGATCAGGAACAACCACGCCGAGCCAAGCATCAGCCGCAGCGAGATCAGCAGCCGTGGCAGCAATTGCGGCAGCACCACGCGCAGCATCAGCGTCCAGGTCGATGCGCCGAGGGTCTGGGCCTTGATCAGCAACTCGACCGGAATCTCTCGGGCGCGTTGCTCCAGATCACGGGCCAGGCACGGGGTGATGCCGATCACGATCAGCATCACTTTCGACAATTCCCCCAAGCCGAACACGATGAACAGAATCGGCAGAATCGCCAGCGGTGGCACCATCGACAGCACCGTCAGCAACGGCGACAACGGCGCGCCAAACAGCGGCAGCGTACCGGCGGCGATGCCCAGGCACAGCCCGGCCAACGCGCTGATACCGAGGCCGATGGCCAGGCGGCGCAGGCTGGACGCGGTGTCTTGCCACAACACGTATTCGCCGGTGCGGGTGTCGGCGGTGAAGGCCAGGCGTTTCACCGCGTCGGTCATCTGCACGGCGCTCGGCAGCAACTTGTCGTTGGGGTTGTCCGTCAGTCGCTCGGCCGAGCCCATGAAGTAGGCGAACAGCACCAGGGCGAACGGCAGGATCACCAACAGCAGGCGACTCGGGCGATCCGGGTGGCGATTGATCAGGCGCATGGCCAGGTCCTCCTGATTACAGCTTGGCGTCGGCGGCCAACTGCACGTAGGTCGGGTCGAAGCGCAGCTTGAGGTTGTTCTTGTCGCCGCTGGTCACGCCGTTGGCGAACGCCATGCCGACCGCGCTGGTGTCCTTGGCGCCTTCACCCAGCAAGCCATGCTGGAACGAAAACTCGGCCACTTTGCGCATGGTTTCCGGCAGTTGCTTGCTAGTGGAGAACGCCAGGGCTTCTTTGGGGGTGGCGAACAATTTGGTGGTGTCCAGTTGCGACTGGAAACCGGCCAGATCGGTGCCCGAGGCTTTGGCCATGTGTTCGAGGGCGGCTTTGCTGGCGGCGTTTTTGGCGTTCATCAACTCGACCACTTCAAACCAGGCGCCGGTCAGCGCTTTGCCCAGGGCGGGGTTGTCTTTGAGGGTGGCGCTGTTGACCACCATCATGTCCATGATTTCGCCGGGGATCTGGCTGGAGTTGAACACTTCGGTCACCGCAGGCTTGGCCTTGATGTCCGAAAGCATCGGGTTCCAGGTGGTGACGGCGTTGACCTGATCGGTGTTGAAGGCCGCCGAGATGTCGGCGTCGGAGGTGTTGACCACTTTCAGGTCTTTCTCGGTGAGATCGACCGAATCCAGCGCACGGGCCAGCAGGTAGTGGGAAACCGAGAGCTCCACCAGATTGACGTCCATGCCTTTGAGGTCGGTGACTTTCTTGCCGTCGCCTTTGAGCACAATGCCGTCGTTGCCGTTGGAGAAGTCGCTGACGATCAGCGCGGTGCTGTCGACGCCACCGGCCGCCGGAATGGTCAGCGCGTCCATGTTGGTCATGGTGCAGCCATCGAACTGGCCGGCGGTGTATTGATTGATTGATTCGACATAGTCGTTGAGCTGCACCACATCGATCTTGATGCCGTACTTCTTCGCCCATTTGTCGACGATGCCTTGGCTGCCGGCGTATTCCCACGGCATCCAACCGGCGTAGATGGTCCAGCAGACGCTGAAGTGGTCTTTCTGTGCGGCTTGGGACGAGACGCTCACGAGGGCTGCGAAAGCAGCGGCGAGCAGGGCGGGTAAACGAAGCTTGAGCATGGGTGGTTCTCCAGTTGATCAAGGGCGGGCAGGAGTCAACGCGGCACCGTGAACGGTGGCTTGTCTCCCGGGCTTTTATCCCGCCGTGTAACCTCAACTGGAGGTCGCCAACTCTCGGACCAGCCACTCGCCTTAGCGAGCCGGAACCCTAGTCAGCCATTGCAAATTGTGGTGCCGCGAACCTGTGATGACTCCTGCACGTCTTTGCTAAAGCGAGAGCCGTGCCAAGTTGGCTTGAGCGCTCTAGCGTGGGCGTTTACGCCATTAGCGCGTTGGGAAGAGGTGGCGACGTCGCCTTGTGATGGTGCATGGGTGCACCGCAATGGATCGGGCCGGCCGCTGATCTGAAGGTCCTGGCGGCTCGGCACTCGATGGAATATTTCCAGTCAAAATAGGTGTCAGCCGGCGTGTTCCGGCTGTGGGTCTTTCAGGAGGCCGCCATGTTTCGTCGACTGTTGTTTGGTGTTGTTCTCGGTCTGGGGTTGTCCGGCTGCTACTACTACGCCGGTGGCTACGATGTGTATTCCGCGCCTTATTACTACCCCGACTATTCACCCTATTCCTACTATTACGGACCGCGCTATTACTATGGTCCGCGCTTTTATGGTGGCTATCGTTACTACTATTGGGGCGGGCATTCACCTCGTTATTACGGAGGTGGATATCGTGGTGGCCACCACTAATCAGCGGGTGAATGGATGAAAAACCTTTCATCGGCGACTTGTTTCAATGTGTTTCAGGAACGCACCAGATTTGGAAAACGATGTCTGATCTTTCGACAGTCACCGAATAATTGACTGTCGCCTGCCAGCGTCGCTGGTGTGGCTCACTCGCGGTCCAGGAGGCCGCCATGTATCTGCGAATTCTTCTGATTGCTGTATTGGGATTGTCTCTTGGTGCATGCGTGCCCTATTCCGATGGAGGAGCCAGCTACTACAGTTCCGAGGTCTATACCTCGCCATCCTATTATGACGGCGGACCTTACTATTCAGGCGGCGGCGGTTACTACACGCAACCACGCCGGTACTACGCACCGCCAGCGCGGTATTACCAGCCAACACCGCGGTATTACTACCAGCCGCGGGTTTATCAACCGGCACCGCGTTATTACCAGTCGTCGCCACGAGCCGATTACCGGGCTCATCAGAATCGCGGCTGGGATGACCATAACCGCGGCGGCTGGGATAACCATAACCGTGGCGGTTGGGACAGCCGTAACCGCGGTGGTAACAACGACTATCGCGGCGGCCATGGCGGACGCGACAACCGTGGCGGAAGGGGCGACCACAGCGGTCGCGGTGATAACGATGGCCGAGGCGGCCACCGTTAAACACTCATAAAAAAGCGGCGCATGAAGCGCCGCTTTTTTATGCCCCGATTTCAGTATTCCTACAGATCGGCCAGAGGATGCCGGCCTTCCCAGGCCTTGTGGAAATGCGCTTCTATCACCGCATCCGGCAGGTTATTGATGTCTGGCCAGTGCCAATGCGGTTTTTGATCCTTGTCGATCAACCGTGCGCGCACGCCTTCGCTGAACTCAGGATGACGGCAGCAGTTGAGGCTCATGGTGTATTCCATCTGAAAGACTTGAGCCAGCGACATGTGCCGGGCGCGGGCGATCTGCTCCCACACCAGATGAGCGGTCAGGGGCGAGCCTTCGCTCATGGTTTTCGCGGCACGGCTGAGCAGCAGATCCGTGTTGTCGCGCAGCTGGCTGATGGCCTTCCAGGCGCAGCGCACGTCACTGACATCCAGCAGCTCGTCGATCTGCTGGCGTCGTGGTAGCCACTGGGCTTCAGGCATTTGCGCGATGGCTTCCTGCTGCAAGGCCTTGAGCAGGCTGTTCAGCTGCATCGGTGTCTGTTCCTGCCAGTTCAACTGCAGCAGGCCTTCCATCAGCTCTTCCTGCTGTTCATCGAGCAGGAAACGGTCGGCCAGGTCGAGATCGATCGCATCGCGACCGTTCATATGGGCGCCGGTCAGGCCGAGAAACAATCCGAGCTTGCCGGGCAGGCGCGACAGAAACCAACTGGCCCCGACATCCGGGTACAAACCGATACTGATCTCCGGCATTGCCAGGCGGGTGCTCGGCGTGACAATCCGGATGCTCGCCCCTTGCAGCAGCCCCATGCCGCCGCCGAGCACATAGCCATGCCCCCAGCAGATCAGCGGTTTAGGATAAGTGTGCAGATTGAAGTCCAGGCGATATTCCGCCGCAAAGAAATGCGCGGCCAACGGCGGCACTTCGCCGGGATGGGCACGACAGGCTTCCACCAGGCTGCGGACTTCGCCACCGGCGCAAAAGGCTTTGGCACCGTTGCCGCGCAGCACGACGCAGACGATTTGTGGCTCTTTGGCCCAGACGTCCAGTTGATCGCGCAAGGCGTTGATCATCGGCAAGGACAGGGCATTGAGGGACTTTTCGGCATCCAGGCTGGCGACTCCGATGCGTGCGCCGTCGGTGCCAGTGAGTTCTTCGAAGTGCAGATTCATCGTGACCTCGATCGGGAATTTGAGCGTTCAGTATGATCGCTATGTAGGAAAGTGCTGGATCTGCGTCAGATCAATTGACAAGCGTGATGGGCTTTCCTAGGGTTCGCCCCATTGTTTTTGCCGGATGTAACCATGACTGCTGACGACCGTATCAAACTCGAACCGAGCTGGAAGGAGGCACTGCGTGCCGAATTCGACCAGCCCTACATGGCAGAGTTGCGCAACTTCCTGCAAGAGGAGCGCGCGGCAGGCAAGGAAATCTACCCTCCAGGACCGATGATTTTCAACGCGCTCAATTCGACGCCGCTGGATAAAGTCAAAGTCGTCATCCTCGGCCAGGACCCGTACCACGGTCCGGGACAGGCCCACGGCTTGTGCTTTTCAGTGCAACCGGGCGTACCGGCGCCGCCGTCGCTGGTGAATATCTATAAGGAGTTGAAACGCGATCTGAACATCGACATCCCGACCCACGGTTGCCTGCAAAGCTGGGCTGACCAGGGCGTGCTGATGATCAACACCACCATGACCGTGGAACGCGCCAACGCCAACGCCCATGCGGGCAAAGGCTGGCAACACTTTACCGATCGGATTATCGAAGTGGTCAGCGAACACCAGCCACATCTGGTGTTCCTGCTGTGGGGCGCGCATGCCCAGAGCAAGCAGAAACTGATCGATGCCACCAAGCACCTGGTGCTGACGTCGGTGCATCCATCACCGCTGTCCGCCTATCGCGGCTTCCTCGGGTGCGGGCACTTCAGTCGAACCAACAAGTTTCTTGAGCAGAATGGCGAAACGCCGATTGAGTGGCGGTTGCCGCCAGTCGCGTAATGATCGTTCCCACGCTCTGCGTGGGAATGCAGCCCGGGACGCTCTGCGTCCCATCCAAAGCCGAACGCGGAGCGTCCGTTGAGGCATTCCCACGCGGAGCATGGGAACGATCAGGTTAGGGGGCGTCGGGCTGCCGATTCCAATACTTGAACAGCGGTTCCGCCAGAAACAACACAAACAACAAGCGCATCACCTGCATCGCCGTCACCAACGGCACCGACAACTGCAATGTCTCTGCCGTCAGGCTCATCTCCGCAATCCCGCCGGGCATCATGCCTAATGTCAGCGAACGCAAATCCAGATGCGTCAGCGCACTCAACCCCAATGCTGCCAGCGTGGCGATCAACATGGTCAGCACCGTGCCGATCAAGGTCCGCCCCATAAACGACGGCGCACGCCGGAAAAACTGCCGATTGAAGTGACACCCCAACCCGCTGCCAATCAGCCATTGGCCGATCTGGCTGCCGCCGTTGGGCAAGCTGATGTGCAGATCCCAGCCAATGCTCACCGCCGCACTCACCAGCAACGGCCCGAACAGCCACGGATTGGGTTGACGCAGACGCTCCCAGAGCCAGGCGGCGAGGGCGCCCGCCGGGAATAGAAGTGCCAGCCAGCGCCAGTCAACGGAAGTGGCATGGGACAGTGGTGCACCGTCACCCAGCCAATACTTGAACGCCGCCGGCACACACAGCACCACCACCAACACCCGCAGACTTTGCCCCGCCGCAACGCGACTGAGCACCGCGCCGTTACGCGCGCCGAGGTTGACCATCTCCCCGGAGCCGCCGGGCATGCTGGAAAAGAACGCGGTGGCGCGATCTTCACCGGTACGCCGCATCAACCAGACACCCACCACGGCCGAGAGGCTGGTGACCAATGCACCGAAGAAGATCAGGCCGAAGTGGCTCAGGACCTGCTCCATCACCACCGGGGTGAAGTGCAGGCCGATGCCGATGCCGACAATCCACTGGCCGCACTTGCGGCCGCCAGGAATTTCCGCCAATTGCCAGGGTGTCAGGCAACGCACCAGGATGATCGCCAGCAACGAGCCGACCATCCATGGCAGTGGCCAGCCAATCTGGCTGGCCAGGTAACCGCCCAGCAGACCGACCAGCGGAGTTCCCCACCAGGCTTTGAAGGGTGTTCGATCAGACATCGGCGATAACGCGCCGGGCGACCGAACGTTTGCGCCAGATTCGCAGGATCGGCATCAGCAGCATGATTGCGGTCAGTACCCAGACACCGAAGGTGATCGGGCTGGACCAGAGGATTTCCAGCGCGCCGTTGGAAATCGACAGGGCGCGACGCAGGTTCTGCTCCATCAGGCCGCCGAGAATGAAGCCCAACAGAACCGGTGACAACGGGAAATCCAGCTTGCGCAGGATGTAACCGAAGATGCCGATGCCGATCATCAGGAACAAGTCGAAGGTGGTGGCGTGCACCGCGTAGACGCCGATCCCGGTGATGATCGCAATCACTGGCACCAGCGCCCAGTTCGGCACGGCCAGGATGCGCGTGAAGATGCGGATCATCGGGATGTTGAGGATCACCAGCATGATATTGGCGACGAACAACGAAGCGATCAGGCCCCAGACAATGTCCGGTTGCTGTTGAAACAACAGCGGACCCGGGGTGATGTTGTACAGCGACAGCGCGCCGATCATTACCGCCGTGGTACCGGAACCCGGAACGCCGAGCGTCAGCATTGGCACCAGGGCACCGCAGGCTGCGCCGCCGATGGCGGTTTCCGGTGCCGCAAGGCCACGCATGTCGCCTTGTCCGAACGTGCCATTGGCGCCGGCGATACGTTTTTCGGTCATGTAGGCCACGGCACTGGCCAGTGTTGCGCCGGCCCCCGGCAGAACGCCCATGATGAAACCGAGCAGACCGCAACGGATGTTCACCACGAACACCGATGACGCTTCCTTGAAGTTGAACATCATCCGGCCGGTCGCTTTCACCGCTTCCTGGCCGCGATGGGTTTTTTCCAGCAGCAGAAGGATTTCACTGATGGAGAACAAGCCCAATACCAGCACAACGAACTGAATGCCGTCGGTCAAATGGATGTTGTCCCCGGTAAAACGGTACACGCCGCTGTTGGCATCGATCCCGACGGTCGACAAAAACAAACCGATCAGCGCGGCGATAAAAGTCTTCAGTGGTCGATCACCGGCCATGCCGCCGAGGCAGACAATCGCGAACACCATCAGCACGAAATACTCTGCCGGTCCAAAGGCAATCGCCCATTTCGCCAGCAGCGGGGCGAACAGCACCATGCCGCAAGTGGCGATGAACGCACCGATGAACGAACTCCACGCCGACAGCGACAACGCTACACCCGCCAGACCCTTGCGAGCCATCGGGTAACCGTCGAGGGTGGTCATGACGGTGGAGGCTTCGCCCGGAATGTTCAGCAGGATCGAGCTGATCCGGCCGCCGTATTCACAACCCAGGTACACCGCCGCCAGCAGGATCAGCGCCGACTCCGGCGGCAGACCGAGGGCGAATGCAATCGGAATCAGCAACGCCACGCCGTTGATCGGGCCCAGGCCTGGCAATAGCCCGACGACGGTGCCGATCAGAGTGCCGCACAGCGCGGTCACCAGGTTGTACGGGCTCAGCGCGACGCCGAAGCCCTGACCCAAATAGCCAAGAGTATCCATATCAGTTCTCCAGAACGTCGAGCACGCCCAGCGGCAGTGGCACGTCCATCACCTTGTCGAACAGCAGATAAAGACCGATAGCCATCAGGCTGATGATCACCGTACTGGGTAGCCAGCGGCCGCCATACAGGCGTGCCATAGGGATGCCAATCAGAATGCTGGCGACGATGAAACCAAGGGGTTCGAAGGCCCCGGCGAACACCAGCAACAGCAGTACGCAGATGCCGATCTTGATCAGGGTTTCACGGTCGAGTTTCGGGTCGTCGTCACTGTGCACGATCGGTGTCGGACGAAACACCATGTACAACAGACCAAGGCCCATCAGGCCGAGCATCAATAGCGGGAAGGCTCGGGGCCCCACCGGTTCGTAGGAAAAGGCCGCTTGATACGGCCACGCCATCAGCGCCAGGCCAACACAGGCCAGCAACAGCACCGAAGCGAAAATGCGTTGTAAGAGCATGAGAAACTCCTGTGCCGCGGCCCCGCAGAACGGGGGCCGCAGCCGCTAGACAGAGGCGATCACTGAATCAGGCCGAACTCTTTGGCCAGCACTTTGTAGTCCGCCACCTGCTTCTTCACGTAGGTGTCCAGCTCCGGGCCGGTCATGGCGAACGGGAACAGTTCACGCTGATCACGCAACTTGGCGAACTCTTCAGAAGCCAGCAGTTTGTCGAAAGCGTCTTTCCACCAGGCGTAGTCTTCATCGCTGACTTTTGGCCCGAGGTAGAAGCCGCGAACCACTGGCCAGACGATGTCGTAGCCTTGCTCTTTGGCGGTCGGAATGTCTTTCATTTCCGGCTCGTCCAGACGCTTCTCGGCGAACACAGCCAGCAAGCGCATGTCGCCGCTCAGGATGTGTGGCATGGAGTCGGAGATGTCGGTGCTGCCAACCTGAATGTGGCCGCCGAGCAGGGCGGTGGCGATTTCACCGCCGCCTTCGAGGGCGACGTAACGCAGGTCACGCGGGTTGATCCCGGCAGCCTTGGCGATCAGGGCGGTCTGCATCCAGTCCTGGCTGCCGACGGTGCCGCCGGAGCCGATCACCACTTTGCTTGGATCTTTCTTCAACGCCTGAACCAGATCGTCCAGGGTCTTGTAAGGCGAATCGCTTTTCACCGCGATGGCGCCATAGCTTGTTCCAACGGCGGCCAGCCAGCGCACGGCGCTTTCATCAAAACGGCCGAACTTGCCTTGGGCCAGGTTCAACAGCGAACCGCTGGACCACGCCACCAGCGTGCCAGCATCGGCCGGACGCTGGGCGACCACCGCGTTGTACGCCACCGCGCCGACACCGCCGGGCATGTAGGTCACGCGCATCGGTTTGGTCAGCAGTTTCTGATTCACCAGCGCGCTTTGCGCCAGCTTGCAGGTCAGGTCGAAACCGCCGCCTGGCGAGGCCGGGGCGATACATTCCGGGCGTTTGGGTTCGGCGAGCAATTGGCCGGCGAACAGCAGGGCGCTGGCGGTGAGAGCAACTTTACGCAGTGATAAGTTCATTCAAGTCTCCTGGGGAGTTGTTGTTATAGGTTTACTGAATTACCAAAGGGCAACGCTATAGCTCACCAGCAGACGCACTTCATCGGCATCGCGAGCGGAGTAGTTGGAGCGGTAAGTGGCATTACGCAGGCGCACGGCGACATCCTTGAGCGCGCCGCTTTGTACGACGTATTTGATTTCGGTGTTGCGTTCCCACTCTTTGCCTTCGTCACCGTTCTTGAGCTTGATGTTGTCACCGCTCAGGTAACGGCTCATGAAACTCAGGCCGGGGATGCCGAGTTTGGCGAAGTCATAGTCGTAGCGCGCCTGCCAGGAATGTTCTTCGGCGCCGGCAAAGTCATTGATCTGAACGAAGTTGACCAGGTACGGGTCACTGCCATCGACATAAGGGAACGCGCTGTCGCCGGACATGTGCTGATAGCCGGCGCTGAATTTATGCCCGCTCAAGGCGTAGCTCACCAGGCCGTTGAGGGATTTGTTGTCGATCTTGCCGCCACGGGCCGCACCCTGGTCATCACTGATGGCCAGGCGCAGATCGGTGCCGAAAGTACCGGGGCCGAACGGTTGCGAAGCGACCACGCCAAGGAAATGCTGGTTATAGACTTCATCGAGTTGCGCGAAGTGGTAGCTGCCGGTGATCTTGTCGGTGAACTTGTAATCCACACCGCCAAAATCAAAGTGCTTGCCAGCCACGGTGCCGGCGAAGCGGCTGTTCTTGTTGTTGAGGGCGATGTCCTCGAAGTCGGTGCTGTCGCGGTCCTTGGCTTTCTCCAGACGCCCGCCGGTGAAGGTCAGGTTCTTGATCTCTTTGGAGGTCAGCATTCCACCTTCAAAAGTCTGCGGCAGGATGCGCCCGTCGTTGGGCTTGAGGATCGGCAGTTCCGGAATCAGGCTGCCGATTTTAAGTTCCGTGGCGGAGATTTTCACTTTGCCGGTCAGGCCAAGCTTGGAGTACTCATCGGCCGCGCGGCCGTCGTCATGGGTTGGCAGCAGGCCGGTGCCGGTGCGGTCGGGACTCGAATCGAGTTTGACCCCCAGCATGCCCAGCGCATCGACACCGAACCCCACGGTGCCGTCGGTGTAACCCGATTGCAGATTGAGCATGAACCCCTGGGCCCATTCGTCCCGCTTGGATTGCTGGGCGCTGGTACCGTCGCGAAAGTCGCGGTTGAAATACATGTTGCGGGTTTCGAGGGTTGCCGTACTGTCTTCGAAGAAGGCAGCCTGGCTCAACGGCGAAAAGCCGGCGAGGGCGGCAGCACTGGCAAGGGCGGTGTAGCTGAGGCGGGAAAAGCGAGCAGGCGGGCAAGCCTGGAGCTGCATGGACTGCATCTTGAAGTACTCCGTTTATTGTTCTTATTGGCGAAAACGCTTCGAGGCGTTTTTCGTACGCTATGTGCGGTAGCGACGGCAGTCGAAACTGTCCGTGGCTGGACTCTAACCGGCCAACCTTTCGCTAACCTTTCAGAAGACTTTCACGGTTTTCGGGCTTCACAGCGGCGGTTGCGGCTGTAAACTCCGCGCCAAAGAATGGCGTCGGCCATCCCTGAATGAGGTAAGGATCCATGCGTGTTCTGCTCGTCGAAGACCATCTGCAGCTCGCCGAAAGTGTGGCCCAGGCGCTCAAGAGCACCGGGCTGACCGTGGATGTGCTGCACGACGGCGTGGCGGCCGACCTGGCGTTGAGCAGCGAGGAATACGCCATGGCGATTCTCGACGTCGGCCTGCCACGCATGGATGGCTTCGAAGTGCTGGCGCGCCTGCGGGCGCGGGGCAAGAACCTGCCAGTGTTGATGCTGACCGCCCGCAGCGACGTCAAGGATCGGGTCCACGGCCTGAACCTTGGCGCTGACGATTACCTGGCCAAACCTTTCGAACTGACCGAACTCGAAGCCCGGGTCAAAGCCTTGCTGCGCCGCAGTGTGCTCGGCGGTGAGCGCCTGCAGCGCTGCGGTGTGCTGGCCTATGACCTGGACACCCGGCGCTTCACCCTTGGCGAAGAGTTGCTGACCCTGACCTCCCGCGAGCAGGCGGTGCTCGAAGCCCTGATTGCCCGTCCCGGTCGGGTGATGAGCAAAGAGCAACTGGCCTCGCAAGTCTTCGGACTGGACGAAGAGGCCAGCCCCGACGCCATCGAGATCTATGTCCATCGCCTGCGCAAAAAGCTCGACGGCCAACCGGTTGTCATCGTGACCTTCCGCGGTCTCGGCTACTTGCTGGAAAGCCGCGATGCATAAGCCCAGCAGCCTGCGCTGGCGGTTGCTGTGGAATCTGGCGCTGTTGCTGGTGGTGTTGATGCTGGCCAGTGGTTTGAGCGCTTACTGGAACGGTCGCGAAGCGGCCGACACCGCCTATGACCGGACCTTGCTGGCCTCTGCGAGGACCATCGCTGCGGGCGTCTCCCAGCGTGACGGCACGCTGAGCGCCGACGTGCCCTACGTGGCCCTCGACACCTTCGCCTACGACAGTGCGGGACGGATTTTTTACCTGGTCAACGACATCAATCAGAAACTGATCTCCGGTTACGAAAACCTTCCGCCACCACCGCCGGGAACGCCGCGCACCGATGACTATCCGGCACTGGCGCGCTTCTATAACGCCAAGTACCAGGGGCAGAACGTGCGCGTGGTGAGCCTGCTCAAACCCGTGAGCGAGCCGAACATGAACGGCATGGCGGAAATCCGCGTGGCGGAAACCGATGAAGCGCGGGTCAGCATGGCCCGCAGCCTGGCGGCGGACACGTTGCTGCGTCTGGGCATGCTGGCGATGGGTGCGTTGTTGTTGGTGTGGTTTGCGGTCAGCGCCGCGTTGCGTCCGCTGGAACGCTTGCGCACCGCGGTGGAAGAGCGTCAGTCGGACGATCTGCGGCCATTACCGTTGGTGGAAGTGCAACGCGAATTATGGCCGCTGGTGCGCGCGCTCAATCACTTTACCGAGCGCTTACGCGGGCAGTTCGAGCGTCAGGCGCAGTTCATCGCCGATGCCGCCCATGAGTTGCGTACGCCCCTGGCGGCGCTCAAGGCACGACTGGAACTGGGTTTGCGCTCGACCGAACCTGAAACCTGGCGCAATACATTGGAAACCGTCGCCCAAAGTACGGACCGTTTGACTCACCTTGCCAATCAATTGCTCTCGCTGGCACGGGTCGAAAACGGTGCCCGGGCCATCGCCGAGGGCGGCGCGCAGTTGCTTGACCTCAGTCAGCTGGCTCGCGAACTCGGCATGGCCATGGCGCCGCTGGCCCACGCACGTGGTGTGGCGCTGGCGCTGGAAGCGGACGAACCGGTGTGGTTGCGCGGCGAGCCAACGCTGTTGAACGAACTGTTGAGCAATCTGGTGGATAACGCGCTGGCGCACACGCCGTCGGGTGGCAACGTGATTCTTCGGGTCACGGCACCGGCTGTGTTGGAGGTCGAGGACGACGGCCCAGGCATTCCTCTTGAAGAGCGCGATCGGGTGTTCGAGCGCTTTTATCGGCGCAACCAGCAGGTGGCCGGTTCGGGATTGGGACTGGCGATTGTTGGCGAGATCTGCCGCGCACACCTGGCTCAAATCAGCCTGCACGATGGCGAGCAGGCGGGGTTGAAGGTGCGGGTGAGTTTTATCGCTGGGTAGTTTTGTGGTGTCTGGACTGGCCTTATCGCGAGCAGGCTCGCTCCCACACTGAATCTTTGTAATACCGAAGTTCCCTGTGGGAGTGAGCCTGCTCGCGATGAGGCCGCTGCAATTCCTCGATCAATAAAACATCGATCGTGACTCTTCCAGATCGCGGCACACTGCCTCGTTCTCCGGATCAATTCCCAGCTTTTTGAACGCCGGTACGCTGAATGCGTCGATACGGGCGAGGGGATGATCGGTGTCCTTGTGGCAATACAGGCTGGCCACTTGCACCAGATCGACATAGTCGACCTGCTCGGACTGTCGATTGAAGTCCAGATAAAGCCCCGGCACCTGTACCAGCATCTCCGGAAACTCCCAGACCCTGAGCAGTTTGTCGCCGAGCAGTGGATGAATGTGATCGATCACATGGTTGAGGCTGACCGGGTCAGCCAGCAGTTCATAGTGATCTTCGGCGTAGGTCAGGATCGGCAACACACCGATCTGATGCACCAGTCCGCCAAGGGCTGCCTGGTCGGGCTTGAGTTGCGTGTACCGGCGGCACAATGCATAGCTGATCCCGGCGATTTCCAGGCTTTTGCGCCAGACATCGCGCATTTTCTGTTCCACCACCTCGGAACGGGCATGGAAAATCTGTTCCATGACCAGACCGATAGCCAGGTTGCTGCTGTAATTGATGCCCAATCGAGTGATTGCCGTGTGCAGGTCAGTGACTTCCTGGGTCGCGCGCAACAGCGGGCTATTGACCACTTTGATCAGACGCGCCGACAGCGCGGTATCGCGGCCGATCACTTTACTCAGGGTGCTGACACTGATTTCCGGGTCTTCGGCGGCCTTGCGAATCTGCAGGGCCACTTCCGGTAACGTTGGCAGAACCAGGTCATCGTTATCGATGGCCTCAACCAAATCCTGTTGGACCTTTTCCGCCAGCTCGCTCATTTCGTTTCTCTAGGTATTGCGACAAATGCTGCTGTTAACGCTGGATTTCGCGATCGCGATCCAGTTCGTAAGGCAGGTCGAGCAGGTGCAGGGCTGGCCCTTCGAGCGCACCCAGATGGATATCACCGCCTTCTGCTGCTTCGGCTTGCAGCACGGCCAGGAGTTCAATGTTTTGCCCGGCGTTGGCAGCCAGCACCACTTCGCCGATAGAGCTGCCGTGGGTAGGGGAAAACAAGGGTGTGCCAGGTTCAGGCAACTCGTTGGCATCCAGTGTCAGGCGATACAAGCGGCGCTTGAGTTTGCCCAGGTACTGCATGCGCGCAACGATTTCCTGGCCGGTGTAGCAGCCTTTCTTGAAGCTCACGCCACCCACGGCTTGCAGATTGAGCATCTGCGGGATGAACAGTTCGCGAGTACTCGGCATGACCTGACCGATCCCTGCGCGGATCTGGCCCAACAGCCATTGATTCAGATCGCCTTCAGCCAATACGGCGGACAGCTTGCCCTTGATAAGGTCGGCCTGGTCGGCGGCGACCCAGAGTTCGGCGCGGTCCGGCGAGACGCGAATGGCGATCAAGCCGTCATTGCGCGCGACGCTGTCGGTGTCAGCCGGAAGATCAAGACCGAGGCTGATCAGCGCCGCATCGCCATGGTCGATGCCGAAGCGGACCCAGGCTGCGCTTTCGTCGGTCAGTTTGGATTTGGAAAACACCGCGTACTTTTTCAGGTCCGCCAGTTGCGGTTCCAGCAGTTCGGTGGCCATGGCCATCAGAACGCCGTCACCTTCCAGCAGGATGCGGAAACTCGACTGCATCCGGCCCTTCTGCGTGCAGCGGGCGCCGAGGCTGGCCTGGGTGTCACTCAGGTAATTGAGGTTGCAGGTCAATTGGCCTTGCAGGAATTTGCCGGCATCCGCGCCGCGTACTGCGAGAACGCCTTCGTGAGACAGGGTGCAGAAAAAAGCAGAATCGGCCATGGGTCATCGCAGGATAAAGAGTCTGGGGGACATCATAAGGGGGCGCTCTTGAAATGGGTAGTTCACAAAGGATCGTTGGTGGCCGACCAAAGCCGAGTGTTCGACTCCGCCTGGGGCTGTATACTTGCCGCCTATTTGAGGAGCGCTCCATGGTCGAAGATGTTGAACTGAATCGCCTCTACTGGCACAGCCGCCGCGGCATGCTTGAGCTTGACGTGTTGCTGGTACCGTTCGTGAAGGAGGTCTATCCGCACCTCAATGATGTCGACCGCGATTGCTACCGCAAGCTGCTCGAATGCGAAGATCAGGACATGTTCGGCTGGTTCATGGAGCGCGCCGAATCTGAAGATCCGGAGCTTCAGCGCATGGTTCGCATGATTCTGGATCGTGTCCAGCCCAAATAATGCGTTCGAATGCCGCTGGCATGCCTCACGGCAGTTGCTGGCGGCGTATCTTCTGGCCCAGCTGTTCGCGCTGGGTTCGCTGTGTCTTCTCTCTATACCGGTCTGGGCCAGTCTGCTCGGCGCTTTTTGCTGTCTGGCTCACGGTGCTTGGGCGTTACCGCGACAAATTCTGCTGACACACCCAAGGGCATTTCGCGGCTTGCGTCGCAATGCCGATGGTTGGCAATTGTGGAATCAGGAGGAGGGTTGGCAATCGGTGCAGCTACGACCGGACAGCCTGGCGCTCCCTTTGCTCGTTGTGCTGCGTTTTCGACTGCGAGACGAGCGGCGGGTCAGATCAATCTGCGTTCCCCGCGACTCGCAGGCGGCGGATCTGCACCGACGCCTGCGGGTTCGGCTCACGTTCAGTCGACGTAGGTGGGCGGCACCAGAATAGTGTCCAGGGCAACCGGCAGCATGTTCGGATAGTCGAGGGTGTAATGCAGGCCGCGACTCTCCTTGCGTTCCATGGCTGACTGGATCATCAGCTCGGCCACCTGGGCCAGGTTACGCAGTTCGATCAAGTCCCGACTGACCTTGTAGTTGCTGTAGAACTCGTCGATTTCATCCAGCAACAGACGCACGCGGTGCTGTGCCCGTTGCAAGCGCTTGTTGGTGCGCACAATGCCGACGTAGTCCCACATGAATCGCCGCAGTTCGTCCCAGTTGTGCGCAATGATCACGTCCTCATCGGAGTCGGTGACCTGGCTTGCATCCCAGACGGGCAGGGCGGTCGGAATCGAAACCTGCGGCAGCTGCTCAAGAATGTCCGCCGCCGCGGAGCGCGCGTAAACGAAACACTCGAGTAATGAGTTGCTGGCCATGCGGTTGGCGCCGTGCAGGCCGGTGAAGCTGGTTTCGCCAATGGCATACAGTCCCGGCACGTCGGTGCGCCCCTGCTGATCGACCATCACGCCGCCACACGTGTAGTGCGCCGCCGGAACCACTGGAATCGGTTGCTTGGTGATGTCGATGGAGAATTCGAGGCAGCGCTCGTACACCGTCGGGAAGTGAGTCTTGATGAACGCTTCCGGCTTGTGGCTGATGTCCAGATAGACACAATCGACGCCCAGGCGCTTCATTTCATGGTCGATGGCGCGTGCGACGATGTCCCGTGGCGCCAGCTCGGCGCGAGGGTCGAAGCGTTGCATGAAGCGTTCGCCGTTAGGCAGCTTCAGGTGTGCGCCTTCGCCGCGCAGGGCTTCGGTGATCAGGAAACTCTTGGCTTGCGGGTGATACAGGCAAGTGGGGTGGAACTGGTTGAACTCCAGATTCGCCACCCGGCAGCCCGAGCGCCAGGCCATGGCAATGCCATCACCGCAGGCACCGTCGGGGTTGCTGGTATAGAGATAGACCTTTGCCGCGCCGCCCGATGCGAGGATCACAAAGCGAGCGGCGTAGGTGTCGACTTCACCGGTCCCGCGATTGAGGACGTAGGCGCCGAGGCAGCGATCACCTTCAAGGCCCAGGCGCTTTTCGGTAATCAGGTCGACCGCGACCCGCTGCTCCAGCAGTTCGATGTTCGGTCGTTGCCTGGCCTTGTCGAGCAAGGTTCTGAAAATCGCGGCGCCCGTGGCATCGGCGGCATGGATGATACGCCGATGACTGTGACCGCCTTCGCGGGTCAGGTGGAACTCGAATCCGCCATCTTCGGTACCGGACTGTTCATCGCGGGTGAAGGGCACACCTTGGTCGATCAGCCATTGAATCGCCTCTTTACTGTGCTCGACGGTAAAGCGCACGGCGTCTTCGTGGCACAGGCCGCCGCCAGCATTGAGGGTGTCATCGACATGTGATTCAACGGTGTCGGTGTCATCCAGGACGGCAGCGACGCCACCCTGGGCCCAGAAAGTCGAGCCATTGGCGAGGTCGCCTTTGCTCAGTACGGCGATGCGCAAATGACCGGGCAAGGTCAGCGCAAGGCTCAAGCCGGCAGCACCGCTGCCAATTACCAGAACATCGTGTTGAAACTGTTGGCTCATTTCAGGATTCCGCTCAAAGCGACCCGGGTCGGGGTTGGCGCAAGACACCTGGATCGGCGAGTCAAGACAGCCACACAGCCCACTAGTATATAGAGGGGGGGAGCGGCACAATAGCGAGCGCACATGGCATTGTGAAACTACTGTGACGGAAAATACCTGACGCTTCGTCGGATGGTTTTTCGGCCGCTTCGGCGACAAGACGACTGTATCAACGATTTAACAGTTTTTTTCCATTCACGATTGCACAATGTCGCTCTTGCGCAGCTATAAATATTTGGAACTTTTGCCAAAGGCCCAAGACCAATAGACCGTTGCCTGATTCAAGGGACAGTGTCGGCTTCAACGCGGGATCTGTGATTTGATCCTTGCCGGCGAATCCGATGACAAGATTATTCGCGCAGCCGGGTTAACCCGCGCTGCGCTTTTCGTGCGTGCCAAATCAGAGCCCGCAGGAAACTTGCTTGGAGGGGGAGAACTTTTGCGAAAAGCCCGAGTCTATGTTTGCAAGTCTGGTTGTTTAGTTATGCAAGCCTCCTTCGAGCTTATCGAGGAGTGTTCATGCTAACCCAGGAAGAGGATCAGCAGCTGGTCGAGCGCGTTCAACGCGGCGACAAGCGAGCTTTCGATCTGCTAGTGCTGAAATACCAGCACAAAATTCTCGGGTTGATCGTGCGTTTCGTGCACGACACCCATGAAGCCCAGGATGTGGCGCAGGAAGCCTTTATCAAGGCGTACCGTGCACTTGGAAATTTTCGCGGGGACAGCGCGTTTTATACGTGGCTTTACCGCATCGCCATCAACACGGCGAAAAACTATCTGGTTTCACGCGGCCGTCGGCCGCCGGATAGCGATGTCAGTTCCGAGGATGCAGAGTTCTACGATGGCGATCATGGCCTCAAGGATCTCGAGTCGCCAGAACGTGCATTGCTGCGGGATGAGATCGAAGGCACCGTCCATCGAACCATTCAGCAACTGCCAGAAGATTTGCGTACGGCTTTAACTTTACGTGAATTCGATGGTCTGAGTTACGAGGACATTGCGGCCGTCATGCAGTGTCCGGTGGGTACCGTGCGCTCCCGGATTTTCCGCGCTCGGGAAGCCATCGATAAAGCCCTGCAGCCGTTGTTGCAGGAAAACTGAGACAGCGGCGACAGCCAAGAGAGGAACGCCATGAGTCGTGAAGCCCTGCAGGAATCGCTGTCCGCAGTGATGGATAACGAAGCGGACGAATTGGAATTGCGTCGGGTATTGAATGCCTTTGACGATGTAGAAACCCGTGATACCTGGGCTCGTTATCAAATCGCTCGGGCAGTTATGCACAAGGATTTGCTGCTTCCACGTCTGGATATCGCTGCGGCAGTTTCTGCTGCGCTGGCTGACGAAGCCGTACCTGCAAAAGCCACCCGTGGTCCATGGCGCAGCCTGGGTCGTCTGGCGGTCGCTGCTTCGGTAACCCTCGCCGTACTGGCAGGTGTTCGTCTGTATAACCAGGACGAAATCGCTGGGGTCGAACTGGCTCAACAATCCAGTCAACCAGGTCTGGCCGTTCCTCAGGTCAAGGGTCCAGCTGTATTAGCAGGCTACAATGAGAGTTCGGAAGCCACTGGCCCTATGGCCAACGGCGTGTTGCAAGGTCAGCAAGGCTCGCACGATCAGCGTCTGCCAGGCTATTTGCGCCAACATGCTCAACAGGCTGCACTGAAAGGTACTGAGAGCGCTCTGCCTTACGCTCGTGCAGCAAGTCTGGAAAACCGTTAAGGAGGATCATGCGCGCCATCCCTCTACTTACGCTTCTGCTCGGTGGCTGGTTTGTTGTTCCAGCCCATGCTGATGAAGCCCAGAACTGGTTGACCCGTCTGGGCCAAGCCGAGCAACAGCAAAGTTTTCACGGTACATTCGTCTACGAGCGTAACGGTAGTTTTTCTACCCACAACATCTGGCACCGCGTCCAGGATGGCAAGGTCCGCGAGCGTTTACTCCAGCTCGACGGCTCGGCACAGGAAGTCGTGCGCATTGATGGACGTACTCAATGCGTTAGCGGCATTCTGATAGCAGGGCTTGGAGATTCCCCCAGCTCCGCTGCTCGTGCACTCGATCCACAAAAGCTAAAGAATTGGTACGATCTTGCCGTCATTGGCAAGTCGCGTGTGGCTGGGCGTGCGGCAGTAATCGTTTCACTGACACCTCGCGATCAACACCGCTACGGTTTTGAATTGCATCTGGATAAAGAAACCGGCCTGCCTCTCAAATCATTGCTTCTGAATGAACGAGGGCAGTTGCTGGAGCGATTCCAGTTCACGCAACTGGATACCGCCGATCTTCCGTCCGACAGCGACTTGCAGCCTAGTGCCGATTGCAAAACTATTGCCCTCGACAGTGACAAGGCTTCTGCAACCAAGTCAGCGCAAGTATGGCGTTCGGACTGGTTACCGCCTGGTTTCGAGCTGACCAGCAGTACCTCCCGCAAGGATCCAGAGACCAAAACCCAAGTCAACAGTCTGATGTATGACGATGGTCTGGCGCGTTTCTCGGTTTTCCTTGAACCGTTGAATGGCGCAACAATTACTGACACTCGCACCCAGTTGGGGCCGACCGTTGCAGTTTCCCGACGCTTGACTACCCCGCAAGGCGAGATGATGGTGACTGTGGTCGGTGAGATTCCGATTGGCACCGCTGAACGGATTGCGCTATCCATGCGCAGCGACGCCACTGCAACCAAGTAGTGAGCAGAAATCGAAATGTTTGGTGAGCATTTCAACTTGCAAATATCCCCGATTTTTTCTATAGGTCAGAGCCTCTCGGCTCTGGCCTTGTTTGTTGTTCCCGGAACAAAAATACCGGCGTATCGTTCCCGGTGTTCCTTGCTCCATATCGCTTAACCATGCTCGTCGTAACGGGAGCCGTATGTCGATACCACGCTTGAAGTCTTATCTCTCTATTTTTGCCACCGTGCTGGTGCTTGGTCAGGCGGTCGCTGTTCAAGCGGCTGAGTTGCCTGACTTCACACAGTTGGTCGAGCAGGCCTCGCCCGCGGTGGTAAACATTAGTACCACGCAGAAACTGCCTGATCGCATAGTGAGCGAGCAGATGCCCGACCTTGAAGGCTTGCCGCCCATGTTGCGCGAGTTCTTCGAGCGCGGTATGCCGCCACAGCCGCGTACGCCCCGCGGTGATCGTCAGCGTGAAGCCCAATCCCTGGGGTCGGGTTTCATCATCTCGTCTGATGGCTACATCCTGACCAACAACCATGTGATTGCCGATGCAGACGAAATCCTCGTCCGCCTCGCTGACCGCAGCGAATTGAAAGCCAAACTGATTGGCACCGATCCGCGTTCCGACGTGGCTCTGCTGAAAATCGAGGGCAAGGATCTGCCGGTCCTCAAGCTCGGCAAATCCCAGGACCTGAAGGCCGGCCAATGGGTTGTAGCAATTGGCTCGCCATTTGGTTTCGACCATACCGTGACCCAAGGTATCGTCAGCGCCATCGGTCGCAGCCTGCCAAACGAAAACTATGTGCCGTTCATCCAGACCGACGTGCCGATCAACCCGGGTAACTCGGGTGGTCCGCTGTTCAACCTGGCCGGTGAAGTGGTTGGCATCAACTCGCAGATCTACACCCGTTCCGGCGGCTTCATGGGCGTGTCGTTCGCGATCCCGATCGACGTCGCCATGGACGTTTCCAATCAGCTCAAAAGCGGTGGCAAAGTTAGCCGTGGCTGGTTGGGTGTGGTGATTCAGGAAGTGAGCAAGGACCTGGCCGAATCGTTCGGTCTGGAGAAGCCAGCTGGCGCGTTGGTGGCTCAGATCCAGGATGACGGCCCGGCTGCCAAGGGTGGCCTGCAAGTAGGGGACGTGATCCTGAGCATGAACGGCCAACCGATCGTCATGTCCGCCGATCTGCCACACCTGGTGGGCGCGCTGAAGGCCGGCTCGAAAGCTGATCTGGAAGTGATTCGTGAAGGTAAGCGCAAGAATGTCGAGTTGACTGTCGGCGCTATCCCGGAAGAAGGCAAAGAGCTGGATTCGCTGCCGAAATCTACCACCGAGCGCAGCAGCAACCGGCTGGGTGTTTCCGTGGTCGAGCTGACGGATGAGCAGAAGAAAACCTACGACCTCAAAGGCGGCGTCGTGATCAAGGAAGTCCAGGACGGTCCTGCTTCTCTGATTGGCCTGCAGCCAGGCGATGTGATTACTCACCTGAATAATCAGGCAATTGGTTCCACCAAGGAGTTCACGGATATCGCCAAGGCGCTGCCGAAGAACCGCTCGGTGTCGATGCGGGTTCTGCGTCAAGGTCGCGCCAGTTTCATCACCTTCAAACTGGCTGAATAATCCGGTTGTTGGCTGAATAAAAAACCGCCTCGAAAGAGGCGGTTTTTTTGTGCCTGTCATTTTGTTTGAACAGCAGGTCAGCCCATCATGTCCTTGATCATGCGCTCCTGTTCCATCAGCTCACGTTGCCGTGCATCGATCCGCGATGACAGCGGGAAGTTGGTGCCGGCCTTGCGCTTGGCGAAGTCCAGTTGCTGAATGGCCTGGCGGTAATCCCCGACCAAGGCGAAATACTCGGCGCGGGCCTGATGCAGGCCGATGATGTTGCCTGACAGGCCGCGAGTCTCGGCCACCATGTACCAGACATCCGGATCGTCAGGACGGCTCTTGAGCAGATTCTCCAGTGCTTTTTCCGCTTCGGGTGCACGGTTCTGCTTGAGCAGCAGGTCAACGCGCACCGAGTTCAGCGGATAGTTGCCGGGATACTGCGTCAACATTCGGTCAACCCGGGACTGGGCGTCCGGCAGGCGATTGTTGGTGATGTCCAGATCGACCTGCGCCAGGTTGTAGATGATCTCGTTCGGCGACTTGGCCAGAAGCAGCTTGAGGTTTTCCCGTGCTTCATTCAGCTGGCCGCCCTTGATCTGCGCGATGGCCAGGCCATAGCGAGCGACATCATTTTTCGGGTTTTCATCAAGCTGGGCGCGAAAGCGTTTGGCACCCAGGCCTGGGGTTTCTTCATAGATCAACTGGACCCGTGCACGAATCAGCTGATAACGCATCGTGTCTTCGATGCCGCCGGGTTTTGCCTGTTCGGCGCGGTTGCGCGTGTCAGCGATCCGCGACTCGGTCACCGGGTGAGTCAGCAGAAATTCCGGTGGCTTGGCGTCAAAACGGTACTGGCGCGCCAATCGCTCGAACATGGTCGGCATCGAGCGCGGATCGTAACCGGCCTTTTCCAGATTGAGGATGCCAATGCGGTCAGCTTCCTGTTCATTCTGGCGAGAGAAACGCCGTTGTTCCTGAATGGCTGCCGCCTGCGTGCCCGCAATGGCCGCGATCCCGGCGTTACCGCCGCCGGCTGCGGCAATCACGATCCCGGCCAACAGCGCGGCCATCATCGGCACTTGCATGCGCTGTTGGGCTTCGACGCCACGGGCGAAGTGGCGCTGCGACAAGTGAGCCAATTCGTGAGCGAGTACGGAGGCGTATTCGCCTTCGGTCTGGGCATTGAGGAACAAGCCGCCGTTAACCCCGACAATACCGCCCGGTGCGGCGAAGGCGTTGAGTTGCGGGCTGTTGATCAGGATGAACTCCAGGCGCCGGTCATTGACCTGGCTGGTCTCTACCAGCCTGTAGACGCTGGATTCGACGTAGTCCTTGAGCTGTGGATCGTTGAGCTGCGAAACCTGGCTGCGCAACAGCGCCAGCCAGGCACGGCCCAATTGATGTTCCTGTTGCGGCGAGACGATGGCAGAACTGGCGTCGCCGAGTGACGGCAGGTCGTCGGCGAAGCCCGGTGAGGCGAGCAGGCAAGCGAGCGTCAGCAGGGTAGGGCGCAAAAAAGTCATGCACAAAGCCTT
>Ga0255334_1000140_pt1 | contig 76435 bp, 68 predicted proteins | sample EtOH5_35cm_T3_12_FD_202080 | JGI IMG/M metagenome (GOLD analysis project Ga0255334, IMG submission 202080) | Sandy soil microbial communities from University of British Columbia, Vancouver, Canada - EtOH5_35cm_T3_129 | ecosystem: Engineered > Artificial ecosystem > Sand microcosm > Unclassified ...
ATTAACTGAACCGTTTCTTTTCCAGTTTGTTCTGTGATGTCGACAACTGTAACACTGGCACCTAATTCTGCCAATTTTAAAGCTACAGTTCTTCCCATCCCACCAGAGGCACCTGTAACAATAGCAATCTTTCCGCTGATTCCATTCATGTTATTACCTCCTATAGTTAACTTCGTTTTAACTATAGTCCATTAAGTTAATAGCAGCTAGTAGGCACTATAAAGTGGCATAGTATACTAAACTATACTGACACTGATTGAACTAGTGCAACGTTCCGTAAATTCGTTTACACGCAACCATGAAACAGCGAGAACAACCACGATGATCTTCCGATAGTAGTGATGATGGCCATAGTCTGGCGAGTAGTTCAAAAATTTCCTGACGACCAAAGGAAGCGGGTCTGTATCGGATTGTGTGCCTATTTCGAAATTGGCTTTGATCTGGCCGAGCACCTTGGAGTGTGCCAAGTCTATACCGAACGCACCCTGAAATGCAAGAAGGACAAGATCATGATCGGCGCAAAATAGATGCACCAACCCATGAGGCCGAGCACACCGGCTGTGTCATCTCCTCCGGCCTTGAACAAGCCCAGCAAGGGGGCAATGACGCAAATAGGGAAGAAGACGCCGTGCAGGAGCAAAAGAATCTTCAGCGCCCGGTCGCGCGCATTCTTCGGCTCGAGCGTCAACCCGATCAGGAAGGTGGATAGCGCCATGAGGCCATACCCGAGAATATCGAACCCGAAAAGCCAGCTTCCCGGCTCGAAGGTCAACACCTTTAGCAACGACTGGTCGGCCGCTTGATGGGCCACCGTAGTCAACTGAGTATAGTAGACCAGGTTGGTGAATACGGAATAGATGATCGCAATGGCAACACCGCACACCGCAACGGCCCGCCTCTCTTCCTTGGCATACTGGGCGTAGACGCAAGCCACGCCCACGTAAGCCCAGCTCAGAAGGAGGCAGGAGAGAAAATTGAGCGCACCTGAGCGCGAAACAAGACCGCAGAAGAACAAGAATGTGCAGCCAAAAGCCGTCAGTGATGAGACCATCCCCATCTTCCTATTCATTTGCCATTCCCCCCAAGGTTAAACGCCTATCGGCATCCTTTTGACGCCGAGCGTTTATCGAGAATTTCAGATGGATGAGTGCCAAAGCTTATGCGTTCAGAGATTCGAACAACTGATCTGTCAGCCAACCCACGAATTGATCCCGCTCCCGCTTGTCATTGATATCATAGCCGAACAGCTCCCGGCTGATGTCCTTGCGCAGGAACGCAGCCTGCAGGGTCGAGGTTAGCGTGAAGAGGCGCGCTCTCAGCATCGCATCCGCATCGCCGCCGGCCTCCGTTCCGCCCCCGCTGTCCATACCGCGCGGCCCGCCGAACGTCTTGGCAAATCCCTGCATCGTTCGGGCCGTGTTGTCCTGCAGGGTGGGAGCGGCGCAATCGCCGAGGATGGAGATTCGCGATATCGACGGATTCTCCGCCAGGAAATCAGCGACTTCTCTCGCAACGGACTTCAGCGCCTCCGAACCCTTCAACGCCTCGGCGCCGCTCGGCTTGAACCGGGCGATCACCTGGCCGATGATCCGCTGCACACAGAGCTCGACCAACCGTTCCTTGGTCTGAAAGTGGTAGTGGATCAGCCCGACGCCGATCCCCGCCTTGTCGGCGATCATGCGGGTCGTGATTTTCTCCGCCTTGCCGCTTCCCTCTTCAATCAGCTCCGTGGCGGCGCGAATGATCCTTTCCTTCATGTCCTCCGATTTTTTCATGTTCTCAGTTCCCTTCAAGTCTCTTGCGGATCGGCGTGCGGAATTCGCAATATCGGTTTTGATCATTGATTTGATCATTGATCAATTTTACTATAGCTCACACTCTTTCCGCTGTAAAGTCCCCTGTCATCTCTGCCATTGGTTGTTTGCGCAGCCTCTTCGCGCCATTCGCCTGCGCCATTCGCCTACGCAATTCGCCTGTTGACTTTTTCCACCGGCCGGAACTATAATTAGCTCCAATATCAACAGCGGCCATGACCGAAGACATGACCTTGCCAGCTAGCTGTCAGAGAGAGGTGTGCGTGGTGCAAGCACCTTCAGCGAATGGGCTTGGTTACCCCTTTGCAGCCGCTGCGCGGAACCCCGCTCTCTTCTCAGGAAAATGGCGGCCCTATGCGCAGCCGACTTATCCCCGTTACCGGATCGCAATGAGGACCGCCATATCCGCTTAAGCCTGCACACGCACCGCTCAAGCCGGAATGGGGTCGAATCAGGGTGGAACCACGAGCTGAACGCACTCGTCCCTTGGGATGATGTGTGTTTTTTTGCGTTCGTTATAACTCGAAGGAGGAGGAGTTCCACATGGCAAAAGAAAACGATCTTCAGCCGCGGCAAGCATCCGGGGAAGCCGCAGCGCAAGTCCACCCGATCGAGGTCAGCCGTCACACCGCCGCGCATGTGCTGGCCCAGGCCGTCAAGCGCCTCTTCGGAGACGCTGAGGTAAAGCTGGGAACCGGTCCGGCGATTCAGGACGGATTTTATTACGACCTGGAGCTGCCGCGCACGCTCACGCCGGGCGACCTCGCCGAGCTGGAAGCCGGCATGCGGCGGATCGTCGCGGAAAATCTGCCGATCCGCCGGCTGGAGCTGTCCCGCGAGGAGGCGGTGCGGCTGTTTACGGAGCGGGAAGAACCGTATAAGCGGGAGCTCAACGCCGGGCTGCCGGAGGAAGAGCGGCTAACGGTTTACGAGCAAGGCGAGTTCGCGGATTTGTGCCGCGGCCCGCATCTCGCTTCGACGGGCGAGCTGCCGGAGGCGTTCCGGTTGACAGGCGTCGCCGGCGCTTACTGGCGCGGGGATTCCCGGCGGCCGATGCTGCAACGGATCTACGGAGTGTTGTTTGCCGGGAAGGAGGAGCTGGACGCTTACCTGAAGCAGCAGGAGGAAGCGAAGGCGCGGGATCACCGCAAGTTGGGACGCGAGCTCGAGCTGTTTATGTTCTCGGAGGAAGCGCCGGGAATGCCGTTTTACCTCCCGAAGGGGGCGGTACTGCGCGCCCAGCTGGAAGGATTCTCGCGAGAGCTTCAACTGGAACGGGGATACGTGGAGGTCCGCACGCCCTTTCTCATGAATCAGCGGATGTGGGAGCAGTCCGGCCACTGGGACCATTACCGCGACAACATGTATTTCACGGAAGCGGACGACGCCCGATTTGCCTTGAAACCGATGAACTGCCCCGGCCACATGCTGATTTACGGGAACGAGCTGCATTCCTACCGGGAACTGCCCATCCGGCTCTGTGAATTCGGCCAGGTGCACCGGCATGAGCTGTCCGGCGCCCTGAACGGCATGATGCGGGTGCGCACATTTTGCCAGGACGACGCCCATCTCTTCGTCAGGCCCGATCAGATTGCGGAGGAGATCGGCGGCATTCTCGATCTGATCGACCGCATCTACCGCGTTTTCGGATTCTCCTACACGATGGAGCTCTCGACGCGCCCGGAGGATTCCATGGGCTCGCCCGAGCTCTGGGAGCAGGCGGAAGCGGCGCTCGCCAGCGTTCTGGATCACAGGGGAAGCGACTACCGGATCAATCCCGGCGACGGAGCCTTTTACGGCCCCAAGATCGATTTCCATATCCACGACGCCATCGGGCGGAGCTGGCAGTGCGCGACGGTCCAGCTGGACTTCCAGATGCCGGAAAAGTTCGATCTGCACTATATCGGCGAAGACGGCGGCAAGCACCGACCCGTCGTCATTCACCGCGCTGTCTACGGCTCCATCGACCGGTTCATGGGCATCCTGATCGAACACTACGGCGGACAGTTTCCCCTCTGGCTGGCGCCGGTGCAGGTGAAGCTGATTCCGGTATCGCCGCAGAACCTAGACTACGCCATGCAGGTCAAGCGACAGCTTGCCGCAGCGGGCATCCGCAGCGAAGTGGACGCACGCGGCGAGAAGCTCGGCTACCGCATCCGCCAGGCGGGCGCGGAGAAGATCCCGTATCTCTTGATCCTTGGGGACCAAGAGCAGGCGGACGGCTCCGTCTCTCTTCGCAAGCGCGGAGAAGGCGACAAGGGAGCCTTCTCCCTCGACGGCCTCATCGCGGCATGGTCGCGGGAGATCGCCGATAAGGAGCCGTTCAGCGTCGCAAATTGAGCCAAACATACAAGAGACAGCTCCATTAACTCTTACCCGCAGCGGAAAGAGCGATGGAGCTGCCTTGTCATACCTATCGGCCGGGCGGGGAGGCAAACCAAATCTCCAACCAGCCGACAGCCCTTTTTTCGTGTCAAGCCTACCCAAAAAACGCCATCTCCCAGTCGAAGATGGCGCGTGAGTGCGAGCGATCCTACGCTTTCAATTGGATCATTTCAGCCAGGCATTCGCCGCACACATACCGATCCTTGAATTCGCTGACGCCTTCCATACCCGAGCAGAACACGCATTTCGGGCGATAGCGCTCCAATAGGATCTGATCTCCCTGAACCAGAATCTCGATGGGGTCCCCCTCGTTCATCTGGTATCTTTTGCGCAAGGATTTGGGCAGCACAATACGACATAACTGGTCAACCTTCCGAACGATTCCCGCCGGTTTCATGATGAATCCCCTCACTCTTTCATTAGATGTTAGAACATGCTTTCGTTGTCAGGAGCTTTGGGAGTCCTGCTGATGTCATTCCCTTTCACATGGTGACAACGTTATGGACATCCGGAGCTTATCCGGTTAACCCCTGAACGGTCAGTGAAGTCCTGCAAATCCCGTTTGCCGCAGCCCTTCGTACAAAACCACCGCGACCGAATTGGACAGGTTGAGCGACCTTATATCCGGACCCATCGGCAGCCGGATGCAGCTGCCTTTGTGAGCGGCGAGAATCTCGGGAGACAACCCCTTGGTTTCCTTGCCGAACACAAAAAAATCCCCATCCCGGTATTCAAAGTCCGTGTATGTCCGATGCGCTTTGGTGGTCGCGCAAAAAAAGCGGCTCTGCGGAAACTGCTGCTCCACTTCTTCAAAAGAATCATGGTAGGTCAGATTCAGCTTGTCCCAATAATCGAGACCCGCCCGTTTCAGCGCCTTGTCGTCGGTAGAAAAACCGAGCGGCCGGACCAGATGCAGATGGGAGCCCGTCGCCGTGCAAGTTCTGGATATGTTCCCTGTGTTCGCCGGAATCTCCGGTTCTACCAAAACGATGTGAAAAGCCATCTCGGTGCACCTCGCAATTTCATCCTACTCTATTATACATAAATCTCATCAGGGAACAAATTTAACATTCCGTTTATTTTTCGATAATCTGGCCTTGATTTGCTATATGGATAATGGAAGGAGAAGAAGCCGAGAGGAGTATCCGTCATGACCAAACTGAAGATTCTCATCGTTGATGATGAACCGTCTATCTCCATGCTGCTCGATTTCAACCTGAAGCAGGCCGGGTTTGAAGTGCAGTCGGTGGGAGACGGAGAAGCCGTATTCGCGGTTCTTCCCCAGTATCGCCCCGATCTCATCGTCCTCGATTGGATGTTGCCGAAAGCGAACGGAATTGAAGTCTGCCACAAGCTGCGCTCATCCGGCAACCTGGTGCCGATCCTCATGCTGACCGCGCTGACCGATGTTCAGGATCGGATTGCCGGGCTGGACAACGGAGCGGACGATTATATGACCAAGCCCTTCAGCCCCCCGGAGCTGGTATCCCGGATCAAGGCCATCCTGCGCCGAACGGGAAAAAACCCCGACCGCACTCCTGAAGAAGAGCTGCTCGAAATCGGGCCGATTCAGATGAAACCGGCGAACCGTGAGGTGACGATCGACGGCGAGCCGATTGACCTGACTCCGAAGGAATACGACCTGCTGCTCTTCCTGTGCCGCCATTCCGGCAAGGTGCTGACCCGCATTCAGCTTCTGCATGGCGTCTGGGACTATCATTTCCTCGGGGATACGCGGATAGTCGATGTCCACATCAGCCATCTCCGCGACAAGATCGAGAAGAATCCGCGGCAGCCGGAATTCATCACCACCGTCCGCAATGTCGGCTATAAGCTGCAGGGCGGCCGCAGGGTCTATCCCAGCCAGTGGGCCTCAGGCAAGGACGATGCCGTGCCAATAGAAGGCCTATCGTAAACCGCACCGCCGTACCGATCCAACCGAACGAAAAGACGCTTCCCACCCGCCGATACTCGGAGTGAGGAAGCGTCTTTCTTATGCGGTTCATCTGGATTCACAGCGCATGAGATCAACCGATCCAGATGGATTTATCCGTTGCGCTGTTGGAAGTCCTTGAGGAAATCGGCAAGCGCTTTGCAAGCTTCATAAGGAACCGCATTATAGGCGGACGCGCGCAGGTGGCCGACACTGCGGTGACCCTTGAGGCCGATGAAGCCCTGAGCCGGGAATTCCTTGATGAACTGCTTTTCCAGCTCTTCGTCCTTCAGCTTCCAGGTGATGTTCATGGTGGAGCGGCTGTCCTTCGCCGCGAGCGCTTCGTAGAAGCCGCCGCTGTTGTCGAACACGTTGTACAGGAGGTCGCTCTTCTCCTTGTTCAGCTTCTCGATCGCCTGCAAGCCGCCGAGGTTCTTGAGCCACTTGAGAACCAGATTGACGATATAGATGGAATACGCCGGCGGCGTGTTGTAGAGCGAGTCATTTTTCACATGGGTACTGTAGCGGAGTATGGTCGGAAGCTTCTTGTTCGAGCGTTCCGCCAGGTCCTCGCGGATGATGACGACCGTCACGCCGGAGGGACCGAGATTTTTTTGCGCACCCGCATAGATGAGGCCGAATTGGGAGACATCAAAGGGATGGCTGAGAATATCGCTCGACATGTCCGCAATGAGAGGAACCTCTCCCACAACCGGATACTCCTTGAACTGGGTTCCCGCGATCGTCTCGTTCGAGGTAATATGGAGATAAGCGGATCGATCTGGAATCCGGATGTCGGACAGCGCCGGGATGTTCAGCAGACCCGGCTTGGATTCGGCGGCAATCGCCGTTTCGCCGATCAGTTCCGCTTCCTTCAGCGCTTTCTCCGCCCAGCTGCCGGAGTGAACATACGCCCCCACCTTGCCCTCGGTCAGATAATTCATCGGAACCATGGCGAATTGGGTGCTGGCCCCCCCTTGCAGGAACAGAACCTTGTAGCCCGCGGGAATACCGAGCAGTTCCTTCAGCAGCTCTTGAGTTTCCGCGTTGACGGCTTCATATTCCTTGCTGCGGTGGGAAATCTCCATCAGAGACATCCCGATCCCCCGGTAGTCCACCAATTCTTCCTGGGCCTGTTGGAGAACTTCCAACGGGAGCGCCGCCGGACCGGCGTTGAAATTGTACGCTCGCTTGCTCATTTTTCCACACCTTTCGCAGGTTTGGCCGCATACCTTCAGCGACCTGATTCTCATTATTATAGCGGATATCTTCCATGACGTGAAAGCCAAAAAATCTATCACGGAGGTTAATGTTGTGAATCCTGCAAAGTTGCCGGAGCCCCATTTCTTCGCCGCTCTCCCGCTGCCGCCCGAATGCAAGGCTGCGCTTGCCGGACGGATGGAGTCCCTCCGCGCCAAGCTTTCCTTCGGCAAATGGAGCCATCCAGAGGACCTGCACCTGACGCTGATGTTCCTCGGGCCGATTGCCGGGGAACGGAAGCTGCCTGTGCGCGAAGCGCTCGCTGCAGCCGCTGCCCGCCACGCCCCGTTTCCGCTCGCGGTAAAGGGCCTCGGCAGCTTCGGGCTGCCTCAAGCACCGCGAGTCCTCTACGCGGAGGCGGACGGCGACCGGGACGCCTTGGCGCGGCTTGCAGCGGACGCAAGCCTGACCCTGTCCGCTCTCGGCTTCGCGGCGGATTCCCGCCCCTACTCGCCGCATATCACGCTAGCCAGAAGATACGCCGGTTCCGCCGACCCCAGCCGTCTGATCCGGGCGGAAGCGGAACGGGAGTGGGCCCTGCCGCTCCGTTGGACCGCCGACTCCGTCGTTCTCTACCGCAGCCATCCCGGACAGGCTCCGATGTATGAAGTCTGCGCATCGTACCCCATGAGGAGCGAGAAAAGCGGGAAAACCACTTTGTTTAGCGAACGCTGACTACCTTTGTCACCCATGCAGGAAATGCCCTCCTGCGGGCGAATACCTTTATCTACTAAAGGGAAAGCGGGTGAATTCGGTATGGAATATCTCAAGACCAAAGAAGCTGCGGCAGCGCTTGGAGTCAGTCCCACCACCGTCAAGCGCTGGGCCTCTCTCCGACCCGAAAGGTTTCGCAAGGACGCCTCCGGCCACTATGTCTTCCTGCCTGAAGAGTTGTCTCTTCTCGCTTCGTCCAAAGGAACGGCGGAGGAAGGCGCCTCCTCCCGAAGCGAAGAACCCGTTCAGGCCGCCGTGCGGCTCGGTCCGGCTCTGGAGCCCGGTTGGCAGCAGCCCGCCATTCCTCCCGGCTGGGATGAGCTCTCCGACCGCCTGCGCGAGCTGGAAAAAAGTCTCGATCGCAAAGCCGGGGACATCGTGACCTATCAAATTCTGGAGCATCGCCGCGAGCTTGACGAGCTTCGAGTATCCGTAAAGGAATTGGCCTGCTCGCTCGATTCGCTGGTTCAATCCATTCAGGAATCGCAGCCGGTTCGAGCATCCTCTCCGGGAGCGGACCGTTCTCTCATCCGCCGAAAGTCCTGGCTCGGTTCCTTGCTGTAGAGGGGCTCTGAATTTTCTTCATCCCCTTTTTCTCTCCTCCTCTATTGACCGCGGCCGAGGCTGCGGTTTTTTGTTGGGCCGGTACGGATCGTGTACGGATATTCTATTCTTGCCGATCCCCTGGTCTTGCCGATCCACCGGCGTTTCTTTAAGATAGATAAGGTGAGCTTATTAGCGGACGAAATCCGAATACAAGGGCAAATTCAGGCTCTCCTCCAGTTCCAAAATACCCTCCGTTGCTCCCTCTCTCGCCGCTTTTCAAATTCGCCGTGCTGAACGGAAGGAGATTCCGACCTTTGGTCACCATATACGACATTGCCGAAAAAGCGAAGGTGTCCGCCATGACCGTGTCCCGGGTCATCAACAATTCCGGCCGAATCAGCGAGCAGACGCGCCAGCGGGTCAAGAAGGTCATGGATGAAATGCATTATGTGCCCAACCATATGGCCCGCAGCCTGGTCCTGCAGCAGACGAAGCTGCTGTTTCTCCTGATCACGGACATCACCAATCCGTTCTATACGACGGTTGCCCGTGGAGCGGAGGATGCCGCTATGGAATCCGGCTATCGGCTCCTGTTCGGCAACAGCGACGAGAATCTCCGGAAGGAAGCCGATTACATCGACACCATCCTCGCCAGCCGCGCAGATGGCGTCTTACTTGCCCCGGCAGACGATTCCTCCTTGCCGCACCTGGCGCTGCTCCGTCAAAACGGCATTCCCTTCGTTCTCTTGGACCGAGAAGTTCCCGGCATCGAATGCGACGTTGTCTTGAGCGACAGCAAGGAAGGGGGACGCGTACTGGTCCGCGAGCTGGCTGCCCAGGGCCACCGGGACATCGCCTTCCTTAACGGCTCGTCCGCTGTGTCCAGCGCCCGCCACCGCTTGCAAGGCTACCTGGAAGGCCTGAAGCGGAACGACCTGCCCTTCCGCGAAGCCTACTGCATGGAAGCGAGCTTCGGCATGCGGAGCGAGCTCTCGGCCATCGAGGGCTGGCTCTCCTCCCTCGATCCCTTTCCCAGCGCGATCATCGCCGGCAACAATGTCCTCGCGCTGGAGACGATCCGCCTGCTGAGACAACGCGGCCTTTCCATTCCGGAGGATATTTCCGTCTGCTGCTTCGACGACTTCGGCCCCTTTGCGGAGATCGATCCCTTCATGACGGTCATCTCCCAGCAGGCCTATCAATTTGGCTATCAGGGAGCCCAGCTTCTTCTTGAGCGCATCAAAGCCCAGGGAGACGATCCCGGACTCTGGAGGCACGTCGTTCTCCCCACGGAGCTGAAGCCCGGCCGCTCTGTTAAAGTAAGGCCGTGATCCCGCGAGCCCGGCAGTCGCCGATCCGATCGATGAGGCACCCTGATCCCATGTTTTATACTTTCTGAGTGCGACAAAAAACCGGTCCCCCATGATGAGGAACCGGTTATCCTATTTGGAAATGATATTAGCAGTCGAAGTAGAGCGAGTATTCATGCGGATGTACCCGGATGGATACAGCTTTGGCTTCTGCGCGCTTGAATTCCACGTAGTTGTTGATGAAGTCCTGCGAGAAGACTCCGCCCTGGGTGAGGAATTCGCTGTCCGCTTCCAGAGCGTCGAGGGCTTCTTCCAGGGAGCCGGGAACGCTGCGGATTTCCTTCAGCTCTTCCGGAGCCAGCTCGTAAATGTTCTTGTCGAGCGGACCGTAGCCAAGCTTGCGCGGGTCGATCTTGTTCTGGATGCCGTCGAGGCCGGCCAGCAGCATCGCGGAGAAGGCCAGGTACGGATTCGCCGTGGAGTCCGGGGTACGGAATTCGATGCGGCAGCCCTTCGGGGTAACAGCCGCAACCGGAATCCGCACGGATGCCGAACGGTTGCCCTTGGAGAAGACCAGGTTAACCGGAGCTTCGTAGCCGGGAACCAGACGCTTGAAGGAGTTCGTGCTCGGGTTGGTCAGGGCGATCAGAGCCGGAGCGTGGTGAAGAATCCCGCCGATGTAATAGATGGCCGTGTCGCTCAGGTTGGCGTAGGCGCCCTTCTCATAGAATAGCGGGCTGTCGCCGTTGAAGATACTTTGGTGAACGTGCATCCCGGAACCGTTGTCGCCGAACAGCGGCTTCGGCATGAAGGTGGCAACCTTGCCCCATTGACGGGCGGTGTTCTGTACGATGTATTTGTATTTCAGCAGGTTGTCGGCGGTTTTGGTGAGGGTGTCGAAGCGGAAGTTGATTTCCGCTTGGCCGGCCGTCGCCACTTCGTGGTGATGGCGTTCGATGCGGAGGCCGGATTCGATCAGGAGTCGACACATTTCGCTGCGGATATCCTGCTGGCTGTCCGTCGGAGCAACCGGCACATAGCCGCCCTTCTGGCGAACCTTGAACGCCAGGTTGCCGCCTTCTTCCTTGCGGCCCGTGTTCCACAGCGCTTCTTCGGAATCGACTTCGTAGAAGGATTTATTCATGCCGCTTTCGAAGCGGACGTCGTCAAAAATGAAAAACTCGGATTCCGGAGCAAAGAATGCCGCGGTGCCGATGCCGGTCGAGTTCAGGTATTCTTCCGCCTTCTGGGCGATGCTGCGCGGGTCGCGGTCATAGCGGTCGCCGTCCGGAGTGAAGATGTTGCACATTACGTTCAGCGTCGGATGGGCCGTGAACGGGTCAACATAAATGGATTCCGTGTCCGGCATCATCACCATGTCGGATTCTTCAATGCCGCGGAAGCCGGGGATGGAAGAGCCGTCAAAAGCTACTCCGTTCACGAACGTCTCTTCTTCCACTTCAACCGCCGGCACCGTTACGTGGTGAGCCTTGCCAGACAGGTCAACGAAGCGGAAATCCACCCATTCGATGTTCTTCTCTTTAATCAATTCCAACACGCTTGCTGCCGTCATGATTATTTACCCCTCCCAAATTCCGAACATTCATCATCCCTGTGTGATTAACGTTCAGGTTTTCGATCGCAATCTTGCGATTATTATAAAACGATCGCCCGGCTTCGTCAATACTTATGTAAGCTATTTTTTTCGCTCATGTTAGGTTTACTAACACCTTTTGTTTTTTTGTTCATGCTTTTGACAAATTGTTTGCCAAGCAGACAGGTCCTTCCCGTTACAAAGCGATAACTGAAACAAGCGAAGCCGGGGGCTTCGCTTGCAGGGCAGCGGGAGGTCGACGCCGCGTCTTTCTCAGATCGTCCAGGAACCGGCCAGGACAGGCTTCTTGGCGGTCTCAAAGCGCTTGCCGACGATGGGAGCCAGCTTCTCCAGATCCTCCAGGAGGCGGGAGAACTGGTCCGGAAAGAGGGATTGAACGCCGTCGCCCGTCATCGAGTTGTCGGGGTCAGTGTGCATCTCGATGATCAGGCCGTCCGCGCCGGCGGCGACGGATGCCTTCGCCATCGGTTCCACCAGCTCCCGGCGGCCGGTGCCATGGCTCGGATCGGAGATGACGGGAAGGTGGCTGAGCCCCTTGAGCGCCGGAATGGCGGCGAGATCGAGCGTGTTGCGGGTGTAAGTTTCGAAGGTGCGGATGCCCCGCTCGCACAGCATAACATTCGGATTTCCGCCGGCCAGGATGTATTCGGCGGCGTTCAGGAATTCATCATAGGTCGCGCTGAAGCCGCGCTTCAGGAGCACCGGCGTCCGAATCGTTCCGAGCTTGCGGAGCAGATCGAAGTTCTGCATGTTGCGGGTGCCGACCTGCAGGATGTCGGCGTATTCTGCGCACACGTCCACATACTCGGGAGTCATTACCTCCGTGATGGTCAGGAGGCCGTGCTTGCGACCCGCTTCCGCCATCATCTGCAGCCCTTCCACGCCTATTCCCTGGAAGCTGTAGGGGCCCGTGCGCGGCTTGAAGGCGCCGCCGCGCAGCACCTGGCCGCCGGCCTGCTTCACCAGCCGGGCGATCTCATCGATCTGCTGCGGGCTCTCCACGGCGCAGGGACCGCCCATCACGACGAGGTCCGGACCGCCGATCTTGACGCCCTTGATGTCGATCACAGTGTCTGCCGGGTGGAAATCGCGGCTCGCCAGCTTATAGGACTTGGAGATCTTGATCACCTGCGCGACTCCCTGCATCTGCCGCAGATGCTCGGCCAGCATCGGCTGGATCTTGCCGATTATGCCGATGACGGTATGGTCTTCCCCTCGCGAGAGGTGGGTTTTGAGATCATGCTTCTCAATGTACCGGACGATCTCGGCGATCCGTTCTTCCGGGACCAGGTTGGACGTAATGACGATCATGAGTATTCCTCCATTTGGATATTTTGACGCTTCAACGCTTATACGCTTTTAATCGCTAAAGCAACTATAGCGCGGAAAGAGCCGGGTGTCAATCCTTTCCCTGGCTCTTCGTTCCTTTCCCCGGTTCTCCGTTCCTTTCCCCGGTTCTCCGTTCCTTTTACCGGCTCCTCGGTTCCTTTCCCCGGCTCTTCGTTCCATTTTTCCCGGTTCTCTCGCAGGTGGCTTGCTTCTCCGTTATTCCTCGGCGGACCCGGACCGCTCCTTGGGAGCGGGGATCAGCTTCTTCATGTTGATCATTCGCTTGATCTCCCAAGTCGCGGGGTCGGCGGGATCGTACTGCTCCAGGTATTGAATGACTTCCCGGGTGATGGGCGTAGGCGTTGACGCACCTGAAGTGACCGCCACCTTGCGGACCGGCTTCAGCCAATCGGTCCTGAGCTCGGTGATGTCCGCGATCCGGTAGGCGCGAACGCCGGCAATCTCTTCAGCGACCTGGGCGAGGCGGCCGGAATTGTTGCTTCGCGGATCGCCCACGACGATGACGAGGTCGGCTTCCTTGGCCTGCTCGGCCACCGCTTCCTGGCGCAGCTGGGTGGCGAGGCAGATCTCGTTGTGAATCTCGGCTGTCGGAAACCGTTCGATCAGCCGGTTCATCAATTCGCGGATATCCCACTGGCTCATAGTGGTCTGGTTGGTGATGACGATGCGTTCATTGACGATGGCAAGCGAGGCGATCTCCTCGGGCTTCTCGATCAGATGGACCCGTCCGGGGGCGATGCCGACCGCCCCTTCCGGCTCGGGGTGGCCTTTTTTGCCAATGTAGATGATGTCGTAGCCCTGCTCCGTCTTCTCGCGGATGAGCTCGTGCGTCTTGGTCACGTCCGGGCAGGTAGCATCGACGACGGTGAGGCCCTTCTCCCGCGCTCGTTTGCGAACCTCCGGCGATACACCGTGAGCAGTAAAGATAACCGTGCCCTCGCGGATGTTTTCGAGGATTTCCAGCCGGTTGGCACCGTCCAGGGTTACGATGCCCTCCTGCTCGAAGAAGTCTGTGACATGGGAATTGTGCACGATCATGCCGAGTATATGAATGGGGCGCGGCAGCTGCAGGTTCCTCGCGGCCGTCATGGCGAGGGCCATGGCGTCCACTACTCCGTAACAGTATCCGCGCGGCGATATCTTGACGACTATCATTGCGGCTTCGTCCCTTTCGCTGGAGTCTACTGACCGCCCGGCACCGCCATGAGCGGCTTAAGCGATCCTCACTGTCAGTATACCGGATTCCGCCGCGGCGGGAAAGAAAAGCAGCCCCATGCGTCGGACATGCCGATGCAAAGACCTTCTGATCAGGAAGGTCATGCTTCGCGCTGGGCGCGTATCAGCGGGCTCTGCCGCATCGGTGTATAGACCGCGCTCAATAGGCGAAAATCGGCATCCCCCCGCCGTATCCCGCTTAGTCCGTTGACCGTCTGCTCTTCTTTTTTCGAACCCAGTCTGGAGAATATGCTATAATCATAGAGCAATAGAAAGGCTATATGGGCGGTCGGCTAACCTCTCGGAAGGGAGGTGATGCCTAAGCTTATGCTTCCGAAGTGGCTTTCTGCGAAAGCCTTCAGGTATACCAAGCACTCAGCTTGATGTTCATGTTCGGCAGGTTAATCCTGGCGCTGCTGACGTACCTAAACAAAAAGAAATTGGCCGCCCCGAGTCAAAGGTTGCGGACCTATTTCTGTCGCCTTGATTTGAAGCCCACCGCCCTTAGAGCGGCTATTGCCGAGGGAGTTGTGTTCGCAGCACAGCTCCTTTAGCATTTTAAGCTTCTTCTGCTGTTATTATACCATACGATCAATGTACATTACATTATAAATCGATTCCAATGGAAGCGTAGTATATTCTCGTATTGCTTGCCAGAACCGATACTAATTTGCTTTGCTACGATATCACGAGTTTGCGACGGCTCACTTTCAGGAAAAAGAGGAAACTATCGTTTCTTTCCAAAATGAAAGTGGTCATTCCTCCGACTCTTCCCTCCCGCCGGTCAGGGTGGCGGTTTCGCTCGGAACCGCTCTTTTCGAATCGGCCAGGGGAAGCCAGATCAGGAAGGTCGAGCCCTCGTTCAGCCGGGTCGTCACCTCGATGGAGCCGCCGTGCTGGTCGATGATCCATTTGGCGATAGAGAGGCCCAGCCCGGTCCCCGCCGTCTTGCCGCGGGACACATCCGCCCGGTAGAACCGCTCGAAAATATGCGGCACCTCGTCCTTGTTCATGCCGATGCCGGTGTCCCGGATGCGAACGCCGATCTGATCGCCCATTTCCACTCCGTCCAGCACGACGTACCCCTCCGGGGTGTACTTGAACGCATTCTCAATGAAGATGAACAGCATTTGCCGCAAGGAATCGGCATTGCCGTGGACGATCGCGCCGTTCAGCGCTTCCAGGCTGCCGATTCGCCAATCGGCCTTCTTCGGCAAGAGCGCCGCCTTGCGGCAGACGTCTTCCACGAGCGGCCGGAATTCGACTTCCTCCAGCTGCATGTCGGTCCCGGAGTCGGCGCGGGCGAGCGCCAGCAGGTCGTTCACCAGCCGGCTCATCCGGTTCGCTTCGCCGGCGATGTCGGAGACAACCTCAAGCGAAAGCTCCCTTTTCTCCTCTTCCGACATCCCGCCGCCGGCCCTCTCTTGCCGCCAGACTTTATCGAGGAACTCCACGTTGCCGCGGATGGTCGTGAGCGGGGTGCGCAGCTCATGCGAAGCGTCGGAGACGAACCGGCGCTGCATGCGGTCGGATTCCTCCAGCTCACGATAGGTCACTTCCACCCGGTCCAGCATGCTGTTGATCGTCTCCGTCAGCCTGCCGATCTCGTCGGGCGGTCCCTTGTACTCGATCCGCCGGCCGAGGTCCTCGCTACTCTCGATCTGGCCGGTTGTGCGGATGATCTGCTCGATCGGCTTCAGCGCCTTGCGCGAGAGGTACAAGCCGCTCGTGGCCGCCAGAGCGATGACCAGCAGGGCGAAGAGAATCAGAAACTTGGATACATCGTGCAGCAGCTTCACCGTGTTGTCGATCTGGGCGCCGATCTGCAGGATGCCGATAATCTGATTCGGATTGGCCTTGGTCGAAAAAGCCATGTACAGAATGCGCCAGGTGATGTCCTCGCCGGTGGGGGATTTCCCTTTTTCGTTGAGGAGGTACATGTTGTTCTTGACCGCCTTGCTGATCGATTCGGCCGAATGCGGCAGCACCAGGTCTCGCGGCAAGGTCGATCGTTTGATCTCCCCGCTCACGGGATCGACGATCTGGGCCGCGTATCCCGTGCTGAAGCGAAAGCTGAGTTGAGGAGGCAAGTTAAATTCCAGCTCGCCCGTAAAGGGGTCGATTCCGGTGCGAATGCCGCCCCCATTGATCATCTGATCCGCGAGCTGCATCATTTCCCGGTCCTGGTTAGCGAACAGCTTCACCGAGATGTACGAATAAAGCCCGATTCCGAATACCAGCAAGAGCGCTCCGAGCAGAAAAGAATACCAGAGCGTCAGCCTCGTGCGGATGGACATGCTAGTTATCCCCTCTCAGGACATACCCGGCTCCGCGAACGGTCTGAATGAGCCGTTTGTGCCCGAACTCCTCCGTTTTTTGCCGCAGAAGAGCAATGTACACCTCCAGCACATTGGATTCTCCGCTGTAATCGTAGCCCCAGATTTTCTCCATGATCAGATCGCGGGACAGCACCCGCTTCGGATTCAGCAGGAACAATTGCAGCAGATCGAATTCCTTCGTCGTGAGCTCGATCCTCTTGTCGTTGCGGAACACCTCGCGGGTATCGGGGTCGAGCGAGATATCCAGGAATTCCAGCCGATTTCCCGGCTGCTCGCCCTTCTCCGTGCGCCGCCGCAGCATGACGCGGACGCGGGCCAAGAGCTCCTCCAGCGCGAACGGCTTGATCAGGTAATCGTCCGCCCCCATGTCCAGCCCCTTCACCCGGTCGGACACCTCGTCCTTCGCCGTGAGCATCAGAATCGGCACCGAGCTGCCGCTTTCCCGAATCCGGCGGCATACCTCCCAGCCGTCCACGCGCGGCATCATGATATCGAGGATGACCAGTTGAGGTTCCGCCTCCATCATCTTTTTCAATCCCTCCAGCCCGTCGTTCGCCGTGGTCACCGTATACCCTTCAAAGGCCAACCCCCGGCGCAGCATGGAGGTAATTTTCTCGTCGTCGTCAATCACCAGAATCTGTTCCCTCAAGCCGTATGTCCCCCGTTTCCTCGTGCATCTCTTCCTTTTATTATTTCGTCATGCGCCCCGTTGTCCATAAGAGGCAAAAAGAGCAGACTGAGCGAAATTTCCATCAGTCTGCTCTTGCCGGGCAACGGACCGTCCGTTTAGGAGCTGCGCCTCAATAACGTTTCTCAATTTTCTTGCTGACTGCCTGATTTGGAACTGCGCCTCAATAACGTTTCTCAATTTTCTCGCTAACTGCCCGATTTGTGTACGTCTTTTTGTGTTATTCCGCATGTCAGTTCAGCGCAGTTCCTTTGTGTACGTTCTTTTTGTGTTATTCCGGCATGTCAGTTCAGCGCAGTTCCTCAGTTGTTTGCGGTGGTCTGCTGCTTGTTGCTGTCGCCGATGGTCACGGTGATCTCCGACTTCTTGCCGTCGCGGATGATGCCGAACACCGCCTTGTCGCCCACCTTGAGCGATTGCACCGTATCGACGAGCACCTGGCTCGACTTGATCTCCTTGCCGTTCACCGAGACGATGACGTCATAGGCCTTGATGCCGGCCTTGAAGGCAGGACTGCCCATTACGACATTGTTGACAAAGGCGCCGTTCGTGTTGCTGAGCCCGAGTTCGTTCACATAGGCTTGCGGGATATCCTGAAGTTCGACGCCCACGTAGGGAGCCGGTTCCTTCGGAATGGTCACGTTGTTCTTCAGCTTGTCGACGACCTCATTGATCGTGCTGATCGGAACGACATAGCCGATGCCTTGCGCCTGGGAGTTGATCGCCGTGTTGATGCCGATGACTTCTCCGTTCATGTTGAGCAGCGGACCGCCAGAGTTCCCCGGGTTGATGGAGGCGTCGGTCTGCATCAGGTGTTTGTATTTGCGGAGGGTGTTGCCGTCCTGAATTTCAATGGAGCGTTCCTTGGCGCTCAGCACGCCGACCGTTACCGTGTGATCCATGCCGTACGGATTCCCGATGGCGACCACCCAGTCGCCGACGCTGATGCTGTCGATGTTGGCCGCGAGTGGAAGCGTCGGGAAGTCCTTCGTCCCTTTGATCCTCAGCACGGCGAGATCGAGGTCGGGACTGTTGCCAAGCAGTTCGGCGGTATAGGGCACATCTGTACCTTGCACATAGACCTGAATTTGATCCGCGCCTGCAATGACATGCTGGTTGGTCAGAATGTAGCCGGATTTCTCGAAAATAAACCCGGAGCCGTACCCGGAAATCTGGGGTTCCTGGCTCGACTGATTCTGGCTGTTGTTCTGATCTCCGAAGAATTGGCGGAACAACGGATCGTCGAACAGCGAAGAGTTGGATTGGCGGCTGGAGGGCTTGACGAGCGTCACAACCTTGACCACGGCCGGGCTGGAATTCTGGACGATGGTCGGAATGTTCTCGGGACGAACCGAATCCACGACATTCTTGCCGCTGTTCGCCGTGCTTATGCTGGTTTCAGCCGAGCTCGCGTTCCCGGAAGCGGCAACCGAATCATTCGACGTAAACAGGTTGTACTTGTCGGCTCCGAACATCAAGCCGCCGGTGACGAGCGCCGTCGCAAGCACGGTAGCCATGGTGGACATGAACCGCGACCGCTTTTTCTTCGGCGGCTGGCTGGTCGACCATTGGTATTGCGGACGGCTCGCATCGTCGAGCGGGCGGATCTGGCGCGGCGGGGTCATCTCGACTTCCCCGTCCCGGACGGCAGCACGGGTCTGATCGCCAGCCTGCGATTTATAAGGGCCGTAGGAATAATAAGAGGGCTTGTCGCCTTCAGCCGGGTCCGAGGGGTCGGACAGGTTCGAAGCATCGGGCGAACTAGACCCTGCGATGCGGTCGCTAGAGGTTTCGGGCGCGGCGGCCGCAGCGGCATCCTCCCGGTAGATCGAGGTGCGTTCGGATTCGGTATGGTCCGTCGGGTCCGACGTTCGGTCGGATTCGGGGTCACGGTTCGGATTGGTGTTGAAAAAGTCGTCGAACTGCCGTTTGTTGTCTTCCATGATTCATGTACCTCCTCGTAAGGATGATATGATAGCGAGACGTTTGGCCTCACACGCGATTCCTAGGTGGGAGCCTATCCTTGGTCCCTTCTCTTATCATTATCGCCAAAAAGCTTAACCGAACCTTAAAATCAACTAAAGGCAACCTAAAAAAAGAAAGGATTCCGCGAAGCGGGTTCGCTTTTTGCTTCCTCTCATAAGCATAACGGGCCCCGCCTGCAAACACAAGGCGAAGCCCGTCAGGAATGCTTCCAGTGGGCATCCGCACGATTCGACCGGATCGCTTCCAGCTCGTACAGCCCCTGATTCAAGGTCTTCAGCAGCGCGGCAAAAGTGGCCGGACTGGCGATCAGCGCGGCGGGAAATATCCAAATCGGTATCCGTTATGATATAGTAGGCATATTAGAATAACTATTACATAATAGTTTGACAAGAGAGGAGAGGACTTTGTGAGACTCGCAAAGTATTTCTGCATCGGCTTTTTGGTTTTGGCGCTTATTGCGTCTCAGCCCAGGTATGTGCGGGCTCAAGCAGGCAATTCAGATGCCGATCTGGCTTCCATTTATCAAGAGACCGGTTCCCTATCCCCTGCCTTCTCCCCGTCCGTGACGGAATATTGGGTGAGAATGCACAGCTCTGTGAACGGATATTATACGGCGGCAACTCCGGCAGATTCCGCAGCTTCGATGGAGTATTCGATGAACGGAGGCGCCTGGATGAATCTCCCTACCTATACGTCGACCGGATATCTTTCGACCAATCGGGGAGACAACACGTTTCAAATCAGGGTGACCTCGGCGGATTCAACGACAACCAAAACGTATACGATCCATGTTTATTTTCCGCCGACCGACGACGCCAATTTGAGCGACTTGCGTTCTGATCAGGCGGCGTTAACCCCGGCTTTTCAACCCTCGACGGCGAATTACGCGGCAAACGTGCCTTACACGACGAACAGCATTTCGTTCATCGGCGTGTTGGACGATCCCGCCGCCTCTCTGGAAATCAACGGAGCGACGGCAGCCGATGGCGCCGCATCCGGTCCGATTCCTTTGAATGTCGGCAGCAATACGATTTTGAGTGCCGTCACATCCTATGATGGAACAGCGAACAAGACGTATACGATATCGGTGACACGAGCCGCACCGAGCACAAATTCCGACTTGAGCAGCCTGACGGTTCCCGGATACACGTTAAGTCCGGCTTTTGCGACAGATACGACGGCTTATACCGTAGCGAGTGTCACTTATGCGACCGATTCATTGACGGTAATTCCAACGGCGGCCGATCCGACATCGACGATCAAGGTTCGAGTCAACGGAGACGGCTACATGACGGTGAACAGCGGTTCGGCAAGCGGAGCGCTGGCGCTGAACGTCGGAAGCAATACCGTTGAGATCCAGGTAACCGCCCAGGACGGGGCAACCAGCAAGGATTACACAATAACCGTTCAGCGAAAAAACAACAATGCGGCGCTGAGCAAGCTGACCGTGTCGCCGGGAAGTCTCAAGGAGACGTTCTCCAGCGAAAGATTGGACTATTCGCTGGAGGATGTGGATAGTGCGACGGATACTTTGACGGTTTCGCTGACGCCGGCCGATCCGGCAGGCGCTTCCGTTCGTGTATACGTGAATGACGGCGACCCCATGCCGGTGACGGACGGATCCGGAATCGATGTGCCGCTGACTGCGGGCAGCAGCAATCACATTACCTTTGAAGTGACGGCGGAGGACCCGAGCTATACCAAGCGGTATACGATTTCGGTGAATAGGCTGCAGGATAGTACGATTTACCCGACATCGGCCACCTTTGACAAATATTCAGCCAATTCTGCGGAGGGGCATTATCAGGATATCGTGACAGCCCTTTCCTTGAACGGCCATACGCTGTCGAGCATTAAGCTTGACGATACGCCTCTAGGAGCCTCCAGCTACACATTGTCGGGAGATACCATAACCATCCATAAGGAATACTTGGCCGCATTGGGAACAGGCTATCACATGTTTACTTTTGAGATGAATAAGGGAACGAGCCCTCAGTTATCCGTGCTTGTTCGCAATACGGCCCCACCGGTTCTGGAATCCGCTGCTGCCGGTGACGGGCATGTTAAGCTGACATGGAGTCCGGTTGACGGCTCCTCGGGATACAAAATCTATCAGAGCTTAACCTCCGGCGTATATGGACCGGAAGCCGCTACCGTTACCGGGTCGACTTATGGTTATGATGTGACGGGCTTGACCAACGGCACCGCTTACTACTTTGTCGTTAAAGCGACCAACCCGGGAGGAGACAGCGCGGCTTCCAACGAAGTGGGCGCAACGCCGGTGACCGTTCCGGCAGTTCCTGATGATCGAACCGTAACGATCCTGGTCAACGGAAAAGCCGAAAAATGGGGATTAGCCGCAACAACCCGGGTCAACGACCGATCGGTCACCGCGATATCGCTAAACCCGGTAAAATTTTCAGAGTGGTTTGCGACCGCAAGCCCGGGTACGGAAATTACGATTCCGTTCACCCCGCAATCGGATGTCGTCATCGGTGAGTTCACCGGTCGGATGGTCAAAACCCTGGAGCAGAATCAGGCGGTGGTGAAAATCCAAACCGATCGGGCCGCCTATACGCTGCCTGCCCGGCAAATCGGCATAGACGCGATCTCCAACCGGTTGGGACCATCGGCAGAGCTGCAGAATATTTACGTTCAAATTGAAATCGCGGCTCCTACGCCCGACATGCTGCAAGCCGCCAGTAATACGGCGGCCAAGGGTCATTTCGAGCTCGTCGCTCCACCTCTTACCTTTATGGTACGCGCAGTGTTTCGGAACACCAGCCTAGAATTGTCCGGGTTCGATGCTTATGTGGAACACGCGATAGCGATTCCGGATGGCATTGGCGCCAATCGGGCCGCGACCGGCATCGCGATCGAACCAGACGGATCCTTATCCCCTGTTCCCACCAAGCTTGCCGTTATCGCCGGAAACGATTATGCGATCATCCGCAGCTCGACAGGCGGCACGTACGCGATTGTTTCGCATCCGGTCGAATTCCAAGATGTCGCCGGCCATTGGGCGAAATCCGCGATCAACGATCTGGGCTCGCGCATGATCGCAAGCGGGATCGGTAATGGGAGGTATGCTCCCGATCAAAGCATCACGCGCGCGGAATTCGCGGCCATCCTCGTCCGCGGGCTTGGGCTGGGATTGAAGAAGGGAGGGAACGCATTCCCGGATGTAAAAGCTTCCAATTGGTATAGCGACGCCGTGCAAACCGCGTACGCCTACCAGCTGATCAACGGCTATGACGACGGCGCCTTTCATCCTATGGACCGAGTTACACGGGAACAGGCGATGGCGATGATAGCGAGAGCAATGACGCTGACCGGTTTAAAACTCAAGCTCCCTGTCCAGGAGACGAACGAGGTCCTCGCACCCTTTGCAGATGCGGAGAATGCTTCCGATTGGGCCAGGGACGCCATTGCCGATTGCCTGTTATCCGGAATTGTTTCGGGGCGAACGGAGACGGAGCTCGCTCCCAAAGCCTTCATGACGAGAGCGGAAACGGCGGTTATCCTCCAGAGGTTCCTTGAGAAATGCGGACTTATATAGAATCAGGTCCCCTGTAAATGCTTATTATGATTGAAATGATCACACGGATGGTATTTTCCTCCATCCAAAAATAACTAACGGGACGAGCAGAAGAATTCCCTGCTTCGTCCCGTTTGTGTTTTTGGCGATCTGAAAAGAAAATCTAAGGGCTGTCCCAAGTCTTTTACATGACTTTGGTGACAGCCCTTGGCGTTCTTATGGGACCGGACGGACGGCGGCTTCGACGATTCCGTTGAGACGGTCGAGCATCGCTTCGGTGACATGCCCGTCTCCGCGGCGGAGAACCGAAACCTGCACCTTTTTCTTCCCCCAGCGCTCATAGACCTGGCGCTTGGTCTCGAAGTAGAGGTCTAGCTTCTTCCCCTTGATGGCGCTGCCCGTATCGGCGACCACGCCATATCCGTATCCGGGAATGTAGAGGATGGTGCCCAGAGGAAAGACAGCCGGGTCGGCCGCCACGGTGGAAAAAAGTCCTTTGCGCACCCGCACCCCAGAGTAGGTAATGCCGTATTCTGGATGGCCCGGCGACTTTCCGGTCGATTCTATTCCGGCATAGTAGCCGGTCGCTGTGACCTCCACGGCTTGAAAATGGCGCGGCTCCAGAAAAGAGAAGGCTTCCGCAGCTTTGTCCACTAGGGAAGGAGCAGCCGGCGGGCTGCCGTCCGGTACTTGGACGGCCTGCCGCCCACCCGCCTCGCGGGAAACGGCCTCGCTCTTCTCCGAGAGCTTTGCCGTGGTCGGCGCATACGGTTGTGGAGCGGCTGCTCCCGCTTCGAAACCCGCCATGACGACGGGACGTTCCGGCACTGGTCCTTTCCCGGCAACCGCGAATCCGCCGGTTGCGAGAAGCAGCCCTACGGGAAGCCAAATGGCCCGGAACTTCGAGCCGGCAAGCATGGTTATCCATCACCCTTTCGGTTAGCGGATCAAACGAACGTTGTTGATCCTTCCCCATAGGGTGTCCCGAATCGGTACGGATATGCATGCCGCCGGCGCCAAAACCCGTTACCCGGCGCGAAGATCGGGGATCAGCGGCTTATTCCGCATCGCGGCTCTTGCGGTTGATGTCCTCCCGGATCAGCGCGATCGTCTCGTCGACGCTCTTCGCGCCGATGTCGCCTTCTCCGCGCTTGCGAATGGAGAAGGTGCCTTCCTCCGCTTCCTTCTCGCCGACGACGAGCATGTAGGGGATTTTCTCCAGCTGAGCTTCACGGATCTTGTAGCCGAGCTTCTCGTTGCGGCCGTCGTATTCGGCGCGGATGCCGGCGTCGAGCAGCTTCTCCGTGACTTGCCGGGCGTAAGGCTCAAGCGCCGTCGTCACCGGCAGCACCTTCGCTTGGGTCGGCGCCAGCCAGGTAGGCAGCGCGCCGGCGTAATTCTCCAGCAGGAAGGCCGTCATGCGCTCCGCTGTGCTGATGATGCCGCGGTGGATGACCACCGGGCGATGCTTCTGGCCGTCGTCGCCGACGTATTCCAGCTCGAAGCGTTCCGGCAGCAGGAAATCGAGCTGCGCGGTCGACAAGGTTTCTTCCTTCTTCAGCGCGGTCTTGATCTGCACGTCCAGCTTCGGTCCGTAGAAGGCCGCTTCCCCTTCCGCTTCATAGTAGGGCAAGCCGAGTTCCTCGACGACCTCCTTCAGCATCCGTTGGGACATCTCCCACATCTCGTCGTTCGGGAAGTATTTTTCCGTGTCCTTGGGATCGCGGTACGACAGGCGGAAGCGGTATTCCTTGATGCCAAAATCTTCATAAACCTGCTTGATCAGATTGATGACGCGGGAGAATTCGTCCTTGATCTGATCGGGTCGGCAGAAGATGTGGGCGTCGTTGAGCGTCATGGAACGGACGCGGTGCAGGCCGGTCAGCGCGCCGGACATTTCGTAGCGGTGCATCGTGCCGAGCTCGGCGATGCGCAGCGGCAAGTCGCGGTAGCTGTGCATGTCGCTCTTGTACACCATCATGTGGTGCGGGCAGTTCATCGGGCGCAGCACGAGCTCCTCGCTGTCGTCGAGCACCATCTTCGGGAACATGTCCTCCTGATAGTGGTCCCAGTGCCCGGAGATCTTGTACAGCTCCACGTTGGCCAATACCGGCGTGTAGACGTGGCTGTAGCCGAGCCGTTCCTCGAGATCGACGATGTAGCGCTCCATCGTGCGGCGCAGCTTGGCTCCGGCCGGAAGCCAGATCGGCAGACCTTGTCCCACTTCGCGGGAGAAGGTGAAGATCTTTAGCTCGCGGCCGAGCTTGCGGTGGTCGCGCTTCTTCGCTTCCTCCAGCAGGAAGAGATGCTCGTCGAGATCGGCTTTCTTCGTGAAAGCCGTGCCGTAGATGCGCTGCAGCATCTTGTTCTTAGCGTCTCCGCGCCAATAGGCTCCCGCCACATTGAGCAGCTTGAAGGCTTTGATCCGTCCGGTGGACGGCACATGCGGGCCGCGGCACAGATCGAAGAATTCGCCCTGGTCGTAGATGCTGATGATGGAATCCGCCGGCAGGTCGGTGATCAGCTCGACCTTGAGCGGATCGCCCAGCTGCTCGTAGATGCGCAGAGCCTGCTCGCGAGAAACCTCCCGGCGGGTGATCGGCAGGTTCTCCTTGACGATCTTCTCCATTTCTTTCTCGATCTTCACCAGATCCTCCGAGGAAATCGGGGTCTCCAGGTCGATATCGTAGTAGAAGCCGTCTTCGATCACCGGCCCGACGCCTAGATGAACGTTGTCGGCTCCGTAGAGCCGCTTGACCGCCTGAGCCAGCAGATGAGCCGTGCTGTGCCGCATGATGGAGAGCCCGTCGGGGCTGTCCGGTGTCACGATCTCCACTGCGGAATTTTCCGCAACCGGCACCGTCAGATCCACCAGCTTGCCGTTTACTTTGCTGGCCACCGCATTCTTCTTCAGTCCTGCGCTGATCGATTCGGCGATCGATTCCACCGTCACGCCGGCTGCGTATTCGCGCACCGCTCCGTCCGGCAGCGTCACTTGAATGATCATCATCAACTCTCCTTTGCGTTCTGCATAAATAAAAAACACGCTTCGTCCCAAGGGACGAGCGCGTGCTTAGGCTCGTGGTTCCACCCTATTTCGACAGCGGCGGCGATATCCCGCCACACTGTCCTCATAGCATCCGGTACCGGGGATGAATCGGTGGCAAATACTGGCCGAACGCAAGCCGGATGATTCCACAGCTGCTCCGACGTTCCTTCCCGCTGCTGCAAAGGGGTAAACCGTCCGCCATCCGGAAGGAGCTTCCACCGCCGCCCCTCTCTCTGAACCGTATGCGGAAGATTCGTGTCTTTGGTCAACGCTTTGTCGTTTTCAGGATCTCTTCCATTATAAAAACGGCTCTCCCGGAAGTCAACTTGGAACGCCGGTTTATTTGGCGATACTGTCGCAGAGGATGACCCGTTCCTCAAAGATCTGGCAGATCGTCCGGATCACCTGCGCATCCGGCCAACCCGTATGGATGTAGATCCGTTCGGGCGCCATGGTGATGAGCGAACTGACGATCAAATCCTCAAAGTTCAATTCCTTTTCCAGCGTTTCATAGGTGATGCCCTCCGAATGGACCGGCTCCAGAGCCTCCATCTTGTCATCCAGCAGCTCGAACTCCGATCCGCCGCGGTGCAGAACGTGAACGGAAGGGATCTTGGTCTGCTGGATGAGGACGAAATATTTCAGCAGGGAGATGAATTCCTGGTACTGCTTATCCATCAGGAATTCGTCGACGGCGTAATCCACCGTTTCCTTCAATTCCTTGCGGTAGCCGGCGAGGCGGAAGGTCATGATGCCTTCGACGTTCACCAAGCCGTTTGCCTGCAGGCAGGCTTCCACGGCGTCCGATATCTCGCGGAACAGGCGAATGGCCTGCGCTTTCTTGCGGGCCGGCTCCTCTCCCGCCTCCGCCGGATGCCGGCAAAAGGCCAGGAGCTTCTCGATATCGGCCGCGGCCCTGTAGCGGTAATCGCGGACGAACATCTCCTTCAGCAGGGTCTCCTCTTCGTCCTCCAGGATGTAACGGGCGACGGCGCGGGCGAGCTCGCGGCGGATTTTCTTGCGGTCGGCCGCGCTCCATTTGCCTTCGCCGATCCGCGAGCAGTGAAACAGCTGATGGCGCGGATAAGCTTCCAGCTCGAGCGAAACGAGGAAGGAAAGCGTTCCGATCTGCTGGACGAGCTTTTCCCGCAGCTTCCCGGCTTTTGCGTCCGTGCTGTTCATCAGCGCAATCCTGTACTGATCCAAGCGTAAGCACCCCCAGGGCCGTGCCATTATCGGTCTTGCGACACAATAAAGTATATGGTCCGGAGGGTGGCGATATACAATCAAGTATTTGGCAGGACGCGTTTCCTAAGGTTGGCGCGACCGGCTCAATTCTGCATGACAAAATCCTTCTCCACCGCGGATTCCTCCCCGAAGGTGCGGAGGATTTCGTAGCGGGTGTTGCGCTGCGCCGGGATTTTGCCCGCTTCCCGGATCATCGCGAGCGTGGAGCCGATGTTGACCTTGTGCGTCGTCCCCGCCGCGGACACGACGTTCTCCTCGATCATCGTGCTGCCGAAGTCGTTGCAGCCGTAGGACAGCGTCAGCTTGCCGATCTCGGGCCCCATGGTCACCCAGGAGGCTTGAAAATTCGGGATGTTGTCGAGGAAAATGCGGCTGATCGCCAGCGTCTTCAGATACTCCTCGGGCGTCGCTTTCTCCGTTCGGCTCATGTTGGTGTTGTCCGGTTGGAAGGTCCACGGAATGAAGGCGAGGAAGCCGGGTGTCGGGTAGCCGGCGCGCACCGTGCGCTCCTGTGCGGCGCGGATGCGCTCCATATGCAGGACTCGCTCCTCCAGCGTCTCGCCGAAGCCGATCACCATCGTCGCCGTCGTGCTCATGCCGATGGCGTGGGCGGTTTCCATCACCCGCATCCAGTCGATCCAGGAGCCCTTCTTGCGGCTGATCCTCCCGCGGGTCCGATCGTCGAGTATCTCCGCGCCGCCTCCCGGCAGCGAATCGAGCCCCGCGCCGTGCAGCTCGCGAACCACTTCTTCCAGCGTTAGCCCGCCCGAGACCTCCTGCATCTTGAGAATCTCCGCCGGGGAAAAGGAATGCATCGTGATGCCGGGAAAGCGCTCCTTGATCCCTTCCAGCAGGTCCGTGTAATAGCGGAAAGGAAGTTCCGGATTCGTTCCGCCCTGCATGAGAATCTCCGTGCCTCCGACGTCGATCGTCTCCTGGATCTTGCGGAAAATGGTCTCATCGGGGAGCACGTAGCCCTCCGGGGAACCAGGCGGCCGGTAAAAGGCGCAAAAGCGGCAGTAGGTGTCGCAAATATTCGTATAGTTGATGTTGCGGCCGATGACGAAGGTCGCGACCGGCTGGGGATGCCATTTTTGCATGATGCGGTTGGCCGTATCCCCGAGCTTCTCGATCTCGTCCGACTCGAACAGGGCCACTCCGTCCTCCGCGGTAAGACGTTCCCCCAGCAGAGCCTTGGCCAAGATTTGATCCACATTCTTCATTGAGCGCCCTTCCCTTCTCCCGAGAATTTGTCGGAATTGTGTCCATCTTCTCTGCTCTTATCGTAGCACAGGTAGAGGGAAGCGTCTATTGAAACGAGGCAGACTCCCGTTCAGGATTCAGCCGGCTGCGGAAGAGAACCCGACAGACCTATCATTCCCCGGCCTGCCTAAACATGCGCGAATATGCAATCCGCTACCGTGCCAAAGCCTGCTCCAAATCCGCGATCAGGTCGCCGGCATCCTCCAGCCCGACGGAGAACCGCAGGAGCCCTTCGCCGATGCCGCGGGCATGGCGGACCTCCTGCGGCATGGAGGCGTGGGACATCATCGCCGGGTAGGAGAGGATGCTCTCTACCGCGCCCAGGCTGACCGCGACGAGCGGCAGCCGCACCCGGTCCATCACCCGGCGGGCGGCTTCGCCGCTGCCGGTGTCAAAGGACACCACGGCGCCGTAGCCGCGCGATTGCCGCTCGTGAATCTCGCGGCCGGGATGGTCCGGCAGGCCGGGGTAATAGACCCGCTCGATGTCGGAGCGGGCCGCGAGCCACTGAGCAAGCTCGCGCGCGCCGCGCTCGGAGTGCTCCATCCGGGCCTGCAGCGTCTTCATACCGCGCATGAGCAGCCAGGAATCCTGAACGCCGAGCACCGAGCCGAGGCCGTTCTGCAGCATTTTCAGCCGCCGCCCCAGGCTCTCGTTCGCAACTACGGCGAGCCCGGCGAGCAGGTCGCTGTGGCCGCCGAGAAACTTCGTGGCGCTGTGCAGGACGATATCGACGCCCTGCTCGATCGGCCGTTGGTGATAGGGCGTCATGAAGGTGTTGTCGAGAAGCGTGAGCAGATCGTTTTCCTTCGCCCAGGCCGCGACCGCCGCCACATCGGTGATTTTCAGCGTGGGATTCGACGGGGTCTCCAGGTAAACCGCCTTGGTGTTCTCCTTGCGGGCGGCCTGCACCGCGTCCAGATCGGTCATGTCGACGAAGGTGGTCTCGATGCCGAGGCGGGTGGCGATGGCGGTGAGAAACCGGTATGTTCCGCCGTACACATCCTCCGTGCAGATCAGGTGATCTCCCGCCGAGAGCAGCAGGAACGCCGTCGATATCGCTGCCATCCCGGAGGAGAAGGCGAAGCCGCGGACGCCGCCTTCCAGCTTGGCAATGTAGTCTTCCAGAGCCTGGCGCGTCGGGTTCCCTGAACGGGTGTAATCGAACTTCGGCGGCTCGGAATGCGAAAAGTGGTGGAAGGTGGACGCTTGGTACAACGGCACGCTGGAGGCGCCGGTCGCTTTGTCCACCTCGGCTCCGAAGTGGATCAGGCGGGTGGCGAATTTGTCTTCGTTGGCGGAGGCAGAGTTATTGCAGTCTTCTGCACGGCTCATGGTCAAAGGTCTCCTTTCGCATGCAATTCGGCTTCCGCTGCGGCGAGCGCCTGGCTGAGATCGGCGATCAGATCGTCAACATGCTCGATGCCGACCGAGAAGCGCAGGAGCCGGTCGTCGACGCCGACCTTGCGGCGGATCTCCTCGGGAATGTCCGCGTGCGTCTGCACCGTCGGATACGTCATCAGCGATTCGACGCCGCCCAGGCTCTCGGCGAAGGCGATCAGCTTGATGTGGCGCAGGATCGGCTCGACGAGGGCGGCATCCTTCACCTTGAAGGAGAAGATGCCGGTGTTGCCCGATGCCTGCGTTTTCTGGATCCCGCAGCCGGGATGATCCGGCAAGCCCGGGTGAAACACTTCCGCGATGAGCGGATGCGTCTGAAGGTACCGGGCGACGGCGAGCGCATTCGCCTCATGCCGCTCCATCCGGAGCGCCAGCGTCTTCATGCCGCGCATGAGCAACCAGGAATCCTGGGGCCCAAGCACCGCCCCGCAAGATTTGTGCAGGAAGTCCATCCGCTCGGACAGCTCCTTGCCCTTCGTCACGATCAGCCCGGCCAGCACATCGTTGTGGCCGCCGAGGTACTTCGTCGCGCTGTGCACGACGATGTCGGCTCCGAGCTCGAGCGGCCGCTGAAAAAACGGCGTGAGCAGGGTGTTGTCGACGATGGTGATCAGCCCGTGCCGCTTTGCCCAGGCGCTGGCCTTGGCCAGATCGGTGACCATCATCAGCGGATTGGTCGGCGTCTCGATCAGCACCGCTTTCGTGGAGGGACATCGATGTTCTTCCAGCGCGTCCAGATCGTTCGTATCCACGTAAGTGGCGCTGACGCCGAAGCGGGTCATGATCTGCTCCAGCAAGCGGAAGGTTCCACCGTAGAGATCAAGCGAGACAAGCAGGTGATCGCCTTGCTGAAACAGCGCGAACACGGTCGTGAGCGCGGCCATGCCGGAGCTTGCGGCGAATCCGGCGTCTCCGCTTTCCAGTTCCGCCGCCGCTTGCTCGAGCACGGTGCGCGTCGGGCTCTTGCTGCGAGCGTAGTCGAAGCCGGTGCTTTGGCCGAGCGCCGGATGGCGGAACGCGGTCGAGTGGTAGATCGGGAAGTTGACGGCTCCCGTGCCGGGTTCGCTGACGGAACCGATCTGGGCGAGGCGGCTTTCGATTTTCATGGGCGAATTCCTCTCCTGTTCTTATATGCTCCAGTCATAGGGCGTTTCCTGGTAGACGTAATAGTTCAGCCAGTTGGAGAAGAGCAGATTGGCATGCCCTCTCCACAAGGTGAGCGGCTCGCGGCTCGGATCGTCGTTCGGGTAGTAGTTGCTCGGAATCTGGATGTCCATGCCTTTGGCAATATCCCGGTCATACTCCCATTTGAGCGTGAGCGGGTCGTACTCGGAATGCCCGGTGACGAAAATCTCCCGGCCGTCTCTAGCCGTCGCCAGATAAATGCCCGATTCCGCGGATTCCGAGAGGATTTCCAGCCCCGGCGCCTGCTCGATATCCTCGCGGCGCACCTCCGTGTGGCGGGATTGCGGGACGTAGAACACATCGTCGAAGCCGCGCAGCAGCTTGACGTTGCGGCGGGTCACCGTGTGCGGGAAGACGCCGAACATTTTCGCCGGCAGGGGATGCTTGGGAACTCCGTAATGATGGTACAGGCCGGCCTGGGCCGCCCAACAGATGTAGAGCGTCGAAGTGACACGATCCCGCGCCCAAATCATGATCTCCTGCAGCTCTTCCCAATAATTTACTTCTTCAAAAGGAAGCGTCTCGACCGGCGCCCCGGTGATGATCATGCCGTCGATCTGTTGATGGCGGATGTCTTCAAAGGTCTTGTAAAAAGTATCGAGGTGTTCGGTGGAGGTGTTCTTGGATTGGTGCGTCTTCGGGTGGAGCAGCACCGCATCGACCTGCAGCGGGGTGTTGCCGAGCAGCCGGAGCAGTTGGGTCTCCGTCGCCTCCTTGTTCGGCATCAGGTTGAGGATGGCGATCTTCAAGGGACGAATGTCCTGATGGAACGCTCGGGTCTCATCCATGACGAAGATATTTTCCCCGTTCAGGATTTCTTTGGCAGGCAAATGGTCGGGAACTTTAATCGGCACATCCTTCACTCCTTATCGGTATAATAAATAAAGAAAGACCTTTCTCCATAGAGAAAGGCCGCTCATCATCAAAACAAATCGCGTGTCCTCTCTCATCTCTCAGATCCGCGGCTCGCGCGTTCTGCAAGAATTAGCACCGTGCGTCCTCCGCGAACGAAGGATTGCCGGTTGCCGGGTGTCATCGGGCTCGTCCCTACACCTACTCTTGATAAGAGCAACAACTTATTCAATTGGCAACTGCGCTGAACGAACATGCCGGAAGAACATAAGCAGAACGTAAACAAATCGGGCAGTCAGCGAGAAAATCGAGAAACGTTATTGCGGCACAGCTCAATGGTCTGAAAATTACTCTTACTGTACTGGAAAAACGCCCGCGCGTCAAGAGGACGGAGGAACTGCCGCCGGAGGGCCGGAGGCTGCGTACGGCATCATCCTGCCGTTCAACGCTCCGCCCGAAGCTGCGGAAACTTTCCTGCAATCTTCACATATTATGCGAGTCAGGGTGTCTTGAAGTTCGAGGTTGTCCACGGTATACTAGACAGGTTAGTGCGTACTCCCCCCTACGATTTGCGGGGCTTTTTGTTCGTCATCTGACAAATTCCATTTCCGAGTCGTAAAGGGGTGAAGGCGAATGGACGGAGACCGACCTAGGAGTAGAATGCGGCGAATCGTGAAAGCTAACAGCAAACAGCCGGTGTCCGCACATGCCGCCGTCCTCTCATAGACGAAAAGCCCGTGCGCCGGCTGTTTCTTCCCGCTTGTTCAGTTATGGGAGAAGGAGAGTGACGGCCATGAAGGCGCGCCTGGTGCAAAACGGGGTATTCACGCTGGTCGAGGACGTGGCGAATTGTGTTACCGCGCCCGAGAGCGGTTTTTATTGGATTGACGCGGAGGTAGAAGATTTGGAGATGCTGCAGCCGTTGTTCCACCTGCATGATCTGGCGGTGGAGGACTGCATGACAGAGGAAGAGCAGCGCCCCAAGCTGGAAATCTACGATGCGCAATATTTTATCGTGATCAACAGCATCCGGTTCGATGACGAGGAAATTTTCCTGCGAGCCTTGAACGTCTTTCTCGGAAGACATTATATCATTACCGTGACCAAGCAGAAGATCAATGAGCTGCGGAAGCTGAAGCCCATTCTGTGGGAAGAGGAGGTCAATTCCTCCGACCGCTTCCTGTACCATCTGATCGACCTTGTGGTCGACAACTACTTCCTCGTCGGAGACCGGATCGAAGATCGGATCGAGGACTTGGAAGAACAGATCCTCATGAACACGAAGAAGACCCACTTGAATGAAATCATCGGTCTGCGAAGTGAGATTCTCTGGCTGAAGCGGGTGCTCGGCCCCCAGAGGGACCTGATTGCGTCGCTCAACAAGAAGGAGCTGCGGCTCATCGACAACCAGCTGCAAAAGTACTTCGGAGACATCTACGAGAACGCTGTGAAGATCGCCGATACGTTCGATACCTTCCGCGACCTGATGGGAAACTTACGCGAAGCGTACCAGTCGAGCGTAGCCAACCGGGCCAACGAAATCATGCGCGTGTTTACCGCGATTACGACCATTTTCATGCCGCTGACTTTCATCACCGGGATCTACGGGATGAATTTCAATAACCTGCCCGGCAAAAATCTGCCCGGAGGCGAATTCCTCGTCCTCGGCGGAATGCTCCTGCTCGGCGCGTTGATGCTCTATTACTTCCGCAAGAAGGATTGGCTCTGAACGAGCGGCGGCAACTGTTTCGGCTATAGGGGCAACAACCTAACCGGTTGCGAATCGGGGAGGGAGTTGTCCCTTTTCGATTGCTGAACGGTTACCTCTCTTCGGATGCTCTTGCCAGTTCGCTCCTCAGAGCGTCGATCTCCTGCTCCGTCAAGCCTGTGGCCTTAGCAATGGTCGCCGTGTCCAGATTCAGCGCCAGCATGTTCTTCGCCACTTCTTTAATTCCTTCTTTAATTCCTTCTTTCATTCCTTCTTTCATTCCTTCTTTCATTCCTTCTTTCATTCCTTCTTTCATTCCTTCTTTCATTCCTTCTTTCACCCCGGCCTGCTTTGCCCCTTCCAGCATGGACGCTTCATCGTGCAGGTATTTCTGACGGGCCTCGTACAAGCGCCGGGCTTCCGAGTCCTGGCTCAAATATTGCAGGGTATCCATCGCTTTCTTAAGTCCCGGTTCATTCATCTTCAGCACCTCCCAATTTATTGTGCCGGTGCCTTTCAGGAATAACAGCCAATTGGCCAGCCCGCCTTGAGACGGAAGGGAATCGTCCAGCTTCGGCAGCTCCAGAAAGTGAACCTCGATGTCGTCAATCAGGGAAATTCCCGTTCGGTCCTCCCGCAAATGAAACACATTCCGGTATTCTTGATTTGGCAGGAAGGCATAATTCAGGATGTTGATGGTGACGCATTTCTTCAGCTCCTGATATTTCTCACCTTCCTGAAGTTGCCCGGCATATCGTTTGCTCCAGTAAAACAGCGTCCGCTTCTCCAGGTCATACTTGTTGAACAGCTGCATCTCGATGTCGATCAGCTTGCCCTCGGCCGTTCTGGCATAAACGTCGAATATGGATTGCTTGTCGAGCGGATCATCCTTGTCGGTATACGGGTTCATGAGAATGATCTCGGTGAGCGGCGGCTCGCCGGCTTCGGTAAAAATTCGGTTCAAGAAGGTCAGCAGGACATCCTTGTTGTTCTCGCTGCCAAAGATTCGTTTGAACACAAAATCCACTCTCGGATCGAGCAATTCTATCTCGGCCAACTCCATTCTCTGATCTCATTATAACAAAATCTTAAGCAGCGCCGCTATCGGCGGACCATACAAGCCCGTCTCCCCCAGGGCCGCATTCTTGAACCGGCGCCGGGAGAGGCGGGCTTTATCGTTGGATGGCCGCAGTCACATGCGGCAGGCGAACGGGAACAGATCAGCCTTGCCCGCCGGCCGCCGACGCCGACACGAATTCCGCTCCTTCCGTCGCCTTCCGGCGGTATTGCAGCCGATACAGCCGGAGCCATTCATAGGCTCGCTCCAGTTCCCGGTCGCCGGGGCTCGCTTTCGGCAGCAGCCGGGTGACAATCGGCTTGAGATACCGGTCGCCCAGTTCTCGGAACAGCTTGTCCGCGGATTCCCGCTCATCAGGCTTCACTTGCCGAAGCTCCGCTTCCACCAACCGTTCAATGTCATAGCCTTCCCGGTCGAGCTCCTCGAGAGAATTCAAGATATCCCGGCGGCTCGTCTTCATCGTCTTGGCCAGTTCCCCGAGGCCCAGTCCCTGCGCAATGTTCTCCAGCAGCTGCTTGCGGCTCACGAGACGATCCGCCTGCTGGCGGTTGCGCTCCCGCTCGGTCAGCATCTGCCAAGCGGCAAAATCATCGGGATGGACGGCCGCCGCTACCCAATCCAGCGGGAACGGCGTCTCTGCCGCAAATTCGCTCGTTACAGCGAGGACCGCTTCGCCGTAAGCCTTGAGCCGGCTCTCTCCGATACCCGGAATCTGCGCAAGCTCCTCTGGCGTATGGGGCAGGAAGGCGGCAATCATCTGCAGCATCCGGTTCGAAGCGATGATATACGCCGACTTGCCCTCCTGCTTCGCCTGCTCCCGCCGCCAGAGGCGCAGCTTCTCAAAGGCGTCCGGCTGGTAGTGGTTCTCGCTGTAGCAATGGAGCAGCTGAACCCGCCGGCTGACCACGAACGTCCGCTCTTCCGTACGCGTCTCGATGAGCGGGGTATAGCCCTCGCCCAGCTTGCTTTTCAGCTCAAGACGGAACATCTCCAGCAGCTCCTTCCAGGAAGTCCCCTCAAACCATTGCTCCTCTCTCCTTTCATCACCTTCCCGGCTCACCCATAAAACCTGCCAGATGCCTTCCGATTCGTGAATCGTCAGCTGGGCGGACTCCTTCTTCTGCTCTTCAAGCACGCGTTCAAAGCTGTTCAAAAAAACCAAACCCATCGCCGCACCTCCCATAGTGATAAAAATCCGGACGCAAAAAAGCACCCCGCCGCCTAAGCAGCAAGAGGTGCTTCCTCTCGTGACCTGATTTGCTCCTATCTTACCATCAACGCCAGAAGTTGGCAAGCGATTTGCGCAGCCTGCTTCGGCATTCTTCCCCAAGCCGAAACCGCTCCGCCCAAGGCCAGGTTCGGCGCTTTCCTGCGAACACTCGAAACCGCTTCTGCAAAGGCCGGACGAATGCTATCATAGCAGTATCGGCTGCTTCTTGAACCGCAGCCAAATCGCGAGGAGGAATGCCTGGATGGACGCCGAACTCGACTTTCTCTATGACACGACAGAACAGACCGCAACGAGGTTTGTCTCCTTCATCGGTCCGGCCATGCGCCGCTTCGATCTGGCGCTGACCCAGTCCGGCCGGTTCTTCGGCAAGACGCTGGTGACGGATTTGCAGACCGGCCGCACGGCCATTCTCGCGGCCGACGATCTGGATCAGGACCGCTATCTGGAGCAAATCTATTCGCTGTCGGAGGAGGAAGCGGCCGAGCTGGCCGAATTCCTCCAGCCGGTGCTCGGCACGGTCGACTTCATCGATATTTAACGACGCCGTCTTCGCGGCGGCTGAACAGATGGATGGTCTACGCGTCAGGCGCGCTGTCCTTGCCGCGGGGAAGCCGACCGGCGCGCTTCAGAGCTTCCCGCAGCAGGAATTCCATATGCCCGTTGACGCTGCGGAATTCCTCTGCCGCCCACCGTTCCAGCGCTTCGTAGAGCTCGGGGTCGATGCGGAGCGGAAAGTTTTTTTTGGCGGCCATGAAGAACATCCTTTCCCGTTAATAGAGCGAGCCGGCGTTGATGACGGGGTTCGCTCCGCGCTCCGACACGATGGCGACCATGAGGTTGTTGATCATCGCGGCCTTGCGCTCCTCATCCAGATCCACAACGCCGCTTTCCTTCAGCTGCTTGATGGCCATATCGACCATGCCGACCGCTCCCTCGACGATGATCTGGCGGGCGGACAGCACCGCGGAAGCCTGCTGGCGCTGCAGCATCGTGCTGGCGATTTCCGTCGAATACGCCAGGTGAGTCAGCCTCGCCTCCAGCACCTCCACTCCGGCGATGGACAGCCGTCCCTGCAGCTCGCCGGCCAGCTCTGTGGCGATCTCGTCCGCGTTGGCGCGCAGCGACAGGCCGGCGTCGGCAAAGCTGTCGTACGGGTACTTGCTGGCCACGTGGCGCAGTGCCGTCTCGCTCTGAATCTCGACGAATTCCATGTAGTTCTCGACGTCGAACATGGCCTTGGCGGAATCGACAACCTTGAAAACGACAACCGCCGCGATTTCGATCGGGTTGCCTTCCACATCGTTGACCTTCAGCTTGACGCTGTTGAAGTTGCGCACGCGGAGGGAGACGGAATTGCGGACGCTGAACGGAACGACCGCCCACAGGCCGCTCTTGGCGATGGTGCCTACATAGATGCCGAAGAAGGTGACGACGACCGCTTTGTTCGGCTGAACGACGGTGATGCAGGAGGACAACAGCGCCGCGGCGATGATCAGCACGACCGGAAATCCGGTGTAATCCTCGGCAATTCCATAGATGGCCCCGGCCACGCACAGCAGAAGCAAAAAGGCGACCAGGAACCCACTTACCGGATGAAGAACTCTCTCTTTCACGACCAAACGCCTCCAGCAATTCATATTTGATTTGATATCGTGATGATATCAAATCTGGATTTGTTTGTAAATCAAAAAGCTGCGACAGATCCATCGCAGCCCTGCTTCGACTTGCCTCATGCACCATGCACCATGCCTCATGCACCATGCACCATGCCTCATGCACCATGCACCATGCCTCATGCACCATGCCTCATGCACCAAGCACCATGCCTCAGATCTTCAGTATGCCGCCCATGCTGGCATTGGTCACGAGCTTGGAGTAGCGGGCCAGATAGCCCGACTTGATCTTCGGCTCGAACCCCGGCCATTCGGCGTGCCGGCGCGCCAACTCCTCGTCGCTCACCTTCAGCTCGATGCGGCGCTCGATCAGGTCGAGCTCGATGATGTCACCGTCGCGGACGAAGGCGATGGGACCGCCCTCCGCCGCTTCCGGCGAAATGTGGCCGATGCTGATGCCGCGCGACGCCCCCGAGAAGCGGCCGTCGGTGATCAAGCCGACCTTGGCGCCGAGGCCCATGCCGACGATCTGCGAGGTCGGTGCGAGCATTTCCGGCATCCCCGGCCCGCCCTTCGGGCCTTCGTAGCGGATGACGACGACATGCCCTTCCTTGACCTTGCCGCCGGCGATGCCGGCGAGGGCTTCGTCCTGGGAATCGAAGCAGATCGCCGGCCCGACATGCCGCCCGCCGACTGCCGGGTCTACTGCTCCGACTTTGATGATGCTGCCCTCCGGCGCGAGATTGCCGAACAGCACGGCCAGCCCGCCCCGCTCGCTATGCGGATTGGTGAGCGGATGGATGACCGCGGGGTCCTGAATCTCGCAGCCCGCCACGTTCTCGGCGAGCGTCTTGCCCGTCACCGTGATGCACTCGCCGTTCAGCGCTCCCGCCTTCTTCAGCAGCTCGTGGATGATCGCACTGACGCCGCCCGCCCGGTGCACGTCCTCGATGTGGTAATCGGACGCGGGAGCGATCTTGGCAAGATGCGGCACGCGGTTCGCCACTTCGTTGATCCGCTCGATCGGGTACTCGATCCCGGCTTCATTCGCGATGGCGAGCGTGTGCAGCACGGTGTTCGTCGACCCGCCCATCGCCATGTCGAGGGCGAAGGCGTTGTCGATCGCGTCCGGCGTGATGATGTCGCGCGGCTTCAGGTCGAGCTTGATCAGCTCCATCAGCTGGCGCGCCGATTTCTTGACGAACTCGCGGCGCTCCTCGGAGATCGCCAGAATCGTGCCGTTGCCGGGCAGCGCCAGCCCCAGCACCTCGGCGAGGCAGTTCATCGAGTTGGCGGTGAACATGCCGGAACAGGAGCCGCAGGTCGGACAGCCGTACTGCTCCAGCTCGTACAGGCTGTTCTCGTCGATGTGGCCGGCCTGATAGGCGCCGACTCCCTCGAACACGGAGGTGAGCGAGAGCGGCTTGCCCTTGCTGTCGCGCCCGGCCTTCATCGGCCCGCCGCTGACAAGAATCGTCGGGATGTTGACGCGCATCGCGCCCATGATCATCCCCGGCGTGATCTTGTCGCAGTTCGGGATGCAGACCATCCCGTCGAACCAGTGCGCATTCACGACCGTCTCGACGGAATCCGCGATGATCTCGCGGCTCGGCAGCGAATAGCGCATGCCGATATGCCCCATGGCGATGCCGTCGTCGACGCCGATCGTATTGAATTCAAAGGGCACTCCCCCCGCTTCGCGGATGGCCTCCTTGACGAGCTTGCCGAATTCCTGCAGATGCACATGCCCCGGGATTATATCGATATAGGAGTTGCAGACCGCAATGAACGGCTTGCCGAAATCCTCTTCCTTGACGCCGGCCGCCCGGAGCAGGCTCCGGTGAGGGGCACGGTCAAATCCCTTCGTGATCATATCGCTGCGTTTTTTCGCTGCTGGTGCCATTCTGTCAGTCCGCCTCCCGCGTTAGGTTCAATCCATCGTTTCACCAATTCTAACATGTTTCGGGATAGTTGACATGCCCGCGGGAGGTATCCGCCAAAAGCTTTTTTCAATCTCCAGCATAAAAGGGTTCTATCGGCTGCTCCCGCCGCCTTCACACCGCGAACGGATCGATCTCCAATTGGACGGGAATCTCCAGCAGCTTGCCGAGGCCGCCGAATTCCAGCTCCTCGAACTTGCGGAGAGCGCCCTCGCGGGAGAGATTGACGAGGCAGCAGGCGGGCAGCTCGCAGGAGAGCGGCACATCGATCCGGATGCGCGCCAGATCGCGCGACAGGTGCAGCATGTCGAGGTTCGCTTCGATCTTGCCGCGAACTCCCTTCGGCAGCTTGTCCAGATTGGCGAGGACTCCCTCGATCGAGCCATACTCGACGAGCAGCTTCAAAGCCGTCTTCTCGCCGATGCCTTTTACTCCGGGATAATTGTCGCTCGCGTCGCCCATGAAGCCCTTGAGGTCGATGACCTGCGGCGGCGTGAGCTGCTTGAGGGCGGCGAGCGTCTCCGGCGTATAGACGGTGTAATTGCCTTTGCCCTTGTTCATGATGGCGACCTTCACCCGTTCCGCCACGAGCTGCAGCATGTCGTGGTCGCCGGTGAGGATGGACACTTCCGCTTCCCCGCTCAAGCGGCCCGCCAGCGTTCCGATGCAATCGTCCGCTTCATAGCCGGCTACTCCCACGCTGACCATACCCATCGCGTCGGTGACTTCTCGGATGAGGTCGAACTGCGGCACGAGATCGGCGGGCGGCTCGGCCCGGTTTCCTTTGTAGTCCGCGAACTGCTCGGTGCGGAACGTCTTCGCGCCAATGTCCCAGCAGCAGACGACATGCGTCGGGCGGAAGGCCGCGAGCGCGTCGAACAGGTATTGAATGAAGCCGTACACGGCGTTGGTCGGCACGCCGGCGCTCGTCCGCCGGATGTAGCCGCTGTAGGAAGTGGCGTAATAGGCGCGGAACAGCAGGGCCATTCCGTCCACCAGCATCGCATGCGGGGCCGGCGTCTCCGTTTGATTTTGTCCGTTAGCTTGCAAGGGGGAGCCTCCTTCGATCTTGTTATTCGAGTCTATAGCTGTCCGGGCTGCTCGTTTCTCTTTATTCTACCATGAACCCACCCTACCCGTCCCGTCCCGGCGAAGGGAACCGCCAGCTTCCTCCGTAACCAATCGGACAAAATCTCCAGGATATCACAGGATCGTCACACGCCAGGCATACTTTCAGAACGAGAAGGTGTGCTATGATAAACGGGTCGCGGAAGGTAAGCACAGCCTATTTTACTTACGGAAAAGAGGATGAACTTCAGATGATCAGAGTGGCCATGCTCAGCTTTTGGCACGTCCATGCAAGCGATTACGCGGCGCAGGCCGAGAGGCATCCCGATACGGAGATCGCCGCAGTCTGGGATGAAATTCCTGAACGGGGCAAAACGGAGGCGGAGAAACGCGGAGTGAAATACTACGATCGTCTGGAGGACCTTCTGGAGGATTCCTCCATCGACGCCGTCATCGTGGACACGCCGACGAGCCTGCACCGCGACGTCATGGTGGGAGCGGCGCTAAACGGCAAGCACATCTTTACCGAAAAGGTGATCGCCGCCACGGCGAAGGAAGCCCGTGAAGTCATCGAGGCGGCGAAGGAAGCCGACGTGAAGCTGACGGTCTCGCTGCCCCGGCTGAACGATGCGTACACCCTCGCCATTCAGCAAGTCCTGGCTCAGGGAACCCTCGGCGAGCTCACGCTCGTGCGCACCCGGCTGTCCCACAGCGGGGCCACCGCCGGCTGGCTGCCCGAGCATTTTTTCAACGAAGCCGAATGCGGCGGCGGGGCCCTCATCGACCTCGGATGCCATCCTATGTACCTGGCTCGCCTCTTCCTCGGAGTTCCGGATAGCGTGAGCGCCACCTTCGGCTATGTGACCGGCAAGGAAGTGGAGGACAACGCGGTGGCCGTTCTGAAGTATGGGAACGGAGCTTGCGCCGTCGTCGAAGCGGGCTTTGTCAACGCGCGGTCGCCGTTCTTCATCGAAATTCACGGCACCAAGGGAACGCTGCTCTACGGCGCTCCGAAAACCGACCGCCTCTACTTGAGCGCGGAGGGGACGGACGGCTGGCAGGAGCTGCCGCTCGGCGAACGGCGCGAATCGGCCTTCGAGCAATGGGTCGGCCACATCCAAAACGGGACATCGGCCGATGAGAACGTGCAGCTGGCCTACGATCTGACCCGGCTCATGGAAGCCAGCTACCGCTCGGTACGGGAATCCCGGCCGGTTCGTCTGGAAGAATAGCGGCACCAACCCGCCCGGGATTCCGCTGCGAGTCAAGAAGCCATCGAACCACGTTGCGAGAATCAGACGGCAATCCGGTTACCGCCGGGTTGCCGCTTTTTTGACGGCGGCGGCGGGAAATGGTTAACTTGAGATAATGTCGGCCCAGGTCGGGAGGCGGGATTTCCTTGAAAAGCAGGCTGGTCGTTCCTCTGCTTGTCATCTGCGTTCTTCTTGCCCTTTTCCTCTTCTCCTATATTCAGAATAACCGGCTCTCGATCACCCGGCTGACGGTTTCTTCCGGCAAAATTCCGTCCGGATTCAACGGGTTTCGCATCGTGCACTTGTCCGATCTCCACGGCAAGAACTTCGGCTTCGGCCAGCGGCCTCTGCTTGGGGCGGTCCGCAGGCAGCGGCCCGATATCATCGTCTTCACCGGAGATATGATCGATTCCGATACGCCCGGAGACCGGTTGCGGAGCTTGACGCTGATGCGCGGGCTGATGAAGATCGCTCCCGTCTACTGGGTGACCGGCAATAATGATCGGGTTCCAGACGCGGCGAGCCTGGAGGACGAGCTGACCGCAGCCGGCGTGAACGTCCTGAACAACCGCGGGCTGGCCCTCTCCCGCAGCGGGCAGAGCATCTGGCTGTCCGGCATCGACGATCCGCTCTTCGGTTCTCCCTCCGGCAGCCGCGACACTGAGGCGATCGTGAACGAAAATATGGACCGGTCGCTGCAAGAAAGACCGGCGGGTCTCTATTCGCTGCTGCTGTCGCATCGGCCGGAGATCCTCCCCTTCTATGCGCGCAAGGGCTTTGATCTGATCTTCGCCGGACACGCCCACGGCGGACAGATTCGGCTGCCCTTCCTTGGGCCACTTTATGCCCCGGATCAGGGCTTCTTTCCGAAGCTGACCGAGGGCGCCCACCGGGAGGGAAATTCCGTGATGGTGATCAGCCGCGGTCTCGGCAACAGCGTCATTCCCCAGCGCCTGTTCAACCGGCCGGAGGTGGTCGTCGTCACGCTGCAAGCCGCCCCGTGAGGCGGTGCTGCAGCAGTGGAAGCGGCTAGGGTCGGACACGAGGCTGGAGCCGCCGTTGGACAAAAAACGGCGAAACCCACCAGCCGTGCTGACCGGGCCGACCGAGCTGATCAAGCCGCCGCCGGCGCTCACCTGCAAGGGTTATGCTGGCCCGCGCCCATCGGAGACTCGCCGGTCGCTGCGGAAAATTATAATGATTTGAAATATCACTATTTCGATGGAAAGGCTGGTGCACGCGAAAATAGCGATTTCCCGCATCGTTATTCCGTGAAACAACCCCCTTTTCCCGCCACTCTGTCCCATTTAATGATATCTCGGATCGCTATTTTGCGGGAAGCGGCCGCCGTCCGGGCGATAGTGATGTTTCGGATCGTTATTTTCGCGGCCCTGACGGTTAGAACCAGTTTATGGTCCAGGGCTGATTTTTTCGGGTTGAGCCTGATGGTCCTTTCGGGTTGGCGGCTGGTTGCATCCCCACGAAAAAACGGCAGGCCGCTCAGTGCCTACCGCTTCCCCACACCCGCGCAAACTCCTCTTCCTTGAATCCGACGGTGACCCGGCTGCCGTCGGTGACGAGCGGCCGTTTGATCAGCTTGCCGTTTGCGGCGAGCAGCTTCAGCTTCTCCTCCCGGCTCATACCGGGGAGCTTATCCTTCAGCCCCAGCTCCTTGTACACCTCTCCCGAGGTGTTGAAGAACTTGGCGATGTCTATCCCGCTTTTCTCTATCAGATCGTCGAGCTCCTCCGCGCTTGGCGGACTTTGCACCAAATCGACGGCGTCAAGCGGCTGCCCGGCCGCTTCCAGCCATTGCTTGGCTTTGCGACAGGTGCCGCATTTGGGATACCAATAGAAGGCAAGGCTCATGGTTAATGCTCTCCTTGTATGCTCATCGGCTAGTGCTCAGACCCGCGAAAAAGCTAACGGTTTAACTTGCTGAGCGACTTAGTGAGCGCGTCAATTCATGGAATAAACTCGCTGCTCTCGGGGTGCGCTGCGGCACGAGCTGCGGAATCTTATTGAATTGAATCACTATAAAAAATAGCTTATATAGCAACGATCTGTGAATCTCATATGAAACACGAAAACCAGTCACCTCGACTGGTTTATTTGCGTTTCTTTTCCCCTGTACTGCTGATAAATTTGACGTTCTTCAAAGCGTAGCTAAGTGCCATGTTGATTAATTCATTTCTGGAACGATCGCTTTGCAAGGCTAATTCATCTAACTTGTCAGCTATGACTCTATCAACGCGAATTGTGATCGTTACGCTTTTTTCTTTAGGTGTCACAACAAAATCTTCCTCATCCATTTTTGCGTTCACCTCTTACATCAGTATAGAAATTGAAAGAGGATCGAAACAGAACACAATTTGCAATTATTTTTGACTTCAATCTATTTGAGTACGTGGTAATATATGACTAAAAACAAAAATTGATAATGCTATATGGCTTTAATCAAGGCCTTAAAATTGAAGGAGTGAAGAGATACAGTTGATTCCGAAGATACTATCGTATTTGCTGTATCAAGCATATTTAAAACAAAAATCATTAGGAAAGGAAGGGCTAGAACAGGGGGGGGCTTGTAGCCACAACTTAAAGAGTTCTATTTTATGATGGCAGGTTACGACTTGAACTGAGTACTCCATCCTCGCGTAAGATAACTCCAAGCTTTCAAAAGTCCACATTTAACAAGACAAAAGGTTATATCAAATTCATGGAGATGATAAACATGACCAACACAACCGACCATTACGAGCAACTTGTGGTTGAGGAAGACGAGCTTGTAGCGAAGATACGGCTATGCGAGGAATGCCAATGGTCGCTGCTGGAGCTGTTCAGTCACCATGGCGAGACCGGGTGAGATATCGGGGAAGAGATCATTACAACCGTCCATACGATCGAGCAGGATCTGAGGACGGAGTTGTTGCATCTGCGGCTGGAGAAAGGGATGTTGGGAGAGAGCATGCGGAGGTCGGCCAATCCAGCGACTCTGATGCAGGGAGCTTCAAATACGGAAACTGGACAATGGAAAGATGACAGCAAGTTACATGATTGAGTCCATATTTGCTCATGCCGGTTACCGAACCGGATTGATGGGGAACATCGGCACGAAAATTGGCCAACCATGTTCGAAACCGGTATAAATACACAAGCTCCTAATAAGTTGCACCCAAATTTAAGGAAAATTACAGAAATTTCCGTATACTTCTGTGTGATGGAAGTTTGGGACGGCTTTATGTTTGCGGAGAAAGGGCATGAAACTTGTTAAATCTGAAAGACCAAACGATACGCTTCGATGATCGAAAGAAGCGAGAGAAGCAATACGAAAGAAGAGCTTGTAGAAAGTGCGAGGCCGACCATTGGGATGGCCTATCTTCAAAAATCTCGCCGTTGCAGACAATAAGCGGCATCGTCCAAGAGCCTGCGAGGCTCTTGGACGCGGGACGGTTCCGCTGCCAGAAGCAGCTCCATAAGCGGCGGCTCGCCCGGCAGGAGGCTGCGCATCAGTGAATTTCCGGTCTCCGCCGCTTCGTTTCCGTTCGCCATCAGGAGGCTCCTCCCCTGCGCAGGCGTTCGATCAGCTCACGCATGTCGGCAGGCAAGGGCGCGCGAAATTCCACCGGCTCCCCGGTGCCGGGATGGATGAAGGCGAGTCGCTCCGCGTGCAGGGCTTGCCGGGATATGGCGGGAGCTTCTGCAGGCGAACCAAGCGGATCGTTAGGCCCGATTACAGGCGAAACGGACGGATCGAGCGAAACGATCAAGTCGGGTGGGTCAGCACACCCATGCCCATGTCCATGTCCAGGCTCAGTATCGGGCGAAATGGACAAATCGGGCGGGTCGGCAGGCCCTTGCCCAGGCTCAGGCTCAGGTGAAACGGACAAGTCAGGCGGATCGGCAGGCGCAGACGGCGCGGATGCCGGGAGCGGCGCTGACTCCCCCCGAGCCCGGTTCTCTGCCGACGAAGCTCGGCCGGGAATGATGCCGGTCTCCGCTTCCCCGCCCGGGCCGTACATCTTGTCTCCGAACAGCGGATGGCCCAGATGCCGCATGTGTACGCGGATCTGATGGGTCCGCCCAGTCTCCAGCCGGAGGTGAACCACCGAGCCCTCGGGATAGGCCTCCGCCACCCGGTAATGGGTAACCGACCGATCCCCAGCCGGAGAAACCACGCGTACCCGCGGGTTGTCCGCATCCCGGCTGATCGGCGCATCGACCGTCCCTTCCACCCGCTCCATTCTCCCGTGCACGATAGCGGTATATTCTTTTGCGACCGATCCCCGCTGCATCTGCTCGGAGATGCTCTGGTGAACGAACGGATTTTTGGCGATGGCGAGGACGCCCGACGTCTCCTGATCGAGCCGGTGCACGGGGCGGAAGCGGACCGTTTCGCCCTTTTGCCGCCAGTGCCAGACGACTCCGTTCGCCAGCGTTCCGGTGTAATGCCCATGCGTCGGATGGACGACGACCCCCGGAGGCTTGTTCAGGATGAGCAGGTGCTCGTCCTCATACAGGATGGCTAGCTCCATTGGTTCGGGCAAAATATCCTCCGACACCTCGCGCTGCATCCGCGCCTCCACGCGGTCTCCCGGACGCACGACCGCATCGGTATAGGCGCGCCGTCCGTTAACGGTAATCCCCCGCTCCGACTGCTTCAACCGGGTCATCAGCGTGCGGGAAATGCCCATGCGGTTTTTCAGCACGGTACCGAGCTTCATGCCGGCATCCGCCTCGGGCACCACATATACTAACGGCTCATGATAAGGATCGTGCTCTTTCGCCACGTTCGTCTCTCCATCCTGCTGTCGTTTGATTCGTGTCGGCTACTCGTTTTTGGCGCCGCTGCCGCTGCCGTCATCGCCGCCGTCACCGCTGCCGTCACCACCGCCGAAAACATCCGCGCCCCGCACGTATTCCACATCGCCGCGGCCAACCCGTGCGTTCGCGGCGCGGGCCGCCGCAAAGAAAAAGTCCGACAGCCGGTTCAAATACCGCAGCACAGCGGGGTTGACCTCCTGTTCCGCCGCGAGGGCGACGGCGCGCCGCTCGGCCCGGCGGCATACGGTCCGGCAAATGTGCAAGGCGGCCGCTGCCGCGCTGCCGCCGGGCAGAATGAACCGGCGAATCTCCGGCGCCTCGGCGTCGTACTTGTCGATCAGCGGCTCCAGGCGGTCCGCGAGCTCTGCCGTCACCTGCCAGTTCAAGGCGCCCGGCGAAGCAAGGTGCGCCAGATCGCCGCCGCAATCGAACAGCTCATGCTGGATGCGAGTCAAGTCCTCCCGCAGATCATCGTCGGCAAGACCGGTCAGAGCGCAGACGGCTTGCCCGACAAAGGCATTCAATTCATCCACCGTTCCATAAGCCTCGACCCGCCGGTCGTCCTTGCCGACCCGACCGCCGATCGCCGAGGTTTTTCCTTCGTCCCCTGTCCGGGTGTAGAGCTTCATCGGATTTTGCCTCCTGTGCTTCACATGGGGATATCGTCCGTATTCCTTAAGCATACCCAAGCCCAGAGCAAGCCGCAACCGCGGCAAGCAGCAGCAGCGCTTCCAGCCCTTCGTTCATGGCGCCGTAGAGGTCGCCCGTCAGGCCGCCCAGCTTGCGGCTGATCGCGCGGGCAGCGGGCCAGCCGAACAGCACGCAGAGCAGAGTTGACCCGAGCGTCAGCGCGAGAGCTGTGACCGGCCATGGAGCGGAGCCGAACGCGCCCGCCCCGCTGCCCGCGGCCACTCGGCCGAGGCCGGTGAGGGCAAAGGTGGCGAAAGCGGCCATCGCCCATGAGACGGCAACCTCAGCCCGGCCCACTCCGCGGAAAAGCGAACCGAGCCCGCTCTCCTTGCGCGCGTACGGCCAACCGGCCATGCAGACGGTCATCCACCAGCGGCTCCAGACCGGAAGCACGGCGAGGAACAGCTTTCCGTCAACCGCCGAGCGGGGCAGCGCCGTCAGAAAAGAAAACTTGGCCAAGAGCAGCAGCACCGCCGCCATCACCCCCATCGCGCCGACCCGGCTGTCCTTCATAATCTCAAGCATCCGCTCCGGCGGCCGGTGGCTGAGCAGACCGTCGGCCGCGTCCATCCAACCGTCGAGGTGGAGGCCGCCGGTGAGCGCGACCCACAGGATCAGCGTGAGAGCGGCGGCGGGGCCGGCAGGCAGCACCAGCCCCGCTCCATACCAAAACAGCCCGATCAGCAGGCCGATGATCCCGCCTGCCGCCGGGTAGAATACGACGCTTAGCCGGAACACGCGAGGTGTATACTCGAACCGGTACGGCACCGGCAGGCGGGTGAAAAACTGCAGGGCAGCCGCGGCCGCCTGAAGCCAGGTGAGCAAGGTTTTACGCAACGTGGGCATGATCGTGATCCTCCGGGATACTAACGTTTCTCGATTTTCTCGCTGACTGCCCGATTGAAAATGCGCCTCACAACATTTCTCGATTTTCTCGCTGGCTGCCCGATTTGTGTACGTTCTTCTTGTGTCCTTCCGGCATGTTCGTTCAGCGCAGTTCCTTTATGTACGTTCTTCCTATGATCTTCCGCTATGTTCGTTCGGCGCAGCTCCTTAGCGATCCAGCTCGTCCAGATGGAACTCCAGCCGTTTCAGATCGACGGGAATGCCCGCCGTCACCAGAAACGCGCGGTCGCTCAAGCGTGCGACCCGCTGCCCGAGCAGCCCGGCGTAATCGCGGAACCGGCGGCCGAGCGGATACTCCGGCACGATGCCGTCGCCGACCTCGTTAGAGACGGCCAGCACCGGCAGCGGGCATTGGGCAAGGGCGGCGCACAGCTCGTCGATCTTGGCCTCCAGCTCGTCCAGACGATTCTCACCCTCCAGCTTCAGCAGCCAGTTGGACAGCCACAACGTCAGGCAATCGATGAGAACGACGCCGCCGATTGGCCGGGGCGCCGCCTCCCGGGCGCTGGCGCTCAAACTCGCCAGAAGAGCCGCGAGCTCGTAGGGCTCCTCGTGAAGCCGCCATTGGAAGCCGGAGGAAGCGCGGCGCTCAAGGTGCATCCGGGCGCGCTCCTCCATCTCGCGGTCGCAGAGCTGCGCCGTGGCGATATATTCGCCCGTGCCGGACGGTGCGAGCCGCGCCGCGCAGGCTTCCGCGAAGCGGCTCTTGCCGCTGCGGGCGCCGCCGGTGATGAAGATGACCATCGCCGTCAGCCCTCCCGCGCACCGGAGATGCCGGCGCTCTCGAAGGTCGCCATCTCGCGAATGATCCGCCCGGCGGCATCCACGAGATGGAACGCGAGCACCGCGCCGGTGCCTTCCCCGAGCCGCATGCCGAGGTCGAGGAGCGGCGAAAGGCCGAGCTCGGCGAGCAGCCGAGCGTGGCCCCGCTCCTCCGACACATGCGAAGCGGCGATGTAGCCGAGCGCCGCCGGACACAGGCGCACAGCTGCGAGCGCGGCGGCCGAGGAGATGAAGCCGTCGATGACGACGAGGCAGCGGGAGGCAGCCGCGCCGAGGATGACGCCGGCGAGGCCGGCCAGCTCCAGGCCGCCGACCGCCGCCAGCACGCCGAGCGGGTCCGCCGCGCTCGGCTTATTGCCCGCAAGCGCCTGCTCCACCACGCGGCGCTTGCGGGCAAGGCCGGCGTCGTCCAGGCCCGTGCCGCGGCCGACGGCTTCCTCCGCGCTGACTCCCGTCAGCGCCATGAAGACCGCGGCGCTCGGCGTCGTGTTGCCGATGCCCATCTCGCCGGTGGCGAAGACGCGGCAGCCCTCTGCCGCCTTCTCCGCCGCCAGCTCATAGCCCGCGCGAACGGCCGCTTCCGCTTCCGCGCGGCTCATCGCCGGTCCACGCGCGATATTGCCGGCTCCGCGGCGGATCTTGCGGCTTACCAGCCCGGGATGCGGCGGCAGCTCCGCATCCACGCCGATATCGACGCAGAGCACCTCCGCCCCGGCTTGCCGCGCCAGCACGTTGACTGCAGCTCCGCCGGCGAGAAAGTTCAGCACCATCTGCTGCGTCACCACGGACGGAAACGCGCTGACTCCCTCCTCCGTGACGCCGTGATCGCCGGCCATGACGATCACCGCTTTGCGCGTCAAATCCGGTTCCACCCGGCCGGTGATGCCGGCGGTTTGCCAGGCCAACTGCTCCAGCTTGCCCAGGCTCCCCGGCGGCTTGGTCAGGCTGTCCAACCTCCGTTTGGCCGCTTCCACCGCTGCCTCGTCAAGCGACCCGATCCGGCCGCACAGCTCCTCGAGCGTCATCATCTCCGCTCATCCTCCTTCTGCTGCAATCGTCCCATGCCATTCATCCAAGCGCCTGCAGCCTTTCAAATTAGGAGCTGCGCCAAAATAACGTATCTCGGTGTTCTCGCTGAGTGCCCGATTTGTGATCGTTTTTCTTGTGTTCTTCCGGTATGTTATTTCAGCGCAGTTCCTTCGTCCAATCAATCGCTCCGTTCAACCAATTCCGACATTTCCAACGGTCCCGTTATTCCCGCGGCCCTGCCGGTCCAGTCGCTTCTGCCGGTCCCGTTATTCCCTCAGCCCCTGCCGTTCCAGCTGCTTCTGCCGGTCCCGTTATTCCCTCAGCCCTGTCGTTCCAGTCGCTTCTGCCGGTCCTGTTATTCCCTCAGCAGTCACTTCAGCCGGTCCCGTTATTCCCGCAGCCCCGCCGTTCCAGCCGCTTCTGCCGGTCCCGTTATTCCCGCGGCCCTGCCGTTCCAGCCGCTTCCGCCGGTCCCACCGCTCCCGCTTTTCCGGTAGTCCCCACCGTTTCCGCGCTTCCCACTGCTCCCGCTGCCGCTGCCGACTGCAGCAGCACCTGCGGCACCCCGCTCACGGGATGCGGCAGAATGAGCGGCCGTGTGCCGTAGACGCGCTCGATGAGCTCCGCCCGGATCAGCTCGCCGGGCAGGCCTTCGCCCGCGGTGCGGCCGTCCGCCAGGAGCAGCAGCCGGTCGCAATACTGCGCCGCGAGATTGAGATCGTGCAGCACAGCGACCACCGTAAGCCGGGACGCCGTCTGCCACTCGCGGATGTAATCCATCAGCTCCACCTGATGGCCGATATCGAGGAAGGTGGTCGGTTCATCGAGCAGCAGTATCCGCGGCTCCTGAACCATCGTCTTGCCGAGCGCCACCCGCTGCCGCTCGCCGCCGCTCAGGCTGTCCATCTCGCGATCCACCAGCTCCCGGAGCGCCAGCCGCTCCATCACCCGGTCGATGATCTCGCCGGAATCGCCCGGCTCGCGGCCCAACCAGTCCTGATACGGATAGCGCCCCATCTCCAGCACCTCGCGGACCGTGAACCCGGGGGCGGCCACGCCCTCCTGCGGCAGCGCCGCCAGCTTGCGCGCCAGCTCCTTGCGCGGATAATCCGCCGCTTCCCGCCCGCCGATCCAGACCGTTCCGGAATCCGCGCGCAGCACTCCCGACAGCAGGCGAAGCAAGGTCGACTTGCCGCTGCCGTTCGGCCCGATGATGCCGTAGAAGCTGCCTTCTGCCACATTCAGGCTCACCCGGCGTAAAATCTCCTTATCGCCCAGCCGAAGCTGAACATCCTGCACCTCGATCATCCGCTCACCCCTCCGCCGATTGTCTTCGCTTGAGCAGCAGGTAGGCAAAGAACGGCGTGCCGATGAGCGCCGTCACCACGCCGAGTGGAATCTCCTGAGCTCCCAAGACGAGACGCGCCAGCGTATCCGCCCACAGCACATAGCTGGCTCCGGCAAGCGCCGACACCGGCACGAGCAGCCGGTTGTCCGGCCCGGCCAGAAGCCGGACCAGATGGGGAACCACCAAGCCGACAAACCCGATCGTCCCGGCCACCGAGACCGCCCCTGCCGTGAGCAGTGTGCTCGCTCCGAGCACGACGAGCTTCGTCCGGTTGACATTCACTCCCATGTGCATTGCCTGGCGCTCTCCGAGAGCAAAGAGATTGAGCTGACGGCTGTACGCAATGAGGATGATAAGCACGATGGCGAGCAGCGGCAGCAGAACCCGGGAATACTCCCAGCCCCGCAGAGCCACGCTCCCCATCAGCCAGAAGACGATCTCATTGACGACCCCTTGGGAAAGAGAGATCATGAGCGACACGAATGCACCGAAAAAGGCTTGAACAATAACTCCGGCGAGGATCAGCGTCTCCACCTTTTTTCGCCCGCTTCTTCCGGCAAGCGTATAGACCAGCAGGAGCGTGAGCAAGCCCGTGATAAAAGCAGCCCCGGGAACACTCCACAGGCCGAGCGCAATCCGCATACCGGAAAGAATGGCGAAAGCCGCCCCCGCGGAAGCGCCGGAGGCGACGCCCAGCGTGTACGGATCGGCGAGCGGATTGCGCAGCACGGCCTGAAAGCCCGCGCCCGCCACTGCCAGGGAAGCGCCGACCAGCATGGCGAGAACGACGCGCGGCAGCCGCACATCCGCGACGATGGTCTCGTAGGCCGCATCGGGAGCCGGGATGAGCCGCGGTCCGATTCCGGGGATCCGGTGCAGCAGCACTCCCCAGACATCTGCCAGCGGCACCCGGGCCGAGCCGAGCGACAGGCAGATCAAGATGGATACAAGCAGGAGAAGGCCGAAGCCTCCTCCATAGATCCAAGCTTTGCGCATATTAGTTCACCTTGTCGGGATGAACGGCCTTGGCGATCTCCACCAACCCGTCCGTGAGGCGCGGGCCCGTGCGCGTGACCAGGCTGGAATCCACCGGATGGATGTCCTTGCTCTTCACCGCCGCAAGCGCGGAGAAGCCCGGCCGTTTCATAATGGCGTCATAGATCGTATTGCCGGTCATGGCGTCGGTGCCGTAAAGGATGACTTGCGGATTCGACTTGATGATCGACTCGGCGTTGATTTCGAACCAGCCCTTCTGGTCGCCGGCCACGTTCGTCCCCCCGGCGAGCGTCAAGAGCTCGTCGAGAAATTCGCCCTTGCCGACGCTCCAGCCCGGAGAGAATTCCAGATAGACCTTCTTCTTCGGGGCATCCTTCACAGCGGCGACGATGCGGTCGCGGTCCGCTTTCATCTTGTCCGCAACCTGCGCCGCCTTCACTTGCTCGTTCAGCAGCTTGCCGATGATCTCGACGTGCCCGATCACTTGGTCCAGCGTCTTCGGATCGCCTGCATAGACGGTCACCTTGAGCTCTCTCAGCTTCTTGATGACATCCGGCTGCAAGCCGTTGTGCGCAAGCACGAGGTCCGGCTTCAGGGCCAGAACGGCTTCGACATTCGTATTGATGTCGCCGATCTTGGCCTTCTGCGCAGCTTCCTTGGGATAGTCGCTGAACTGGTCAACCCCCATGACCCGCTCGCCGGCGCCGACGGCGAAGGCGGTCTCCGTTTCGCTCGGCGCGAGCGTGACGATCCGCTTCGGCTCGGCGTTCAGCACGACATCCGTGCCGGTGGCATCCTTCACCGTGAGCGGATAGACGGTTGCCGCCGGAGCAGCCGTATCCGTTGCCGCCGGCGCGGCCGAAGGCGCGGTGCTCGCAGGCGCCGCAGAGCCCGCCGGCGCGGCCGAAGCGGCGTTCGACGCAGCCGGAGACACGGACGGCTCATCCGCCGTTCCCGCTCCGCTCTTGCCGCCGCAGCCCGCCAGGCTCAACGCCAACGTCAATGCCAAACCGAGCGCGCCAAGCCGCCGCTTCCAGCTTCCATTCTTCCCCGCTTCTTCCCGAACGCTTTTCTCCATGCTTCTCTCCCCATTTCGTTCCATGTGAGGCTTAAGCTCCGCTATCCTTCAGGCTCCACGCTGGAACGAAAAAAACCTGTCCACAAGACGGACAGGGTCAGCATACGGGCAGCATAACAAGTTGTCATACTCCGATCAGCCGCATCCTCTTCCGCGAAGGATTTCGTCAGCTTCACCGCCGGGCAGGTCTCCTGACTCCCGGGTCAGACACCCTCCCCGCCTTCCCATCCTGACGGACAGTGGCAACATGGGGATGATTTCCCGGGTTACAGTGGCGCGACCGTGCCGGATTTGCACCGGCTTCCCTTTTAACCTGACCGCGTACGGACAGGCACCTGGCGGCTGTATGGATCTAATGGTTCCGGAATAAAGCTCTCCGACCCAAAGTATAGGCGAAGCGCCCGGCTTTGACAAGCCATTCCCCCTGATTCCCACTGATTCCCCCGGATTATTCCCCCGCAGCGATTCCCGCGGCAGAAAAAAACCGGCCTTAGCGGAGACCGGACTTGTCCAGATAATCATGAAAGCGGATGTATTCATTAATCTTGATATCCAGTTCATTGCTCGCTTCAACAACATGCGGCGACGTCAGGGATTGCTCCTGTTCAAAGAGCTTTTCCATGCGGATCCGCAGGCGATGAATTTCTTCTTCCAGAAAGGACAACGCTGGTGGAGGTGAAGCCGCTTGCTGAGGAGCGGGCGTTATTCTGGGCCCATGTTCCCGGATCAAATATCTTCCGGTCGCCAAAGCGCCTTGGCTATACAGCATGTTTACCCCTCCTTTGACTGTTAAATGCTGAAACAGGATCCACGCTGTCCCTTTCATCCGGCCCTGATCGAGGATAAGAGCCGGTACAGAAGGACCAGAAAAATTCAGATCATCCGAATATCGACAAATTCTGAGAAACGTTTCCTTACATGATGTATTATAAATATAGCATTTTTTACAAAAAAATCAACGGTTTTACGCACCTTTCACTTTCCTGACAAACTCCCCGATCCGTTCCAGGGCCTCATTCAATTGGGCTACCGAAGTCGCATACGAGCAACGGATATGGCCCTCTCCCCCCAAGCCGAACACGTCGCCAGGGACAGCAGCCACCCGGGCCTCCGCCACAAGACGCTGGGCGAATTCCTCAGATGAGAATCCTGTCGAAGCGATGCTGGGAAAGGCGTAGAACGCTCCCTCCGGCTCATGGCAGGCGAGTCCGATGTCGCGGAAACCCTTGACGACAAGCCTCCTCCGCTGGTTGTAAGACTCCATCATCCGATCCTTCTCTTCCAAGCCGTTTTGAAGCGCTTCGAGAGCGGCCACCTGGCCCATAATCGGCGCGCACATCACCGTATATTGATGGATCTTCAGCATCGCCGCGATCAGCTCCCGGTGTCCGCAGATGTAGCCCATTCGCCAGCCGGTCATGGCGAACGCCTTGGAGAAGCCGCTGACCAGAAGGGTCCGGTCCTTCATTCCCGGCATGGAGGCGAAGCTCACGTGCTTTTTGCCATAGGTGAGCTCGGCGTAAATCTCGTCGGAGATGACGAGAAGATCGTGCTCCTCCACCAGCTTGGCAATGGGCAGGAAATCATCGTAAGTCATGATGCCGCCGGTCGGGTTGCTCGGGTAGCAGAGGACGAGCACCTTGGAGCGCGGTGTGATCCTCGCTCTCAGGGATTCGGCGGTCAGCTTGAAATTGTCCTTCGCAAACGTCTCGATCGGGACGGGAACGCCGCCGGAGATGGAAGTGATTGGATTATAGGGAATGTAGCAGGGCTCGGGGATCAGCACCTCGTCGCCCGGGTTGATCAGCGCGCGCAGGGCGAGATCAATGCCCTCGCTGCCGCCGATGGTGACGATGACCTCCCGGTCCGGGTCATAAGCCACCCGAAAGCTCTCGGAGAGGTAGCGGCAGATTTCCTCGCGCAGCTCGGGAATTCCCGCGTTCGGCGTATACTTCGTATAGCCCCGTTCCAGCGATACGACGGCGGCGTCCCGCACATGCCAGGGCGTGGCGAAATCCGGTTCGCCAACGCCGAGCGAGATGATATCCTTCGCCCCGCTCACCAGGTCAAAAAACTTGCGAATCCCGGAGGGAGGGATGGCCCGCACTCGGGGATTCAGATAATCCTGCATGGATTTGGTCATAGGTTCCATCCGGCGCTGCCTCCCTTCACGGCGAGATGATCATCCGCCGGTCTTCTTCCCGGTCTTCGAAGATGATGCCGTCGTGCTTGTATTTTTTGAGAATAAAATGCGTCTTCGTCGACAGAACGCGATCGATCGGCGACAGCCGATTGGAGACGAAAGCGGCTACTTCCTGCAGGGAACGCCCTTGCACCTCAACCAGAAGATCATAAGCCCCGGACATGAGGAACACGGAATTGACTTCCGGATACAGGTAGATTCGCTCGGCGATGGCATCGAAGCCGCGGCCGCGCTCCGGAGTAATCTGCACTTCAATCAGCGCCGTGACCGACTCGTTCACCTTCGCCCAGTTGATCACCGCCGCATATTTCACGATGACATGCTCCGCTTCGAGTTCCGCAATCGCCGCTTCCACGTCCTCCCGGGCCGCGCCGAGCATCGTTGCCACGGTCTCCGCGTCCGTTCTGGCATCCTCCTTGAGAAGATCCAGGATTCTTAGTTTCAGTTCCATCATAAGAATTACCTCCTGACGTTGAGTGGCGCCGCAAAACGACGAATGCCTTCCGTTTGAAAGAGCATTAGTATCACTATACAACGAAACCGGCCCTCTGCAAAGGAGCTTTTGCCGCTCTCAAGCTCCGAAAATATTCATGCTCATGTACCGCTCGCCCGTGTCGGGAGCGATGCACAACACCCTTTTGCCGGGGCCCAGCCGCTTGGCCGTCTGCAGCGCCGCCCACACGGTCGCACCGGACGAAGGACCGACGAGAATCCCTTCCCGCACGGCCAGCTCCCGCGCGGTCCGCAAGGCATCCTCGTCCTTCACGCGCATGATCCGGTCGTAGACCTTGGTGTTGAGCACATCCGGGATGAAGCCCGGGCTTGTCCCGACCAGCTGGTGCGGACCGGGGCGTCCCCCCGACAGTACGGGAGAACCGTCCGGCTCCACGACGATGATCTCGATACCCGGCAGCTCTTCCTTCAGCACCTCTCCCGTGCCGGTGATGGTTCCGCCGGTCCCCGACGAGGCCACGAACGCATCCAGACGGCCCTCCGTCTGCTCCAGAATCTCCCGCGCCGTCGTGACGCGGTGAATGTCCGGATTCGCCCTGTTCTCGAACTGCTGGGGGATGAAGCTGCCGGGAATCTGCTCCTTCAGCTCATAAGCTTTGCGGATCGCCCCCGGCATCCGCTCTCTCGCCGGCGTCAGCACGACCTCGGCTCCGTATGCCTTGAGCAGATTGATCCGCTCGCGGGTCATGTTGTCCGGCATGACGATGATCACCTTGTAGCCCTTGGCCGCCCCCGCCATCGCCAGCCCGATGCCCATGTTGCCGCTCGTCGGCTCGATGATCGTGTCGCGGCTCTTCAGCCTTCCGTCCTTTTCCGCCTGGACGATCAGGTTATAGGCGGCCCGGTCCTTGATGCTTCCGCTCGGGTTGAAGGACTCCAGCTTCACCAGCACCTCGGCGGAGCCTTCCTCCGCCAGCCTATGCAGCCGGACGACCGGCGTGTTGCCGATCAGATCGGTGATATGGTTAACCATGACGCTTTTCATAGACATGCATTCTCTCCTGTCGTTCAGAATCAAAAAAGAGTCCGCAAGTCAATCGGCAGCGGACTCGAAAGTTTCCTCAATCATTTAAGGTCTGATTCAGCCGGAGTCTGCCGGGCTCAGCCAGATAGGTCTCCGTCTTGAAGCAGGAGGGGCATACGTACAGGTCCATCTCCAGAATCTCCGACAGGATCGGCTGGCCGACCGCGGCCGGCTGCGCCGGATCGAAGCGGTTTCCCGACAGGCGAACCTGTCCGCCGAACAGCATAAGCTCGCGGCAATTCGGACATTCGGGAGCCTCCAGCTGCGCATCGATGATCTCCTGCGCCTTTTCCCGATAGGGATCGGGAGCGTCTTCGTCATCATAATAATCGGATTCTTCATCCGTTTCGTCCATCGTATGCTGGTGATGATCGTGATGGTGGTCGTCGTGATCGTGAAGATCGTGGCGGCCGTGATCGTGATGGCTGTGATCATGATGGCCGTGATCGTGATGGCCGTGATCATGGCCGTGATCATGGCCGTGGCTGTCATGATCCTCCTCGTCTTCCTCATCCGCCTCATCGTCCGCATCCGGGTCCAGTTCCTCCACCTTCAAGGAAACGCTGCGGTAATCCCCCAGCTCGTTCAAGCAATGCGGGCACACCTCTTCCGGCCCGATCTCCGGATCCCAGACGATCTCTGTCTGGCACCAGGGACAGACCTGTGTCTCGTGATCGCTCATGCTGTTCCTCCTTATCGACTCGCTTCTCATTACCCCATGATAGACTCCCGGGTAACGAAAAACAAGCCGGTACGAAGCCGCGTCCCGTCGAGCTTTGTCCCTTTTAGGCGACGCTCGCGCCGATGACGTAAGAGATCGAGATCGAGATCACCATGGAGATCAGGCCGACTGCCTTGTTGCCGTTCTTGATCTCCTCGTCGATCTTGAAATACGGGGTGAGCAGTTCGAAGAGATAGTAGGCCACGAGCAGCAGCACAAACCCGAACGAAGCCCAAGTCACGGATTCCAGCACGGTATCGTTGTTGAGGATCGCGAAGCGGAACAGGTTGCAGATCCCGAAGATCTTGCCGCTGGTGGCCATTGCCACGGCGACGTTGCCCTTCTTGATCTCCTCCCAGTCGTTGTACCTCGTGATCAGGTTGAACACGAACAGAAACACGAGAAGCGCCACGACCGCCACGGAAAAGTAGGCCAGCGTGTTCAAGTAGATATTGTTCATCATGAAATCCACCTCTTTGTTCATGGAAATCCGCCTCCAAACACCGCAAGAGACTGAAGAAGGCGATCTCCAGTCTCTTAACCGGTCACCTGTTCCGCCGCCGGCGGATCGGGAATTGCGGTCGTTATTGCTGCTGTTCCTTCTTGGCGGCAACCTTCGCCTTCAGTGCGGCAAGCTCGTCGTCCACCCCGTCGTTCTGGTCGAGCTTGGCGAGCTCGTCGTCCAGGCTGCGGTTCTTGTCGCTGAGCTCTCCGGCGGCCTGCGCTTCGGCTTCCAGCTGGGCGACCTTGTCGCTCATCCGGTCGAAGCCGCGGGCGGCGTTGTCGGTGCCGAAGCCGGACATCACCTGGTTGATCGACTTCTGGGCCTTCGCCGCTTCGGCGCGGGCGACGAGCAGGTCCTTCTTGTTCTTCATTTTGTTGAACTCGTCCTTCATCTCATCCAGCTGAGCGCGCAGACGGTCGGCGTTCTGCTTGGCGATGTCGTACTGGCCCTTCAGCTCATCGTAGCGGAGCTGATGCTCCTTCTTGTCCTGCAGGGCGCGGCGGGCCAAGTCTTCGTTGCCCTGCTCCAGAGCTTTCTCCGCCTGCAGCTGGCGCTTCTCCACGAGCTCCTGCGCCTCTTCCACCTGCTGCTTGAATTTCTTCTCCACGGCAATCTGCTTGGCGACGGCGGCTTCCGCTTCGAGAATGTCCTGCTCCATATCGCGCAGGAACTGGTTCAGCATCTTGACCGGGTCCTCCGCCTTGTCGAGCATGTCGTTGATCGATGCCATCGTCAGGTCGCGCAGCCTCTTGAATACTCCCATTTTCTGATTCCTCCCATGATCTATTGTGGTTTATTGACTCGTTCTCCTGGTTCCTCGCCTTGCTTACATGGATTATCTACGTGAAAGGCGAATCCTCGGTTTCAGATTCAGGAGCGGATTGTCAAAAAAAAATGGGCGTTTGGGACTGCGCCAAAACAACGTATCTCGATTTTCTCGCTGACAGTCCGCTTTGTGACTATTTCAGCTCGACGACCGTCACGCCGGTTCCGCCCTCGTTGTAGGCCCCGATCCGGTAGCTCTTCACGTGGTGGTGGCGGCGCAGATAATCCTGGATGCCGGTGCGCAGCGCTCCGGTGCCTTTGCCGTGAATGAGGTACACCTGCGGGAAGTTGGCGAGGAAAGATTCGTCCAGGAACCGGTCGACGTCGATGATCGCCTCTTCGATGTTCTTGCCTCTCAGGTCGAGCTCCAGGCGGGCGTTCTCGTCCCGCGTCCGCTTGACGCTGGAGGTAGCCTGCGGGGCAGCCTGCCTGGCCTGGGCGGCGGGCGCGGACTTGAGCAGCTCCAAGTCCCCCACCACCACCTTCATCTTGAGGATGCCGAGCTGAACCGTGGCTTCTTCGGCGCCGATATCGACGACGGTCCCCTTCTGGCCGAAGCTGGCCACCATGACCTCGTCGCCCGGCCCGATCGGCCGCGTCTTCTTCGCCGCGGCAGCACCGGCGTGCTTCGGAGCGAGCTCCGGCACGGCTTCATCGAGGCGGCGGCGGGCGCCGATCAGCTCATGCTCCTTGACGCGCGCGCCCTCCATGCTGAGCCGCCGCAGCTCGGCGATCACCTCGTCGGCCTCGCGCTGGGCCTTGGCGACGGCGGCCGCCGCGTCCTGCTCCGCCCGCGCGAGCAGCTTGCCGCGCTCCTCCTCGAAGCGGCGGCGCTCCTCTTCGAGCTTGCGCTTCGCGGCTTCCGCCTCGCGGCGCAAGCCTTCGGCGCTCACCCGCTCCGCTTCCGCGGTGAGCCGGTTCTCCTCCAGCGTGGCGATCATCGTCTCCACCCGCTGATCTTCCTCGGTCACCTGGCCGCGGGCATGCTCGATGATCCGCTTCGGCAGGCCGAGCCGCTCGGCGATCGCGAACGCGTTGCTGCGCCCGGGAATCCCGACGAGCAGCCGGTAGGTCGGGCTGAGCGTGTTGACGTCAAATTCCATGCTGGCGTTGATCACGCCCTTCTTGTCGTAAGCGTAAGCCTTCAGCTCGCTGTAGTGGGTGGTGGCGATCAGGCGACAGCCCATGGAATGGATATAATCGAGAATCGAGATGGCGAGCGCCGAGCCTTCCGCCGGATCGGTGCCCGCCCCGACTTCATCCAGCAGCACGAGGCTCTTCGGAGTCATCCCGCGCAGGATGGAGATCATATTGGTCATATGGCTGGAAAAGGTGCTTAAATTCTGCTCGATGCTCTGCTCATCCCCGATATCGGCGTAGATGCCGTCGAAGACGCAGAGCTGGCTGCCGTCTTCCGCCGGTACGAACAAGCCGGACATCGCCATGAGGCTGAGCAGCCCGACGGTCTTCAGCGAGACGGTTTTGCCGCCCGTGTTCGGGCCGGTCACGATGATCGCGGAGTACTGGTTGCCCAGCTCCAGCTCCAGCGGCACGACCGCGGCCGGATTCAGCAACGGGTGGCGGCCTTTCCTGATCTTCAGGAAGCCGCGGTCGTTCATCATCGGCAGCGTCGCTTTCATCTCCCGCGCCAGATAGGCCTTGGCGAAGATGAAGTCCAGCTCGGCCAGCACATTGAGATTGGCGGCGAGCGCCGGAGCGTCCTCGGCGACGAGAGCGGTCAGCACCAGGAGAATCTTCTCGACCTCGCGCTCTTCCTTCATCTTCAGCTCGCGCAGGCGGTTGTTCATCTGCACAACCGCCTCCGGCTCGATGTACATCGTCGCCCCGGACGCCGACTGGTCATGCACGATGCCGCCGAAATGGCTGCGGTATTCCGCCTTCACCGGTATGACATAGCGGTCGCCGCGGATCGTCACCAGGTTCTCCTGCAGCATCTTCTGCACGGAGGGGGTGCGGATCATCTGATCCAGCTTCTCGCGCACGCGCGATTCGCCGGTTTTCAGCTCCTGGCGGATGCGGCTGAGCTCCGGGCTGGCCGAATCGACCACATAAGCCGCTTCGTCGATGCATTGCAGAATCCGTTCCTCCGTTTTCCGGTCCTCGCTGATCAGCTCGGCGAGGTCGGCGAGGAGCGGCACCGGATGGTCCTCCGCCGCCAGCTCGATGAACCGGCGCAGCCGCCGGCCTCCCTGCATCGTGCCCGCGATGTCGAGCAGCTCCGCCGGGTTCAGCACCCCGCCCAGCTCCGCGCGCTTCAGCGCCGCGCGCACATCGCGGATGCCGCCGAAGGGGGCGGCGCCCTTCAATCTATCGACAGCGGTTGCTTCATCGGTCGCCTGCAGCCGCTTCTTCACTTCTTCCAGATCGCTGCTCGGCACAAGCTGCTCCGCCCGGGATTTCCCCAGGCTCGTGGCCGCTCGCGCGGCGAGCCGCTCCTTGATTTTATGAAATTCCAACGTCGTCAAGATCTTGCCTTCCAGTTGGCCTGAATAATTGCCTTCCACGCGATCCTTCTCCCATCTTGATTCCGGCATTTCGCCTTTTATTATATCCAATGGCGGGGGGAGAAGCTATTCCACGGGTTGCCTATAACGGAAAATTCCACTCCCCGGCGCTCTGTCTCATGGGATGCGGCGAGTCGGGGAACCTTACAGAAGAACGGCCGCCCGCCAGGGCACCGCTGTACGCATCCACATCAGAAAGGAGGTGCATGCTCATGCGCGTCTTGGGAGCCGTTATGCGGTTCATTGTGACCGCCATCGTCCTGATGATTACCGCCTGGCTAGTACCCGGCTTTCGGATCGGCAGCTTCGGCAGCGCAGTGCTGTTAGCGCTGGTGATCGCCGTTCTTGGGTGGCTCGTGGAAAATATGGTCGGCCGCGAAGTTACCCCCTTCGGCCGCGGTATCGTCGGATTCCTGCTCAGCGCCATCGTGATCTATCTCTCCCAGTTCATCGTCTCCGGCAGCCACATCACTCTGCTCGGAGCTCTGCTCGCGGCCCTGGTGGTCGGAATCTTCGACCTGTTCGTTCCGATTTCCGGCATCGGCAAGAATAAGTTCGAGAAAGGCATTCATTGAAGCGGCATCATTCATAAGGGAACAGTCGAATGAATTCATCCATCCATCCATCCATCCGGCAGCTTCGTTATTCGCCATAGCCAGACCTTTTCCAATCCGCTACAATCAAGGAAAATCGCAAAACACAGCCCCGCTCTGCAAACGGCCTGTTCGGTATGGCGGAACAGTTCGTTTGCGGACGGGCAAGCTGTGCTTCTCGCCGGATAAGCCTCTATCTCGCGCCCCGGCTTTTTTGCGCCTTTGGAAGGAGTGATTGGCTGTGTTTTCGCTGTACCCCGATCCCCGTTCGTCGCATCCGGGTCCATTTTCTTAAGAACAAATCCCATCGCAGACGGGCCACCGACATGGGGAAAATCCGGCGCTGACTCAAAGCAGGACGAGGTGCTTGCTCTACGCCAAAAGCAAGCCGATATCAAGGCTACGCTCAAAGAGAGATTGGAGCCGGAAGAATTCTGATGTTGATAAATCGGCGGAACCTCAGTAGTGGTGGCAGTTATTTCTGCGGATCTGGAAAACAGCGCCATTGAAGTCAATAAGTTAATTGACCGCAGCGATAGATGTCCGTCCGAATGTGCAGACAAAACGCTGACGTTTCCTCTGTTCCATTGAGCATTCCATCGGTTTGTACAGCGTGAGTGGTAACCTGCAACACCTCCAAGGTGTTTCCATTGCCGATATGCTCCTCACGCCAATTGGGTCGCAGGGAATTGCAACAATCTTATGACGTTGCCATAAGTATGCTATAATCGTAGTAAGGCTATCGAGCAGGAAAAGCCACTACTGACCCTTCAACCGAAGAAATTGGATATGATGAAGTAATCCGTGTGACATAAAAGAAAAATCGTTAATATTACAGCATTTCGGTGTCAATCATTTGTAACAAGTTATCAGAAGGCTGCCAACGATGTCAGATGAGTTTGGTTATCACGGTACTTTTGTGGAGGCAATAGATTCGATTACTAAGGAAGGCTTCCAAAACGTTAAGAGAGACAATCATTGGCTTGGACAAGGTGTCTACTTCTATGATAACTCTCCGTTAGCACACTGGTGGATTTCTAAGAACAGCAAAACTGATCCTCTGAAAAGGGGTAAAGGAGTTTCATTTGTAATTATAAAGGCGCAACTCTCGTCTGCGGTGAAGTCTGTTTTAGATTTGGATTCCGTTGAAGGGGTAAATATCTTTTATCAGAAAATTCGGGAAATGTGGAATGTTTTTCGGACAGTACAATTCTCAAATGATGAGCACCAAAATTTATGCTTTGTACTTGATGTTCTTGCGAAACAGTTTGATTTTCAGGCAATCATAAAAACCTTCGAATCTTCAGATCCGTCATATGGAGTAGTAAATACGCGGAGGTTTGACAGAGATCTATTTAAGTTAAATGTACGGTACAAAGAGCGGCAAATATGCGTAAGATCGAATTCATGTATAAAAATTCTCGACTTGGAATACCCTGATACTGAGTACACTATTCGACCTAAAATATGGTTTTCGGTGGAGTGATTAGGATGAAGAAAGATATCCAACGAATTGTTAAATCTGCAGCAGAGAGATACGGCTTGGGCTATAATCCAGATAGCGAGCATGCTACAGTCTTACAAAATGATGGAAGCATTAAGACGCTACAACTTGACGATTTGGCTAATGTCTTTAATGTAACGTCAACAAGCCAAAGTTGGGTTAAAGCAGTAGAAGAAGTGAAATGGAGCAACGAGGGCTTACAAATAAACCTTGGAGAAGACTTGTCTTATGACATTAACATGGCTTCTTCTGCTGTTGCATAAAAGGACGAGGTGTTGCTAGTATGATAGAAGGTATAATCAAATTCTCTGGCTTTAGAGCAGAAAAAATTAGTTATGAATATAAGGTTATGGAGTCTGGTACAGAAAAGGCCAGTATCTCACCAGAGTTCATGCTTCGCCTTGTACATAAAGCTTCCGACTGTGGAGAAGGTACAGAGCATTTCTTCAATATTCTTTTTGGTGTTAGAGTTGGTTTCGAGGAAAATGAGAGTATTCCTTTTACATCAGAGGTAGTACTTCGCGGTTTTTACCAATTTAGTTCTAAGGATATCAAAGAAAATGATGTTGCCGACAAGAATAGGTTCTTGTTGACTAATGGCTGTGCGATATTATTTCCGTATTTAAGAGCGGTGTTAACTGATATTACGAGTAAAAGCAATCATAGCCCGATAGTTTTACCTACAATAAATTTCCATAACTTTATTGAGCATAGAGATATAGGCGAACTTCTATTAGGTTCCAGCCAATATGCTGAGAAAACTTAATCCATCGTAAATGTAACTTATCAAGGGTACAAGCTAAAGCCGCTCAATTAGCATATGAGCGGCTCTATTTTTTTCTCCATGACCCGTTCATTCCCCTTGATCCCCAGTAGATCATAAGCCGTTCCAACCATGTCCCTATCTCTTCCGAATAGTGGATGGGATTGATCATATATTCCACTGATAGCCGTCACATGCTGGAGATTGTGCAAAGCAACCTTTATTCTCGTGCATTATTCCCATAAGAGTAATTTTCGAGAATTAGCGGGCTAGGCCCCCGAAATTTTCAGCCTTATTGGGTAGTCGGAAAAAACAAAATTGCCGTTATTCCGTCTCAGCGAAGAAAATCTCTACCCAGTGCTTAATCCCGCTTGAATAGCTCCGTCACGGTGCTGTCCGAGCGGCCGATAATCACGCGGCTGGCCATGTCGAGGAACAAGCCGTTGTCCACTACGCCGACAATGGCGTTGATCGCCGCGTGAAGCTCGGCCGGATTCTCGATGCGGCCGAAATGGCAATCGACGGTGTAGTTGCCGTTGTCCGTGACAAACGGAACGTCCTCCTGCAGCCGCAGCACCGGCTCGCAGCCGAGCGCCCGCAGGCGACGGATCGTCAGCTCGCTGCCGAACGGCACCACTTCCACCGGAAGCGGAAACTTGCCGAGCTGGTCCACGGGCTTCTCGTCATCCACGATGATGATCAGTTCGCTGCTGGCGCAGGCGACGATTTTCTCTCGCAATAGCGCTCCGCCCCCGCCTTTGATCACCTGCAGAGAGCCGTCGACCTCATCGGCGCCGTCGATGGTGATGTCGATGCTGGCGAATTCGGCGAAGGTGACGATCGGAATTCCCATGCGCCTGGCGTGGGCTTCCGATTGCTTGGAGGTGGCGATCGCCTGAATGGACAGGCCTTCCTTCACCCGGCGTCCCAGCTCGCGAATCGCCCAATAGGCGGTAGATCCGGTCCCGAGGCCGATGACCATTCCGTCCTGAATGTAGCTGACGGCCTTTTCGGCCGCCATTCTTTTGCGGTCCATCAAGATTACCTCCCGTTCAAACGGCTGTCGAACGCTTTCAGCAATACCGGAATCTGGTTCATGATGAACGTAACCGCTTGCGACTGCCCCATCGTATGGCGGAACCGGTCTTCCGGAACCGCCGATAAGGCGTAAACAAGCAAACCGACCAGCACGGCCGCTTCCAGCACCGCAAGGACAGCTCCGGCCAACCGGTTTAATCCGTTCAGGCCGGGGACCTTGGCAATGGCATTCAGCAAGTAGCCGAGGAGTGTGAGCGACAGCTTCACCGCCAGCACGATGAGGATAAAAGCCAACACCTTGAGCAGCGGCTGTTCCCAGTCAAAGCCGCTCAGCCTGGTCTCATAATGGCCGATTCCGGAGAGAACCTCCGGGGGAAGCCAGCGTTCCAGATGAGGCAAGAAAACGGGAGTCAGCCGGTATGCCGCGTACCAGGCAATGATGAGGCTGGCCAGGGAGACCAGTTGGGTAACCAATCCCCGCCGCCAGCCGAGGAAAAAAGCCAGGAGAAGAACAGCGCCGATTGCCGCATCGATCCCGTTCATACGGCGCTACTTGCGGCTCGTTTCTTCCGAGGTTTCTTCCATGACGAGCTCGATCCATTCATTGTATTCCTTCTTGAGCATTTCATACTCCCGCTGCAGAGCCTCGTATTGGGCGGCAAGCTCGGAGTCGCCTTCGCCCACTCGGGCGTTCTTTTCCTGTTCGAGACGCAGGGCTTCGAGCAGGCGTTTCCGCTCGGCAGTCAGTTCGTCTGCCAACTGCTCCAGCTTGGCTGCGCGCTCAGCCGCGCGCTCAGCCGCTTGCTCTTGAACATCTGCCAGCTTCGCCGCTTGTTCGTCCGCCTGCCGTTGAACCTCGGCGAGCCTGCCGGCGGTTTCCTCCAGCCGCTTGCCGCGCTCCGCCGCCAGATTCAGCTCTCTGCGCAGGGCGAGAAGGGCGAACTCGAGATGGTCCTTCTCTTCGTTCCAGCGTATGCGCTCCTCGTCGAGGGCGGCGGACGACTCGGTCCTGGCGCGATCCCGCTCCGCTTCCAGCCGCTCCACCTTCTCGCACTCGGCTGCCAACTGCTTGCTCAGTTCGCTCAGCTGCTCCTCCGCATCCAGAGCCTTCTCCGACAGAGCGGCGGCAGCCGCTTCCTCGCGCGCGCGGACGGTCGTCTCCAGCGATTCGCGCTCAAGCTTCAGCAGCGAAACCTCTTCTTCCTTCTCCTCGAGAAGGCGGGCCGTATCGGCTTCCTTCTCCCTGAGACGGGTCAGTTCCGTTTCCTGTCCGGCAAGGCGCGCCGCCTCCGCTTCCTGCTCGGCGAGAAGCCGGACAACTGCCGCTTCCTTGTCCGCCAAAAGGCGCCGAAGATCCACCAGCTCCCCGTCCTTCTCCGCAAGTTGGCGGGACGTATCCGCCTCCAGGTCCCGGAAGAGCGCGTCCGTCTCCTCTTCCTTCTTCCGCTTCCAGGCGGCGAACTCCGCTTCCTTGCCGCCGAATTCCCGCTTTTCCCGCTCCCACTCCGCGGCCAACCGGGCCTGAGAAGCTTCCGTTTCCTCCAGGCTGCGGGAATAAGCGCCTTCCGCTTCGGCGAGGCGCTCCCGCAGCTTGTCCGTCTCGGCCGCGAGCGTCTCGCGCTCCGCCGCCCATGCCTGCTCCCGTTCGGTCAGCGCCTGCGCCTGCTCGCTCAACGCCTGCGCCTGCTCCGAACGCAGACGGTCCAGTTCCTCGGAGAGGAATACATCCTTGTGCTCGAGCTCCTCGTCGTGCAGAGCCTTCCATTCCTCCAGCTCCCGGCGATGCGCGGCCGTGAGCCGCTCCGTTTCCGCGAGGAGAGCTTGCTCTGACTCCTGAAGCTTGGCGCTCAGCCCGGAGAGCTCCAGCTCATGGGCTTCCCGCAAGCTTCGCTGCTCGGCAGCCGCAGCATCCTTCAGGCGTTCAAGCTCCGCCGCATGGGTCACCTGCAGCTCAAGGATCTCCGCCGAGCGGGTCTCCTGCAGCCGAGCCAGTTCCGCCGCATGCAGCCGCTCCTTCTCGGCAGCTTCCTTCTCGCCTTCCTCCAGGTAAGCGGTCAGCTCAGCGGCATGGCCGCCCTTCAACCGGGCCAGCTCCGCCGCCTGCGCTTCCCGCAGCATGGACAGCTCCGCTGCATGGGCGGCGTCGCGCTCCTGGAGCGTCCTGGCGTGGCTCGCCCGGGCGGCTTCCAGCTGCTCGCGGGAACGCTTCTCGGCGCTCTCCAGCGCCGCCAGCCGCACCGCCGCCTGCTCCAGTTCCCGGCGCAGGCCGTCCAGCTCCGCCTGCTGCGCGGTCGCCTTCTCCTGCAGGGACTTGCGCTCCTGCATCAGCGAATGGCGAACGTTCTCGTACTCCTTGATTCGTTCCGCCGCTTTCGCGAGCTCGCTGGTCAATTCCTCGATCCGGGCGATCAGCCCGTCGCGTTCCGCGGACAAGCGGGATGCCTCGCCCTCATGCTCCTCCCGGGCGATGGCCAGCGCCAGCTCCGCCTCCTCGGCGGCGCGCACCTGCTCCGCGTGGCGGCTCTCCAGCTCCGCCAGCCGCGCGGCCAGCTCATCGCCGCGCCGGGACGCTTCGCTCCGCGCCGCTTGCGCCGAATCCCGCTCCGCCGCAAGCCGCTCGCGTTCGGCGCGCCAAGCCTCTTCCTGCTTGCGGTATTCCGCAAGCTCGGCCTGCTGGGCGCTCGCCGTCTCGCGCAGCCGCTCCGCCTCCTCCGCCGCGGCGCGGAGGCTTTGCTCGCTCGCCGCGAGCCGCTCCCAGTCCGCGGTTAGCTGATCCAGCTCGTCGCGGACGCGCAGCAGTTCGTCCGCCATGTTGACGGCGGCGAGCACAGCGATCTTGGTCGTGTCGTAGCGCTCGTTGGACCCGGCGATGTGGTGCATTTGCTCGCTGACCTGCGCGGCCACCCGCTTCATGTAGCCGGGGCTCGAGCTGCCCTTCAATTTGTATGTCGTTCCGTATATATCAACGGTAAGCCGTGTCTTCTCTTCACCCGCCATGGAAAGACCTCCTCTCGCGTTCGTTAACCTATTCGCGCAGAACGGTCCCGGTTCCTGCCTTTACTTTCGCAGTTCCGCGGCAAAAGTTTGTTCCAGCGCGGCAAGCACTTTGCCGTGGGCAAGGGTTACTTCTTCATCCGTAAGCGTCCGCTCCGGGTGACGGTAGACCAGAGACAGAGCGACGCTCTTGCGGTCCTCTCCCAACCGCTCGCCGGTGTAGATGTCGAACACATCGCTCGCTTCCAGGAGAGGCCCGGCTGCCGAGCGCGTCGCCGCAAGAAGCTCTCCGACGGGAACATTGCGCCCGACCACCACGGCCAGGTCGCGGCTTACCGCCGGATAGCGGGGCAACGTCCGGTATTCCACGGTGGGACCGGCGAGGCCGATCAAGGTATCCAGCTCCAGCTCCAGCAAATAGGCTTCGCCCGGCAGATCGCCGGCGAGCTCCGGATGAAGCTGGCCGATCCGGCCGATGAAGATTTCTTCGCCGTCCGCCTGCGCAACGAGGACATTCGCCGTGCGGCCGGGATGCCAACCCTGCGCCGAGGAAGCGCGGTACACGACCCCGGCGATGCCGAGGGCTTCCGTCAGCTTTTCCAGCAGACCCTTAATGTCATAGAAATCGACCTTCTCCGGCTTCACCTGCCAGTGCGGAGCCGTGCGGCTGCCGATGAGGAGCGCCGACAGCAGCTGCTTCTCGTATGGCTGGCGGGTGAGCGGCGCTTCGTCAGTCACGAACACCTTGCCGATTTCAAAAAGGGCGATGTCCGCCTGGTTGCGGTTGTTGTTGTATTCCGCGGCGGCGAGCAGGCCGGGGATCAGGCTCGTGCGCAGCACGCTGCGCTCCTCGCTCATCGGCATGGCCAGCGGGATCGGCTTGGCGTCCGCGTAAGCGCCCGGGAAGCGCGCGCTCGCAGTCGGATGCGTGAACGAATAGGTGATCACTTCGTTCAGGCCGCTCTCTGCCATGAGCCCGCGCACGGCGCGGCGGATCTTTTGCGCCGGAGTGAGCGAGCCCGGCGTCGTGACGCCGTTCATGAGCGTCGTCGGGATGTTGTCGTAGACGTGCAGGCGGGCGACTTCCTCGATGAGGTCAACATCGCGAGTGATGTCGCCGCGGCGGCCGGGAACGCTCACGCGGAAGGTATCGCCCGCCGCCTCATAGGCAAAATGCAGCCGGTCAAGCACTCCGCGCACTTCTTCGGCCGTGAGCGAAGTGCCCAGATGGCCGTTGACCTTGGCCAGCGGCAGGTTCACGACCGTCGGCTGCGGCTCCCGCGCGACCGCTTCCGCCGCGCCTGCCTTTGCGCGTCCGCCGGCGTAGCGGCACATGAGCGAGGCCGCGCGGTCGAGGGCCGCCGCGAGCGCCTCGGGATTCACTTCCTTCTCGAAGCGCAGGCTCGCTTCCGAGCGCAGGCCGAGCTGCCGCGAGGTGCGGCGCACCGACGAGCCGGAGAACTTGGCGGATTCGAGCGCGATGCGGACCGTGTCCGCCGTCACTTCCGAGTTCGCTCCGCCCATGACCCCGGCGATGGCGATCGGCTGCTCGCCGTCCGCGATCAGCAGCATCGACGGCGACAGCTCGCGCTCGCTGCCGTCGAGCGTCACCAGCTTCTCGCCTTCCGCCGCGAAGCGCACGTCGATCCGGCCGCCCGCCAGCTTGTCGGCGTCGAAGGCGTGCAGCGGCTGGCCGTATTCCAGCATGACGTAGTTGGTGATGTCCACCACGTTGTTGATCGGGCGAACGCCCGCCGCCATCAGGCGGTTCTGCATCCACAGCGGCGACGGGCCGATCTTGACGCCTTCGATCACGCGGGCGAGGTAGCGGTCGCAGGCTTCCGGCGCGCTGATCGAGACGGCAAGCAGCGATCCGGCCGCAGGCTCTTCTTCCACCAATCCCTCGCGCGGATCGGGCAGCTTCACTTCGCGGCCGAGTATCGCCGCCACTTCATACGCCGTGCCGATCATGCTCAGGCAATCCGAGCGGTTCGGCGTGAGGTCGAGCTCCAGCACCTCGTCGTCGATGTTCAGCACATCGAGGGCGCTCACGCCGACCGGCGTCTCTTCCGGCAGCACGAGAATGCCTTCCTGGATCTCCTTCGGCAGAAGCTTGTCGTTCAGGCCAAGCTCCCGCGCGGAGCAGATCATGCCCTGCGATTCGACGCCGCGCAGCTTGGCGCGCTTGATCTGCAAGCCGTCCGGCAGCTTCGCGCCGATCAGGGCGACCGGAACCTTTTGCCCCGCCGCCACGTTCTTCGCTCCGCAGACGATCTGCAGGGGCGCAGCGCCGCCGACGTCCACCGTGCAGACGTTCAGCTTGTCGGCGTCGGGATGCTTTTCCTTCGCCGCGACATAGCCCACGACGACACCTTCCACGCCTTTGTTGAGGTTTTCCACCTCGTCGACTTCCACGCCGCTGCGAGTCAGCTTTTCCGCCAGCTCCGCGGCTGTACAGCCGGTCATGTCCACATAGTCGGACAGCCATTTATAGGATGCTTTCATTGAATGCTCACGTCCTCTTTCGAAAAATGGATCACGCGAGTCGCGTGCTTCGTTCGTGCTCGGTTGCGGCGGGGACTTGCCCTGCCCGGTACCGTGCGTTCCAGTCGCTCACACCCGGCCGAACTGCTTCAGGAAGCGCAGGTCCCCGGTGTAAAAATGGCGGATGTCGTCGATGCCGTACTTCAGCATGGCGATCCGCTCCGGCCCCATTCCGAAGGCGAAGCCGCTGTAGACCTCGGGATCGTAGCCGCCCATGCGCAGCACGTTGGGGTGAACCATGCCCGAGCCGAGGATTTCGATCCAGCCGGTGCCCTTGCAGGTCCGACAGCCTTTGCCGCCGCACATGCAGGAGATATCGACCTCGGCGCTCGGCTCCGTGAACGGGAAGAAGCTCGGACGCAGGCGAATCTGCACATCCGGCCCGAACATCTCGCGGGCAAACTGCAGCAGGGTGCCCTTCAGGTCGCTCATGCGGATGCCTTTGTCGATCACGAGGCCTTCGATCTGCGTGAACTGATGCGAGTGGCTGGCATCGTCCTCGTCGCGGCGGTAAACCTTGCCCGGGCAGATGATCTTGACCGGCACTTCTCCCTTGCGGCGCTCCATCGTCCGCACCTGAACCGGCGACGTGTGCGTGCGGAGCAGAAGCTCCTCGGTCAGATAGAACGAATCCTGCATGTCGCGGGCCGGATGGTTCTTCGGCAGGTTGAGCGCCTCGAAGTTGTAGTAATCCTGTTCTACCTCCGGCCCTTCCTCCACCGTATAGCCCATGCCGATGAAAATATCCTCGATCTCCTGCACCACCCGGCTGATCGGATGGATCGTGCCCGCAGGCGACGGGCGCCCCGGCAACGTGACGTCGATCGTCTCGCTCGCCAGCCTCGACTCCGTCTCCCGGCGCTGCTGCTCGGCCTGCAGGGCGTTCAGCTTCGCCTCGATCGCCTGGCGCACCTCGTTGGCCACCTGGCCGATGATCGGACGCTCCTCCGCGCTCAAGCCTCCCATGCCGCGCAGCACCTCGGTGAGCGGGCCTTTTTTGCCGAGGTACTTGACCCTCAGGTCGTTCAGCATCTGGCTGCCCTTCGCCGTCTCCAGCTCCCGGAGAGCCGCCTGCTTCAATTCCATCAAACGCTCTTTCATGATTCCATTCAGCCCCTTTTGCTGTACTCTTCCATCCATGTGCCGAACCATCGGCCAACAACAAAAAAACGCCGTTCATCCCCCCAAGGGACGAAGACGCCGTGGTACCACCCTTCTTCCAAGCAGACTGCCGCGACCCGATCATCCGGACCCGCTGTCAACGCTTGCTCTCACGATTGTAACGGTTCGTAACCGGTCCGCTCTACTGGCCGCTTGCGCGGGTTCAAGGGACTGCTCCGGAGCGAACTTCGGCAGCCGGCCTTCACGAGAGACGCTCTCAATCTCCGGCGTCCCCTCCCTGTCGCGGCGCACTGCCTACTCTTCTCCATCAAGGCATTTCAGATATGGACTTGAAAATCCGTTACGTTCCATTATAGGCAAGCGACGCTGGGAATGCAAGGCGATGCGCGGAATAGGCCCGGAATGGGATGTGTGGATTGAAACAGTGCAGAATTGGAGCTGATGTAAATGGCGGTAAAGTTGCATCCCGTATGCATGCGTAGATTGCCGAAATGTCCGAAGATAAGAGTTGCTATGAAAATCAGCTCCAAGTCGCAAATATGTCCCAAAATTTGCTCTACAATCCTCGTTCGACCAGGGTCGGACTCATTCAAGTACCGCCGTCACTGAACCCGTTTAAGGATGATAGTCGGTCGGGCTAGTGCTTATATGATCGTAAAAAATGGACCGTTATTCCACATTGTGCGCGGAGATAGCGGTCCTTTTTCACTTAAACTTCATTATGATTCGAAAGCATTCGCTTTGACAAAAGATGCGGCTCCTGGTTTCGGCGACTCACGAACAGATCGCTGAATTCCCCGGACGTGCTCTCTCGGCTTTTCCGTACTCAGAACGTGCATGATGATATCCGCGCCGAATCCGATTTTGCTGTTATTGCATAGTAAGTTCCTGAGGATGCGGTATTATCGTACGACCTGCAAACAAAATGAACGAAATATGATCGGGACCAGCGTTTGCACTCCTCGTGACGATGGCGTCCTTTTTGACCGGAGGCCGCACGCGGTTTCCTAGAGGCCCCTCGTCTTCCTGCCCCGTAACTCCTCCTAATACAAACATTATGTGCTCATCTTCATACCCTCTTGGAATATCCTGTCCTGAGATGTTTTTTGATTTTACGGTTACGACCTGGTTAAGGTATCGTTCTTTATAGGTTTGAAATGAGTAAGATAAAGGAAGGAAGGCATGCGTGTTCATCACCCGTCTACTGCCGAAGTCGTTATCCATGAAATACTTAAGTTTCCCCTCCCGGAGCAAATGGCTGCCACTCAGCTCGACAACTCCCCCCATGCCTATACTAGCTGAAATATGAAAGGAATCGATCAGAATTCGGAGCGGCACGAACATATAACCCTTGTCCTCTATGGCTTGAGTATCCATGATAACCGTCTTCCCGTTCACAATCGCGGTATGGGAATTTGCCATTAACACGACCGTATGGTTATCCTGGGATAGGGTTGCTGTCTTGGCTGTAACATCATAGTCCACCTGCGCTCCCAGCAACTCACTCACGGATCGAAGTGGCACGATCAAACGATTATGGGAATCCACATAGGGCGCTTTGGGTTCCGTGTACAGTACGTAATAATCATTCATTTTGAGGATAACCGGCGTTTCCCCGGAGGTTGACGGTTCGGCATGAACAGCAGTTCCCTGAAATCCTAGACAAGCGGCTACCAGTAAAAAGAAAATACTCAATTTTTTTGTATTCATATTATGCACACCCTATCGTCATAATTCTGATTAAGGCCCTGAATGAATCTGGATGCTATCGGTCTCCTGCGAGTAGTCGACAAAATAAGTTGTAAATATAACATTTGGATTTCCATCAGGATAAAAACAAGATCCACCAGTTTGTGCAGAAAGCCACTTTGTATTTGTTCCACTGTATATCCCGATAAATGAATTACTCCAAGCAACGTTTTTCAAGTAAGACCCTGTTGTGAAATCAGAATAGGGTTGGGCTATATGTGTAATTCTTTTAATAACATCTCCACTACCATTTGCTTTCATTCCAGTAGCAGGTTTTATAATCGAATAACTAACTTTTGTTGTTGTTCCTTTTTTAATGCCTTCACAATATATAACAGCCTGATCATCCTGAGGAACATAAAATTTGATATAAACGGTTTGCCCAGCTTCAAATCTTATGTCATTAGAAACGTACTGTCCTGCACTATTACGAAGAAAAAATCCCCAATCATCCGGTGTAGTATCATGCAAAAAACCAGCATCAATTTCTCCGCCAGTACTACCATGACCTCCAGTATAAATATACGCGGTATCGCTATTAACGCCTGCCACATTATTATCCTTTACTTCACCCTTTGCTGTGCTTGGTAAGTAAACATTTCCACCATACCAAGAGTAACCATCATTTGAGAAAACCCGACGATAAGGTCCTTGTGTTCCTGTACAAGGGATTGGATAGCCAGAAAGTGGTGTAATAGCTGTATTACTAAGAGCTTGCGTAGAAGAATCTGTACAAGTTTCATCTTGAGGTGGAGTTATGATTTGCCCACTCGATAGTTTATATGTTCTATCACCAATCTTTTGCGGTATTTCCCAATGTTTTAACTCTGGCTTATTGGCATATACGGTCCCATCCTCAGCTATATATACAACATTCTCCCGTTCATTTGCAGGTAACAATTTCATTTTCTCTTCAATAATACTTCTCTCTTTTCCAGTTATGCTTTTATCTACTGGGCAGTGAAAAGTTCTTGTCGAAAAATATTAGAATAGCAGAATAACCCAATCATGCGAATCTATGATATCCTAAGGTTTCCACACCAGAAAGGAGATCAGATCGCTGAGAGGGTTACGTTGCTAGTTTACCCGATTTCGTCGCGATTGACCATACGATGCTGAAATTTTTGAATACCATCTTACCCCAATTTCATTCTTGCTTCTCCCGCAATGCCACCTTTGAATGGTTTGTTGTTATCATTGTCGGTCTCATGGTTCGTACGGATCATCTGGGCGTGACTTCGATTATCCGTGATCTGTCCTTGCATTCGAGTGTCTACGAGAGTATGATTCATTTCTTTCATTCCAACGCGTGGGCGCTAGAATCGCTTCAATCGACTTGGGCGCGGATCGTTTGCCGCACCGCCCCTCTCGTGACGATCCGTGAGCGTGTTGTGCTTGTCGGCGACGGTATGAATCAAAGCAAGGAAGCCCGGCATATGCCTGGCGTGAAGAAGATGCATCAGGATTCCGAAAATTCCTCAAAGGGCGAGTTTATCTTCGGTCATCTGTTTGGCGCCATTGGCATCTTGGTTGGAACCAGCCAGAAATGGTTCTGCCTGCCTTTGTCCATGCAACTGCAGGCGGGCATCAAAACCATCTTCGGCTGGAATCCGTCGTCTGCGCAGCGGCAGGACTCCCATGTCGTTCAACTGATCGATCAAGCATTTATGGCGGCCAAAGCATGCGGTCGCCACGCTTACCTCGTGCTGGATCGCTACTTTCTGTCTGCTCCTGCATTGGAACGACTTGCCCAGCGAAATCAGTCCGAATCCTCTCACATCCATATCGTCACGAAAGCCAAGTCCAATGCTACAGCCTACGAACGCCCCGCCGCTCGAACGGGTCGTCGCGGGCGTCCGCCGAAGAAGGGAGCGATGGTCAAACTGCGCGAGCTGTTCTCCACTCGTGCGGACGACTTTCAAACCGCAGAGGTGACCCTGTACGGCAAGAAAGAAACCGTCAAGTTCCTGTGTCTGGATCTCTTGTGGGGCCAGGGCTTATATCAGGAACTGCGCTTTGTGCTCGTGGTGCGGGACAAGTACCCACTTGCCATTCTTGTGAGCACGGATTTGACGCTTGCCGCAGCAACCATCATCGAGTTGTATGGCTGGCGCTTCAAGATCGAATGCATGTTCCGGGAAATGAAACAAGTAATCGGCGCGTTCGACTACCACTTCTGGAGCACGTCCATGCCGAAGCTGAAACGGTATCTCAAAAAAGGGGAAGTCGATCCCCTCGAAGAGGTGAAGGGCGATAAGGAGCGAAAGCGAATTCGTGCAACCGTCGATGCAATCGAAGGATTCGTCATGTGCGGCTGCATCGCGACAGGACTCGTGCAACTGCTCGCTTTGCGTTTCTCATATACCGTTCCGGGGTTGTTCTCCCGTTATTTGCGAACACCGTCCAAATCGATCGTTTCCGAGGCGACCGTGACGACTTATTTACGTAAATCGATTTTTCGCATGTTTGCCCAAAATCCGCATTTTGCCATAACTCAAATAATTCGCTCTAAGCAGGGTGAACCCACTGATGACGCCGATTTGCTGGCTTCTTAAGCATTAAAACTTTTCACTGTCCAG
>Ga0255334_1000141_pt1 | contig 76296 bp, 66 predicted proteins | sample EtOH5_35cm_T3_12_FD_202080 | JGI IMG/M metagenome (GOLD analysis project Ga0255334, IMG submission 202080) | Sandy soil microbial communities from University of British Columbia, Vancouver, Canada - EtOH5_35cm_T3_129 | ecosystem: Engineered > Artificial ecosystem > Sand microcosm > Unclassified ...
AAGGGGATATCAAGCATAGTAATGCTGATATTAGTAAGGCTAGAGAGATGTTAGACTACGATCCAAGTTGGAGTTTTGAGAGTGGTATTGAAGCAGCAATAGAATGGTATAGGGAGAGTTTGTGATATGACTGAGCCAATAAGGGTATTACAAGTTTTTGCAAAATTGAATAGAGGCGGCTCAGAAACTATGATTATGAATTTGTACCGACATATTGATCGTTCAAAAGTACAATTTGATTTTGTGGTTCATACCGAGGAAAAATGTGCTTTTGATGATGAGATAGAGCAACTAGGGGGGAGAATATTTCGAGTTCCAAGGTATACAGGCAATAACCATTTTGCTTACAAGAAAGCTTGGTACGGTTTTTTTGCTAATCATCCTGAGTATAAAATAATACATGGTCATGTTAGAAGTACAGCATCAATATATCTTTGGATAGCCAAAAAGTTTAGAATAATTACTATTGCACATAGTCATAATACGTCTTCAGGGAATGGATTATCTGCAGTTGTAAAAAATATATTTCAATATCCTATAAGATATATCGCTGATCATTTGTTTGCATGCTCATTGCCAGCAGGGAGGTGGCTTTTTGGAGATAAAGCTTTGTCAAAAGAGAAGTTTAAAATTGTAAAAAATGCTATAGATACAGAAAAATTCATTTTTAATGAAGAAACTAGAAATGAAAAAAGAGATGAACTACGGATAAATGGAAAATTTGTAATTGGTCATGTAGGTAGGTTCCACCCTCAAAAAAACCATGATTTTTTGATTGATTTATTTAAAAAAATTCATAATAGAAATAGGAATGCTGTTTTATTGTTAGTCGGGGATGGGGAACTTAGAAAATCAATAAAGGGTAAAGTAGATAAACTGGAACTATCTGATAATGTTATTTTTACTGGCATTAGATCAGATGTTCCAGAGTTATTTCAGGCAATGGATATTTTCTTGTTTCCATCTAATTACGAAGGTTTGGGAATTGTAGTTGTTGAAGCGCAAGCATCAGGGTTACCTTGTATCGTTGCCGATACTATTCCAAAAGAAGCGATAGTTTCAGCTAATGTTAAATCTATCTCACTAAAAGACGATATAATATCATGGGCTGAATCTGTTCTACAATATTCTAGTGGATATAATCGTAGAAATTTATACAATATGATTGTTGAATCGGGATATGACATTAAATCAACTGCAATTTATTTGGAGGATTTTTATAAAAACAATGGATAATTATAAAAAAAGTAATATTGGAAAGTTAAATAAGATATTTACGTTATTAATGATTACATTTCCTATTCTTGCTTTATATGCAACTCCGTTTTCTGGGATATCAGTAGCTGATTTACTACTTATTAGTATTCAACCAATTCTAATCATACATTTATTTAGAATAAATAATAAAATAAACAAAACAATTCACTTCTCCATATTATTTTATGCTTTGTATATTTCAATTCATTTTCTGATCACTGTATTAACTGTGAATAACATGGAGGCAATGGATATATTCTTAAATACTTCAAGATATATTTTTTATTTGATAACTTTAGCAATATACACAAAGACTTTTTTTCATATAAAATTTGCTAAAACAGTTTTGAAACATTTCACAATATTTGCATCTATTTATTTGATTATTCAATTCTTTTTATACTCATTATATGGATATTATTTACCGGGAACTATCCCGTTTCTAGACTTACAAGTAAATACTATTAACGAAATATATTCAAGATATAATCAAGGGTATTATATAAGAGTACATTCAATATTCGCGGAACCATCTCATTTTACTATTTACGTATTGCCGTATCTAATAATTTGCTTAAGTGAAGTAAAATACAAGTTGCCTGAATATATTCCAGCAATACTTATAAGTATTGCAATTCTAATGTCTCAATCTTCAACAGGTATTATAATGGCTGGAGTTATATGGATTATATGGTATCTTTATAGAATTATTGATAAAGGAATTAGCAAGAAGAAAAGTATTTTCATAGTATTAAGTATTTTATTTATACCGGTTGTATTATTGTTTATCACAAGAACAAATTCATTCGATTTCTTTATAGATAGAACTTTTTCTTCTGGATCTTTAGGAGAAGCTGGATACAGAAGACTAGGAAATGGAGTGATTCTACATGAAATATTTAAGAACTCTTCTCTTTATCTACTCTTTGGACAAGGGATGGTTAATTTACAGACTTATATTCCCGGTGCAACGAGATTGTTTGTCTATTTTGGAATTAGTGGAGTAGTTTTACTTTTGGCAATTTTCACTAAGATCTATTATTCAGGTAATCGAATTCAAAAAGAGATATTGATAATATTTGTAATACTAAATTTCGGAACTGAAATTTTATTTGGCAACTTTATTTTTCTTTATTTACCATTCTTGTTGCTTCATGATCAGAAATCAATCGAAAGGGGATAAAAAATGAAAAAAAAAGTAGGTATAATTTCAATCAATTGGAACAATTACGAGGATACAAAAGAATTTATTGATTCGATGTTATCTCTCCATTATGAAAACTTTGTGATATTTATTGTAGATAACTATTCTACAGATAATTCATTAGTAATGCTTAAGAAAGAATTTGAAGAACGTGTTAATAAGGGGAAAATTAAGTTTATTGAAAGTGAAGTAAATAAAGGTTTCGCAGGAGGAAACAACTTAGGATTTCAATGTGCATTAGATAATAAATGCGACTTAGTCTTAATGATAAATAATGATACCGTTGTGTCCCCCGATTTTTTAGAACCAATGATTATTAAAATGTATTCAAAGGCTAACATTGGTATAGTTACTGGTAAAATTTATTACTATAGCTATAAAAATGTTTTATGGTCTATAGGTGGTGAATTAAGTTTACTAAGAGCAAGTGCAAAATACTATGGTACAAATATTGTTGACAATGGTCAATTTGATAAAATTGAAAAGTTAGGAATTGCTTCAGGGTGTTTTATGCTGATTGATTGCTCAGTGTTAGAAAGGATTGGATTATTGTCAGAGAAATTTTTCTTTAGAGGTGAAGAGTGGGAGTTCTCCTACAGAGCTCGCAAGAATGGGTATGAAATCGCATTTGAACCTAATGCTCATATTTATCATAAAGTTAGTAGAAGTCATAATAGATTAAGTTATTATGATATTTATAGTGCTTATAGAGGAAAGTTGATTTTTTCTAAATCATATATTAAACAACCTCTGTGGTTTGTCTGGCTTGCTTTTTTCATACCATACTCATTAAGTTTTTCATTTATTAACTTTAAGAAAAATAGTGACAACAGAATTAATTATCGCAAATATTTAAAGACAATAGGAATGGTCGTTAGGGATGGTTTGCGGCGTGACTATGTCACATTACAAGATATAGAAAAAGTAAAATTGATGATTGATAGTAAATAAAAGGCGAAATGAGAGGTATAAAATGAGAAAAGGAAATTCAATAGCTATTATATTGCTTAACTGGAATGGATATGAAGATACAAATGAGTGCTTCGAAAGCATAGAAAAATGCAAATATAAAAATTTTGATACAATTATTGTTGATAATGCTTCAACAGACGATTCATTAATTAGGTTAAGAAATAAATATAAGAATGCAATATTTTTAGAATCAGATTCAAATAGAGGCTTTTCAGGCGGTTGTAATATTGGTATTTTGTATGCTTTACACAAGGAGTATGATTATATAATGCTGTTAAACAATGATACAATTGTTGACCCAAATTTTTTAGATGAACTGATAGCAGCAAGTGAAAAGCATAGTGATTATTCAATTTTTGGAGGTAAGGCATATTATTATGAAGATGGGAAAAAAATTCATATGGCAGGCGCTAAATTGAATTGGCTGAAGGGTAATTACAGCAGATATGGGGCAGATTCTTATGATGATGATAAATACAATGAAATAAGAGAAGTAGAATTTACCTCCGCATATTTCTTATTAGCTAAAAGTGAAGTTTTTAAAAATATTGGTCTTTTATGTGAAGATTATTTTTTTGGTCAAGAAGAAGTTGATTTTGGTGCTAGATATTCACGATATGGCTATAAAGTACTTTATGTTCCTAAATCAATTATTTGGCACAAGATTGCTGGAAGCCATATACCCGCAACTCCAAAAGATATTTACAATGCCTATAGGAATAAACTTATTTATATGGAGAAATTTCTATTCAAACCGTGGTTTCTACTTTGGAAGATAATGTTTACGTTTTATGCTAAAACTATAGCCACTAAGAGATTACATAAACTTCATGTCAATTATGGTGGCAATAGATCTGTATCTGATATTAAGTTAGCAATTGATTCTGCCTTAGCTGATTCGAAAGTGTCGAAAACTATGACTAGAGAAGATTTTTTGAAATTTAGTAATTAAAATTCAGCTAACAAAGAAAATAAGAGGAGAATTTGATGAAAGGAATAGCATTATTATCAGGAGGCTTGGCACAAGGCTATATCCCCTCACAATGGTCACAAGTAAACCATTATTACCTTTAGAGTAAAAATATTGCAGAAGCAGATTCAATCACTCGTATAAAAAATGGCTCAGTAACAAAGTACGGGAAAATGGAGGTCAGCCATATGGCCAAACCCTGGATATTACAAGCTTCCTCGCTATAACGGATGGATAAAGGTTTAAATCATAGAAAAATAGAGCAGACTGTTCCTAAGAAGACTGATAGGGGCGGGATGAACGATGTGGACCTCCAAAGAAAAAGAAGAGCATGTCATTTTTGAACTGTTCAAAATGGCGTTACAAGTGGAAGCGCCATGGGAATTGAAAGAAATCACCTTCAATGATGAGGAGCAAGCCTGGCATCTGTTTATGGACTTTGAGCGGGGAGCCGAATTCATCTGTCCAGTGTGCGGAACGCCAGCCAAAGCCTACGATGCCCAGCTCAAACAATGGCGTCATTTGGACTTTTGGGAATGGAAGACCTTCATGCATGTCCGGGTGCCGCGTGTAGCTTGCACGGCTTGCAACAAAGTCACACAAGTTCCGGTGAAATGGTCGCGACCAGGCTCCCACTTCACATACTCCTTTGAAGCATGGGCCATGCGGTTGATGGCAGAAATGCCGGTCAATGCGGCAGCCCGTGAATTACGAGAGCACGACACGCGCATGTGGCGCATTTTCCACCATTACGTGGACGAAGCCATGAGCCAACTGGATCTGACCGGGGTCAAACGAATTGCTGTCGATGAGACCTCCTCTCGGCGTGGCCATCGGTACATCACGCTGTTTGTGGATATCGACCGAAAGATCGTGCTGTTTGCTACGGCGGGCAAAGGAAAAGACACACTGAAGCGCTTCCGGAGCCACTTGGCGAATAAGGGTATCCCCGCTGGGCAGATTGAGGAGGTGTGCTGCGATATGTCGGCCGCTTTTATTCGGGGAGTCGAGGAGTATTTCCCGGAGGCGCAGATCACCTTCGATAAATTCCATGTGATGAAGCTGGTGGGCGAAGCCGTAAATGAAGTCCGCATTGAGGAACAAAAACAGACGCCCGAGTTAAAGAAGACCAAGTATCTCTGGCTCAAAAAGGAATCCAGCCTCAAAGCAGAGCAAAAAGAACCCTGGAACGGCTCAAGGACAGCAACTTGCAAACCGGAAGAGCTTACCGCTTGAAATTGGCGATGCAGGACCTGTGGCATGTTTTTAGCGAATATTTATCCATCACGACTGCATAAGGCACGATTAACGTCGCATGAATTGGACGGTTTTGCATAAATATTCGTCGATTTCAATTCGTCTGACAGACTCCTAGATATCCTACCAAACCTAAGAGACCTTTGAATTCAAGATTATCGAAAGAAAATACAGATAAAGCTGGAGTTAAGAGATTAGCTGATTGGGAAGATGCAATAAATAGGTTTATTGCTGAAATAAAACACGACTAAATGAGGTTGATATATTGAATGTAAAAGTTTTAAGTTTCATAAAAAATATGTCATACACTATCTCATCGAATTTGATATCACTGCTAGTATCAACATTGGTAATTTTAATTATTCCAAAACTTATTGGCGTAGAAGAATATGGTTATTGGCAACTTTACTTATTTTATACCGCATATGTGGGCTTTCTTCATTTTGGTTGGAATGATGGGATTTATCTTAGATATGGAGGTGAGGAGTACAATAATCTAAATAAGAGATTGTTTTATTCCCAGTATATTTCACTATTTATATTTCAACTATTCATTGGGACAATATTATTTTTCATAACAAATATTTATGGACAAGATGCCAACAGAATTTTTATTTTTAAAATGATAGCACTTTCGTTAATAATTATTAACATTAGAACTTTTTTCTTATATATATTACAAGCTACGAATAGGATTAAAGATTATGCTAGAATAATAATAATCGATAGGGTTATTTATATAGTATTAGTTTTAATACTTATAGGATTAGATATTAGAGATTTTAAAGCAATGATTATCGCTGATATAGCTGGTCGTTTAATATCCTTAATCTATTCGTTATATACTTGTAAAGAAATAGTTTATAATCGCCTAACTACTTATAAGATGGATTTTAAGGAAATAGCGATTAATATAAATGTTGGAATTAAATTGATGTTTGCAAATATTGCAGGTAATCTTATTATTGGGACAGTTAGATTTGGTATAGAGAGAACATGGGATGTCGCTACTTTTGGAAAAGTATCATTAACGCTAAGTATCTCCAATATGATGATGATCTTTATTAATGCAGTAGGCATAATTATGTTTCCAATTTTACGTAGAACAGATCAGGACAAGCTAGGTAGTATTTATTCAACAATGAGAGATTTTTTAATGATACTTTTATTAGGAATCCTAATACTGTACTATCCACTAAAAACTATTATGGCGACGTGGCTCCCTCAATATGCGGAAAGCTTATTGTATATGGCTTTAGTATTTCCTATGTTTATATATGAAGGGAAAATGGCTCTGCTAATAAATACTTATTTAAAAACATTAAGACGAGAAAAAGTCATGTTACGCATAAATTTGATCTCAATGGTGACTAGTCTAGCTATGACATATGCCACTACTCAAATATTTGAGAATCTTGATATCTCTATAGTTACTATTGTAATTCTATTAGCTATGCGATCAGCATTGGCTGAGGTTTATTTATCAAAGGAACTAAAGGTAAATGTAAAGAAGGATATCTTATTAGAGTTATCGTTAACTCTAGTATTTATTTTATCAGGGTGGTTTATAAATTCTTGGATAACTTTATTTATTTATGGGATAGCATATTTAATTTATCTGTTGATTAAGAGAAAAGACATTATGGTAACTACGAGAAGTATAAAATCATTAATGAAAGATTAGGAGGATTAAAGAAATGAAAACAATTCTAGTTACAGGTGGTGTCGCCTTTAGTGGAAGCAATTTTTGAAAAAAACCACATTCAGCACGTAAATTTTTCCAACTCAGCGAATTTCGGTAGGAATTTGAACGTCTTCCAGAGAATGTATACCTACTCGATTCTCTGGAGGCGAGGAAATAAACCTTCCACCTGAAAACCTTCACATATACATGCGGGCCAGCCGTTCTGATCGATCGAATTTGTCAGGAAATCGAGTTCGAGTCGACCCTCAATCGCCTGCTGGAGTGGGACGAGAAACGCTGCAACCTTTCCCCCGGCGCTCGCCTGAAAGCCTTGGTCATCAATGTGTTGAGCGGTCGGGACCCACTATGCCATGTGGGGCAGTTCTATCGGGATCAGGACGTCGAGATGTTGTTCGGCGAGGGCGTAGTAGCTGACGAATTGAACGACGACGCCTTGGCCCGTGCGTTGGATAAACTTCACGAGGCGACGCCGTGGAAAGTCTATTCGACTCTCGCCATGCAAGCGATGAAGAAGTTGAAGCTGCGCATCGGCCCGATCCATAGGGGCTTATTTCGGGATTTATCTCGTGTTTGCGCTGCTCTTGTCCTGGGCGCTTGTACCGCTTGTCCGCTCGCGGTTGATCCTGCTGCTGATTCCGCTTCTCTGGGCGGGGTCGCCTATGTGGGGACGGATGAGGTGCATCAGTGGTTTACCGGGGACCGGACGCCGCTTGTCCGTAAGCGTCAAACTGTCCACACCTTCAAAGGGTAGATCAGCCATGAGATAATCGTGCTATACCGATGAAGGAGGATAAAGACATGACCGTATCCGAAAGAAGAGCCATATGGCAGGCACGTAATGCCGATCAAGCTGCCAGCGGACTGACCATTACGCAGTGGTGTGATGCACATGAAGTGAATCGTCGCCAGTTTCATTATTGGAGTAAGCATCTTCAGCAAACGGCAGCCTCTACAGCAGCCTCTCCTTGGGTCAGAGTCGATCTGAATGAACAGGCTCATGAAAATTCGAACCGGTTGGTCGTGCGAGTCGGTGCCGCTGCTATTGAGGTTCAATCGGGATTCTCCCCTAAGTTGTTAGCCGACCTGGTTCGGACACTGGCGCCTCTGTGCTGAACGCTTCCGCCAACGTTTCCGTGTACTTGGCTTGCGGCAGCACCGATCTTCGCAAGTCCATCGATGGCTTGGCAGCCATCGTGCAAGAGGGTTTTCAATTGGATCCTTGCTCCTCCAGTTGGTTTGTGTTTTGCAACCGCCAGCGCGACAAGCTGAAAATTCTCCATTGGGAGCATAATGGCTTCTGGGTCTACTACCGACGCTTGGAGCGCGGCACTTTCGCCTGGCCAGTGGCATCAAGCTCCCCCATGAAAATCGACTCCCGCCAATTACGCTGGCTCCTGGATGGCTTGTCCCTCAATCAGCGACAAGCTCATCCCCAGGTAGCTCCTCGCGCCGTCATTTAGCTTTTTTCACCGAATTTCCTCATAAGGATACAGGATTTACGGGGGAGGAAGGCGAATTCCTTCCCTATGAATCTTACATCGACTTCCCCCACCCTGGACGAACTCCAGCAACAAAATATACAGCTTGAACAGCAGGTCGAGGAACTTTCGAAGAAGCTGGATTGGTACAAAGAGCAGTTTCGCCTTCTCCAGCAGAAGCGTTTCGGAACCTCCAGCGAGAAAACCCATCCGGATCAAATGGAACTGAACCTGTTTAACGAAGCCGAGACCGAAGTGGAGCCGGCCAAGGAAGAGTCTACGGTCGAAACGATTACATACACGCGTAAGAAATGGAAGGGCCAACGGGATGCCAAGCTGGCGGGACTGCCGGAAGAAACGGTTGAGTACCGTCTTGCGGAAGAAGAGCAGGTGTGTCCTTGCTGCGGAGACAAGCTGCATGAAATGGGTAGCCAGACCCGTCGGGAACTGATCATCATTCCGGCACAAGTCAAATCCAGAATACACGTCCGGTTTCAATACGGTTGCCGGCGTTGTGAGCGGGAAGGAATCGAAACGCCGATCCTCACGGCCCCCATGCCCCGGCCTGTTCAACCGGGAAGCCTGGCTTCCCCCTCGGCGGTGGCCCATATCCTGACACAAAAGTACGTGCAAGGCGTACCATTGTACCGCCAAGAGCAGGAGCTGCAGCGTCAAGGGGTAGATCTTTCCCGGCAAACCATGGCCAACTGGGTGATCATGGCGGCTACCTGTTGGTTTATTCTGCTCTATCAGCGGATGCAGGCGCTTCTCCTTGCAAGCGATCATATCCATGCGGATGAAACAACCCTGCAGGTGCTGCGCGAACCCGGGAGATCGGCAGAAAGCGAATCGTATATGTGGCTGTACCGCAGCGGTCGGATGGGACCCGCCATTGTCTTGTATGACTACCAGCCTGGCCGGGGAGGAGAGCATCCCCGGAACTTCCTGACCGGGTTTACCGGATACCTGCAAACCGATGGGTATGCCGGTTACCATAAGGTAAAGAACGCGACCTTGGTGGGCTGTTGGGCGCATGCACGAAGAGGATTCACGGATGCGCTGAAGGCATTGCCGAAGGGGACGACCCCAGAGGGAACCAGGGCGCAGGAGGGACTGGACTTCTGCAATCGGCTCTTCATGTTAGAGCGGAAGTGGCAAGAGAAGACGCCGGAGGAGCGGCAGCAACTGCGAATGGAGCATAGTCAGCCGGTGCTGGCCGAGTTCCAGGAATGGCTTCGGAAGCAGCGATCCCAAGTGATGCCCAAAAGCGCATTAGGGAAAGCCATGACCTACTGCCGCAACCAGTGGGAGCATCTGATCGTGTTCCTAAAAGACGGGCGGTTGGAGTTGGACAACAACCGCAGTGAACGGGCCATCAAGCCGTTCGTGATTGGGCGGAAAAACTTCCTCTTTGCCAACACGCCGAAGGGAGCCACAGCCAGCGCCATGGCGTATAGCTTGATCGAAACGGCGAAAGAGAACGGGTTAATCCCCTATGCGTACTTGGAATACGTACTGGAACAGTTGCCCCAACTCCCCGATCCCAAGGATGAGCAGGCGTTGGATGCCCTGTTGCCCTGGTCTCAGACTGTTATTACCAGTCTATCCAGTCCAAAGGTTGATGGTATAATTTGTCCTCATTTGGCTAAAAAATTTGTCCAAAGTCCATGCTTATCGCATTTTAGCTTACCCTGCTGATGGGTTGAAATGACCGATTTTTTCTATATTTCAGCCAAAAAGCCCCCTGCCGGACAGGATTGGCCATTTCACCCACTCTTTTGGACAATGACGGCCGACTTGCCGAGGAAAATTTAGGAAATACCTGAGTAATCCCCCCCTTCCGTCCCCCTAGGGGGACACGCAGGGAACTCATCCCCTGCACCCCGTCGCTCGCCGCGTTGCAGGCCCAGCAAGGGATTGCTGGACCATTGGATAGCTTCGGATTTGGAAACACCCGTCAAGGCTATATAAACGCTTCGCGGCCTTGACGGGTTCACGCCTTTCGGTCACCCATATCGTCTACTGTTGGTCAACCTATACCGTCTGTTTTTGGACTTTATAGGGTAGCAGAAACATCAGACGTTGCCGACTGAGCTGCGTGCACCATCCCCTTCTCCATAAAGCACTTTCCGATTGCATCTCGCCCCGATTCACCGCAGAATGGGGGCTATTTGCCGTCCCTTTCGAAGATACCCTAATATTCTCACAGATGGGCCCTCACTACTAGGTGTTCAGTATTTGACGCTTACGCTTGTCCAGGATTTACTGTTGAGCGGGACGGGGCGCTGCGGGGTGCTGGCGTATGGATTCTTGAGCTCGATGAATCAAACGGCCAAGCGGCTGCCCTTCTCCCGATAGGACAATGCTTGGCCGTTCGCCGTATTCACTTTGCCGCTTCCGTCAAAGCCTTGATCTCCTCGCTGCTGAAACGGGATAGGATCTCCGCCTTTGCCTCTTGCTTCTCTTCCTTGGTCATGTTGTTTTTGTTCTTGTATACGGACATGTAATGAATGATCTCGCTGGCGGAGAACTTCTTCATCGCATAGTTGGCTGCATCATCGCGGCTGTTGAAGGTAGGCCCTTCCGAGGGCTTTTTGTCTTTTGCAGGGGTGGTAGTCTTATCTGATTGATTGGGCTTGGTCGTCGAGTTGCCGGCGGGTTCGTTTGTTACTTTGGATGAATTCGTAGGTGAAGGAGAATTCGAATTGCTCTTGATGCTGCCCGACGTGGAAGGCAGAGAAGTGGCACCCGCTTCCGCAGCGAGCTTGTCCGTGTTGATGGATTTGAGCTCATCCTGCAGTTTGTTCGTATCAAGCTGGGCGATTTCCTTCTGGATCTCCGGGTCTTTCAGGGCCGTTTCCACTTGGTTGAAGATTTTCTCGGTGACGAGATGCTTGGCATACCAACCGCCGGCGAGGAGAACGAGGACAAGAGCGCTGAGAATGATCACAAGCTTTTTTTTCATGGGGAACCTCCGAAACTGGATTGTCGAATAAAGAGTAAAACCTATGGTTCATGTCTACATATTATAAACAATATGGTAGGATAGGGAAAGACATATATGGAAGTTGCCGGATGGGAGTGTCGAAATGAAGCAAGCTGTCCGCAGGAGGTCTTCTTCCCGCTTTCACGGATGCCGCTGGCTGTTGGTGGCTGCTTGGATGGGGCTGATCTTCTTCTTTTCCAGCCAGACGTACCAGCAGCAGAATATGCAGCCGGAGCTTCGCAAGTGGATTCCGGATCGAGTGGTGGAAAAGCATTTTTCCGGGGTTCGGCTCGATTATGCCGGCAAGGAGGTGAGCGTGCGTTCGCTCGGCGCACCGGCGTTTGTGGAATTCTTCATCCGCAAGGGAGCGCACTTCGGCATCTATCTGGTGCTGGCGCTGCTTTTGTCCTGGGCGCTTGCGCCGCTGGTTCGCTCGCGGTTCGCGCTGCTCCTCCTGCCGGTTCTGGTAGGGCTTGTCTACGCGTCGACGGATGAGGTACATCAGTATTTCACCGGGGACCGGACGCCGCTTGTCCAGGACGTGCTGCTCGACGGAGTCGGAGCGCTCTGCGGTGTGCTGGTGTATGCGCTCGTGAGCTGGACTCGGGAGAACGCTGGGCGGAAGTCTTCCGCGCGGTGAAGCCGCTGCCCGGTGGCTCGCTTGACTGTCCTGACTAACTGCGGATGGTGACCGGAGTGCCGACGGAGACGAGCGTGGCCAGTTCCAGCACGTCGCCGTTGTGCATGCGGATGCAGCCGTGCGAGACCAGATGCCCGATCGAGGAAGGATCGTTCGTGCCGTGAATGCCGTAGTGCGGCTTGGACAGTCCCATCCAAAAGGCGCCGAAGGGGCCGCCCGGATTCGGTACTTTGCTGACGATATGGAACTCGCCTTGGGGCGTTGCGGTCACCATGCGTCCGATGCCCACCGGATAGGCCCGGATCACGGCGCTGTTTTCCAGTAGGTAGAGCTGGCGGTCGGAGAGATCGATGATGATGCGTCTTAAGGGCATGGAAAAGGCTCCTTTCGGATGGGGCCTGCCTCGCTTTGCGGGCGAAGGCTGGCTTCGTCTGTTGGCGGATCCTGCTGAGGGGCCCGTGCTATACGGTATGCATAGGCGCCTGACGGTGTGCGGGGGAAAGTTTTCGCCGCGATTTCGCAGTCCTATTGAATACATTTGGCGGTTATCCACGTATATATGGTATGTCATATAACTGAGCGGAGGTGGATGGGGATGGTATGGGTCATCTGGCTGGCGATTGCCGCTCTTTTGCTGATTGTGGAAGTGTTTACGCTGACGTTTTATCTGCTGTGGTTGGGGATTGGAGCCGTGATCGGCGGGTTGGTCGCCCTGGTGCTGCCTGATGCGTACCTGGTGCAAGTGATACTGGGCGGGCTGACGGCTCTCGCGCTGACGGTGTTCACGAAGCCGCTTACGAAGAGGCTTAGAGCCTCGCGCGGATTTCGCGACGCGATTGACGATCTGATCGGCAAGCAGGGGGTTGTGGTCGAAGGGGCGGGCGAGAACGGGCTCGCTATCGTCCGGATCGGCAATGAAACCTGGAGCGCGCGGGCAGACGTGCCGCTCACCCAGGGCGAACAGGTGATTGTGGTTCACCGCGGCAGTACGGTCGTCGAAGTGCAAAAATGGGAGGGAGTGTAGCAAATGGGTACGCTGATTATCACTCTGGTTGTGATTGCGCTGGTCGTTGTGCTGGTAGCCATGACCGTCAAGGTCGTTCCGCAGCAGAGGGTAGGGGTGGTCGAACGCCTGGGGAAATTCCACCGGCTGTTGACCCCGGGTCTCAATATCCTCATTCCGATCATCGAGCAGGTGCGGATCTACCATGATCTGCGGATTCAGCAGGCGACTGTGCCGCCGCAGATGGTCATAACGAAGGACAACGTCCAGGTGCAGATCGACAACATCATCTTCTATCAGGTGGTCGGTCCCGAGCAGGCAACGTACGGCATCCTCGACTATGTGTCCGGGGTGCGCAACATCACGACGGCGACGCTGCGCCAGATCATCGGCAAGATGGAGCTGGACGAGACGCTCTCCGGGCGGGAAAAGATCTCGGCCGAGATGCGCGTGGCGCTGGACGAAGCGACGGAAAAATGGGGCGTGCGCATCGAGCGCGTCGAGGTCGTGGACATCAAGCCGCCGATGGATATCCAGGAAGCGATGGATAAGCAGATGAAGGCGGAGCGGAGCAAGCGGGCGATCGTGCTGGAGGCGGAAGCGGCCAAGCAGGACATGATCCTGCGCGCGGAAGGCGACAAGCAGAGCAAGATCCTCAAGGCCGAGGGCGAGCGGGAAGCACGCATCCGCCAGGCGGAAGGGATCCGGCAAGCGACGGAGCTGGAAGCGCTCGGCCAGGCGAAGGCGATCCAGTCGGTGGCGGAGGCCGAGAAGGCGCGGATCGAGCTGCTGAAGGAAGCCGGCCTCGATGAGAACGTGCTCGCCTACAAGTCGTTCGAGTCTTTGAACGAGATCGCCAAGGGCGCAGCCAACAAGGTGTTCCTGCCGACGGGAGCCATGGACACGCTCGCCAGCATGGGCGCGATCGGCGAGGTGTTCAAGGTGAAGGCCGGCAAGGAAGGCGCGAAATAAACGAAATACGGTGGGTAGGAACGGGCGAGAAGGGAGAAAGCTATGGGATCGTCATTCGACGGATTTGGAGGCGGAGGAGGATTTACCGGGGGAGGAGGCTTCTTCAGTGGAGTTCCGACGTTCTTCATCCTGTTCTTTGTGGTGATTGCCGGTGTCGTTCTGTTTCAGGTGCTTCGCGGAGTGGGCGAGTGGTCGCGGAACAACGGCATGCCCGTGCTGACTGCCCATGCCCGCATCGTGAGCAAGCGGAACAAGTTCAGTCACAGCAGCGATCCGGACGGACCCGGGCCGATGACCTCCTCCACCAGCACGAGCTATTACATTACGTATCAGCTGGACAGCGGCGAGCGGATGGAATTCGCCGTAAGGGGGCGGGAGTTCGGCCTGTTGGCCGAAGGCGACGAGGGCGATCTCACCTATCAGGGAACGCGCTATCACGGATTTCGCCGATATACATGATACTGTTATGAATGCGAAGGATTAACTTAAAGGAATGCAAAGAGAAGGCTTATTAATTAGAATATATTGGTGTATAATAATATTGTTTATCTTGCTTCCGAAGGTGGTGTTACTGTGGGGAGAGTAGCGGGAATTCATATTAAAAACTTTGGTTCTTTGAAAGATATAAAAATGGGTAAACTTCTGTCCGATAAAGATGGTGCTGAATTGTCCAACATAAATGCTATTATTGGACAGAGCGGAACTGGAAAAAGCACCTTGGCGGATGCGTTCGGCTTCCTCGCAGATTGCCTTGATAAAGGAGTAGAGGTCGCCTGTGACTTAAACGGGAGGGGTGGGTTTGAAAAGGTTATCTCTCAAGGTGTTAAGGGATCTATTGAGTTTGAACTTTACTACAGGGAAACAAGCAATTCCTCCCCGATCACCTATGAACTATCTATTGGTCTTGACAAGACAAGAAGACCTACTGTGCAAAAAGAGCGGTTGCGGCAAAGAAGGGCTAAGGAAAAACATGGGAAGCCTTTGTCGTTCCTTTATTTAGAGATGGGGAAGGGGTTTGCCTTTAAAGGAAACAATACTGGATTAAATGAGGAGGAGAAGACTGACGAAGGGGAAAAAGTCAATGTGGAATTGGCGGATCCGAGGCAGTTGGGCATTGTAACTTTAGGAGAGCTCAAAGAACATCCACGAATCGTGCAATTTAAAAATTTCCTGAAAAATTGGTATCTATGTTATTTCTCTCCTTCATCAGCGCGGGAGATACCGAACGCAGGCCCTCAAAAACACCTCAATCGACTTGGAAACAATCTCAACAATGTTGCTCAATTTATGCACCGGGAAGATCCGCAGGAATTCAAAAAAGTGTTAAGGAGCATTCAATCCAAACTCCCTGGCATTTCACGGATTGAGCCGGTTAAATTGCAAAATGGACAACTTGTCCTTGAATTTTTAGAGGAAGGATTTCAGCAGCCTTTTTATTCACAAAAGATGTCTGATGGAACACTTAAGTTATTCGCTTATTATTTGCTTCTCCATGAAAAAGAACCTCGCCCACTCGTTTTTATAGAAGAGCCGGAAAATGGGTTGTATCATAAGTATCTTACGGACTTGGCTATGGAAATGAAGCGAAGTGTACGAGGGGGATACTCAAAACAGCTCTTTATTACTACACACAGCCCTTTTTTTGTTAATGCGCTTTCTTCAGAGGAAGTCTGGGTGTTGGAAAAGCAGGAAGATGGTTTTTCTACTATTAAGCGGGCTTCCGAATACGACCATGTCATCGCCCTTAATGAGGAAGAAGTTAATTTAGGTGATCTGTGGTACAGCGATTACTTTGGGTAGGTGTGTAATTATAGATGAACGAAACCTATATTGAGTTTCTTGTTGAAGACAAATCCGGGAAAATTCTTTTAGAACAAATACTAGGAAAATACTGTGGTAGTTTCAATTATTTAAATTATAATATCCATGGATTCAAAGGAATTGGAGGAATTCCGAAAAGCACAAAAAAGCTGAAGGACTTAAAAACTCGAAAATTATTAAACGATTTACCTATGTATCTTAAGGGATTTGATAAATCATTAAAAACATATCCTTATAAGAAAGCAGTTGTAGTGGTTTTAGATTGCGACGATAGAAATTGCGTTGAATTTAATCAACAGCTAAAAGATTTAGCCAAAAGTCTTGAATTGAGTATCGATACTTTTTTTTGTATAGCTATCGAAGAAATGGAAGCGTGGTTGTTGGGCGATATAAATGCAATAATCAGTGCTTATCCAAGTGCAAAAAAACCTCCCTTAACTAATTATCGTCCTGATAGCATTGTTGGTACTTGGGAGCATCTGGCCGATAGTGTATTTCCGGGTGGAGCAACGAAATTAAAAAAGAATGCGGTGTCGTATTACGAAATTGGCGAGCAAAAATGTAAATGGGCCAAGGAAATCGGGGCTTATATGGATTTGAAAAGAAATACCTCGCCTAGCTTTAATTATTTTTTATCGAGACTTGATCGAATCTGCAATTGAAAAAGGAAAGCTGGATATATTTTATTTATAACCGCAAACGCTTCTCTCCTCGAATACAGGAAAGAAGCGTTTGCGCTATTATCCAACAACTTCACTTCACAAATCCGAGAGGTACCGCTCGATGCGGGCCGTGATGAAGGAGATGCCGACCGCATTCTCGCCGCCCTCGGGGATGATGATGTCGGCGTATTTTTTCGAAGGCTCGACGAAGGCGTCGTGCATCGGCTTCACCGAGTGCATGTACTGCTCGTGCACCGATTCCAGCGTGCGGGCGCGCTCGTTGATGTCGCGCAGGATGCGCCGCAGGATGCGCACGTCCGATTCGGTGTCGACGAAGATCTTAATGTCGAGCAGCTCGCGCAGGTCCTTGTCCACCAGCACATGCATGCCCTCGACGATGATGACGGGGCGCACCTCGATCCGCTGCGTGCGGGGCGAGCGGATGTGTTGGGTAAAATCGTAGGTCGGCATCTCGATCGGGCTGCCGGCCTTCAACTGCAGCAACTGCTTGATGAGAAGGGAGTTGTCGAACGAGTCTGGGTGGTCGTAATTGATGCGCTTGCGTTCTTCGAAGGGCAAAGCGGAGCCGTCCGCATAGTAATTGTCCTGGGAGATCAGGGCGACATTCTCCTGCCCGAGCTGCTGGGTAATGGCACGAGCTACCGTGGTCTTCCCCGATCCGGTTCCTCCGGCGATTCCAATAATAAGCACTTAGATCCTCCTAATCTGTCCATGCATGACTCAAATTGTAACATAGCCGGGGGAAGGGGGACAATATAAAGAAGTCGCGCGCTTGCATTGAAAAAGCCCTGAGCTGGAAATCCGGCTTGAGGGCTTTGGGGAGCTCATGCTATTTGGTTGATGCAGCGGGACCGGCGTCAGAATGCGAGCGGGTCAGACCGGGATTTTGACCTTGCTCATCTCGGTCTTGACGAGTTGAGTAAGCTCATCCTCATATCCCTTAGTGATCCGGTACTTGCGGACGAAATCATTCACGAATTGCCGGGCGTCCTTCGGCTGATAGATGCGGGCGAGTTCAATCAGGCTCTGTTTGACTTCATCGGTTTTCTTGGCCACAATGGTTTCCTCCCCATGAATCGCATAATTGGTGCCTGTATCTCTAAGATATACATACTGCCACGCGCTTAGAAATCATTAAACCGAATCCGGCCCTTTCAAACCGTTGCTTCATTGTATCATATTTGAGCTCCGCATTGGGCGATTTGTGTGAAAATTAAGAAAATAGTCTCAATTAAGAAGCCGCCCGATCATGTGCGATGAGGGGCGGCTCTCAAGTTGCTCGAAGGATCCGTCAAGCGGATTTAAAGCGGGTCGTGCCGGAAAGAAGATAGGTTGGGTGGATTGGACCGGCATTCTGATGCCGATCGGCTCCAGGCTCCGGAACGCCCGCAGTCAGAACGCGGGAACGATCGCTTCGCCGTATTTTTCCTGAATGAACTTCTTCACATCGTCCGAATTCAGCGCCTTGGCGAGCTTCTGGATGGCGTCGGAATTCTTGTTGTCCTCGCGGGAGACGAGGATGTTGACGTAAGGGGAATCCTTGTCCTCGAGGGCGAGAGCGTCTTTTGTCGGAGACAGCTTGGCTTCCAGCGCATAGTTGGTGTTGATGACGGCGGCGTCGACTTCATCCAGGTTGCGCGGAATCATCGCGGCTTCGAGCGGCTTGAAGACGAGGTTCTTCGTGTTCTCCGTGATGTCCTTCTCGGTCGCGGAATATCCGACTCCGTCCTTCAGCTTGATCAGGCCGGCCTTGGCGGCAAGGAGGAGGGAGCGGCTGAAGTTGCTCGGGTCGTTGGGAACGGCGATGGTGGCTCCGTCCTTCAGCTCGTCGAGCTTCTTGACCTTGTGCGAGTAAATGCCGATCGGTTCAATGTGCACGCCGGTGACTTCAACCAGCTTCAGACCGCGTTCCTTGTTCTGCTGCTCCAGATAGGGAATGTGCTGGAAAAAGTTAGCGTCCAGCTCCTTCTCGGCGACCTGGGTGTTCGGCAGGACGTAATCGTTGAACACCTTGACTTCCAGCTTGACGCCTTCCTTGGCGAGGATCGGCTTGATGTGCTCCAGAATCTCGGCGTGCGGTACGGCGGTCGCTCCGACCTTGAGCGTATCTTCCGATTTGCCGCAGGCGCTGAGGCTTGCTGCGAGTACCAGGGATGCGGTGATGGCGAACCATTTTTTCATGTGTGAACCCCTCCATAATGGTATAGAAATGATGAATCTGGGGCCGGCGAGCCGCTCATTTGCGGATGAAACGCTGCACGAGCCGGTCGCCGGCCGTTTGCAGAAGCTGGACGAGAATGATCAGGATGAAGACGGTGACGAGCAGGATGCCCGGCTGGAAGCCGTAATAGCCGAAGCGGATGGCCAGGTCGCCGAGTCCCCCCGCGCCGATGGCGCCGGCCATGGCCGTGTAGGAGACGAGGTTGACCGAGGTGATGGTCACGGCGGCGATCAGGCCGGGGCGGGACTCCGGCAGGAGCACGCGCAGGATGATCTGCAGGCGGGTCGCTCCCATCGCCTGCGTGGCTTCGATGACGCCGCGGTCGACCTCGCGCAGCGTGGTCTCGACGAGGCGGGCGAAGAACGGCGACGCGGCGATGACGAGCGGCGGGATCGCGCCGGGCACGTCGATGGTCGTGCCGACGATGAGCTTGGTGAGCGGGAAGGCGACGATCATCAGGATGATGAAGGGAACCGACCGCAGGATGTTCACGATGAAGGACAGCACCGCGTAGAGCGGGCGGTTCTGCAGCAGCTGCCCCGGCGCCGTCAGGAACAGCAGGATGCCGAGCGGCAGGCCGATGACGACGGTGAAGAGCAACGAGATGCCGAGCATGAGCAGGGTCGAGAGGATGCCCCCGCCGATCTGCGGCCAGTCGATGGCGGCGTACCATTCCTGAAGCTTGCCGTTCGCTGCAAGGGCGGCTAAAGTATGGGGGAGCCCGGCTGATCTCTCCGCGCCGGCGAAGCTGATGGCTTCGATGAATCCGGGGATACCGTTCACAGCGCCTCCACCTCCACTCCGCGGCTCTGCAGCAGGCGGACGGTGTCGCGGGTTTGCTCCGGCGTTCCGTCCAAGTTGACGACCAACTGGCCGTAAGGCGTATCCTTCATGCGGGAGATCGTGCCCTGCAGGATGGCGAAGGAAGTGCCGGTCTCACGCATCGTCTCATAGAGTACGGGCTCGTAGGTCTTCTCGCCGATGAAGGTGAGCCGGACGATGTTCCGCTTGCCGGCCGCCTTCTCGCGGCTGATCGCCTCCCGGAGCTCCGCCGACTCTTCGACCTGCTCGATGAACTCGCGGGTCGCCCTGTGCTGCGGCTTCAGGAACACCTCCAGCACGGGGCCGCTCTCGACGATCCGGCCCTCCTGAATGACGGCCAGCCGGTCGCAGACGGAGCGGATGACATGCATCTCGTGCGTGATCAGCACGATGGTGAGGCCGAACCGCCGGTTGATGTCCCTCAGCAGCGCAAGGATGGAGGCAGTCGTCTGCGGATCGAGCGCCGAGGTGGCTTCGTCGCAGAGCAGAACCTGCGGATCTGCGGCGAGCGCCCGGGCGATGCCGACGCGCTGCTTTTGGCCGCCGGAGAGCTGCGCCGGGTGTTTGTGCCGATGCTCTTCAAGCCCGACCAGCTGAATCAGCTCGTTCACCCGGCGGTCGATCTCCGCCTTCTTCCGCTTCGCGAGACGAAGCGGGAAGGCGATGTTGTCCGCCACGGTGGCGGAGGACAGCAGGTTGAAGTGCTGGAAGATCATGCCGATCTTCCGGCGGCTCGCCTGCAGGTCCCGCTCGGAGAGCGTGGTGAGATCGGTGCCGCCGATGATGACCTGGCCCTCGGTCGGACGCTCGAGGAGGTTGATACATCGGACCAGGGTGCTCTTGCCGGCGCCGGAGTGGCCGATGATGCCGAAGATCTCGCCGGGCTCGATGGCCAGGTTGATGTCGGTCAGCGCGGGGACTTCCGCGCCTTTGACCGGGTAGCTTTTGTAAAGATGCTGAAGGCGGATCAAGGGACAGCCTCCTTTCTGAGTAATTCTAGGTAATCCCATTGAATTTTACGGAATTATGGGCGAGAGAAGCCGCATTTGGCCATTCGGCAGAGAACTTGACGAAGATGGTCTGAGGTGAGGCCTCCGGCTTCGTGCGGCAGATGATGATTTGATGCAGCGTGTGCTGACGGACGGCATAGCTGGGAAAATAGCGATATAGGAAATCACTGTTTTGCTCGAATGGGCGGGATTAGGGAAAATAGTGATATGGGAAGGCGTTATTGTCTGCAGCGGGGGCTAATATCCCCTGCTCTGGTACAAATAACGCCATGAGATATCACTATTTCACTCGAGTAGGCGGAACTGGGGGATTTAGCGATACGAGATAACGTTATTTTCTCCCAGATGTTCCGATGTCATGGCATCCCGCCATACTTGCCCGGCCCCTGCTTCCTCTGCAGGCAGCAAAAAAGGCTCTTTTTCAACTGAAAAAGGGCCTTGGGGATGTTGCTCTCTCGGGTCCCTTCTCATTTGCCGGAGCGGTAAGCTCCGCAGGAATTGGCACCAATTTTCCTGCTCCTTGCGGGACAGGACGGTTGCCGTGGCATCATCGGGCCTTTCCCTCCGCCACTCTTAATAAGAAGTACCAAACTATGCGGTTTGTAGGTAAGCTAATGAAAGGAGTATATAACATCCGATGAGAATCTGTCAACAGTTGTTATCTATTCGCCAGAAATTCGTCGCTTCAAAGCCGCCAATTGCCGACGCGCGGTATTTTTTCCTGATAAGGACATGTCGGGGATTCCCCTTATTCATTTTTGGAAAGGGGATTTCACTATCCAATACCGCCCCCACGGAAAGCATCAAGCCATCTCCATGCGAAGCTGCACTTAACGGAGCCGTTTTTTTGCTTCCTGCGGCCTTTCCTATCGGTTCCGGATGCGGTATGGTAGAGAGGACAAGATGCTGGGAGGGGCTTAACGTTGCTGCAAAAAGCAAGACAACTGCTCGAACGATACTACGGCTACACTGAGTTCCGACCGGGACAGGACCGGCTGATTCACTCCATTCTGGAGGGGCATGACGTGCTCGGGATCATGCCGACCGGCGGAGGCAAGTCGATCTGCTACCAGATCCCGGCTTTGCTCTTTCCCGGCGTGAGCCTCGTCGTATCGCCGCTTATCTCATTAATGAAGGATCAGATCGACTCGCTCACCCAGATGGGCATCCCCGCGACCTTCATCAACAGCTCGATCAGCGGCGCGGAAGTGGGCCGCCGGCTGCGGGGAGCCGCTCTCGGCAGCTACAAGCTGATCTATATCGCGCCGGAGCGCCTGGAGCTGGACAGCTTTCGCGGGCTGCTGCGAGCGCTCCCCATCTCCATGGTGGCGATCGATGAAGCCCACTGCATCTCGCAGTGGGGGCACGATTTCCGCCCGAGCTACCGACGGATCGCGGAGCTGCTCGCCGAGCTGCCGGAGCGGCCGCGCGTGACGGCGTTTACGGCCACGGCCACGCCGGAGGTCACGGAGGACATCGTGAACCACCTGGGCATTCCGCGGGATCAGGTCTACCTGACCGGCTTTGACCGCTCGAACCTGAAGTTCTCGGTGGTGAAGGGCGAGAACAAGCAGGATTACCTGCTGAATTTTATACGCGAGCGGAAGGATCAGGCCGGCATCGTCTATGCCGCCACCCGCAAGGAGGTCGATTCGCTCTGCGACTTCCTGCTGCGGAGGGGCGTGGGCGCCGGCAAGTATCACGCCGGACTCGCGGACGGCGCCCGCAAGGAGGCGCAGGAGCGCTTCCTGTACGACGACATTCGCGTGATGGTGGCGAGCAACGCCTTCGGCATGGGCATCGACAAGTCGAACGTGCGCTATGTCGTTCATTACAATATGCCGAAGAACATGGAGGCCTACTACCAGGAGGCCGGCCGCGCCGGGCGCGACGGCGAGCCGGGGGAATGCGTCCTGCTGTTCAGCCCGCAGGACACGATGATCCAGAAATTCCTGATCGAGGAGAGCATCGGCGATCCGGAGCGGAAGCTGAACGAGTACCGCAAGCTCCAGGGCATGGTCGATTATTGCCATACGACCCGCTGCCTCAGGCAGTACATCCTGCATTACTTCGGGGAGGAAGCGCCGGAGGAATGCGGTAACTGCGGCAATTGCAGCGACGAAGTAGAGGTGGCGGATCTCACCCGCGAGGCGCAGATGATCTTCTCCTGCATTTACCGGATGAAGGAGCGCTTCGGAGCCGCCCTGGTCAGCCAGGTGCTGAAGGGCTCGAAGAATCAGAAGGTGCGCCAGTTCCGCTTCACGGAGCTGCCCACCTACGGCATCATGAGCGGCTACTCGGAAAAGGAAATCACCGACCTCATCCACACCTTGAGCGCGGAGGGCTATCTCACCCTGACCGATGGGAAGTTTCCGGTGCTGAAGCTGGCTCCGAAGGCGGCGCGCGTGCTGCGCGGCGAAGAGCCTGTCATGCAGAAGAAGCGCATCGCGGTACGACGTCAGGAGGAAGGCAACGCCGATCTCTTCGAGGAGCTGCGGAGGCTGCGTAAGGAGATCTCCGAGCGCGATCACGTGCCGCCGTACGTGGTGTTCCCGGACAGCACGCTGCGCGAGATGAGCGTGCTGCTGCCGGCCGACCGCAGCGCCATGCTGTCGGTCAAGGGTGTCGGGGAAGCCAAGTTTCTCCGGTATGGGGTGCTGTTCCTGGAGAAGATTCAGGAGTTCATCGCCGAACGCGGAGAGCAGTAGAAACCGCCTAACGTGTGGGCCGAACCGCGAGAAGCGCCGCGTTGGAGCTTCGCGGAAACTTCGCGGAAACTTCGCGGAAAGCCTGATCTGGTGCGGGCCGCACTCTTACGCTAGAATGATGGAAACGGCGCTTTCGGCCGAACTGCCGAAGCTTTGGCAAGATAAAGGAGTAGAGCCGTATGAGCATCCTGATCGTGGACGACAATCCCGTCAACTTGATCATTATTGAGAAAATTCTGAAGAGCGAGGGCTACCGGGATTGCCTGACGGCGAACTCGGCGCGCGAGCTCTACAATCACCTCGGAATCGAAACGGGAGAGCCGCCCGAGACGGCGGTCGACCTCATCCTCATGGACATCATGATGCCGGAGATCGACGGGCTGGAGGCTTGCCGACGCATTCAACGGGAAGAGCGGCTGAAGGACATTCCGATCATCATCGTAACGGCGCTGGGCGATTCCAACAAGCTCGCCGAAGCGCTTGACGCTGGCGCGATGGATTATGTCATGAAGCCGATCAACAAGGTGGAGCTCATGGCCCGCATCCGCTCGGCGCTGCGCCTGAAGAAGGAAATGGACTGGCACATCGAGCGCGACCGCAGGATTCGCAACGAGCTGGATCTCGCCAAGCAGGTGCAGCGGAGTGTGTTGGGCGTCCCGATCGACAACGATACCATCCGCGTCAGCGCGAACTACTACCCTTCCTTCGAGCTTGCCGGCGATATGTATTCTTGGTACCGCATTGACGACAACCGGTACGGGGTGATCCTGCTGGATATGATGGGACACGGCATCTCTTCGTCCCTCGTCTGCATGTTCATCTCTTCGGTGCTGAAGGATACGATCACCCGGCTCGCGGATCCGGAGCTGGTGGTGGGCGAGCTCAATCGGCATATGACTCAGCTGTACAGCAAGGAGCATTTTATCCATTACTATTTCACCGCCATCTATCTCGTGATCGACACGAAGCGCAAGGTGATTGAATATGTGAATGCCGGTCATCCGCCGGGTCTTCTCCTCACCAAGGGGGGAGAGGCGATTCAGCTCGACCAGGGCTCCTGCGCGGTCGGCTTCTTCGAGCAGATCGAGATCAGCAAGGCGCGCATCGAATACGAGGACGGGTCGCGGATCTTCCTGTTCACCGACGGTCTCCTGGAAGCGGTTGAGAAGACGGGCGGAGACCTGATGGAAGAGCTGAAGCGGGCGCAGGGCACGGATCTGGACCGGATTCTTGAGCGCATTCTTCCGGAGGAAGTGCGCGAGGATCACCATGACGACATGTGCATGGTGATGATTGCGGCGAAATAAGGAGCTGCGCTGAAATAACATGCCGGAAGAACACAAGAAGAACGTACACAAATCAGGCAGCCGGCGAGAAAATCGAGATGCGTTATTTTGGCGCAGCTCCTAAGGGGACAGGACTGCTGAAGGTGTGGTTATCCAAATGTGGGACGACGAAATGAACCAAGACCCGGCGAGCCCCTCGGTCCTGACGCCGGAGGAGGAACTGGAGAGCATTGAGATCGAGCTGCTCCTGGAGGGAATCTACCGCGTATACGGGTACGATTTCCGCGATTACGCCTTTTCCTCCCTCCGCCGCCGCATCTGGCACCGGATCACTGTTATGCAACTGAGCAGTGTATCCGGCCTGCAGGAGAAGGTGCTGCACGACCCCGCCGTTATGAAGGCGCTGATCGGCAGCCTCTCCATCAGCGTCACGGAGATGTTTCGCGATCCGCGGCTGTTTCAGCTTTTTCGCAAGGAGGTGGTTCCTTACCTCCGGTCCCTGCCGCAAATCCGCATCTGGCACGCCGGCTGCTCGACCGGGGAAGAGGTGCTGTCCATGGCGATTCTGCTGGGGGAGGAGGGGCTGCTCGAACGGTCCCGCATTTACGCGACGGATATGAACGAGGACTCGCTGGAGCTGGCCTGCAAAGGCTTGGTCCCGCTGCGCAAAATGCGCGATTATGCGCACAACTACCTCGCGGCCGGCGGCTGCGGGGAGTTCTCGAGCTATTATTCCGTGCGCGGCGAGCATGCCGTCTTTCGCGGCGATCTTTTGCAGAATGTCGTATTTGCCCAGCATAACCTGGTGACGGATGAATCCTTCAACGAGTTTCACGTGATCTTTTGCCGCAATGTGCTGATCTATTTCAACAAGGAGCTGCAGAACCGGGTACACCGGCTGATCTATGAGAGCCTTGGCCTGAAGGGCTTCCTGGCGCTGGGAAATCGGGAATCGATCAATTTCATCTGCCATGCCGACAGCTATTTGCCTCTCAGCCGGAGTGAGAAATTATACCGCAAAATCCGCTGATCGAGGGAAATTGCCTCGGCGGGAAACGGAATCGAGATGAACGCCGTGAACGAAGAGAACGGCAACAAAGCCCCGGCAGCTGGGAATTCCCGCTTGCCGGGGCTTTGTTGCGCCGTTCGGGCGAGACCTGCTGCCGGCGGGAGCAGACGGTCAACCCGGCAGCTCCGGCAGCTCCAGCAGCTCCAGCAGCTCGGGAAAAGCTTGGCGGCGGCGCGATCCTTCCGCGAGCATACACTGCGCTGCCCTCCCGCGGCATACTGCGCTGCCCTCCCGCGAGCATACACTGCGCTGCCCTCCCGCGGCATACTGCGCTGCCCTCCCGCGGCATACCGCGCTACCCTCCCGCGGCATACTGCGCTGCCCTCCCGCGGCATACCGTGCTACTCTCCCGCGGCATACTTGACCGCGGCAAGCGCCATACTAAGCAAGGGTCGGTCCAGACATTCCCGGGTGCGGGTATGCTCCCATATCGAACCGGGGGTGGAGATACCATGCAGGAGACTGTTTCATGGCGAGCCGGGTCGTTTATTTAACTTGTACACCGGTTGAGGGAAGCGGGCTCGGCAATCCGAACAACGGCAAACGGTCTTTTTTTCCTTTATGGAGCGATTCCAAATGGTGATCTGAACCCATCTCATAAACGAAAGGTGATCGTATGAAACAGACAGAATGCGTGGCGATGCTGCTCGCCGGTGGGGAGGGAAAGCGACTTGGCCCCCTTACTGCTCAACTTGCCAAACCTGCGGTCCCCTTCGGCGGCAAATATCGGATCATTGATTTTACGCTGAGTAATTGCACCAATTCAGGGATCGGTTCGGTAGGGGTTCTCACCCAATACCAGCCGGAGGTCCTTCACGCGCATATCGGAGCGGGGACGGCCTGGAAGCTCGATCAGCTCGGCGGCGGCGCGACTCTTTTGCTGCCGGGCAAGAACGGCAATGAGTTCAACATCTACAAAGGAACCGCCGATGCGGTTTATCAGAACTTTTCCTATCTGGAGCGGCATAATCCCGAATATGTTCTGGTCATCTCCGGGGACCATATCTACAACATGGATTACCGTGAAATGCTCGACTATCACAAGGCGAAACGGGCCGATGCCACCATCTCCGTCATCCCCGTCAAGTGGGAGGAGGCCAGCCGGTTCGGCATCATGACGACGGACAAGCACGGCCGGATCGCCGATTTCGTGGAAAAGCCGGCCAAGCCGCAGAGCAACCTGGCTTCCATGGGCATTTATATTTTCAATTGGCGCGTTCTTCGCGAATACCTGCGGAGGGATGCGGTGAATCCGGCGTCCAGCAACGATTTCGGCAAGGATATCATCCCGCTGATGCTGTGTGAAGGCGCCCGTCTTCAGGCGTATTCTTTCAAGGGATACTGGAAGGATGTCGGTACGATCCAGAGCCTGTGGGATGCGCACATGGATCTCCTGGAGGAAGAGCCGGCCATGACCCTGAACGGCGAAGAGTGGCCGCTCTATACCAATTGTGAGACGGCATCCGCCCAGTACATTTCCCCGAGCGCACGGATCATCCGCTCAAGCATCAACGAGGGCTGCCGCGTGTTCGGCGAAGTGGATCACTCGGTGATCTTCTGCAATGTGGAGATCGGCGAAGGCAGCTTGATCCGCGACAGCATCATCATGCCGGGCGCCGTCATCGGCAAGAATGTTATCATCCATAAAGCCATCATCGGCGAAGGGACCGCCGTGCGCGACGGGGCGGTGGTCGGCGATTATCAAGAAGCCGAGATCGTCGTGGTCGGAGACCACGAAGTCGTGGCGAAGGAAGCCGACCGGCTGCCGAAGATTTTTGCTCCGCGCAGCTCCGTCCTGTTGGAGCGGATCGGCTGAGCGATTTGCTGCCCCGATGTACGAAAGCTATCCCGCTAGCGGCAGGGAGTCCGCTGACGGGGTAGCTTTTTTGGTTAAGGAACTGCGCCGAACGAACATGCCAGAAGAACATAAGAGGAACGTGCACAAAGGAACTGCGCTGAACGAACATACCGGAAGAGCGCAAGAAGGCTGTACACAAAGCAGGCAGGCAGCGAGAAAATCGAGAAACGTTAATGAGGCGCAGTTCCCAAGCGGGCAGTTAATGAGAAAATCGAGAAAAGTTAGTTAGGCGCAGCTCCCAATCGGGCAGTCAATGAGAAAATCGAGGAACTATATTGAGTCGCAGTTCCTAAGCGGGCGGTCGGAGGGAAAATCGAGGAACTATATTGAGTCGCAGTTCCCAATCGGGCTGTCGAAGGGGAGGCGCAGCGTTATGACGATTTTAACGGTAGTAATTCCCTCTATTTTTTTCGGAGCGCACCCATGCTCAATTATAGCGGTAAAAGTTCCCCTTATTTCATCCGGGAAGGGTGAAATTCGGATTCTTTTTCGAAACAGCGGTAAAAATCCCCGCTATTTCGAGGCGAATCTGGCTTCCTTTGAAAATAGCGGTAATTTTTCCTGTTAATTTTTTTTCGCGTCCCTCGCTTTGGGCTTCAATCGGCCGGTTTCAGCCGTGATAGCCGCGCTGCAGCTTCGCCGTCAAACGGTATCGGGTGATTCGTCGAGTCCCGGAGGCTGGTTCGAGCAATCCGGCGGTTATCAAAGATTTGAGGAGCCCGCGTACAGTCTTGGAATCTGCCTGAATCCACTCGCACGCATCGCTCACCGAAAAAGGCTCCTCCCTCGCCGCGCCTTTGCGGAGAATTTCGCGCTCCTTCAAGCCGACATCGTCCGTTTCGGGCAGATCAGCCTGAAACCACTGCCCCAGCATCTGTTGAATCAGCTGTTGGCAGCGGCGCGGTTTCTCCTTCACCTCGTCATACGAGAAGCGTAGCACCTTCCAGCCGTCCAGAATGAGATGGTTCTGGCGCGTGAGCTGATCGGCGAACTGCCAGCGGGAGAGGTCTCGGGAATGCGGGCCATACCCGTCGATCTCCAAGCAGATGCAATAAGGCGCACGAATGTACGCAAAATCCAGATAACGAACTCCGTCGCGGAAATCCGTAACCGCGTACTCCGGGATCAAATGATCCAAATGCCCGACAGCCGGCAGCCATACCTGCCGGATAAACAGCTCCTCCGCATGGCCATGCCCTTCTTGCAGCCTGCGCAGATCCTCGTTCTTCCTTGACCCGCTGTGCGCTTCCAACCACCGCTCATATTCCTGATTAGCAATCATCGCCGATCCTTCCTTTCATTGATCATATTCATAATAAAGAACGCCCTCTGCAAAAGCGCCAAAAGCGCACAGAGGACGTTCTTCGTCTCGCCTTCGAGTATACCATGCTTGGCCTGGGAACGGATAGTCAATCATCATTCGTCCCGTTTTTATGAAGTGAGGAGGGGAGACATCCGGGGGCAAAGAAAACCCGGAAATGCGGGATGCGGAAACGGAGACCGGGGAAGAACGGGAGCGGGCGTACGAAAACCGGGGAGGAACGCGAGCGGGCGGAGTGGAAAAACCGGGGAGGAACGGGAGCGGGCGTACGAAAACCGAGGACTTTTTGCGAGAAGGCTGGTTCACGGGCAAGTGGTAAGGTTATTTATATTCTATAGGAAAAAAGAGCTTGTCCCTGCAGCGCATGCGTCATGTTTCGACGGACGGGAGGAGGAGTCGGGTATGAAACGGAAATGGGCTTGGCTTGCACTTGGCGGAAGTCTCCTGCTGATGGGAAGCAGCAGCGGGTTTAGCGGAGGAGCCGTGTCGCCTGCCGCCGCATCGACGTTGACCAAGGAAGCGGCGAAACATGCTTCGGTCCAGATGCCCTCGCAAGCGGCCGCCGCCTCTCCCTCGGGACAAGCCGCCGCCGTCTCCAAACTGGACGAGGTTAATGGAATCACCCTCGCCGACGACCGGAAGGCCGTGGTCGCCAAGCTGGGAGTTCCCGCCGAGATCCGCCAAGACCCGCTGTTCCCGGATCAGGAGACCTATCATTACGCGGGACTGGATGTTACCTTCTCGGGCGCCTACGTCCAGGATGTCACCGTTCCGCAAGGGGCCGGTTCCGTAGCTCTCGATGGGGTCCGGGTCGACATCACACCGGCCTCCCTCCGTGAAGCGTTGGGAAATCCCGATTATGTGGCGGAGGACGGCCTCGTCTACCAAAGAGGCTCGAATCTGCTCAAGGTATATCTGGACAAGGAGAAAGAACGCATCGACGTGATTCGCTATTATTCCCTTTCCAACACGTAAGTCGGGAGGAGTAAGGGGAATTCCAAACAATTGGACAGCGGCGGCGCCTGCGGGTGCGGCCGCTCTGCTTGCCTTGGGAAAGGAGCGGCTGCGGGACCGGCCGACAGGAGCAAGGCTATCCTGTAGAGGGGCAACGGTATGCGGAAGAGGCACGCCCCGGATGGGCAGCGATATGCGGAAGAGGCACGCCCCGGATGGGCAGCGATATGCGGAAGAGGCACGCCCCGGAGGGCAGCGATATGCGGAAGAGGCACGCCCCGGATAGGCAGCGATATGCGGAATAGGCGCGCCCGGAGAGGGGTAGCGATATGCGGAAGAGGCACGCCCCGGATGGGCAACGGTATGCGGAAGAGGAGCGCCCGCAGTCGAAGCCCTGAGCGAGATCAGGACATGGGGAATACATAGCGGATAAGGAAACTAATCGTCCCTCCCGCCCGGAATCGGCAAGATTCGCGTTTCGGTGTTCTTCTTCGCGGGATTTTGATACACTAGCATCAGACAATCCTGAATGAGGTGATTTCGCATGGATCGCAAGAAATTTGATATGTCGGTGAAGGAGAACGCCGACAGTCATACCGTCTATGTGAGCGGCGAGCTCGATCTGGCCGTCGCGGCTCAGTTTCGCTCCGTGATTGAACCGCTGCTCCCTTCCGACAAGGAAGTGATTCTGAATATGCGGGATCTTTCCTATATCGATAGCACGGGAATGGGAATCATCATCTTCTTCCTGAAAGAGCGAAACGAAGGAGGCAAAGCCTTGTCGGTTGAGAATGTGCCGCAAAAAATCAAGAAGCTGTTTGACCTGACCGGAATCACCCGGTTCCTGCCGGTTCACGACGGTTCCTCTGCAGCAAAGGCGGATGGCGTATGATCTCTGAACCGAAACGGATTTTCCTCTCCCTTCCGGCAGAAGCGGAATGCATCGATATTGCCCGGCTGACTCTGTACGGCATCTCCAGCCAAATGGGCTTCTCCTACGAAGATATCGAGGACATGAAGGTGGCCGTTGCGGAAGCCTGCAACAATGTGGTGCTGCATGCCTATCAGGAAGTCGAGCAGGGAACGATCGACCTGGAGTTTATAGCGGGAGATGCCGAGCTCACCATCACCGTGAGCGACTCGGGAGCGAGCTTCCCCTACGATCAGGCCGCCCATGCCGGAATTCCGTATGAAGGCAAATCCCTGGAGGATATCTCGGCGGGCGGGCTCGGCATCTACCTGATGCAGGCGCTTATGGACCGCGTAGAGATGGAGCAGGAGTCCGGCAGCAAGGTTGTGCTCACGAAATATCGCACCGGCGCCTCCGACTGAAGCATTCGCCGCATCTCAGCAAAAAGACCGTTTCCTTCTGCCCGCGGGGGGCGAAAAGAAACGGTCTTTTTTGCCTGGAAGCACGGAAAGCGTCCTGCGTTCGATTAGCGGAGGTAGGAGCGAAGCATCCAGGTGTGCTTTTGCAGGGCGGCGATCATGCCGATCAGGATGTCGGCCGTGGAGTCATCATCCGCGCCTTCGGCGATGGCGATGCCTTCCTTCAGCTCGGCAACGAGCTGATCGAAATCGGCAATGACCGCTTGGACCATTTCCTTGGCGGATTCGCCGCCGCGAGCTTCCTTGATCGTGGAGATCGCCAGGCTATCCTTCAGCGAGGAAACCGGGTTTCCTTGCAAGGCCAGCATGCGTTCGGCGATTTCATCCATTTTTCCGGCCGCATAATCATACAGTTCTTCCAGCTTGACATGGAGCTCGAAGAAGTTCTCTCCCGTCACGTACCAGTGATAATGGTGGAGCTTCGTGTAGAGAACCGTCAAATTCGCCACCTGTTGGTTCAAGGCTCCTACGACATTCTTCGTATTGCTTGCAACGGTTGCCATCGGTCAGTTCCTCCTTGTGATAACCAGTCCAATTTTGTTCATGCTATACTATACCCAACGAATAATCGATTGAATATGAAAAAAAATTCACAATTTCCCCGCTGGTTTCAGCCTTTTGCAATCCGGGCAATCCCTGAATCCCTTCTCTCCATACAGAAACTGCCATGATTCAGGCTGCCGGGGTTCGGGTAAAGAGAGGATAGTTGGGAACCCTCTAGGTGAGGAAGGGGCCGAGAGGGTTATTTTGAAATAGAAGAATGTATAAGCTTCGCTTAAAATTGGTCTTCTATTTCTCGGTAAACGCTCGGCGTCCAAAGGACGCCGACAGGCGTTTATCCTTGGATGCAATCGGACGCCGTCCAAAGAGGATTCCAAATTGGTTTTATCAGTCTAGGAGGAAATGACATGAATAGAGAGAAGTTCTATATCACTAAGCAGATGACACCAGCGGCCATTACCATTTCCTTGAACGGAGAGCTGGATCTGTCCGCGGCGTCGGAGATGCAGGCGGATCTGGAGCCCTATGTCAATCAAAGCGGACGTACCCTGATTCTGAATCTGCGGAATCTTCACTATATCGACAGCACCGGCATCGGCATTCTCATCCGAATGCTGAAGCAGCGCACAGCGGTCGGCGGCGGCTTCAAGCTCGTGGAGGTAACGCCAAAAATCAAGAAGCTCTTTGATATCACGGGGATCTCCCAGTACCTGGACCTGGAAGTAGCGGGAACTCCTCAGGAAAGGAAAGAAGATATCGTATGAAACACGAGGAGCAGCACATCCAGCTGACTGTGCCGGCCGATGCCCACTACGTAGATATCGTGCGGCTGACCTTGTATGGAATCGCTACCAAATGGGGTTTTTCGTACGAGGAGATTGAGGATATGAAGGTGGCCGTGGCCGAGGCTTGCAACAACGCTGTTCTCCATGCCTACAAGGACCGTGAGCCGGGCAAAGTGGAAGTGACCTTCAGCGGTGCGGAGGGAGAGTGTATTCGCATCTCCGTCAAGGATGAGGGAGCAAGCTTCGACTTTGATCATAGAGGCGGCCAGCCCGAAGCCCTGCACAACAAAAGCTTGAAGGATATTCGCGCCGGCGGGCTCGGGATTTACATGATGCAGGCGCTTATGGACGATGTTCAGGTGATTACCGACTCCGGGACCGAAGTGATCTTGACCAAGTTTCTCCAACGGAATGGGGAGATGGCATGAAGGCGAATGAGCCGGCGCATGAACAGGATTTGATCGGAAAAATTGTTGCATACCAGGAGAGCGGTTCGGAAGAGGTGGTAACGGAGCTGCTGCTTGAATATGAATCGCTCGTCAAGATGGCGGCGGGCAAGATGTCCCGCAACCGTCCGGATCTCTACGAGGATCTCTATCAGGTGGGACGGATGTCGCTCCTCCGGCTGCTCAAGAATTACGACCCGAGCCTGGGCATTCAGTTCGAGGCATACTCCATGAAGAGCCTGATCGGTCATATGAAGAACTACCTGCGCGACAAGTCCTGGTACATACAGGTGCCGCGCCGCATCAAGGAAAAAGGGCTGCTGATCCAGCAGACCATCGACGATCTGACGATGAAGCTGGAGCGCTCCCCGAACATACAGGAGATTGCCAACGCCCTCGATCTTTCCCAGGAGGAGACGATTGAAGTGCTGGCCGGCCGGGAATGCTACAATTATGTTTCACTCGACACCCCGCTGTCCAGCGATGAGGGGGGCGCGACCATCGGCGACCTTATCGGCAGCGCGAAGGACGATTATTCGACCGTCGAGATGCGGATGGATCTCCAGCAAGCCTTTGTGCATCTGAAGGAAGAGGAGAAGAAGGTGCTGGTGATGGCCTACAGCGAGGGCCAGTCTCAGAGGACCATCGCGCAGGCGCTGGGCATCTCCCAGATGAGCGTGTCCCGCATCCAGAAGCGGGCCATCGAGAAGCTGAAGGTTCATCTCACCGAAAAGAAATCGGCAGGCTGACCAGGCTGTCCCGCGAGTCGCAATCGTGACCGAGGGAGCAGCCTTTTTTGCGGGCCAAAGAAGCATTCGCCAGAATGGTTCGCCTCTATTATAATGATTCGAGTAGAAGCCTGGGAAAAGAGGGATGTCGAATGGGTGTAAAATTCGCCCGTGAATACAAGGAGATCATTGAAGAGCTGACCGACGCGCTTCTGGAGGTGGAGGGCAGCTACGAATTTCTAGAGATGACCGCTCTCGACTGGAAGGAGCTTGCAGCCGCGGAACGGCGGGAATGCATCCGGACGATGGCCGACGATGTATTCTACGGGCTCGGAACCGAGCCGACTCTGATGCTTGGCAGCGGGAGGGTGGCCTATGACGCCGGCTCGCATCGGATTCAGGTGTCGGACGGCGGCAAGGTGACCCGGCTGATCGTGCTGGTCTGAGGCTTGAAGGAAGGGGCCATCAATCGATGCTTTGGATGACCAGCAGCAGTCCGGAGCGGGTCGCCACCGTTCCCGCCGCACCGTTCAAGACATTGCTGATGCCGAGCGATTGACCCATGGTCAAGGTCGCTGCGGTGAGCGGGTATTGAAAACCGGTGAGGGTGATTCCCGTCACCTCAGGGGTCAGCGGCAGCAGCGAGACATTGGCGTATCGGCTTTTCTCCACCGTGAGCGGCCGGTCCGGCAGCGCTAGCGCGAGCTCATTATGGGCGTCGACGATCCGGCAGGGGACTCCCCGGCGGGCGCATTTCACGAGCAGGTGGACGTTCGCCAGGGAATGGTCGAAGCGGGTGCCGAGCACGCCGAGCAGAGTGATGGCGGCCGGGGATGCCGCCAGGGCGCGCTCGACGGCCAGCTCCGTATCGGTGTAGTCCTTGTCCACAGGATCGCAGGCTTCCATCTCCCGGCTCGCTTCCGCGATGAGCCGGAATTGTTCTCGGCTCACCGAATCGAAATCGCCGATCGCCAGGTCTGGAACCCGCCCGTTCCGGACGAGAAACCAGGCGCCATGGTCGGCGCCGATCAGATGATCGTCCGGGCGGATTTCATCCAGCGCCCAAGGGCCGAGATTGCCGCCGCTTACGATCACTGTCCTGCGCCGGGAAGCTCGGGAAGAGAAGGCGCCGGTCGTCACGGCCGGATCGCCGCCTTCATGCGGGAAATGAACGGTCAAGAGGATTCATCCTTTCGGCAAAAGCCGCCCGCCCGGCCCTAGAGGGTCAGGGGAGCGGCTTCGGATGTTCGCGCGGGAGAATAAGGCCGGGCTACGGCGGCGTACCGGTGCTCCAGTTCCTTCGAGGAAATGGCGATGACCTTGGGAACCAGAAGCTCGGTTTTGGTCTTTATTCGTTCTTTGCCCTTCGGGTGAACTACATACATGAGAAACCGCAAATACAGTTTGGTAAGGAAAGTAAAGGGACTTTTCGGCAGGTCAAGCACGGTAAAGCCAAGCTGCTCCGGACCGCGGTTGATCAAGGAGACGCCATAGAGTCCCTTGACATTCTGATAGTCGGGATTGGTTTCGATCAGGTGTGTGATTTGCGGCAGCAGCGCACGCGTCCTTTTGATCATCTGGATCGCCAAATGAGTGGAATTCCGGCTCGTTCTTCCCAGTTCAAGGAGGACGTGGTTGTTGAGATGCATCTCCAGGATGTGGTCCCCTTTGGCGAACGTCTCTCCGTCTTCCAGTGTGATCGGCTTGCTGTCGGTATATTCCGTCAGTCTGATCTGCAGGAAGGTGTTGTCCGGGTCCACCGGCCTTACATGGAACAGCTTGATGAAAGCCCGCTCCCAGGTCATCCAGACTTTGACCAGCACGCGCCTCGCGGTCGATGAAATGTCTTGCAGCTGGTCCACTCGGACGAGAGAATACCCGAGCTCCTTGTACTGCCCGATCACATCGGTCAGGGCCGCGAGCATGTAAGTGGGGGCGTCTGCGTCCGCCCCGAAGGTCTCGCCGCTGTCATGCAGCAGCACGACGGCACCGTCCTGCACTTCATCGATCAGCCGCTGCTTCAAGAGGTCGGTGCCCACCGAGCTGTTCCAGTCATGCGGCATGAGCGACCAGATGACGATCTTGTAATCCTTGCGGAGCCGGTAATCAAACAGATTGATGATTCCCCAGGGCGGGCGGTAGTAGGTTGGACGCACACCCGTGATGCCCTCCACGATGGAAGCGGTCCGGTCCACATGACGGCGCTTCACCCTCCAGGGGGTCATCAGCCAGTTGGAGATATGCGTGTAATTGTGAATGCCGATCTGATGGCCTTCCTCATGAATCCGGCGAATGAGGTCGGGATGCTTTTCCGCCTTGGCACCCAGGACGAAGAAGGTCGCCTGTACGCCGTGTTCTTTCAGCAAATCCAGAAGCTTCGGCGTATAGTTCGGGTCTGGCCCGTCGTCGAAGGTGAGGGCGAGCTGTCCCTTTTCTCCCCGGCGAATCACACCGACGCTGAGCATTCTCGTCAGGACCCAGGGGAGAAGCATATAGATGGCAAGAAAAACCAAAATCCCCCAAATCAGCTTTTCTTTCATGGCGTTTCGATCCTCCTTGATGAACGGACGGTATGATTCAGGCTCTGGCGTACAGAGCGTCGCTAAGCTTGTGCGGCCGGCTGGCCGTATCGGTCTCCAAAATGGAGAGCAGCGCCTCGTAAGCGGCATGCTCCCGGTGGCAGGAGACGGCTTTTCTCCTCAGGTTGGCGAGCTGCTCCGGGCTCCGCAAGAGGGTGCTCAGCAGGGCGGCCAGTTCCTCCTCGTCCGCGGCTTCCACGGCTACCCCCGCTTCCCGCAAAAACGCGGAATTGTCCGTTTCCTGTCCCGGCAGCGGCTTGTACAGGAGCATGGGGAGGCCGGAGGCCACGGCTTCGGCGGTCGTAAGGCCGCCGGGCTTGGTGATGAGCAGGTCGGCCGCGGCCATCCATTCATGGACATTGTCCACGAAGCCGGTGATGACGATGGAATGGGCTGATCCGGAGAGCTTGCGGGTCAGGCTCTCCTGCAGCTTATGGTTGCGCCCGCAAATGAGTACGAATTGGGCGTCCACGGCGATTTCGCCGGAAACCAGAAGGGAGGAGCTCTCTTTGGCGATCATGCCGAGTCCCCCGCCCATGAAGAGCACGATGGGCCGATCGCGATCCAGTCCAAGCTTATCCCGGAGCTTCACCCGGTCCATATTCATGCCGAATTCGGGCCGGATCGGAATACCGGTCACGGTAATCTGCGATTCCCCGATTCCATGGCTCAAGAGCGCATCCCGCACCCGTTCCGAAGCGACGATATAGCGGTCGGTGTAGGGGTGAAGCCAATAGCTGTGATCGGTATGGTCCGTGATCACGGTAACCGCAGGAATCCAGGACCTGCCGTTCTCCTTCAGCATGGAAATGCCGGCGGCGGCGGCAGGGAAGGTGGTGACGATGACCGTGGGCCGCACCTCCTGGATGAGCTTTTCCAGCCGGCTGAGGGTATAGAACTTCAATCGCCGAAACCACTGGGACATGAGGTTCTCACCGCGGGTCTTCTGAAACAGATAGCCGTAGACGAGCGGAAACCAGGTCACCCACTTGGTATAAAAGTACCGGCCCACCGGATGCAGCCAAGGGTGAGTAACGGTAGAGAAATTGACCAGAATGGTCTCCGCCTCAGGCCCATACAGGCGGGCCGCTTCCGCAATGGCGCCGGCCGCCTGAATATGCCCGTCCCCCAAGTCGCCGGACAGGATGAGAATGCGATGCTTTTGTCCAGTAACTGTCATTGGGCCACCTCACTTGGGAACTGCGCTGAACGAACAGGCCGGAAGAACACAAGAAGAACGTAACCAACCGGGCAGTCAGCGAGAAAATCGAGAAACGTCAATTAGGCGCAGATCCTGGGGCGCGGTTCCTGACGAAATTCCTCGGGCGCGCCTTCTTTCATAATAAACCAAATAATCGGGATAATGAATGGATATTTCCCTCCGATTGCAAATTATTATCAGTATCGCGAGTCCCTTCGGCGGGAGAGCCGGCCAATCGGCAAATATGCGATTTTCGCTCGCGGCGATGGCGCGCCTCTTCGTATCCTTGTACAAGTATATTCCGAACTGCCGGCTGACATTCGAGGAAGTCCCGGCTGCGAGCGGCCGGACCGGCCAAGTTCAGGGCGCGGGAGCAACAAAAAACCTCTCACTATGCAGGGGCGAGAGGTTCACTCGGTGACGGGCTGCTCTTGAACGAATTCCCGGTCGAGCAGGCTCAGAATCACTTCCGAGCAGACATCCGGATTGGTCGTGTTCTTGCGGTTGTCGCGCAAAGCCTGCCGCTTCGCGATGAAGCTGTCGCGCTCGCGGATCAGCTTGCCGAACCAGGCGGCGATATCCTCGGGCGATTCGACCAGGACCCCGTACCCGTTGTCGATAAAATACTGGGCGTTCTCTTCCTCCTGGCCCGGGATCGGGTTGTAGAACAGCATGGGGATTCCCTTCGCCAGTCCCTCCGAGCAGGTCATCCCTCCCGGCTTGGTCACCAACAGGTCGGAGACGTCCATCAGCTTGCCGATCTCCTTGGTGTAGCCGAACAGCTTGATATTGGGGTGAACGAGGCGGGGATCCTCGGACAGCTGCTCGCGCAGCTTATCGTTGTTGCCGAGGCAGAAGATCATCTGCACTTGGTCACGGAATTCGCTCGCCCGGTAAATCAGCTCGTCCTCCTTGATGAGGCCCCAGCCGCCGCCCATGAAGAGCACGGTCGGCATGTTGAGCAGACCGAATTCGTTGCGGATGAGCTCGCGGTCCATCGGCTTCCAGAAGTCCGGATGCACCGGCATTCCGGTGACGGAGATGATGTCGGCGGATACGCCCTTCTTCATCAGCTTCTCCTTCACCTCCGGCGTTGACACCAGGTAATGGTCGACCTTCGAGCCGACCCAGGTGCCGTGGGCGTCGTAGTCGGTGATGACCGTGACGAGCGGAACCGCAAGGCCGGCGCGCTTCAGCCGGGAGACTACGATGCTCGGGAACATATGCGTGCAGACGATCATGTCAGGTTGCAATTGCTTGATGATCTCTTCCGTGGCGTTGTAGAAAATGCGGTGCAACGCCATGGAGGTGAACCGGTTCAGTTCCTTTTTGTATTTGCTTTTATAGATTTTGCCGAACAGCTCCGGCTTCGAGGTGATCGTCTTGCGGTACGCGGAGAAGATCCAGGGAGCGATGGTCGGATGCTGAAACGCCCCGAGCTCGAGCACGCGGGTGCGGATCGAGGGGGAATGCCTGCGGAGGCCGACGGAGATCGCGTGCGCCGCTTGAGTATGTCCCGAGCCGAATCCCTCGGACAATAGAAGGATTCTCTTTTTTCTCACGAAAAAATCACCTTGCCTTATTCCATCCAGTTTCCCGCAAGCTCGGCTCCAGCAGCCGATACGGAGGGTTCTACAAGCCTCGTCTATCATCATATCATGTTAGCGGTCCGGTAACAAAAAAAGAATTTCACCGCCAATTCGGGACGTTTTCATCGGCATTCTCCAGCGAAGTGAAAAGACGAAGGTTCCATGTATATAACTCTTTTTTATTCGTCTTTTGCGGATTATAAATTGTAATCTGACATGGCCGATGGTAATATGAAATAAATATTTTGTTGGCTTTTGGTTTTCGTCAATTTACCTACTAAATTACGAAAGGTTGCGCGGGAATGAAACTGAATGGATTGCCCCCTCAGCAGGGACTGTATGACCCCCGGTTTGAACACGATGCTTGCGGAATCGGCTTCGTGGCAAGCATTGCGGGAAAACCGTCCCATACCATCGTCCGACAGGCCCTTCAGGTGCTCTGCAATCTGGATCACCGCGGCGGCCAAGGCAGTGAAACGAACACCGGAGACGGCGCAGGCATTCTCATGCAGATCCCGCACACTTACCTGGCGAAGGCCATGGCGGATCAGGGCGTCAGCCTGCCGGAGCCGGGCCGATACGGAGTCGGCATGATTTTCATGCCGAGAGAGGAGTCTGCCCGCGCGGCGTGCAAGAATCTTGTCGAACGCGTCGTATCCGGGGAAGGGCAGACGCTCCTGGGCTGGAGAGAGGTCCCGACCGACAATTCCACGCTCGGCGATTCGGCCAAGGAACGGGAGCCTCATGTGGTGCAGGTGTTCATCGGCGCGAGCGCGGTGGCGGTGGGCGATGAACTGGCCTTCGAGCGGAAGCTGTATGTCATCCGCAAGCTTACCGAGCACGCGGCGAACAAGCTGGACGGAGCAGAGAGCTTCTACTACGCCAGTATGTCCAGCCGGACGATTGTCTATAAGGGGATGCTCACGCCGGAGCAAGTCTACCTATATTATACCGAACTTGGCGATCCGCAGCTAACCTCCGCGCTCGCGCTCGTTCACTCCCGGTTCAGCACCAATACCTTCCCCAGCTGGGAACGCGCTCATCCTTACCGTTATATGATTCACAACGGCGAGATCAATACCCTCCGCGGCAACGTGAACTGGATGCGGACCCGCCAGGCGCTGATCGATACCGAGCTGTTCGGTGACGATTTCAAGAAGCTGCTTCCGATCATGGAAGAGGATGGAAGCGATTCGCAGATCTTCGACAACGTGCTGGAGTTCCTCTCCCTCACGGGCAGAAGCTTGCCGCACGCCGCCATGATGATGATTCCCGAGCCCTGGTCCAAGCACGCGTCGATGGACCCGGCCAAGCGGGCCTTCTATCAGTACCACAGCTGCCTGATGGAGCCGTGGGACGGACCGGCCGCCATCTCCTTTACCGACGGCCGCGTGATCGGCGCGGTGCTGGACCGCAACGGCCTGCGCCCGGCCCGCTACTACGTGACGACGGACGGCATGATCGTCCTCGCGTCGGAGGTCGGCGTTGTCGATCTTCCGCCCGACAAGATCCTGATCAAGGAACGGCTGCAGCCGGGCCGGATGCTGCTCGTGGACACCAAGGAAGGCCGCATTGTGGCCGACGAGGAGATCAAGGAGCGGATCGTGTCGGAGAAGCCTTATCAGGAGTGGCTGGATCGATATCTGATCGCGCTCGACGACCTTCCGGAAGCGGCCGACGTTCCGGCGGAAGCAGAGCCGCTTCGGAAGCGGCAGCTGACCTTCGGCTACACCTTCGAGGCGCTGCGCAAGTTCCTGGAGCCGATGGCGAAGAACGGCGTCGATCCGATCGGTTCGATGGGCAACGACGCTCCGCTCGCGGTGCTGTCCGACAAGCCGCAGCTCTTGTACCACTACTTCAAACAGCTGTTCGCCCAGGTCACCAACCCGCCGATCGACGCCAACTTCGAGGAGATTATCACCGCGCAGGAGACGACGCTGGGAGCGGAGGGCAACCTGATCGAGCCGCTCGCCGAAAGCTGTCGACAGATCCGCATCAAATCGCCGATATTGACGAATAAGGATATGGCCAAACTGCGCTCTGCCGGCTCTCGAGGCTTTAAGGCAGTAACGCTTCACATGACCTACAATCCGACTCAAGGAGCAGCCGGCATGGAGGCCGAGCTCGAATCGCTCTTCGCGAAAGCCGATCAAGCGATCGCGGCAGGCGCATCTCTCCTCGTTCTCTCCGACCGGGGAGTCGATGCCGCACATGCGCCGATTCCGGCGCTTCTCGCTACCTCCGGTCTGCATCATCATCTGATCCGTCAGGGCACGCGCACCAAGGTTGGCCTGGTGGTGGAGTCCGGCGAACCCAGGGAAGTGCATCACTTCGCTCTGCTCATCGGCTACGGCGCCGGTGCAGTCTATCCTTATCTCGTCTACGAGACGCTGAACGATATGATCGCGGAAGGCTTCCTGACCGGAATCGATCGGGCGAAAGCGCATTACAACTACAGCAAAGCGGTGACCAAGGGAGTTGTCAAGGTGCTCGCCCGCATGGGCATCTCGACGATCCAGAGCTACCGCGGCGCTCAGATCTTCGAAGCGGTCGGACTGAAGAAAACCTTCATCGACAAGTATTTCACCTGGACGCCTTCCCGCGTGGAAGGAATCGGGCTCGACGTCGTCGCCCGCGAGGTGGAGATGCGTCATCAGCGCGCCTACTCTGAGCTGGAGGGCAAGGATCAGGTGCTCGATGCCGGCGGCGACCTGCAATATCGGGCGAACGGGGAAGAGCATCTGTACTCCCCGGAAGCGATTCACGCTCTGCAGACGGCTGTGCGCAGCAACAATTACGGCATGTACAAAACCTATGTGAAGCACATCAACCGCGACTCGGAGAAGCAATTCCACCTCCGCGGGCTGCTCGAATTCAAGGCTGGCCGCCGTCCGGTGCCGCTCGACGAGGTCGAGCCGATCGAAGCGATCTTCAAGCGCTTCAAGACCGGCGCCATGTCGTTCGGCTCGATCAGCCAGGAAGCGCATGAAGCGCTTGCCGTCGCGATGAACCGTATCGGCGGGCGCAGCAATACCGGCGAGGGCGGCGAGCATCCCGCACGGTTCACGCCGGATGCGAACGGCGATTCCCGCCGCAGCGCGATCAAGCAGGTGGCGTCCGGCCGCTTCGGCGTCACGAGCCACTATCTGGTGAACGCCGACGAGATTCAAATCAAGATGGCGCAGGGTGCGAAGCCGGGCGAAGGCGGACAGCTGCCTGGCCGCAAGGTATACCCTTGGGTGGCCGAGGTTCGCGGCGTCACGCCGGGCGTAGGGCTGATCTCGCCGCCCCCGCACCATGATATCTATTCGATCGAGGATCTGGCAGAGCTGATCCACGATCTGAAGAATGCCAACCCGAACGCGCGCATCAGCGTCAAGCTGGTGTCCGAGGTCGGAGTCGGCACGATCGCCGCCGGCGTGGCCAAGGGCAAGGCCGATGTCGTGCTGATCAGCGGCTACGAGGGCGGAACCGGGGCCTCGCCGCAGACGAGTATCCGTCACGCCGGTCTGCCTTGGGAGCTGGGCCTCGCCGAAACCCATCAGACGCTGATCCTGAACAACTTGCGCAGCCGCATCACCGTCGAGACGGACGGCAAGCTGCTCACCGGCCGCGATGTGGTCGTGGCCGCTCTGCTCGGCGCCGAGGAGTTCGGCTTTGCCACCACTCCGCTGATCAGCCTCGGCTGCGTCATGATGCGCGTCTGTCACCTGGACACCTGTCCGGTCGGCGTCGCGACGCAAAACCCCGAGCTGCGCAAGCGGTTTGCAGGAGACCCGCAGCATGTGGTCAACCTGATGACGTTCATCGCTCAGGAGGTGCGCGAGCTCATGGCGGAGCTCGGGTTCCGCTCCATCGCCGAGATGGTCGGGCGCACCGACGTGCTGGAGCCGAAGAAAGCCGTCTCGCATTGGAAGGCGAAGGGCATCGACCTGTCGCCGCTGCTCTACCAGCCGGAGATGCCCGACACGGTCGGCCGCTCCTGCACGGAGGAGCAGGATCACGGGATCGACCGCTCCCTCGACGTCACCAAGCTCCTGGCCGTCTGCAAGCCGGCGCTCGACAATGGAGAGCATGCCCACGCGATCATGCCGATCAAGAACGTCAACCGCGTCGTCGGCACGGTGCTGGGCAGCGAGGTCACCCGCCGCTACGGCGCGGAAGGCTTGCCTCACGATACGATCCGGCTGCATTTCAACGGCTCCGCCGGGCAGAGCTTCGGCGCCTTCGTGCCGAAGGGCATCACCTTGTCCCTTGAAGGGGACGCCAACGACTACGTCGGCAAGGGTCTCTCCGGCGGCAAGATCATCATCTTCCCGTCGAAGCTGTCGGCCTTCGTGCCGGAAGAGAACATCATCCTCGGCAATGTCGCCCTGTATGGCGCCACCGACGGGGAAGCCTACTTCCGCGGCCGCGCCGGCGAGCGCTTCTGCGTCCGCAACAGCGGCGTGCGCGCCGTTGTCGAAGGCGTGGGCGACCACGGCTGCGAGTACATGACCGGCGGGCGGGTCGCCGTCCTCGGCAAGACCGGCCGCAACTTCGCCGCCGGGATGTCCGGCGGGGTCGCTTATGTTTACAACAAGACCGGCGACTTTGAAGCCAAGGTCAACAAGGAAATGGTCCTGCTGGAGCAGGTGATCGAGCATTACGAGGTCAACGAGCTGAGAACGATGATCAGGAGTCACTATAAATTTACCGGCAGCACGGTTGCCCAGCGCATTCTGGAGAATTGGGAAGAGGAAGTTTACAGCTTCGTCAAGGTCATTCCCAAGGACTACAAGCGGATGTTCGAAGCCATCGAAAAAGGCAAGAATTCCGGATTGTCGAACGAACAGGCGATCATGGTCGCCTTCGAGGAAAATATGCGCGACGCAAGCCGTGTGAGCGGAAACTGACGGGGGAGGGGAACACGATGGGAAAGCCAACCGGATTTCTGGAATACAAGCGGGAAGTCCCGAAAGATGCCGATCCTCTGTCACGGATCCACCATTACAACGAGTTTCACGAAGAGCTTCCCGCGGAGCGGCTGCAGGTTCAGGGCTCCCGCTGCATGGATTGCGGCATTCCCTTCTGTCATTCCGGCAAACTGATCAGCGGCATGGCCTCGGGCTGTCCGGTGAACAACCTGATCCCGGAATGGAACGATCTCGTCTACCGGAACCGCTGGCAGGAAGCGCTGGAGCGTCTGCACAAGACGAACAATTTCCCCGAATTCACGGGGCGGGTCTGTCCGGCTCCCTGCGAGGGCTCCTGTACGGTCGGCCTGAACGGCGATCCGGTGACGATCAAGTCGATCGAGCGGGCGATCGTCGACCGCGGGTTCGAGGAAGGCTGGATTCGCCCCGAGCCGCCGAAGGCGCGCACCGGCAAGAAGGTGGCGGTCGTCGGCTCCGGACCGTCCGGGCTCGCCGCCGCGGCGCAGCTCAACAAAGCCGGGCACAGCGTGACCGTGTATGAGCGTGCGGATCGCGCCGGCGGGCTGCTCATGTACGGCATCCCGAACATGAAGCTGGAGAAGGAAGTCGTGCAGCGCCGCGTCGATCTGCTCGCCGCGGAAGGTGTGCGTTTCATCACCGGCACCGAGATCGGCAGGGACATCCCGGCCGCGCAATTGAAGGAAGAATATGACGCGGTCGTCCTGTGCGGCGGAGCCACCCAGGGACGCGATCTGAAGATCGCAGGGCGCGAGCACGGCGGCATTCACCTCGCCATGGAATTCCTCGCCAAGAATACGAAGAGCTTGCTCGACTCCGCGCATGCGGACGGCCACTATATCTCAGCCAAAGGAAAGGACGTCGTCGTCATCGGCGGCGGCGACACCGGTACCGACTGCGTGGGAACCTCGCTCCGGCATGGCTGCCGCAGCGTGACTCAACTGGAGATCATGCCGAAGGCGCCGCTTGAGCGGGCGGGCAACAACCCTTGGCCGGAATGGCCCAAGGTATACAAGATGGATTACGGCCAGGAGGAAGCGGCCGCGAAATACGGCAGCGATCCCCGCCAGTATCTCGTCTCTTCCACGAAATTCGTCGGCGATGCGGACGGCCATGTGGCCGAGGTGCATACCGTTCAGATCGAATGGAAAAAGGATGCGAACGGCCGCATGGTCCCTGTGGAAATCCCGGGGAGCGAACGGGTGCTTCCGGCTCAGCTGGTGCTCCTCGCGATGGGCTTCACCGGTCCGGAGAATCCGGTGCTGGAGCAGCTCGGCGTCGAGCGCGATGAGCGAACGAACGCCAAGGCGGAATACGGCAAGTTCGCCACGAGCGTGCCGGGTGTGTTCGCCGCCGGCGACATGCGCCGCGGACAGAGCCTTGTCGTCTGGGCCATCAACGAAGGCCGCGCAGCGGCGCGAGAAGTGGACCGCTTCCTGATGGGAGCTTCGAATCTGCCATAATCCAACCCGTGAGTGTGATTAAAGAGTACCGACCGGTAGAGCTCCAGATCTCTTCCGCTGGCAGAATCTCGGAATCTTCCGGCAGCTTCCGGCAGCTTCCGGCAGCTTCCGGCAGCTTCCGGCAGCTTCCGGCAGCTTCCGTCAACTTCCGTCAACTTCCGTCAACTTCCGTCAACTTCCGTCAACTTCCGTCAACTTCCGAAAGTGCCTTCCTTTTCACGCATGCCGCGGAGGGGGGCGCTTTCTTATTTTGCAGCTCACTCCTCTCGGGCTTCCACTTACCACTTAACCAGGCTTATTCGCTTCTGTCGCGCTGCCGCAATAACGGGCACCCGGGGGCTAGCCATCCCTTTGGGGCGCCGACCGTTCCTTTAGGGCGCCGACCGTCCCTTTTGCCTTGCCTGTTGTCCATGTGGTCCAAGCAGTACTGGAGCTTGTCGGCCTGAGGCAGGCACATCAGACTCGCCGAAGACAAATAACGTCTTCTCATATCGCTAATCCCCCTCATTCCGGCCGCCCGAGCAAGATAGTGATGTCCCATATAGTTATTTGCCCCTGCAATCGGTGAAACCGGCCCCGCTGTGCCAAATAATGTCTTCCCGTATCGCTAATTTCCCCGCCCGTGGCCGTCCGACCCAAATAGTGATTTCCCATAGCATTATTTTCTCTGTCGCCACTCTGCCCCCACGTACCACTCTGCCCCCACGTACCACCCTGTTCCCTCGTACCACCCTGCTTTCGTACAATTCGCTTCCATCATGCCCATTTCCTTTGGTGTAAAATAGCTTCTTCCGTGTCCAGTTGCAGCATGCGAGTATGCTGGGAGTTGATTGAGAATCCCTATCAATCGATGCTCGAGGCCGTCGCAGAGAGTGTCATAGGCCGCAAGGAGCACGGCAGGTTGCGCAAGGAGCACGGCAGGTTGCACAGGGAGGACAGTAGGTTGCGCAGATAGTGTGATAGGCCGCAAGGAGCACGGCAGGGTGCACAAGGAGCACGGCAGGTTGCGCAGAGAGTGTGATAGGCTGTTGGGGAACACGATAGGCTGCCTGGGGAGTGTGATAGGCCGCGTGGGGAACATGATAGAGTTGCGCAGAGAGTGTGATAGGCTGCACATGGAACACGATAGGCTGCTGGGGAACACGATAGACTGCCTGGGGAGTGTGATAGGCCGCGTGAGGAACATGATAGAGTTGCGCAGGGAGTGTGATAGGCTGCACGGGGAACACGATAGTCTGCCTGGGGAGTGGATAGGCTGCGCGGGGAACACGGTAGTCTGCGTGGGGTGCACGATTGGTTGCACAAGCCGCCGATCTGTACCGGCATTCCTCTCAAACAAATCGGCTTTTCCTATGCCTGCGAATACGGCGGACCGCTCCTCCTCAAAAACGCAAATTTCGTCAAACGTTGCGAAATCTTTCTTTTTTATGTGAAGGAAATCACCCTTTTGAAGGGAAGTAAGAAGAGAAGGGGGATAATTTGAATCTAGCGGCTTCGTTGGATTTGCCTGGAAGTGCCTTGTATTTCGTGGCGGTATGCGCCTTTCCGCCGGATGGGGGGCGATGGGGCTGCTTTGTCTTACCGGAAGTGGCAGGCTTTATTGTGATCAATCTTACTGTTCTTTTTCCCGGATCGTATATATTTAAAGTGAAGGTGATGCCTCATGATCATGCATATCGGACTTGACGTCGGTTCAACAACCGCCAAGATGGTAGCCGTTGACCACTTGGGCACCATAGTGTACCACTCGTACCGCCGACACCTGTCAGATGTGAAGAATACCGTTATGGCCCTGTTTACCGAGCTGCGCCAGGAGTTTCCCGAAGCTCGGGCGACCCTGAATATCAGCGGCTCCGCCGGGCTGTCCTTGTCGAAACATATGGAAGTTCCTTTCATCCAAGAGGTCATCGCTTGTACTCAAGCGGTGGAACGCTACATCCCGGAGACGGATGTCGTTATCGAGCTGGGGGGAGAGGACGCCAAAATCATTTACTTCTGCGGCGGCGTCGAGCAGCGGATGAATTCGGCATGCGCCGGCGGGACGGGTGCTTTTATCGACCAGATCGCCTCGCTGCTGCAGACGGATGCCGAGGGCCTCAACCGGCTGGCGCGCGAGTATGAAACGCTCTACCCGATCGCTTCCCGCTGCGGCGTGTTCGCCAAAACGGACGTGCAGCCGCTCCTGAACGAAGGGGCGCGCCGGGAAGACATCGCCGCCTCCATCTTCCAGAGCGTCGTCAACCAGACGATCGGAGGTCTTGCCTGCGGCCGGCCGATCCGCGGCAAGGTTGCCTTTCTGGGCGGGCCGCTCACGTTCCTCTCCGAGCTGAGGACCCGTTTTGCCGAGACGCTGAATCTCGCGGCGGATGACGTGATCTTCCCCGCAAACTCGCAATACTTCGTCGCGCTCGGCGCGGCCTTCAATAGCGGCGCGGCGTTCTTCAGCGAACGCGAGCAGGCGCTGTCCCTGGAGGAATGGGGGCGCCGGCTGAACCGCCTCTCCTCGCTTCCGGCGGAGCGGGAATCCGAACCGCTGCCGCCGCTGTTTGCGGACGAAGCGGAGCTCGCCGCCTTCCGCAGCCGCCATGCGCAGGCGACCGCTCCGCGCGGGTCGCTCGCCGGCTACAGCGGTCCGTGCTTCCTTGGCATCGACGCCGGGTCCACGACGACCAAGGTCGTGCTGATCGGCGCGGACGACGATATTTTGTTTACTTATTACGGCAGCAACCAGGGCAACCCGCTCCACTCGGTCACCGAGGCGCTTAAGCGGCTGTATGAGGAGCTGCCGGCGACGGCGGTGCTCGCCAAATCGGCGGTCACCGGCTATGGCGAGGGTCTGGTCAAGGCGGCGCTGCGCATCGACATCGGCGAGATCGAGACGGTCGCCCACTACAAGGCCGCCGTGAAGTTCCGCCCCGACGCCGATTTCATCCTCGACATCGGCGGGCAGGATATGAAATGCATGAAGATCAAGAACGGCGCCATCGACAGCCTGCTGCTGAACGAAGCCTGCTCCGCCGGCTGCGGTTCGTTCCTGGAGAGCTTCGCCGGGGCACTCGGCTTGCCGATCCAGGAGTTCGCCGGTCAGGCGCTCGCGGCCGAGCATCCGGTCGATCTCGGCTCGCGCTGCACCGTGTTCATGAATTCCAAGGTCAAGCAGGTGCAAAAGGAAGGCGCCACGGTAGCCGACTTGTCCGCCGGCTTGTCCTATTCGGTCGTGAAAAATGCGCTGCAGAAGGTCATCAAGCTGCGCAATCCGCAGGACCTGGGCGAGCATGTCGTCGTTCAGGGCGGAACGTTCCTGAACGAAGCGGTGCTGCGCGCCTTTGAGCTTCTCACCGGCCGCGAGGCCGTCCGGCCGGATACGGCGGGGATCATGGGCGCGTACGGCGCGGCCCTGATCGCCAAGGAACGCTGGCAGGAGGCGGAGCAGCTGCAGCCCGCCGCCCAGGCGGCTTGCGGCATCGCCTCCGCAGCAGACGGCTGCGGCGCTGCCGGCGAGCTCGCGGCGGCAGCGTCCGCTGCGCCCTCTGCGCCTGCTGCCGCTGCTGCGCCCGCTGCCGCTGCTGCGCCTGCTGCCGCTGCTGCGCCCGCTGCCGCTGCCGCTGCTGCGCCTGCTGCCGCTGCTGCGCCCGCTGCCGCTGCTGCCGCTGCCGCGCCTGCTGCCGCTGCTGCGCCCGCTGCCGCTGCTGCGCCTGCTGCCGCTGCTGCGCCCACTGCCGCTGCTGCGCCTGCTGCCGCTGCTGCGCCCGCTGCCGCTGTCGCTGCTGCGCCTGCTGCCGCTGCTGCGCCCGCTGCCGCTGCTGCCGCTGCCGCGCCTGCTGCCGCTGCTGCGCCCGCTGCCGCTGCTGCGCCTGCTGCCGCTGCTGCGCCCACTGCCGCTGCTGCGCCCGCTGCCGCTGCCGCGCCTGCGGCGGGCTGCGCCGCCTGCGCGAGCGGCGCAGGTGCTGCCGCCGGCGCAGGCATCTGCGGCGCGGCGCCCGCTGCCGCCGCCAGCACCGTGCTCCCACGTGAAGCCCTCGACGGCTTCACGTATGAAGTGAGCCGCAGGCGCTGCCAGCTCTGCGGCAATCACTGCCTGTTGACGGTCAACCGGTTTCCCGACCGCAGCTTCCACATCACCGGCAACCGCTGCGAGCGCGGCGCCGGAATCAAACGCACGTCGCAGGAGCTGCCGAATCTCTACGACTACAAGTACCAGCGGATCTTCGCCTACGAGCCGCTGCCGGCCGAGCAGGCCGACCGCGGCACGATCGGCATCCCGCGGGTGCTGAACCTGTACGAGAACTATCCGTTCTGGCATACGTTCTTCACCAAGCTGCGCTTCCGGGTCCAGCTCTCCGGCCGCTCCTCCAAGGAGCTGTTCGAGAAGGGGATGGAGACCATCCCCTCGGAATCGGTCTGCTACCCGGCGAAGCTCGTTCACGGGCACATTGCCACGCTGGCGGAGGAAGGCTGCCGGACGATCTTTTACCCTTCCGTGATGTATGAGGAGAAGGAAGCGCCGGAAGCGACCAATCACTTCAACTGCCCCGTGGTCGCCTCCTATCCGGAAGTGATCCGCACCAACATGGATCTGTTCCGCGCGGAGGGAATGACGCTCATCAGCCCCTTTTTGACCCTGGATGACAAAGGGGCGCTCAGCAAGGAGCTGGCGACGGCCTTCCCGGCCATTCCGGCGGGAGAGATGCGCGAGGCGGTGAACGCCGCTTGGGAGGAGAACGCGCGGGTGCGCGCGGATATTCGCAAGAAGGGCGAGGAGACGCTGGAATTCTTGCGCCGGACCGGCAAAAAGGGCATCGTCCTCAGCGGCCGCCCGTATCACGTCGATCCGGAGATTCATCACGGCATTCCCGATCTGATCGCCAGCCTCGACATGGCGGTGCTCACCGAGGATTCGATCGCACATCTGGCCGAGATGAACGAGCCGCTGCGCGTCGTCAACCAGTGGAAATACCATTCCCGCCTGTACCGCGCGGCGAACTATGTCAGCGCTCAGGATAACCTGGAGCTGGTGCAGCTGACCTCCTTCGGCTGCGGCCTGGATGCCGTCACAGCGGATATGGTGCAGGAGATTCTGGAGAACCACAACAAGATGTACACCCTGCTCAAAATTGACGAGATCAACAACCTGGGAGCCGCCCGCATTCGCCTGCGCTCGCTCAAAGCGGCTATGGAGGAGCGGGAACGCAAGGGAGTCACCGCCCGCAAGCTGCGGGAAACATCGTCTCCGGTGATGTTTACGAAGGAGATGCGCCAGGAATACACCATCATCGGCCCGCAGATGTCGCCGACGCATTTTGAACTGATCGGAGCCGCCGCTGTGAGCGAGGGCTATCGCCTTAAGGTGCTGGAGAGCGCGGACCGCCGCGATATCGACGAGGGCCTGACCTATGTCAACAACGACGCCTGCTATCCGGCCATCGTCACCATCGGGCAGATCATGGCGGCGCTGAAGAGCGGCGAATACGACCTGAACCGCACGGCGATCATGATGACTCAGACCGGCGGGGGCTGCCGCGCGACGAACTATATCGCGCTGCTGCGCAAAGCCTTGAACGACGCCGGCATGGGCCATATCCCGGTGCTCGCCGTCAGCGCTTCCGGCATCGAGAAGCATCCCGGCTTCAAGCCGACGCCGTCCTTCATCCGCAAAGTTGTGGCGGCCGCCTGCTACGGCGATCTGCTGAACCGGCTCCTCTATCGGGTGCGGCCCTATGAATCGGTGCCGGGAAGCGCGAACGAGCTGCACCGGCGCTGGCTGGAAGCCTGCAAGGAATCCCTGCCCCGCTTCCGGATGAGGGAATACGGCTGGATCATGAAGCAGATTACGGCGGAGTTCGACCGCCTGCCGGTGACCGGACTGCGCAAGCCGAGGATCGGTGTGGTCGGCGAGATTCTCGTCAAGTTTCATCCGGACGCGAACAACAAGCTGGTCGAGCAGATTGAGGCGGAGGGCGGCGAAGCGGTCGTTCCCGATCTGCTGGATTTCTTCCTCTACTGCTCCTACAACCCGACCTATAAGAGCAAGCATATGGGCAAAAGCAAGCTCGCCGGCATCGCCGGGCACACGGCGATTGCTTACCTGGAGCATTTCCGCACGCCGATGAAAGCAGCGCTGCGAGCCAGCGGCCGGTTCGGCATGCCGCACAGCATCTATGAGCTGGCTGACAAAGCGGGCAGGCTGCTGAGCGTCGGCCATCAGATGGGGGAAGGCTGGTTTCTCACGGCCGAGATGATGGAGCTTCTGGATGAAGGGGTGCCGAACATCGTCTGCGCCCAGCCCTTCGCCTGCCTGCCCAATCATGTGGTCGGCCGCGGCATGATCAAGGGGCTAAAGGAGCTGTATCCGGAAGCGAACATCGCCGCGATGGACTATGACGCCGGAGCGAGCTCGGTGAATCAGGTGAACCGGCTCAAGCTGATGATGTCCGTGGCGACCAAGCGGCTGGAGGAGGGCTGCGGCGAAGCGCAGGTTCCGGCCAAGCCCGGATTCCCCTTGCCGGCGGTCCTCACCGAGCGCAAAGACGCCCCGAGTCTGCTCGGATAGAATTTGGCGCAAGCAGCGAGAGCCCGGCCGTTTCGGCCGGGTAAGGACGCCGATAGGCGTTTATCTTTGAGTGCGGGTGACGCTATCGATCGGATTGATGAAAGCCGGTTGATGCGGCAAAAAAAACAGCGGTGCCGGAAAGCAGCGGTTTGCTTCGGGCATCGCTTTTTTTGCGAGGAGAATCGCCTCTTCAAATTACATAAGCTTGTGCGCGTGACGTGGACTTTTTCGACTGAAATGTCTTTTAGAAGGTGGACACGGCCGACTAGAGCGGGCAGCGGATCATCCCGCAAATTGAACACAAGATATGGATTGTTCTGAGGCGGAAGACGTTAGATATGCGATTTTCCGGGTGGCTGGAGCTCTATCGCTCTAATCGTTGGGCGAAGCAGGAGAATCGAATAGGGTCCGTCGTGGAGAAAGAAGTGAAAAAGTTCTAAGGGTGTGGAGATCCGAGGAATGGATTTGAAAGCAAAGGAGAAGCCTGTCGGACAACAGTGCAACGTAAAAAGGACCGGAGGCGAAGCCTGCGGTTTCTTGCTGTCCCGGATCGAAAGCGGCTTCCTCGACCAAAGTCGGTGGCAAATTCTGGACCCCGACCGGGTTTCGGCCATCTTGCGTTTTGATACGCTAGGGATAGCGAAGAAAAGAGATGAGCCGGTTCGTCAAACGGCGATGGAGCATCTCTTGTCGGGAAGAGAGGGAATGTTGCATGAAAAGGTCCTATTGGATCGCCGGACTATTGCTCGTCTGCGCCGGACTCATCCTGTTTGGAAGCATGGTCTATCGGGCGATCTTTGCCCATGGCGGCGGATCGGCGAAGGTGGAGGAGAGCAAGTCGTTCGCCATTGCGGAAGTTAGCGAGCTTCAGGTGAAGACGGTCGCCGCCGATGTCAAGGTGTTCGCCTACGAGGGAAACCGGATTGAAGCGGAGCTGAAAGGGAATGCGGCTAAGAGCGGAGATGTGACCCTCTGGACGGAGCAGCAGGGTGGCAAGTTGAAGCTGGAGGTGCGGCAGAAACACCGGCTGTTCTTCTTGTTTTCCCGCCCCTCCTCTCTCGTTCTGGAGGTGAAGGTGCCCAAGGCGCTTATCAAGGAGATTGCTATAGAGACTGTCTCCGGAGAACAGAACCTGTCCGGCCTGCAGGCGACCGCGCTCGCAAGCTCGTCGGTTTCCGGGGATGTGGCCTTGCACGATTCTGTGGGCAAGACGTCGGTCACCACGGTCTCCGGTGAGCAGCGGCTGGAGGGCATCCGGGGAGAGAGCCTGTCGGCTTCCTCGACCTCGGGGAACATTGAGGTGAGCGGATCGGACTATCAGGCCTGGTCGGTTCATTCGGTTTCCGGAGAAGTGGCACTGGAAAAGGTCGCCGGCCCGGTCAAGGCGAAGACGACCTCCGGAAACTTGACCATCGAGATGGCTCGGATGGACGGGATCAGCGCCGGGACGGTTTCCGGCGACATCGCGGTCAAGGTTCCGCAGGGAGCCGCGTTCCAGGTTTCGGGCAAGACCGTTTCCGGCTCCATCCGCATGGACGCCGCAGGCTTCCAAGCGGCGGATACTTCTAAAGGACATTACACAGGAGGAGTCGGCGAAGGTGGTCCCGCGCTGGAGCTGAAGACCACGTCAGGCGATATGGAGATCAGTAATTAGTGGAGTGACGGAAGAAGCCTGATCCTGCTGCAGCCGGGCGCAGCGGAGTCAGGCTGTTTGCGCTGGGAGAGCGTCCCCGTTACACCAGGTGGCAAGCAACTTGATGGCCTGCTCCCACATCGCGGAGTGCGGGTACCTCATGGCGGCACCGTTCCATAGCCACCGGGCAGCGAGTGTGGAACTTGCAGCCAGCGGGCGGATTGGCCGGGCTGGGAATGTCGCCGGTGAGCACGATGCGTTCCCGGCGCACGGTCGGATCGGGAACCGGAATGGCCGACAGCAGCGCTTTGGTGTAAGGATGGAGCGGGTTCTTGAACAGCTCGTCCTTGTCCGCCAGCTCGGCCATGGAGCCGAGATACATGACGCCGATCGAGGAGCAGAGATGCTCGACTACGCTCAGGTCATGGGAGATGAAGAGGTAGGTCAGGCCCTTCTCCTGCTGCAGATCGCTGAACAGGTTGATGATCTGGGCCTGAATGGAGACGTCAAGCGCCGAGATCGGTTCATCGGCGACCATGAAGTCCGGATTCAGAATGAGCGCCCGGGCGATTCCGATGCGCTGGCGCTGGCCGCCGGAGAATTCATGCGGATAGCGGTCGATGTAATGCGGCGACAGCCCGCACAGCTGCATCGTCTCCTTGACGCGGTCACGCAGCTCTCTCCGCGGGATCAGGCCGTGGTCGAGCATCGCTTCGCCGATGGCATCGCCCACCTTGATCCGCGGGTTGAGCGAGCTGTAAGGGTCTTGAAACACCAATTGCAGCTTGGGGCGAAGCTTGCGCATGTCATGCTTGTTCAGGGCGTACAGGTCCTGGCCCTTGTACAGCACCTTACCGGCCGTCTTCGGGGCGAGCCGGAGAATGGTTCGCCCGGTCGTGCTTTTGCCGCAGCCGGATTCTCCGACAAGGCCGAAGGTTTCCCCGTTCTTGATCGCGAAGCTGACCCCGTCCACCGCCTTCACATGGCCGACGGTCGTGCGGAAGACGCCGCCTTTGATCGGGAAATAGGTTTTCAGATCCTCTACGGAGAGCAAAGGCTCCGTCATGGCTGCATCCCCTCTTTCTCATAGAGCCAGCAGGCTGTTTTGTGGCCGTCCTCGTATTCCTTGAACGGAGGATATTGCCTGCGGCAAATATCCATGCAGGATTCACAGCGGTCCGCGAAAAAGCAGTGATTGCCCAGCTCGGCCGGATTCGGCACCTGGCCGGGAATGGTGTAGAGACGCTCCATCCGCTGATTGATGACCGGCTTGGCCTTGAGCAGCCCCTTCGTATAAGGATGCCGCGGATTCTTGAACAGCTCCAGCACGTTAGTCTCTTCGACAACCTTGCCGGCGTACATGACGACGACATAGTCGGCCATTTCGGCCACGACGCCGAGGTCGTGGGTGATCAGCATGATCGACATGTTGAATTTCTCGATGAGCTCCTTCATGAGCTCCAGAATCTGGGCCTGTATGGTGACGTCGAGCGCCGTTGTCGGCTCGTCCGCAATAAGCAGCTTCGGTTCACAGCCGAGGGCTATGGCGATCATGATCCGCTGGCGCATCCCGCCGGACAATTCGTGCGGATACGAAGCGAAGATGGCTTCCGGGCGGGGGATGCCGACCAGACTGATCAGTTCAATGGCGCGTTTCTTGGCGTCCTTCTTGGAGATGATCTGATGCTCGAGAATCGGTTCCATGATCTGCTCGCCGATCTTGAGCACCGGGTTCAGGGAAGACATTGGTTCCTGGAAGATCATAGACAGCTGATTGCCGCGCAGACGGCGCATTTCGCGGTCGCTGGCTTTGAGGATATCCTTGCCTTCGAACAGAATTTCGCCGCCTTCAATCTTTCCCGGCAGGGAGACGAGGCGCATGAGAGAGAGGGCAGTTACGCTCTTGCCGCAGCCGGATTCGCCGACCACGCAGACGATTTCCCCCTCCTTGATGTTGAAGCTGACGTCGTTGACGGCTTTGACGGCGCCACCCTCCGTATGGAAAGTTGTCCGCAGATGGCGGAACTCCACGAGATCTTTGGCCATTGGGTGCCACTCCTATTTCTTCATTTTCGGGTCGAAGGCGTCGCGCAGCCCGTCGCCAAGCGTGTTGATGGCAATAACGGTGAGGAAGATGGCCACGCCGGGCGGAATCCACAGCCAGGGACGCTTCTGCAGCACGATGATGTTGTTCGCTTCGATGATCAGGTTGCCCCAGGAAGGAGTCGGAGGAATCACGCCGAGACCCAGGTAGCTGAGCACGGATTCGCTGAGTACCGAGCTTGCGACCGTGAGAGTGGCCACGACGATGATGGTGGGCAGGGTGTTCGGAATCAGATGGCGGAAAATTTTTCTCCGGTCGCGGAGCCCGAGAGCTTCGGCTGCCTGCATGAATTCCAGCTCGCGCAGCGAGAGCACCTGTCCGCGGACGAGACGGGCGAGCCCCGGCCAACTGAGCAGGCCGATCAGGAGCATGACGTAGTAGATGCGCTGGCTCGGCTCGATCTTCAGATCGCCGAGAATGCTGCCGAGAATGATCAGGAGCGGCAGCGTCGGAATGCACATCAGGATGTCGGTGAAGCGCATCATCAGCGCGTCCACCCATTTGCCGTAGTAGCCCGCAACGGCGCCGAAGATCGCGCCGATGGCTACGGAGACGATCATCGCCACTATGCCGACGGAGAGGGAGATCCGTCCCGCCAGCATGACGCGGGTGAGGATATCGCGGCCGAGCTTGTCGGTCCCGAGCCAGTTGGCGGCGCTGGGCGGCTTGTTGCCGCGGCGGATGTTGCTGACCTCGTTCAGATGCGGGGAGAGATAAGGCCCGACATAACACAGCAGCAGCATGAGGACGAGCACGAACAGCCCGGTCATGGCCAGCTTGTTCCGGTACAGGCGGTGGAGGGAAAGCCTCCAGGGAGACATGGGCTTGGCTGCTTTTTTGACGGCGACGGTTTCGGTGATTTCTATTGACATCGGAAGCCCTCCCTAATCCAAGCGGATTCTCGGGTCAGCTGCCGCATAGAAGACATCCGCGAGCAGGTTGCCGATAATCGTGAGTATAGCCAGGAACATGGTGAATCCCATGAGCAGCGGATAGTCCCGAACGCCGATGGCATCCAGGTTGATGCGGCCGATTCCGGGCCAGGCGAAGATTTTCTCCAGGATGATCGCACCGGCAAAAAGACCGGGGAGCTCCAGGCCGAGCAGAGTGATGACGGGCAGGAGGGCGTTGCGCAGGGCGTGCTTGAAGATGACGACCCGCTCCTTGAGGCCCTTTGCCCGAGCGGTGCGCACGTAATCCTGACGGACCACCTCGATCATGCTGGTGCGGAAATAGCGGGTGAGCGAGCCGACGCTCAGCATGGTAAGGACTGTTGCGGGCAGGATCATATGCTTGCCTACGTCGAGGAGATGCTTGATGCCGGTGAAGTTCGATCCGGTTGTCGTCATGCCGCCGACGGGAAGCCACTTGAGATCGATGGAGAACCATTTGATCATCAAGAGTCCTATGAAGAAGGAGGGGAGCGACATGGCGGCCAGGACCAGGACCGTCACGATGCTGTCAAACCAGGAATACTGTTTGGTAGCGGACAAAACCCCCACCAATAGGGCGATCAGGTAGCTGAAGATGAGAGCGACCAGGGCCAGGTAGAAGGAGTTCCACATATACGTCTTGATGACTGTGGTGACCGGTGACTTGAACTTCATTGAGTCCCCGAGATCGCCGTGGGCGATGTTCTTCACCCAATTCAAGTAGTACTGTGGAATCGGTTTGTTCAAGCCATAAAGCTCCCGAAGCTCAGCTTTCCGTTCATCCGTGATCTTCATGTTCGAAGTGAGAAAATCGCCCGGAGCCAAACGGAAAACAAGGGTGATGACGATCGACACGCCGATGATCGTGGGGATGGTCTGCAGGAGTCTACGCGCGATATACTGCCACATGCTGGGCCTCCTAAATCCGACAAGCCCAGCCCCGAGGGCTGGGCTTGTCAGGTTATCCTTGGATTACTTGATGGAGATATTGGTCAGATCGAGATAGAAATCCTTGTACGGAGAAAGATCGAATCCTTGAATGCGGGAGTTGATCGCCCACATGTCCCTTCTCTGATACATGAAGATGTAAGGCAGGTCTGCGTTCAATTCCTTGTACAGATCGGCGTAGACCGGCTTGCGCTTCTCCGGATCAAGCTCGGTCAGGCCCTTGGCAAGCAACTCGTCGACTTTCGGGTTCGAGTAGCCGACATCGTTTTGCGAGCCTTTGGTTGCGAAGATATCCGTGGCATCCGGATCGGCAACCAGGCCCCAAGCCATGAACAGCATGTCGAAGTCGCCGGATTTTTTCTTTTCCAGAACCTTATTGAATTCCATCTGGTCGGGAACGAAGTCGATGCCGAGGGCCTTGTAGTTCTCCTTGGCGATCGGGATGATCGCGTCGTTGACCGGGTTCGGGCTGGAAGCGACGAAGTTGATCTTGAACTTCTTGCCGTCCTTCTCGCGGATGCCGTCGGCTCCGACTTTCCAGCCGGCTTCGTCCAGCAGTGTTTTTGCTTTTTCCAAATCAAATTCATACTTGTTGGGGGCATCGGCATAAGCCCAGGAAACCTTGGACTGCGGGACGTTGATCACGTCGGCATAGCCTTGGTAGACGGCGTCGACGATGTCCTTGCGGTTCAGGCCGTAGGCGAGAGCCTGGCGAACCTTCGGGTCCTTGAACTGGTCGTGCTTGTGGTTGAAGGCGATGTAGCCGTAGCCGTTCGTCGGGAAGATGTCGATGTTCAGGAAGCCGTAGCCCTTCAGCTCGTCGACGTTGTCCTTGTTGACCGTGACCATGTCCATGTCCACTTCGCCGGTCTGCAGCATCTGCATTCTCGTGTCTTCGGAGGTGACTTTGTAGATCAGGTTCGGGATGGAAGGCTTCTTGGCGTAGTAGTGGTCGTTGATCTTAAGGTCTACCTCCTGGCCGGCGGTATATTTGGTGAGAGCATACGGGCCGTTGCCGAGCGGCTTCTGGTTGAGCTCCTTCATATATCCCAGGCTGCCTTGCTTGTAGCCCTTGCCGTAGTAGGCCTTGGAGAGAACCGAGCCGCCCAGGAGCGGCAGAGCCCTCGGCGATATCTGTGTGGTCGTGAATTGAATCGTGTGCGCATCGATCACCTTGATTCCTTCGATGCTCGTCGCTTTGCCTTCGCGGTAGGCGTCGCCGCCCTTCAGGAAGGCCGGAGCGACATCGATCGGACCGTCGTAGGATTTGTCGTGGAGGACGGTCTGGGTGAACGCGACGTCATCGGCGGTCAGCGGCGTGCCGTCGCTGAACGTGGCGTTCGGATCGAGGTGGAACGTGTACGTGAGCTTGTCGTCCGACACGTCCCATTTGGTAGCGAGCCAGGGAGCGTAAGTTCCGTCCTTGGCAACCTGAATCAGGTCGTTGAACATGGCGTAGGTCACATATTGGTCATAAGCGGATTCCATGTAGATCGGGTTAAATACGCCGTCGGGAGCGTCTACCCCGATGATCAGGGTATCCTTGCGGTCGGTAGCGGTAGCCGGATTTTTGGACGGATCGGAGGCTTCAATAACGCCTTGGTTGACAATGCCCTCGGGAGCGGCGCTGGCGCTGGGCGCGGCGGAGGCGCTCGGCGCGGTCGAGGCGGATGGGGCCGTCGAGGCCGACGGAGATGCGCTCGATGCGTCATTGCTCTTGCCGCAGCCGCTGAGCAGCAGGGTGCTGACCATGACCACGCCTAACACGGATGAAAACAGCTTCTTCATTTACAACCCTCCATATAATGATCTTTTTATTAATAAAAGCTTCCAAATGATTATGGAAGATTTCATTACACGTTAAGAATTGCTTTTCAAGCGGATTCTTTTGTTTTATCGATTTTTTCCAATCAATTGCTAAATGTTAGTCAAAAATATAACCCAAACGGTCTGGTTTGTAAACAGTAAAATGAATAATTCTAATTTACATGTAACAATACATTACATTCTATGGGTAGAATTATGCCGTATAATGCCGAAGCAGGTCGAATGTTCGCCAATTTTTCTTGCCATTGGTTATTGATTGGCGAACAGCGTTGTTTTTCTTTCATTTGGAATGGGCTTCGACAGGCGGCACGACCGGGGTGGAAAATGATTCCCGGCAAGGATTGGACTAGCTTCCCTTTTCGGAAACCTCTACAATAGAAGAAGCCAAGCGATTGAGTGAGTGGCGGAAGGATTCCGCCAGGGAAGGTGGTCATGCCTGTGGCGCAAGATGAGCCCTTGCTGCCCGTAGCGGAGTCGGCAGTGCTTTTGCAGGACGATCAGGAGGATCGGATGCCCCGGGGAACGGCGATGAGCATGGCGGCGATGGAGGAAATCGAGGAGCTGCGGGACACCGTCCGCCAGCTCTACGTTCGCATAGAATTTCTGGAAAACCTGTTCCGCGAGCATGTTCGCGCCTGCGAAGCGGAAGAGGCGGGATGGCGGCAGCCGCAGCTGTCCCATCGGCAAGCGGCCGCTCAGCCGGAGATCCAGCCGGAAGTGTTCCCGCCCCGCAAGGAAAGGCACAAGCGCCGCAGGGCTCCTGTCTGAAACCGGATAGGAGCTGCGTGCTGAACGAGCATGCCGGAAGAATACAAGAAGAACGTACATAAAGCGGGCAGTCAGCGAGAAAATCGAATAACGCAAGTTAGGCGCAGCTCCTTAAATTCAGCGATAACCTAAAGTGAGGAATTATGGACGAAACGAGAAGCTTGATTGCGCAACTGATCGAACGGCAGGCGTTGACCCAAGCGGTCCTCAGCAATCCCGTCCGTAAGGAGGACGGCCGGGCGAGCAAAATCCGGGTGAAGCCGGTGGACCTGAAGGGAGCGCTTCACTATCAATTCACCTACACCGTCGGTCCCAAGGAATTGCACGAGAACCTGGTTCCGGAAGCCGCGGCGGACAAGCTGGCCGCTTGTCTGGCTGGGGAATACCGGCAGGGGCTCCTGCAGGCGGCGGATGGCGATTATCAAATCCTGGTGAGCAAGAAGGGTAAGGCGTCCATCCTGAAGCGGAAGCCTACCAAGCCGCAGGCCGAGCTGGCGCACAACCGCAGGAAAACCTACCTGCTGCGGGAAGGGGAGCCGGTTCCCTTCCTGGTGGAGCTCGGCGTGATGAATGCGGCGGGCAAGGTGCTGGCCGCGAAGTACGACAAGTTCCGGCAGATCAACCGCTTCCTGGAGCTGGTGGAGGATGTCTTTCCTCTCCTGCCCGCCGGGAAGAAGCTCAGGATCATTGATTTTGGCTGCGGCAAGTCTTACTTGACCTTCGCTCTGTATCATTATCTCGTATTTCGGCAGAACCGGCAGGTGGAGATCACCGGCCTGGATCTCAAGGAGGATGTGATCGCGAGCTGCCGGGAGCTGGCCGAACGGCTGGACTATCAGGGCCTGGAATTTCTGCGGGGAGACATCGCGGAATATACCGGGGCGACCGAGGCGGACATGGTCGTGACGCTGCACGCCTGCGATACCGCCACCGACGCCGCGCTGGAGAAAGCGGTCCGCTGGAATGCGCGTGTCATCCTGTCCGTTCCCTGCTGCCAGCATGAGCTGTATGGCCAGCTGCAGCAGCCCGCGCTCGACCCGATGCTGGAGCATGGCATCATCCGCGAGCGCTTCGCGGCCCTCGCCACGGACTCGGTCCGGGCGCGCATCCTTGAGCTGGTCGGCTACCGAACGCAAATTCTCGAATTTATCGACATGGAGCATACGCCCAAGAACTTGCTGATTCGCGCCGTGCGGCAGGGAGAGCCCGACCGGCAGCGCCTGGACGCTCAGGCGGCGGGCTACCGGGAGTTCAAGCGGCTGCTCGGCATTGACCCTTATCTGGAGCGGGCTCTCTCCGACCGGCTGGAGCCGCTCCTTCGCCCGCAACCGCAAGCCGACAACTGATCGCCATTCGCACTCGTTCCGGGCACCCGTGTCCGGGACTTTTTTTGAAAGACGCCGATAGACGCTTACCCTAGTCCCTCAGAGAAAAGCCATTTGTTTATACCATGAGAAATGGTAATCTATAACAAGCAGTTGCAAAGAGAGAAGGAGGGTTACCGTTGGACAAGCCAACCGTTCAGATCAAGGGACTTACCAAAAAAATCGGCTCCCGGCTGATCATCGACAATCTGAGCTTTGAAGTGCCGCGCGGAGAGATATTCGGCTTCCTCGGCCCAAACGGAGCGGGGAAGACGACGACCATCCGGATGATGGTGGGGCTGATGAAGCCCACGGACGGCGACGTGTGGATCGAGGGGAAAAGCATCCGCCGCGAGTTTGAGCAGGCGATCCGCCATGTCGGCGCCATCGTCGAGAATCCGGAGATGTACAAGTATTTGAGCGGCTACAAGAATCTCGTCCACTATGCCCGGATGGTTCCCGGCGTGAGCCCGGAGCGGATCGCCGAGGTGACCCGGCTCGTCGGGCTGGAGGCGCGGATTCATGACAAGGTCAAGTCGTATTCCCTCGGCATGCGCCAGCGGCTAGGCGTTGCTCAGGCGCTGCTGCACAAGCCGACGCTCCTCATCCTCGACGAGCCGACCAACGGGCTCGATCCGGCGGGAATCCGCGAGCTGCGCGACTATCTGCGGGCGCTCGCGCGGAATGAGGGCATTTCCATCGTCGTGTCCAGCCACCTGCTGGCCGAGATGGAGCTCATGTGCGACCGGGTCGGCATCATTCAGAACGGCCGCCTCATCGATGTGCGGCTGATTCGCGATTTTGTCTCCGCGGGCGAAACGGAGCGCTATCTGTTCCAGGTAGGGGCGCCCGACCAGGCGGCGGCGCTGCTCCGGGAGCAGGGCGTTGCGGTGAATAGCACGGAGGAGGGCCTGGAAGTAGGCGTCGGGGCGGAGCAGATCGCCGATCTCAACGAGCAGTTGGTCAGGGCCGGAATCCGCGTATACGGCATCTGGCCGGTGAAGAAGAGCCTGGAAGACAAATTCCTGGAAATGACGGGAGGCGAGCCCCTTGCTTAATCTCATCCGCAACGAGAATATGAAGATTTACAACCGGCTGCGCACTTGGGTGCTCATCGCGCTGCTGGTGCTGGCTTCCATTCTGCTGGCTGCCCTCTCGCAAACGGTAGCGAACCACTCCAATCAGGATTGGCAGAGCGTGACGCGACAGCAGGTCGAAATGGCCCGGCCAGGCTTGAACGATACCGATAACCTCGTGAAAAAATCCAGCGAGCGCATCGTGAAGATCGGCGAATACCGGCTTGAGCACAACCTGCCGCCCGAAGACCATCAGCTTTGGGGAGCGGTGCGGGATGCGTCCGGCCTGCTTGTTCTGGTGACGATTTTCACGGTGATCGTGGCGGCGGATATCGTGGCGGCTGAGTTCTCGACCGGCACGATCAAGCTGCTCCTGATCCGTCCGGTCAACCGTACCAAGGTGCTGCTGTCCAAATATCTGGCCACCCTGCTGTTCGGCTTGTTGCTCGTCGCGGTTCTGTTCCTCTCCTCGCTCTTGGCGAACGGCGTCCTGCTCGGGTTTGGCGGAGCGGGAAGCCCCTATCTCCTGCTGGGAGCGGATGGCCATGTCCATGAGCGTTCCATGCTGCTTCATATTTTGTCCGTCTACGGTCTCAATAGCGTCAGCCTGCTCATGGTGGTTACCTTGGCGTTCATGATCTCCACGGTCTTCCACAGCGGCTCTCTCGCCATCGCGCTGTCCCTGATCGTGCTTTTGCTGAGCAACGTGCTGCTGTTCGCCCTGCACAACTACGACTGGATGCGCTACTACCTGTTTGCGAATACCGACCTGACTCCTTACCTGGAAGGGAGTCCCCCCCTGTTCCAAGGGATGACGCTCGGATTCTCGATTGCGGTCCTGTGCGCCTATTTCGTCCTCTTCAACGGGCTGTCCTGGCTGCTGTTTACCCGCCAGGATATCCGGTCTTGAGGCGCTACAGAAACGACAGCACGTGATCGAGCGATTGAGGCTGAACCTGCGTGAGGAGATCCCCATGCCGGTCCAGCCTTTCTTTCATATTGCGCAGGTGGAAATCGCGCGGATCGACTCCCGCCTCCACCTCCGACCAGAGGAGAGGGGTGGAGACGGAAGCCGCGGCCCGGGCTCGCGGAGTATAGGGAGCCGACAGTGTCTTGCCGTGCCAGTGCTGCAGATAATCGACGTAAATGAGGTCTCCCCGGTTCTTCTTCAGCCGTTCGATGGTGAATAGCTGCGGATACCGCTTCGTGAGGTAGCGGCCGAGAAATTCTCCGGCCCGGCGGAGGTCGCTGAAGGTATAGCCGCGATGGATAGGGACGATCAGCTGGACCCCAGTGGCGCCGGACGTTTTGGGAACGGCGCGGATGCGCATGCGCTCCAGCGCTTCGCCGATGAGGCCAACCGCCTGCATGATGCGCGGCTCCACGTCGAGCGAGGGGTCGATGTCCAGCACCCATTCAGCGGGCAGCTCGTCATCCACGTGATGGAAGGAAGCATGGAACTCCAGACACGCCAGGTTGCCCAGCCAGATCAGGGTGGACAGCGAGTCGAGGACGACATAGCGGATCTTCTCCAGAACGGCGGTCCGCACGAACGGAGGAACTGGCTCCGGAGCGTTCTTCTGATAGAAAGATTTGCCGTGGATGCCGTGCGGATAGCGAATGGTCGTCAGGTAGCGGTTCCGGCAGTGATCGAGGAGGTAAGGAGACAGCTCCATCAGGTGCTGCAGGTATTCGAGCTTGGTGATGCCGAGCTCCGGCCAGAGGATCTTACCGGGATTCGTGATCGTGATTTCGTGTCCCTCCACGAGAACGGTACCTTTGTCTGTCTGTTTCACCTGAAGTCCCTCCTTTCTGCCAAAATCTGAGTCTGTCGCCGAGCAGTCTAATGAATCATGATTCATTTGTCTGGTTATTGCGGTAAAGGGGTGGCATTCCACCGCTTGTTGAAATCGAGTTGCCCTTGAACGTGCATTCCTCCGGCGGCGCCGAGACAAAGGCCTGAATGCTCGGCTGCCGCAGCGTTCCATGATGGGTCCATTCGCGGAACTTGATCTTCACGGTGAGGATGGGCTTCATCCAGATGGCATCCTTCGACCGCTCCGGGATGTTCGCGAATGGCCGGGACGCCTGCCGGAACGGCCCGGCGGCCGCGGTAAACTGCCGCCAATCCGCCGCCGTCAGCTTCCCTGTTCCGGCGTGGCCGATATATACGAGCCGTCCGGCCGCGTCGTACAGGCCGAGCAGGAGGGCATTGGCCGTTCCTCCCCGCAAGGTCATCCCGCCGACGACGGCGATGAGGTCCCGGTCGTTCTTGACCTTGACCCAGCGTCCATCTTTGCCCCCAAGGCCATAGGGGCTTGCCAGATCCTTGCAGACGATTCCCTCCATGCCGCGCTCCTCGATGGCCCGGTACAGATCGCCGCCCTGGCGGACGCTCGGAACAAGCTGAATCCGCTCCCCGGGAATGACCAGCTCCGCAAGCAGCCTTTGCCGTTCGGCCAAGGGGCGCTCCGTGACCCATTCTCCATCGGCATAGAGAATGTCGAACACCATGTAAACGACGGGGATGGCTCGCATCGCCGGCAGAATCCGCTCCGGCAACCGAACTCCGTCCCGCTTCATCACTTGATGAAACGAGGGCAGGCCGTTCTCGAGCGCGATGATTTCCCCATCCAGGACGGCGCTCTTCGCTCGGCAGAAGTCGGACAAGGCGCCATACTCGGGATATTGGGCCGTCCGTTCATTCTGCCGGCGGTTAAACAGCCGGATTTCGTTCCGATCGCCGTACATCAGCATGCGGACGCCGTCCCATTTGATCTGGGCGATCCAATTCGGTCCTGCCGGAATGATCTGCGAGGAGATCGGCTCGAAGGGAATGACAGGGGCGGGCAGCACAGAGAGACCTCCTATTGTCAAGTATTCGCCGCTTCGATGAGCGCTCGTTTGCTCTCCTTCATGGCGCAGTAGAGGCAGACGATCAGGGAGACGAAGAACCCGAGGGCGCAGCCGGCGGCGACCGGTTGATAGTCAAGTCCGGTGGCAAAGCCGACGACGGTGAACAGGCAGGCGAGCGCGACGAAGCTGTTCGTGGCCTGCGCCCATTTTTTTCTCGTCCAGGGCGGCCTTTTCGCCGCAGGGGAGGAATCGGCTCGCTCGCCTCCCCTGCCTTGGGCAGCGCCGCTGGTCGTCATCGCATCGGCCTGTTCCTTTTCATCCGGTTTGGATACGGCTTGCCCGGCGGCTTGCGCCTTGCGCTCTGTGATCACGGTAGCGATGATGACTAGCGGTATGGCGAGCGGTTCTATGAAGATGACGAACACGGGAAGGCCGTAATTGGCGAATAGGTTCAAATCGATCAAGCCGCGGAAGGCAAACAGGCTGCACAGGAGCATGAGCAGTCCGAAGGAGGGACTGATCCGGGTGTAGTCGCGGCTTTTGGTGATGGTCGCGATGCCGAGCATCATGGCGATGTAGACCAGAGCCGTGTTGAGAAAGTAACCGGGAAAGAAGATGATCACGAAGAACATCTCCACCCGGTCGAGAAAATCGGTGATAAAAATCTGCATGGCCAGGGAGAAGCTGGGATACACCTGGTTTTCCGTGATGTTCGGCCCGTAGACCAGCACCATCATCAGCAGAAACAAGCATAGGATGCAGCAGGAGAGGATGACGCCGAGACGAAACGAAGCCTTCAGCTGCGTCTTGGATGCCATCATCTGCAGAAAGGCGCCCATGACCACGATATCCCCAAACCAGGTACAGCTGGTCAGCCCGGCGACGCCGACAAGCGGCAGGCGGTTGACGAAGAAAGGCTCGATGGCGAAGTTCGAGAATTGGCTGATCAGCAGGAACGGCAGAGCCAGGATAGCGAGCAGCTGAACGGGAAAGAACAATTCGCTCACCCGGGCCGAGACCTCGATGGTGCTCAAGCCGAAGAAGATCAGAACGAGGAAGAACAGCAGCAGCATGATCTCGGTCGGGGTCTTCGGCAGCATGATGACCTTGGTGAAATAGTTGAACAACCGGACGTTGCGCAGCAGAACGAAAAAGATATGGAGCAGGAGCACCAGATTGATCAAGGTTCCGCCAATTCGCCCGAGCACGATCTCGTGAATCTCGAAGAGATTCTTCTTCGGATACTTGGCTGACAGCCAAACGAGGTATTTGCCGAAAGCAAGGGCGTAGATCAGCGCGAAGATGACAGTAAAAGGAGCATCCCCCTTGCTGAGCTGCACCAGAGAGTGCGGCAGGTTGATGAGGGGGGGGGCGGTGAGCAGAGTGACCAAGAGCATCGTGAATTGGCGTTCGCTGAGTCCCGTCTTCTGAATCATGCGAGCAGCTCCTTTACCCATTCATAGACCGTCATGCCGATCGGATCGATGAAGGGGCGCGTAGGCATGCCGATCCGCACATTCATCAGCCACAGGAGGAGAAGGACAGCCGTGACGCCATTGATGCAGAGAGCTGTTTTGTTGACCGCTTCATCCGGTTTGGCCCGGTAGGCCTTGATATCGTTCATTGCGAAGATGACGAGGCAAACGGTAAACAGAACGACAAAGAGGGAATTTTTCATGGCTTCCTCTGTTCCTCCTTGGCGGCGTTGTCGGAGATCAGGCCGGTATGAATGAGCATAACCTCCGTCTGGATCTGAAACTCGGCCTCCTTCAAGCCTTTGTCTCTCCAGTCCTGCACCAGTTTTTCGCGCCAAGCCCGCGGATATTTCCGATTGACCCGGCTTCCGAGCGCCACCGAGTCGGTTCCGGCCTGCTGCATCCGTTCGACGCTCTGCTCGATGTGCTTCTTGATCTGCTTTTCGATTTCCTGGGAGACCATGCGGGCATTGTTCAGGTCATTCAGATCGAGCTCTCCGAAGTCTTCAACGACATTGCAGGTGGCACGGGCCTGGATGTTGAACTTGACCCGATTTCCGGGAAGGAGAGTCGGCTCAATGCGGGTGGCTCCTTCGAGCACATAGACGGTCATCATCTGGCCGGAGGGCAGGGCGAACGTCATTTCATGCGGCGTGATTTGGCCGACCAGCCAATGAATGCCCAGCATTTCGTTCCCTTCGTAGACGCCGACCATCTTGTCGTCTTTGAACTGGGCGTAGCCGAGCAGCTTGATTTGTCCGGGACCGTTATCCTTGGTCTCGACGGTGCCCATGTAGACGACGACGGGATCGATCCCGGGCAGGCTGAGCGCTTGCGCGATGTTCTTGACGTTGTTGACCGTGCGGCCGCGGCCGCGGATGATCTCGCGCAGCGCCTCCCAGCTGAATTGGTCGACAGGGGTCTTCCCCTTCAGCAGATCGCTCGCCTGGCCTTTGGCGATGACGAGTATTCCGTTCAGCCGGTTCTCCGGCACCCGCGCAAAATTGTCGAAGAGGGGGCGGATTCCCCTCTTTGCCATCTCTTCCCCGATGATCACCACCCGGCGGTGGGCGCTGGTGACCTTCCGCGACATGCGGGTGTTATTGAGCTGATAGATATCCCGAATTGTGGCTCCCTCGGAGGATACGATCACGAAAGGACTGCCGCCGCTGGCTTTCTTGCCCAGTTTGGCGGGAATGGGGATTTCCAGAGATACCTTGACCCGGTTGTTGGGAGCGGCGTCGATGCCGGTGGCGAGAATGAACGCCATATCGTTCAGCTCGTTGCGGTCCCAGCAGCCGGTTAGCGCGCTCGACAGGAGAGCGAGAGCGAGCAGAACCAGGCTAGGCTTTCTTTTCATCGCTCGGCTCACTCCTTTTCTCCGGTTTGTTCGCTTCGCCCGCCCGGCTATCCTGCTGATTCCCGCTGCTCTCCCGATCCCCGCTGTCCTGGCTGTCCTGACCAACCGAGCCGCCCTGCCTCTCGATATCGTTCTTCACCTGGACGCTCCGGCGGACTTCATCCTGGGGATGGAGATAGCTGGGGCGCTGGGTGGAGAGCCAGTGGGGCAAACGGATGAGGGTCATCTGCACATCTCCGGCGGAGGCGGGAGCGAGGGGAGACAGATAGGGAATGCCGAAGGAGCGCAGACTGGCCATGTGGCCGATGAGCAGCATGGCTCCGAGCAGAATGCCGTACATTCCGAATAGCGAGCTCAGCAAGAGCAGGGGGAACCGCAGCAGCCGAAGCGCCACCGCGCCGTTATATTGCGGAACGGTGAACGAAGCGATCCCGGTGATGGAGACGACAATGACCACCGGAGCGGAGACGATGCCCGCTTCCACGGCGGCCTGGCCGACGATCAGGGCGCCGAGAATGCTGAGCGCCGAGCCGATCTGCTTGGGCAGGCGGATTCCCGCCTCCCGCAGCGCCTCGAAGATGACTTCCATGATGAGCACTTCGATGACGGCGGGAAACGGGATCTGCTCGCGCGCGGCGGTGATGCTGAGCAGGATGCTGGTTGGAATCATCTCCGGGTGAAAGGTGGTCGTGGCGACGAAGAGACTGGGTACGAACAGGGACAGGATCAAGAACGTATAGCGCAGCCAGCGGAGAAAGGTCGTGAACTGAAAGCGTTCGTAGTGATCCTCCACCGTGAGCATAAAATTGATAAAGACCGTGGGTACGACCATCACCATGGGCGTTCCGTCGACGAAGATGGCGATCCGGCCGTTCATCAGGGCGGCGGCTACCGCATCCGGCCGCTCCGAGATCTGCACCTGGGGAAAAGGGGAATAGGCGCTGTCCTGAATGTATTCCTCCAGCTGGCCGGTCTCGAAGATGGCGTCGACATCGATCCGTTCCAGGCGGGCCATCACCTCCGGGACAAGCGCGGGATCGACGATGCCCTCGACGTAGGCGACCGCCACATTGGTGCGAGTTTGCCTTCCCAGCTTGAGCGGCTTCATCTTCAGATTGGGCGTCTTGATCCGCCGGCGGACGAGCGAGGTGTTGATGCGGATGCCTTCAATGAAGCCCTCCTGCGGACCGCGGACGATCTCCTCGGTGGCAGGCTTGGCGATGGAACGGAGGTTCGGGCCGCGCAGCTCGATGAGAATGGCCTGCTCGTTGCCTTCGAGCATGAGAGCGGTGTCCCCGCTCAGCACACCGTCCAGCATGTCCTCATAATTGTCGACAAGGTGGACCTGGGAGGCGGGGATGACCCGTTCGACAAGCTCCTCGACACGATTCGGCTCGTCCTGCCAATAGGTCATGAGCATCTCCAGGCTGCGCTGGACCAGGGTGGAGTTGACGAGGCCGTCCACCATGACGGCGAGGGCGCGGAGGCCGGGATCCGATTCGAACGGGCGGATGACCACATCGGAGCAATCGGTGAAGAGCTCCCTCAGATAGCTCTCGTTGTCTTCAAGCTTCCGGGAGATATGTACCTCCTTCAGATCCTTAAGCACGGAGTAGGTCGTCGGTCCAATAGAGGAGGAAGCTTTCGCTTTCGCTTTCGCTTTCGATTTCATCGGGTTCACCTGCCTGTATTCGGGCGGCCTTGTCGGCCGTTCCGCGTCTCCCTTCAGTTTCTGCACCCTGCGGAAGAAATATGTGCAGGTGGAAAAGAGTGCCGGCAAACGGATGCGTTTCCCGGCAGGCGGAGGTATGGCCGATTTGGCACCTCGCGCAGTTCCCCGCGCGAGGTGCGACGGCGCGTGATGCGTCAACCTCATGCCCTCGTTCATTCGCTTTCGCGGGAGGCAGCGAATGCGAAGATTGGGCGGACCCGAGCGATCAGCTTCCGGTGCGCTTGCGGCTTTTGCCGCGGGGGGCCGGCGATTCGGGCGATTCGGGCGTTTCGCCGGCGGCCTTCTTCTTGCCGCGTCCGGCTTTGGCGACGGCAGCCGGCGCGTCCGCGGGCTTGGCCGCATCCAGGCTGGCCTGCAAAGCCGCCATCAGGTCGATGACATTCGCGCGCTCCGGCAAAGGCGCCGCACGCACCTCTTCCCCGGCGATCTTCCGCTCGATGGCGGTCATCATCGCCTGCCGGTACGTATCCTTGTATTTCTCCGGCTCAAACGGGGAGGAGAGCTGTTCGATCAGCAGCTTGGCCATCGTCAGCTCCTTATCGCTCACGCTTGCGGCGTCCGGCAGGCTGGGCACCTGCGAGACTGCACGGATTTCATCGGGATAGAAGATGGTCTCCATGGCGATGCAGCGGTCGATCACCCGAATCGCCGCGAGGCTGCTCTTGGAGCGAAGGGTGACGGAGGCGATGCCGATCTTGCCCGTCTGCTTGATCGATTCCAGCAGCAGGCTGTAGGCGTTGGCGCCCGTGTCCCCCGGTCCGAGGTAATAGGTCTTTTGAAAATACACCGGGTCGATCTCCGCCAGGTCGACGAAATCGAGTATCTTGATCTCGCGGCTCGCCGCTTCGGCCAGAGCGTCGAGCTCTTCCTTTTCGAACAAAACAAACCGGCCGGGCTCATACTCGTAGCCCCGGGAGATCTCCTCCCAGCCTACCTCCTTCTCGCAGGTCGGGCAGGTGCGGACGTAATTCAGCGGGGTGGAGCATACCTTGTGAATGTACCGCATCGAGATGTCCTTGTCTTCCGTTGCGGCGTACATGCGCACCGGCACGTGAACGAGACCGAAGCTGATGGCGCCTTTCCAGATCGTATGCATGCAGAATCCTCCTTTTGGGGCCGAATGGTCTTTCCCCATTTTGCCCCATCGCCAGGGAAGCTACGCGCGGTCCGGTTATTGCCCTGGGCCGGTAAACGCTTCGCGTCTAAGGACGCCGGCAGGCGTTTATCCTTGATAGAGGCTGGGAGCAGGGATATAATAAGGTGCATTGACGGTTAGATTGAAACAATGGGCACTAGCAGCTGCAGAACTACTTTATTGCAAAAAAGGAGCGGACGAATGAACGGGGATTCATCCTATCTTTTTGTTTCCCGAAGTCTCGCCGACACGGCTTCGCTCGCGGCGGAGCTGGCTGAGCGGGCGGTGCCGGGAACCGTGCTCACCCTGGACGGAGAGCTCGGCGCGGGCAAGACGGCGTTCTCGCAGGCGATGGCCTGGGCGCTGGGCGTGGAAGAGTTGGTGAACAGCCCGACGTTCACTCTCATCAAGGAGTACGAAGGCAGCTCTCTGCCTTTCTATCATATGGATGTCTATAGGCTGTCCCTCGCGGAGGCGGCGGAGCTCGGCTTGGACGATTATTTCGAGGGCGATGGAGTGACGCTGGTGGAATGGGCGGAGCGAATCGAGGAGCTGCTGCCGGAAGAACGGCTTTCTCTCCATTTGGCATATGCCGGACCGGAAGAGCGGCTCTTTCGGCTCATTCCCTATGGCGCGGCGTACATCGCTTGGTGCGAGGAACTGAAGAGGAACGGGGTTTTGTCATGAACGATAGGGAACAGAGACCTGCCCGCGGCGGGGAAAAGGATACGACAACCCGGCTGCTTGCCATCGATACGTCCAGCTCCTCGATGACGGTCGCTCTCTTGGCGGGCGATCGCCTGATCGCGGAGCGCCGGTCCCATGCGGAGCGGGACCACTCGATCCGGCTTTTGCCGCTCGTCGAGGAGATGCTGGAGAGCCTCGGCATGAAGCCCGCCGAGCTTACTGCCATCGCCGCGGGAGTCGGACCGGGCTCTTATACGGGAGTCCGCATCGGGGTCACGGTGGCCAAGACGATGGCCTGGGCGCAGGGCCTTCCGGTCGCCGGAGTTTCGAGTCTGGCGGCTCTCGCTTTGGGTGCGCTGCTGCCGGATGGGGAGCAGCCTGCTGCGGTGGACGTTGCCTCAGCGGAAGGCGCCCCGATCTGGATCGTCCCGCTCTTCGGAGCGAGAAGGGGGCAGGCGTATACGGCTTTATTCCGCGCCTATCCGGCGTCCGGCGAATTCGCTGGCGAGGGAAGTTACCCGGGAATAAACGGAGGGGCGGATTTCGCCAAGGCCTGGGATTCGGGGCGGGGCTGGCTCATGGACCGTCTCGCAGGCGACCGGATTTATCTTCTCGCATCGTGGCTGGAGCGGCTCGCCGCGCTGGAGCAGGAGAGCGCGGCGCGTCCGGCGCTCCTGGTCTTCACGGGTGAAACCGCGGAATTTGCGCCCCTTCTGGCGGAATTCGCCGAGAAGCGCGGCGGGCAGACCCGGGTTCTGACGGATCATTTGCGGGCGTATGCCTGCGGTCTTCTCGCCGTTCCGGCGATTTGCGCCGGCTTGGCGGTGGACCCGCATCGGCTGCAGCCCAACTATACGCAACCGACCGAGGCGGAAGTGAAGCTGGCTGCCCGCCTGAGAGGGGAGAAGCACTCGTGAACGAACGGCTGAGAGCCGAAGGGATGCCTCTTCTGTTCCGAAGAATGAGGCTGGACGACATCGACCAGATCTGCGCCATCGAGAAGGAAGCCTTTACGACCCCCTGGTCGGCCGGCGCCTTTTACAACGAGCTGACCAACAATCATTTCGCCCATTACATGATCATGGAAGCCGGGCTGACGATTGCCGGCTATGCCGGCATGTGGCTGATCATGGATGAAGCGCACATCACGAACATCGCGGTGCGCAAGGAGTTCCGCGGCCAGAAGCTGGGCGAGCGGCTCGTCGGCGAGCTGATGAAGACGGCCAGCTTCATGGGGGCGGCGCGGATCACGCTGGAGGTCCGCGTCACGAACGAGATCGCGCAGAACCTGTACCGCAAGATGGGCTTCGAGAAGGCGGGAGTCCGCAAAGGCTATTATACCGATAATCAGGAAGACGCCCTCATCATGTGGGCGACCTTGGAGCCCTATCTGCGCAAGTGAAGGAGAATGCCAAGCATGAACAACACGACCGGCGCGGGCAGCTCCCCGTGCTACATCCTCGCGGTGGAAACGAGCTGCGACGACACCTCGGCCGCGGTCATCCGGGACGGCCGAACGATTCTATCGAACGTGGTGTCCAGCCAGATCGAGACTCACCAGCAGTTCGGCGGCGTCGTGCCGGAGATCGCCTCCCGCAAGCATGTGGAATCCGTCACGCTGATGATCGAGGAAGCGGTGCGGCAGTCCGGAATCGGCCGCGGCGACCTGTCGGCCGTCGCCGTCACGCAAGGGCCGGGGCTGGTCGGCTCGCTGCTCGTCGGAATGGTGGCGGGCAAAGCGCTCGCTTACACCCTGCAGGTGCCGCTCATCGCGGTTCATCATATCGCCGGCCATATCTACGCGAACGCGCTCGTGCACGAGCTGGAGTATCCGGCCATGGCTCTCGTGGTATCGGGCGGGCATACCGAGCTCGTGCTCGTGGAAGCGCCGGGGCGCTTCCGCATCATCGGCCGCACGCGCGACGATGCCGTCGGCGAAGCCTACGACAAGGTCGCCCGCGCGCTCGGCATGCCCTATCCGGGCGGTCCCTATGTCGACCGGATGGCGCATGAGGCGGATGCCGCGCTGCCCTTGCCGCGCTCCTGGCTGGAGCCGGATTCCTACGACTTCAGCTTCAGCGGCCTGAAGTCGGCGGTCATGGCCGCGATCAACCAGGCGAAGATGAAGAGCCTGCCGCTTGATGCGGCCCAGGTGGCGCGGGGCTTTCAGGAATCCGTCAGCGAGGTGCTGACGGAGAAGGCCCTCCGCGCCGTGCGCGCTTATGGCGCGAAGCAGCTCCTGCTCGCGGGCGGCGTCGCCGCCAACCGCGGGCTGCGCGAGAGCCTCGCGCCTCGCTGCCAAGCGGCGGGCGTCCCGTTGCTCGCGCCGCCGATCGGCCTGTGCACCGACAATGCGGCGATGATCGGCGCGGCGGCCTTCCTCAAGTGGGAGCGCGGCCAATACGCGCCCCTGGCTCTGAAAGCCGAACCGCTGCTCTCCCTGGAGAGCTGGTCGGTGCAATAACCACCGTAAGCCCCTGAGGCATCCGGCCATTGCGGCCGGGCGCTTCGAATAAGCCCCTGAGGCATCCGGCCATTGCGGCCGGCGCTTCGAATAAGCCCCTGAGGCATCCGGCCATTGCGGCCGGCGCTTCGGGGGCTTTTCTTAACTCCGGCGTCTAAGGGACGCCGGCAAGCGTTTATCCTTGCGACCATTCGCGGTCGCGGACAGGATGTGGACAAGGTTATCCACATCCCCTGTGGATGAATGGGGATAACTCGGCTTTTCCTTGCTGCGGCGCATTCCGCCAATGTTGATAAAAAATCGGGGAGTTTCCCCCGTGCCAATGTGGACATTTGGGATAACTTGCGGAACGGCTGCGAATAATCCCGTCTTTTCTCGAAATTTCGAGCTTTTGTTCTGTGGATAAGCCTGTGAATACAACGGGTCGCCGCTGGCCGCTCTGTGGATGGCCCGTGGAGAACTTCAAACGAAAATGTTGCAGAACATACATCATTTCCTTCGGAATGAGCGCGGAACTAACGGAGATGTTGTATTTTGGGCTCAACTCTAAGGTTAATCGCTGCTTGGCGCGACCCGGTGAAGCATCGTGAATGGCTGCATCCTAACATAGGAAATTTAACGATATAAGATAACACTATTCTGAGGAGAAGAGGGAACGGAAGGTAAATAGCGGTACTTTTTACTCTTAAATGATAGACCAAGCCTATTTTTCGTCGATCCAGCGGATTTAGCGATATTTTTTATCGTTATTTTGCCATTCGGTTGTATAAAGAGGGAAATAGCGTTATTTTTTATTCTTATTTTTGGTACTTCGACTCGGAAGACAGGGTCAAGCACCGATTTCGGTTTTGAGCCCTTCTTCTAAGGTGCGGAAATGTCCGAAACCGGATCGAGGCCGGAGGCGATTTCTTTCATCACAATTTTCCCAATTCCGGCCGCATTAGCAAATTTCGAAGCAAAAATGGAGCGGAAGACGGTCCCAGCACCCGGATGACTCGATAAAGAATTCCTGCTCAAACGTCAGCCTCGCTTGAGTTCGTTGCGCATAGGAGGAAGGGATCAGCTCGTTTCGCCATCCTCCCCGAATAGAAAGACCCTCCCCGGAAAAACCGGAGAGGGTCTTTATTGAGTTGCACGTTGCTCCATCGTCCTGCTTGTTACTTCGTACTTCGCTACGTCAACAACTCTTCCCACTTGGCATAGACCTTTTCCAATTGGGCGCGGCGGGAATCAATCGCCTCGTTCTTCTCCTGCACGAGCAGGTAGTCGTTGTAGACCTCCGGCGAGGCCAGCTCTGCCTCCAGCGCCGCGGTCTCCGCCTCCAGCCGGGCGATCTCCGCCTCCAGCTGCTCGATCCGCCGCTGGCGGCTGCGGTCCTCGCGCTTTGCCTGCTTGTCCGCCTCATAGCTGCCGGTCCGCGCCGCCATGCCGCCGCCTGCCGCTGCGCCGCCGCCCGCTGCGCCGCCCGCTGCGCCGCCTGCCGCTGCGCCGCCCGCCGCTGCGCCGCTTGCCGCGCCGCTGCCCGCCGCGGTGCCGCCGCCCGCCGCTGCGCCGCCTGCCGCTGCGCCGCTTG